>RCUN01000238.1_pt1 | contig 44193 bp, 39 predicted proteins | sample 2166181 | NCBI WGS metagenome assembly RCUN01 (sample SAMN09932603, study PRJNA488358) | compost metagenome | feature: garden; material: soil; isolation source: compost soil in crotononitrile-enriched culture | place: Germany: Experimental Botanical Garden Goettingen | collected 2016-01-27 | reverse complement strand
CGATGAGGGGGGCCAGATTGTCCCGCTCATCCTTGGCGGGCACCACGACAGAGACCTCGATTGAATCAACCATATGCGCTTCCCAATCATGACGAAGGATGCAATCGGTTCGACTGCGCCCCCCATTTCTATTTTATCGACAAGCTGACTAACATCATGCAAATACAAGGCGTTAGGCAGCAAGATCGGCAGTCTATTGCCACAAAAATAATAAATCTATCAATTTGAATTGTGCCATGGAGAAGAGGATCGCGAAGTGCAGCCACCTGGCGTTCGTCGCCAGAGTCTTTTCCTTCTCTGCCAAAAGTTCCATACCGTTTTCATCTCTGATGGCCGAACACATAACCAGATGTTCCATCTCCTGGCTGGCAACCCCCCCATATCGCACCTATATCTTGCGGATACGAAAGACGAGGTATCCATCATGCAGAGACTCTGCACCTGGAGCTGGGGACTCCTGCTACTGCTTGTCACACCATCCTCCCATGCCGATGCCTTTCGCCAGGCCCCGAAGGCGATGAGCGCCCTGCGTCAGGGCGCCGCCATGGAACAAGGCAACCCGAGGCAGGCCATCGCCCACTACTGCACCGCAGCCAACCTTGGTAACCCGGAGGCCTATTATCGCATCGGCCGCCTGCTGGCTCGCGGGCCTCAGGGGATCCGCAGCGCCCGCCACGCCAACGCCTACCTCGCCATGGCCATGCGCCTCGGCAATCAGCAAGCGGCTCGCTACTACAACGAGCGGGTAGGCAATGCCCCCCTTGGCACTTGCGGTATCGGCGGGGGTGGAGGAGGCACCCCCTGGGTGCGCCCCAGCACGCCCTTCGATCAGGATAGCTATCTGGCCCGGCAATCCCGTACCAAGCAGAAGCTGGCCGTCATGATCCGCCAGGCCGCCCACCGTCACAAGGTCGACCCCCAGCTGGCGCTCGCCATCGCCATCGCCGAGTCCAATCTCAACAGCACAGCCGTCTCCCCCAAGCAGGCGCAAGGGGTCATGCAGCTCATTCCCGAAACCCAGGTGCGCTTCGGCGTGACCCGCCCCTTCGACGCCCAGCAGAACATCCGCGGCGCCATGATCTACCTGAAGTGGCTGGAGAAGCAGTTTGGCCCCGACTGGGTCAGGATCAGCGCCGCCTACAACGCCGGCGAACAGGCCGTGATCCGCCATGGCGGCGTACCGCCCTACCAGGAGACCCAGGAGTATGTACAACGGGTGCTCTACTACTCGGGGCAAGACCCGACCAAGGTGATCAAACGGCCACGCTGACGGCTGGCATAAGCAGAACCCATGGCGCCTCACGGTAACGTGATGAATCCTATCGAGCCAGGCTTAAGGAAGTCTTAAGCCCGCACACTGCGGAATCTGGCCAACCGTTTGTCCTGTGGCGCTCCCTCTTATCTCCCCTCTTCTTTCCCCTCTGCCGAAAGGGCTCTCTGCACAACATGCCCCCGGTTGTCTACTTTGCCGCCCTCTTCCCATTGGTTTACAATCGACGGGTTTTTTGGAACCGGGTCGGCCCCTGCCGACCAGGCCCCACCACGACGTCAGTTTGTTGATGCAAAGACATTAAACTGCTGAAAAGGAAGAGAATTAGCCAATGGCTCAATTTATTTACACCATGAACAGGGTCGGCAAGGTCGTGCCGCCCAAGCGTCATATTCTCAAGAACATCTCCCTCTCCTTCTTCCCGGGCGCCAAGATTGGCGTATTAGGCCTGAATGGAGCCGGTAAATCCACCCTGCTGCGCATCATGGCTGGGATCGACACCGAGATAGAGGGGGAAGCCCGTCCGCAGCCCGGCATCAAGATCGGCTACCTGCCCCAGGAGCCGAAGCTGGATCCGGAGCAGACAGTCCGCGAGGCGGTGGAAGAGGCGGTCGGCGAGGTGAAACGCGCCATGGCTCGCCTGGATGAGGTCTATGCGGCCTACGCCGACCCGGATGCGGATTTTGACAAGCTGGCCCGCGAACAGGGCGAACTGGAAGCCATCATAGCCGCCCAGGGTGGTCACAACATGGAGAACCAACTGGAGCGCGCGGCCGACGCCCTGCGCCTACCGGCCTGGGACGCCCAGATCAAGCACCTCTCCGGGGGTGAGCGCCGCCGGGTAGCCCTGTGCCGTCTGCTGCTGGAAAAGCCGGACATGCTGCTGCTGGACGAACCGACCAACCACCTGGATGCGGAATCCGTGGCCTGGCTGGAGCGCTTCCTGCACGACTACGAGGGCACTGTCGTCGCCATTACCCACGACCGTTACTTCCTCGACAACGTGGCGGGCTGGATCCTGGAGCTGGACCGCGGCGAGGGTATCCCCTGGGAAGGCAACTACTCCTCCTGGCTGGAGCAAAAAGACGCCCGTCTGGCTCAGGAAGCCAGTTCCGAAGCGGCCCGTCGCAAGTCCATCGAGAAGGAACTAGAGTGGGTTCGCCAGAACCCGAAAGGCCGTCAGGCCAAGTCCAAGGCCCGTATGGCTCGCTTCGAGGAGCTCAACACCAACGACTACCAGAAGCGCAACGAGACCAACGAGCTGTTCATTCCGCCCGGACCGCGCCTCGGCGACAAGGTGGTGGAAGTGGCGAACCTCTGCAAGTCCTACGGTGACCGCCAGCTGATCGACGATCTCTCCTTCTCCATTCCGAAGGGGGCCATCGTCGGCATCATTGGTCCGAACGGCGCTGGTAAATCTACCCTGTTCCGCATGATGTCGGGCCAGGAGCAGCCGGACTCCGGCACCATCACCCTGGGCGATACCGTCGTGCTGGCCTCCGTGGATCAGTTCCGCGACAGCATGAACGACAAGAAGACGGTGTTCGAAGAAGTCGCCGATGGTCAGGACATCCTGCGCATCGGCAACTACGAGTTCCCGAGCCGTGCCTACATCGGTCGCTTCAACTTCAAGGGCGCCGATCAGCAGAAGCGGGTCGGCGAGCTCTCCGGTGGTGAGCGCGGCCGTCTGCACCTGGCCAAGCTGCTGCAAACTGGCGGCAACGTCTTGCTGCTGGATGAACCGACCAACGATCTGGACATCGAAACCCTGCGTGCCCTCGAGAACGCCCTGCTGGAGTTCCCGGGGTGTGCCATGGTCATCTCCCACGACCGCTGGTTCCTCGACCGTATCGCCACCCACATCCTGGACTACCAGGACGAGGGCAAGATTGCCTTCTTCGAGGGCAACTTCACCGAATACGAAGAGTGGAAGAAGAAGACCTACGGTGCCGACGCCGTCCAGCCGCACCGCGCCAAGTACAAGCGCATCGCCAAGTAAGAGACCACGCTGACATGAACTGGAGCGAGGCGGCCCAGGCGCACCGCTCCAGATAGACAAGCGCATCGCCAAGTAAGCGGCCACGCAGCCATGAACTGGAGCGAGGCGGCCTAGCCGCACCGCTCCAGATAAACAAGCGCATCGCCAAGTAAGCGGTCACGCCGCCATGAACTGGAGCGAGGCGGCCCAAACGCACCCCTACAGATACACCAGCGGACCGCCATGCAAGCGAAATGATGCATCACCCCATCGGGGTGATTGCAGCGTGACAAGGGGAGCCCAGGCTCCCCTTTCTGTTGCCTTTTCGCTTACACTCTCCCCGCGTTCCCCTACCGGCCCTACCAATGACCCAGACCAACGCCCCCCCGAAGAGACTCACCATCCAGATCCGGATCGAACCCGGCTGCCTGGGCCCGGATGGCAAGGCCCACATCGATACCTTCTGCGCCGCGGCCAGCCGGATCTTTGCCGCCATCGAACCCGAGCGGGTCAGCTGGGTGCTGCTCCCCCGTCACGACAAGCTGTTGCCCGAACAAGCCTACTTCATCGACGGGCGCACCCTGAGCGAAGCGCAGGCCAACCTGCTGCTGCAGCGCATGGGGCTGACGCTCACCACCTTGCAGGAGCACAGCGACGCCGTGCTGGCCCAGCTGGTGGAGCGCTATCTGAAGAGCCGCTGAGGGCCGCCCTCACGGAACAGGCCCCTATCGAGCCTGTTTTCAGAGGGCAAATGGCAAACGTTTGAATTTTTGCTCTATTCATTGATCCCCCTCGCAGATCCGGGGTTTGTAAACGCCGCCGCCTGTGTAAAAATGTGCGCGCTGTCACGGTATCAGGACGAGTCTGGTCGCTCAGTCGCCAGAAACAGGGCAACCCAGCCCCCATGGATGGAGTTGACTGTTCGCCTGCTGCTTATTTCACGTCACCCATTGGAATCCAACATGAATCAACCACACAACGCCACAGAGCAGGCAGCCAACCCGGCCGCCGGGCAAGGATTGCTCGAGCGCCTGTTTGCCCTGAAAGGCCATGGCACCACGGCCCGCACCGAGGTCATCGCCGGCATCACCACCTTCCTGACCATGGTCTACATAGTGTTCGTCAACCCGCAGATCCTCTCTGCAGCGGGCATGGACACCCAGGCAGTGTTCGTCACTACCTGCCTCATCGCCGGCATCGGCAGCATCCTGATGGGTCTGCTCGCGAACCTGCCCATCGCCCTGGCTCCGGCCATGGGGCTGAATGCCTTCTTCGCCTTCGTGGTAGTGGCCGGCATGGGCTACTCCTGGCAGGTCGGCATGGGCACCATCTTCTGGGGCGCCCTGGGTCTGCTGATCCTCACCCTGCTGCGGGTACGCTACTGGCTGATTGCCAACATCCCCCTCACCCTGCGGGTCGGCATCACGGCCGGCATAGGTCTGCTGATCGCCCTGCTCGGCCTGCACAACGCCGGCATCGTAGTGGCGAGCCCCGCCACCATGGTGACCGTGGGCAACCTCACCTCCCTGCCCTGCCTGCTGGGGCTGCTCGGCTTCTTCCTTATCTGCATCTTCTCCGCCCGCGGCGTGCACTCCGCCGTGCTGATCGCCATCGTGGTCACCACCACCCTGGGCTGGCTGTTTGGCGATGTGACCTTCAAGGGCTTCGTCTCTGTGCCGCCGAGCATCACCCCCGTCTTCGGTCAGCTGGACCTGATGGGGTCGCTGGACATCAGCCTGGCCGGGATCATCTTCTCCTTCATGCTGGTCAACCTGTTCGACTCTTCCGGCACCCTGATCGGCGTCACCAACCGCGCCAAGCTGGCGGATGACAAGGGTCATTTCCCGCGTATGAAGCAGGCGCTGGTAGTGGACAGCGTGAGCTCGGTCGGCGGCGCCTTCATGGGCACCTCCTCCGTGACGGCGTACATCGAGAGCAGCTCAGGGGTGGCCGTCGGCGGTCGTACCGGCCTGACCGCCATCGTGGTCGGCGTGCTGTTCCTGCTGGCGATCTTCTTCTCCCCGGTCGCCGCCATGGTGCCGGCCTATGCCGCCGCCGGCGCCCTTATCTACGTGGGGGTGCTGATGTGCTCCGAGCTGACCCGGGTCAAGTGGGAAGACCTGACCGAAGCGGTACCGGCCTTCATGACCGCAGTGATGATGCCGTTCAGCTTCTCCATCACCGAGGGGATAGCCGTGGGCTTCATCTCCTACTGCGTGATGAAGGCGGGCACTGGCCGCTGGCGCGAGATCAACCCCTGCGTGCTGGTGGTAGCCCTGCTGTTCGTGCTCAAGTTCGTCTGGGTCGACAGCCACTAACCCGGCTTTCGCATACAAAAATGCCCGTCATCGACGGGCATTTTTTATGGCTGACAAAGGGCAGGGTTCAACGGATGCCGCGGGCCTCGCGGATCCACTCCCAGGCCTGCTGGATCTCCTGGGTCTTCTCCTTGGCCATCTCCATCATCTCGGGCGGCAACCCCTTGGCGGCCAGCTTGTCCGGGTGATGCTTGCTCATCTCCTTGCGATAGGCGCGCTTGATATCCTGATCGCTGTCGCTCTCGCTCACCCCGAGCAGTTGGTAGGCATCCTTGAGGCGATCCTGGGAGGGGGCCTCCTGCCGGTATTGCTGCCCTTGTCCACCCTGCTGCTGGCGGTGGAAGAAGTTCATCTGCGCCTCCGCCATCGCCAGGATCCGCGCCAGCTCGATGCGGCTAAAGCCGAGCTCGTCCGCGATGGTCTGCAGGATGGCGCGCTCGTTGGCCTCCACCTTGCCATCGGCAAAGGCGGCCTGCAGCTGCACCTCAAGGAAGAAGCGCAGGATGTCGCGCTGCCCCAGGCTCGCCTGGCGAAACTCCGCCAGGGTTTCGCGCAGCGGGAAGTCGTTCTCCTTGCCCTGGCGGAACGACTCCTGAGCCCGCACCCGCTGCTCGCCGGAGAGTCGCATCCTGTCCATCAGGCTGGAGGCGACCCGGATCTCGTGCTCGGTGACCTGACCGCTCGCCTTGGCGATATGGCCCATGACGGCGAAGGTGGCGTGGAAGAAGACCGCCTGCTGCTGCTGGCTGGGAGCTCGCTGGAACGCCCCCCGAATGCCCATGCCCCGATCGAAGCGGTGGCCGATCCAGAGGCCAAGCAGGGCGCCGAAGATATTGCCGAGCAGAAAACCGAAGAAGGCGCCAAGCACCTTACCCCAAATACGCATGGTTCAAGACCTCGTGATGTTAATGAGTGCCGGCAAGCAGCTGGTCATCCAGCTCCCGCAGCCGATCGACTGTGCCTATGTCCCGCCACTCGCCAGCCAGCAGACTGCCACCGACCCGGCCTTGTGCCATCCAGTCGCGCAGCAGGGGTGCCAGCTTGCGGGCACCGCAAGGCAAGGAGACAAAGGCCGCCGGGTGATAGAGGCCGACGCCGCTGAAGGTGAGGGCCGGGCTGTCCTGCACCCTACCCTCCGCCAGGGAGAAATCCCCCTGAGGGTGCTGAGGTGGATTGGGCACCAGCCAGAGGTGGGCCAGGTCATCCGCCAACGGCTGATTCACCAGAGCGCCATAATCCGCATCAATCCAGGTATCGCCGTTGATCACCAAGAAGGGCTCAGCCCCCAGCAGTGGCAATGCCTGCACTATGCCGCCAGCGGTCTCGAGGGCACTCTCCTCCGCCGACCACAGGATCTCGACCCCGAACTGGCGGCCATCGCCGAGGGCCTCCACCAGCTTGTGACCGAGCCAAGCGTGGTTGATGACCAGCCGGGTCACCCCGGCCGCCTTGAGCTTCTCGATGTGGTGGACGATGAGGGGCTTGCCCCCCACCGCCAGCAGCGGCTTGGGCAGCAAGTCGGTGAGCGGGCGCATCCGCTCCCCACGGCCCGCGGCCAGGATCATCGCCTTCATGACGGCTCCCCGGCACGCCGAGCCTCTGCCGTTCGGGTCAGGCCCGGCAGCACAATCCGCTGCAACCAGTCGCCGAAGCGGGCCAGCACAGGATGCTCGGCCCCATGTTGATGGCACACATCCACCACGTAGCCCAGGGTACGGGGGATGTCCTTGAGGTAGCCGGACTTGCCGTCGCGATGGTAGAGACGAGTGAAGAGGCCGGCCGCCTTCAGGTGGCGCTGCATGCCGGTCAGATCGGCATACCGGCGGAAAGCGGCATAATCGAGATCGCCCAGCAGACCGGACTGGCTCAAGGTATCGAAGCCATGGCCCATGCCTTGCTCTATCACGGCATCGGGCCAACGCACGTAACAGTCTTTCAGCAGGGAGACCAGGTCGTAGCTGAGAGGGCCGATGACCATGTCCTGGAAGTCGATGACGGCCAGTTGGCTGTCGTCCGGCGTATCGCCACCACACACCATCAGGTTGCGACTGTGGAAGTCTCTGTGCATCACTCCCTGGGGCTGAGCCAGGTTGCTCTCGGTGAGGCAGGCGAATGTCTCCGCCAGCAAGCCTTGCTCCTCGGCGCTCAGGGTCAGTTGCAGATGATGACCCAGCAGCCACTCGGGGAAGATGGCGTTCTCGCGCGCCATGAAGGCCTCGTCGAAGGGCTCGAGCTCGAGCGCCACCGATCCGAGCCGAGGCAGCAGGGCGATGGCCTTGCCATACCAGGCCAGCACGTTGTCATCGTTCAGGCAGCCGATAAGCTGGGTATCGCCAAGGTCACTGACCGCCAGCAGCCCCTGCTCATAGTCGACCCCCTTGACCTCGGGAGCCAGCAGCCCCACGGCGTGCAGGGCGGCCGCATTGCGAACGAATTCATGATTTTTTTCGGTTTTCGGATTAGCATCCACCCACACCAGGCCACCACCACGGAAGTAGCGGCGGAAACTGGCGTCACCGGAGATCAGGGTCAACTGGAGATTGGCATCACCGGAAATCCGGCGTGCCCATTGCAATAGCAGGGAAGCGCGATCGTGCATGAGTCGGGAACCAAATTGGAAAGCAGCACTTGGCTGTTAGCCCTGGCCGCAATAATGCTTTATCATTGCCGGCTAACATAAAGCAATGACATGCAATGTCAACTCGATGGATCCTGACATAAAATGCATGCCCTGAATCAACCGTTTTTACTACGGATTGCGCGAGCCCTTCACATGACAAAATGGACACTGGGGTGTTCTTATCCCATCGCCCTGACCATCAGCCTTGTTCCTGCCCTGAGCCCGCTCACGGTACAGGCGGCGCCCCTCAACGCGCCACCGGCCACCGGGATCCTCAACAGCCTCTGCTATGACTATGTCCCCAAGATCGAGAAACCCAGCGCGGATCAGGACGCCAATGCCCAGCCCGTCGAAGTGGATGCCGATCGCCTGGAGGCCAAGCAGGGCGGGACCGCCGTCTATGAGGGTGACGTCAAGGTGCGTCAGGGCGTGCGCAAATTTGACTCCGACTATGCCCAGCTTGATCAGAAGAGCCGGGATGTCATTGCCATCGGCAACATCTATTACAACGATGGCCAGATCACGGTCACCAGCGACAAGACCCTCAAATCCAACCTGGACACCAAGAACTCCGAGCTGGAAGAGGGCAAGTATCAGGTTCATGGCTCACCGGTGCGCGGCTTCGCCGAAAAAGTCACCATGACCAACAACAACCAGAACATCACCCTGGAGGGGGCCCAGTACACCACCTGCCCCCCGGGTCAGGAAGCCTGGACCCTGAAAGCCGGCAGCATAGATATCGATCAGTCCGAGGTGTTCGGGGAAGCCTGGAACGCCAGCCTCTGGCTCTATGATTATCCGGTCTTCTATTTCCCCTATATCAACTTCCCCATCAAGGATGAGCGCAAGACCGGTCTGCTCTACCCGGGCTATACCCAAAGCTCCAAGAACGGCATGGACATCACCCAGCCGTTCTACTGGAACATAGCCCCCAACTACGATGCCACCATCACCTCCCGCTTCATGGACAGACGGGGCCTGATGGAGCAGGTCGAGTTCCGCTACATGCCGGATCCGGCCCACGTGGGCACCCTCTATTTCGAAAACCTGGCGGATGACAAGCAGTACGACGAGACGGACAGCCTCAACGATCACCTGTCCGATGGTCACCGCTATCTGCTCAGTGCCCGCCACACCTCCATGTTCATGGACAATGCCATGCGGGTGTCGGTGGACTATACCAAGGTGCGGGATCAGGACTACAACTACTTCAACGACTTCTCCCCCAAGGTGGGGACCCAGGTCGACAACCAGTTGCAGCAATCTCTGAAAGCCGGCTACTACCAGCAGAGCTGGAACCTCAATGCCGAGGTGCGGACCTACCAGATCCTGCTGGCCAGCGCCCAGCAACCCCACGAGCTGATGCCGCGCATCAACCACAACTACTACCAGCAGGGCAACTGGTACGATCTGGCCTGGAACACCGAGCTGACCAACTTCGGCTACAACAACGACCAGGCCATCGAGGAGAACAAGGGTAGCGCCTACACCGGCACCCGGGTCTACACGGCCCCCACCCTGACCATACCGCTCATCGACGAGGCGGGTTACTTCCTCGACAGCCAGTACAAGCTGATGTACACCCGTTACGATCAGACGGTGCCGGATGACATGAGCAGTACCTTCACCAACCGATTCACGCCCCAGGGCGGGGGTGACGTCACCCTGGAGGAGGGCATCATCACCCGGGTGCTGCCCTCGTTCCGCCTCAAGGGCGGCATGACCTTCGAGCGCGACCAGCAGTGGTTCGGGGAAGGGGCCAGCCAGACTCTGGAGCCTGAGTTCCAGTACCTCTATGTGCCCTACAAGGATCAGGACAACATCGGGGTCTACGACTCCACCACCATGCGCCAGGACTATTACAGCCTGTTCAGCGACCGCCGCTTCGCCGGCCTGGACCGCATCAGCGACTCCAACCGGCTCTCTGTTGGCGTCACTACCCGCATCTATGATCCGGCTGGCGATGAACGAATCCGGCTGGCCGTTGCCCAAGCCTTCGACTTCGTGGCGCCCAGGGTCAAGCTCTACGCCAGCGACAATCTGAGCACCAATACCCGCTCGCCGCTGTCGTTCGAGGGCGATGCCAAGATCAACGAGCAGTGGTATGCCCATGCCGGGGCACAATATGATGTGGAGCAGCGCCAGATAAGCTCTGCCAACAGCGCCCTGGAGTACCGCCATGAGAAGCTGATCAGTCAGTTGAACCACCGCTTCGTGCGGGACGCCAACTATGACCTCGACCGCAAGGGCGAGGTGACGGATCTCAACCAGATCGGCCTGTTGTTGACCACCCCGCTCAACGATCAGTGGCACCTCTATGGCGGCTACTATCAGGAGCTCGACCAGAACGTCAAAGTTGACCGCAAGGTGGGTCTGAAATATGACTCCTGCTGCTGGAGCATCAACTTCAACCTAGAGTGGGTCAATACGCCGGACAACGTGAACCTGGCCCCGACGTCCGAGCGCAGCCTCGGCATTCAATTTGAAATGAAAGGATTGGGTAGCGTGGGTACCGGCTCCAAGGGTACCTCCCTGGATACCGAAGCACTGCCTTACATTCGTCCGTTTAACCTGCGAGACCAATAACGAGTCTGGCAAACGCCTTGAGAGATGGATATGAAGAAGACGTTGATTTCCCTGCTGACCGCAGGCCTGTTTGGAGTCATGAGCCAGGGTGCCTTCGCCGCGCCCGAGCTGATGGACAAGGTGCTTGCCGTGGTCAACAAGGACGTGGTACTGGCCAGTCAGCAGGAAGCCCTGGTGCAGAAGGTGAAGGCCTCAGCCCAGGAGAGCGGCCAATCCCTGCCCGATGACGTCACCCTGCGCAAGCAGGCGCTGGATCGCCTGATCCAGGAGAGCCTGCAACTGCAACTGGCGGATCGCCAGGGGCTCAAGATCAGTGACACCCAGTTGGAGCAGGCCATCCAGAGCATCGCCGCCGACAACAAGATGACCCTGGATCAACTACGCGCCCAGCTCGAACGGGAAGGGCTGACCTATGCCCAGTACCGGGAGGAGGTGCGCCGCGAGATCCTGATGAACGAGGTGCGCCGCAGCCAGGTGCGCCGCCGCATCAACATCTCCGAGCAGGAGGTGAAGCAGGTGGTCGAGGCCCTGAGCAAGCAGGGTCAGCAACAGACCGAGTACCACGTCGGTCACATCCAGGTTGCCCTGCCTGACAACCCGAATGCCGAGCAGCTCAACGCCGCCAAGGCCAAGATCGAACGCATCCTGGCCGCGCTGAAAGAGGGGGCGGACTTCCGCAAGCTGGCCATCGCCGAGAGCAACGGTCCCAAGGCCCTGGAAGGGGGAGACTGGGGCTGGATGAGCCCGCAGGAGATGCCGACCCTGATGGCCGAAGCGGTACAGGGTGCCAGCAAGGGTGACATCGTCGGCCCGCTGCGCTCGGGCGCCGGTCTGCACATCGTCAAGATCTTCGACACCAAGGGTCAGCAGCAAGTGATGCAGACCGAGGTGAAGGCGCGTCACATCCTGATCAAGCCCTCCATCATCCTGAGCGAGGAGAAGGCCAAGGGTACCCTGGACGGCATCTTGCACGACATCAAGAGCGGCAAGGCGAGCTTCGCCAGCATGGCGGAGAAGTACTCCGAAGATCCGGGCTCTGCGGTGCAGGGTGGCGAGCTGGGCTGGTCCGATCCCAACGTCTATGTGCCGGAGTTCCGCGACATGGTCAACCGCCTGCAACCGGGTCAGCTCAGCGAGCCCTTCCGCACCACCCACGGCTGGCACATAGTGCAGCTGGAAGATCGCCGCAGCCAGGATGCCACCGGCAAGGCCCAGGAGCAGCGTGCCTATCAGCTGATCTTCAACCGCCGCTTCACCGAAGAGTCCCAGGCTTGGCTGGATGAGCTGCGCGACGAAGCCTACATCCAGATCGAACCCAATTAATGGCCGATGAGCAGATGAACAGCCATCGTCTTGCCATCACCCCGGGTGAGCCCGCCGGCATAGGCCCGGACCTGGTGCTGCAGATAGCCCAGCGGGACTGGCCGCACCAGCTGGTGGTGATCGCCGATCCCGCCCTGCTGCGCGAGCGCGCCGCCCTGCTGGGGCTGCCCATCGAGCTGGAACCCTATGATGCCGCCGCCCCCGTGAGGGGGCAGCGGGCGGGGACCCTGACGGTCTGTCCCGTTCCCCTCGGCGCCCCCGTGGTGCCGGGTGAACTCGACGAGGGCAATGGCGCCTATGTGCTGGCCACCCTGCAGCGTGCCTGTGACGGCAACCTGAGCGGCGAGTTCGCCGCCGTGGTGACCGGCCCGGTGCACAAGGGGATCATCAACCAGGCGGGCGTCTCGTTCAGCGGTCACACCGAATTCTTCGCCCAGCAGTCAGACACCGCCGACGTGGTGATGCTGCTGGCCACCGAAGGCCTGCGGGTGGCGCTGGCGACCACCCACATTCCCCTCGCCTATGTGGCGATGGCCATCACGCAGGAGCGCCTTGGCAAGGTGATCCGCATCCTGGATGCGGATCTCAAGGGAAAATTCGGCATCGAACACCCCAGAATTTACGTCTGCGGCCTCAACCCCCACGCCGGGGAAGGGGGCCATCTCGGCCGTGAAGAGATCGACGTGATCGAACCTGCCCTGGCCGACTTGCGCCAGGAAGGGATCGATCTGGTCGGCCCCTTGCCGGCCGATACCCTGTTCCAGGACAAATACCTCAAGGATGCGGATGCGGTACTCGCCATGTACCACGACCAGGGGCTGCCGGTGCTCAAATACAAGGGCTTTGGCAACTCGGTCAACATCACCCTCGGACTTCCTTTCATCCGTACTTCGGTGGATCACGGCACCGCACTGGATCTGGCAGGCAAGGGCCTGGCAGACTCCGGGAGCCTGATCACCGCGATTAACCACGCCATCCAGATGGTAGAGAAAAAAAGATATGAGCAGTAAGGTGCAGAGCAACAAGGTGCACATGGGCCACACGGCCCGTAAGCGTTTCGGTCAGAACTTCTTGCACGACCGCTATGTGATCGACCAGATCGTCGCCGCCATCAACCCGCAGCCGGGTCAGAACCTGGTGGAAATCGGCCCGGGTCTGGCGGCACTGACTGAACCGGTCGCCTCCCAGATGGACAAGATGACGGTGGTCGAGCTTGACCGGGATCTGGCGGCTCGCCTGCGCGAGCACCCGACCCTCAAGGACAAGCTGACGGTGATCGAGGCCGATGCCATGCGCTTCGACTTCGGCACCCTGATGGGGGAAGGCAAACCGCCCCTGCGCATCTTCGGCAACCTGCCCTACAACATCTCCACCCCGCTCATCTTCCACCTGTGCGAGTTCGCCGACCGGGTGGAGGACATGCACTTCATGCTGCAAAAGGAAGTGGTATTGCGGATGTGCGCAGGCCCTGGCAGCAAGGCCTATGGCCGCCTGAGCGTCATGGTCCAGTACTACTGCCAGGTGATCCCGGTGCTGGAAGTGGGCCCGGGTGCCTTCAAGCCAGCCCCCAAGGTCGACTCGGCCGTGGTGCGACTGGTGCCACACAAGAACCCGACTATCGTCGCGAAAGACCTCCGCTGCCTGAGCCGGGTCTGCACCGAGGGCTTCGGCCAGCGTCGCAAGACCATCCGCAACAGCTTCTCCAACTTCATCACCGACGCTCAGCTGACCGAGCTTGGCATCGATGGCAACCTGCGTCCGGAGAACCTCTCCCTCGAGCAGTTCGTCATGATCGCCAACTGGCTGGCCGATCAGCAGCAGGCCTGATCCCATGGCATCCACCCGGATAATGGTTCGCCCGCACCCCAGCTATGTGGCGGGCACCGAGGATCCCTACCATTTTCTCTATCTCATCGAGATAGAGAATCTGGGGCCGGGCAAGGTGCAGCTGCTGCATCGGCGCTGGCTCATCACGGATGCCAATGGCAAGATGCTGGAAGTGGAAGGGCCGGGGGTCGTGGGTGAGCAGCCCTTCATCGCCCCCGGCGAGACCTTCAGCTATCAGAGTGGCGTACCGCTCGCCACCCCCTTCGGCGTGATGGAAGGCAGTTATACCCTGCAAGACGAATCGGGGCAGCAATTCGAGGCCCCCATCGCCCCTTTCACACTGGCCGTTCCCAACATTATCAACTGAGGTTTCATGGCGAATTGTTTCGTCGGTGATATCCAGGGCTGTTACGACGATCTGCGCCGTCTGCTGGATCTTGCCGAATTCGACTCCGACAAGGACACGCTCTGGCTGTGTGGCGACCTGGTCGCCCGCGGGCCCGACTCCCTCAACACCCTGCGCTTCGTCAAGTCACTGGGGAGCCGCGCCGTGACCGTGCTCGGCAACCACGACCTGCACTTGCTGGCGGTGGCTCATGGGGTCGCCCCTCTCAAGAAGAAAGACAAGCTTCAGGCCCTGATGGAGGCCCCGGATCGGGACGAGCTGCTGGAGTGGCTGCGCCACCGTCCCCTGCTGGCGGAGCACCCGGATCTGCCCATCATGATGATCCATGCCGGACTCTCTCCGGCCTGGGATGCCCACACGGCACGGAGTTGTGCCCGTGAAGTGGAGACGCTGCTGCGCGGCGATCAGTACAGCTGGCTGCTGCACCACATGTATGGCGACCAGCCCGATAGCTGGGACGAGAACCTGCAGGGGATAGAGCGCTACCGCTACATCATCAACACCTTCACCCGGATGCGCTTCTGCTACTTCGATGGCCGGCTCGACTTCAAGTGCAAGAAGGGACCCACAGAGTCCACCCCGGGCCTGCGCCCCTGGTTCGAGCAGCGCGAGCACCACGACGACGACCCCATCCTGGTATTCGGCCACTGGGCGGCACTGATGGGTGCCACCGGCAAGGCGGACATCAAGGGGCTGGACACCGGCTGCGTGTGGGGCAACAGCCTCACCCTCTGGCGCTATGAAGACGATGCCCTGATAGCGACCCCCTGCCCCGCCTATGCCAAGTGAAAAAAAGACGCTGGCGATATAAAGAGGCCCGGCATTGCCGGGCCTCTTCGTTGGTCAGCACGCAGGCTAGAGCCTGCGCCCCAGCCGCTTCTCGACCTGGCGCCGCTCCCATTCGGGCCCGAACAGCCTGAATGGCTGGAACAGGTTGATGGCATGGGACATCAGGCCAAGCCCCCAGCCCAGCATGGGCCACCAGGCCCAGATATAGTCCGGGTTGCTCAGGTAGTTGATGACAAACAGCCCCCCTATCACCAGCACATAGCTGATGAGGTGGCCGTAGAAGCCTTTGAGCCCCTCGACGAACTTCATCGCCTCCCGCTCATCCCTGGCCACCTGCACCGTCCCCTGACTGTCGGTCTCGTTCCCTTTCATCTCGCTCTCCTGCAGTTGCGTCACATCGAGCTCAAAGACGGAGGCCAGGGCCTTGAGGGATTCCAGTCCGGGCTGCTGGCCCTGCTCGATCCGCTGTATGGTGCGGACACTCAGGCCAGTCAGGGTCGCCAACTGATCCTGGGACCACCCCCGTTGCAATCTCAACTTCCTGACGATCATCTCGAACTCCTTGTGGTGATTGACAGGGCCAGCATAGGGCCAGCGCGGCGAGAGGTGACACGACAGAGGGCCGACATAAACCTGACTATCGTTTTAAATCAAAGACTTGAAATATGAACGGGAGGTTCCCCCCTGTGCGGACACACACGCTGGTGCGCCCGACCAGATTGTCACAGGTTCTGCATCAGACCGGCGGCGATCTCGAAGGAACGCAGCCTGGCCTGATGATCGACGATGGGACCGTTGAACATCAGCTCGTCGGCCCCGGTTTCGGCCAGCAAGGCCTTGAGACCGTGACGTACCTGATCCGGATCCCCCACCAAGGAGCGGGCCAGGGTCTGCTCCATCGCCATCAGCTCCCGGGGTGACCACGCCTCTCCCAGACTCTCCACCGGCAGTGGCAGCTTGCCGGCATCCCCCCGATAGAGTCGCAGGAACTGCTGCTGAAGCGTGGTGAACAGGAAACGGGCCTCCCGGGTTGTGTCGGCGGCGATCACGTTGATGCAGACCACCGCATAAGGTTTGGGCCAGCGCGCGGAAGGGCGGTACTGGACGCGGTAAATCTCCAGTGCCTGCAACAGCAGACCGGGTGCAAAGTGAGAGGCAAAACCGAACGGCAACCCCATGGCGGCCGCTAGCTGGGCACTGTAGAGGCTGGAGCCCAGCAACCAGATCGGCACATGCAGCCCTTGGCCAGGTACCGCCTGCACGGCGCCCACCTCGTCACCGAAGTAGCCCATCAGCTCACGCACGTCCGCAGGAAAATCATCCACCTCGCCGCCGCGCTGGCGGCGCAGCGCCTGCATGGTGCGCTGATCAGTACCGGGCGCGCGGCCAAGACCGAGATCGATGCGATCCGGATAGAGAGAGGCCAGCGTGCCGAACTGCTCGGCGATCACCAGGGGCGAGTGGTTCGGCAGCATGATGCCGCCGGCCCCCAGCCGCAGGGTGCTGGTGGCGCCGGCCAGATGGCCGATGAGCACGGCGGTGGCGGCACTGGCGATCCCCGGCATGTTGTGATGTTCCGCCAGCCAGTAGCGGTGATAGCCCCAGCGCTCGGCATGCCGGGCCAGATCCTGCGAATGACGAAACGACTCGGCCGGCAGGCTACCTTCGGGGACGGGCACCAGATCCAGGACGGAATAGGGAACGACAGGCATGGGACACTCCATTGATTCAAAGGCGATTCATCAGTGGAGCAATGTAGCATGAGATATCTGAATGAATCACGCGACCCGGTTGTCGGTGAGGTACCCCGTCCGTGCCGGCGAGGGTGCGCCCTTGAAGATAGAGGGCCGCTTCCCCCCTCACCTCCTATGCTTTTTGTCATCTTGCGAGCACACTGTTTAGCAGATCATCGCGGGGTGCGCCCGCAGGACAAGGATAGGTCCATGACAAAAACAAGCCTCGGCAGCAAACCCTTTTACGTGCACATTGCCACCCTCTTCATTCTGCTGTTCTCCGTGCTGGGGGGCGCCCTCATCATGTTGCAGTTTCAGCAGGGCATGCAGCAGGGGTTGGCGCACGAGCGACAGAGCTTCCAGCAGTACAGGGAACAGCTCGCGCTTGCCATCAAGTTGAACCAGCGCCCGGCTCGCATGTCGCTCAGCCTGCTGCGCAGTGGCCAGCTGGCCGCCATGACCAGCCTGGAATCCCGCCTCGGCTACCTGCCCCAGCTGGCCGAGGTGCTGGCCAACAGCGCCAGCTATGGTGCCATCTATGCCGGTTACGAGAACGGCGACTTCTTCCTGGTGCGCAAGTTGACCGAGCGGGCCAAGGGATTGCTTGACAGCCCCCCTCCCGGGAGCCACCTGCTGGTACAGAGCCTGAGTCAGGGCCGGGGAGAGTTCCTCTATTTCGACCAGCGGCTGCGATTGCTGGAGCGGCGGCCCATGCCGGACTACCGCTTCGATCCGCGCGACCGTGGCTGGTACAAGGAGGCGCGCTGGGGCACGGGCATCATAGTGACCCACCCCTATCTCTTCTTCACCACCAGAGAGCCTGGCATGACGCTGGCGGTGGAGAGCGACGATCGCCGGGCGGTGATCGGGCTGGATGCCGGTGTGGAGGGCCTTTCCTCCCTCATCGGCGAGCTGCCTCTGCCCAGCTATTGCCAGCTGGTACTGTTCGACGAAGTCGGAACCCTGCTGACAACGGATCCCAAACGGCTGCCCAGCTTCGATCAACTGAGCCGGCTGCCCATGTTGTCGGCGCTCAAGCAACCCATACTGACCAAGTTGCAACAGGAGATGGCATCCAGACCCACCCTGCTGCACGAGCCAACCGAGCTGACGCTGACTGCCGAGGATGGCCGCGACTGGCTGGTCAACCTCTCCGCCCTCGACGAGGGGTCTCCCTTCTACCTGGCCCTGCTGGTACCGACGGACGAACTCACTGCACCGGCCCGCCACGACGCCCTGCGCAACCTGGTCTGGGCCCTGACGGGTCTGCTGTTGCTGCTGCCCGTCATCTGGCTGGTGGCGAGGCGCACCGCCGCCCCCTTGCTGGCGCTGACGCAAGAAGCCGAGCGGATCCAGCACTTCGACTTCGGCGAGAGCGAGCGGCCAGACTCGGCGATCCGCGAGATCGACGATCTCGCCCGCGCCATGTCCAGCATGCGACTGACCCTCGGCAATTTCATGAACATGGGTCTGGCGCTGGCGGCCGAACACCGCTTCGACTCCCTGCTCAGCCGCATCCTGCACGAGACGGTGGCGGCGGCCCAGGCTGAGGGGGGCTGCCTCTATCTGGCCCAAGAGAAGCAGATGAAGGCGGTTCAGGCCATCTGGCAACGGCAGCCCCTGGACTGTGAACAGTTGCACTGGCAGGAGTCCCTGCTCGGCGGCCTCTATCATACCGAGCGACTCAGCCTGCCCCTCAATGCCGAGCAGTGGTCGCACTGCCTGGCCGACTGGGGCCCCTTCCCCGGCCCCCGCCAACTGCTGGCCGAGCCCCTCTACAACCACCGCCAGGAGCTGATCGGCTGCCTGCTGCTGATCTTGCCGGACTGCGCACCACGGGAGCTGGCGTCACGCATCAGCCTCATCGAGGCGCTGGCGGGCATGTCCGCCTCCGCCATCGAGAATCAGCGCCTGCTGGAGGAGCAAAAGCAGTTGCTGGAGGCCTTCATCGAGCTTATCGCCGGTGCCATCGACGCCAAGAGTCCCTATACCGGAGGCCACTGCCAGCGCGTGCCCGAACTGACCCGCATGCTGACGGAGGCGGCCTGCGCCCAACAGCAGGGCCCCTTTGGCGACTTCACCCTCAGCGACGAGGAGTGGGAGGCCATCCATATCGCGAGCTGGCTGCACGACTGCGGCAAGGTCACCACACCAGAGTTTGTAGTGGACAAGGCCACCAAGCTGGAGACCATCTACGACAGGATCCACGAGATCCGCACCCGTTTCGAGGTGCTCAAGCGCGACGCCCATATAGAAGCGCTGGCGGCCCGGCTGCCCGCCTCCGATCGGCAGGCAGCCCTCGAGGCAGTGACCCCGACCTGGCAGATGCTGGATCAGGAGTTCGCCTTCGTCGCCGAGTGCAACCTGGGGGGCGAGTGGATGGCACCGGAAAAACTGGCGCGGCTCGATGCCATTGCCAGCCGCACCTGGCTGCGCACCCTGGATGATCGCCTCGGCGTCAGCCCGGAGGAGCTAAAGCGCCATCCCGGGGAGGCGGCTCCCCTGCCCTGCCGCGAGCCGCTGCTGGCCGACAAGCCGGTGCACCTCATTCCCCGCCCCGCCCACGACAACCTGACCAGGCACAATCCCTGGGGCTTCAAGGTGCGGGTGCCCACCCATCTCTACAACCGGGGGGAGCATTACAACCTCGCCATCGGCCGTGGCACCCTCACCGAGGAGGAGCGCTACAAGATCAACGATCACATCATCCAGACCATCCGCATGTTGGAGCGACTCCCCTTCCCCCGTCACCTGCGCAAGGTGCCGGAGATCGCAGGAGGCCACCACGAGCGGATGGATGGCACTGGCTACCCACGCCAGTTACAGGGTGAGCAGATGAGCATTCCCGCCCGCATCATGGCCATCGCCGACATCTTCGAGGCCCTGACCGCGAGCGATCGTCCCTACAAATCGGGCAAGACGGTCTCCCAGTCCCTGACCATCATGCAGAAGATGGTGCAGGAGCAGCACATAGACCCGGCACTGTTCACCCTGTTCATCGACAGCGGGGTCTGGCGGGACTATGCCCTGCACTTCCTCGCCCCCGAGCAGCTGGACGAGGCAGCCTGTCAGGCCCTGCTGGCGGAGCCGCGCTAGCCGCTATCCGCCGAGCGCCCATAAAAAAACGGTCAACCGAAGTTGACCGTTTTTTATCTCGGGGCATCCCCTTAGAACAACAGGTGTGCCACACCTGCGATGATCGGCAGTGTCACCAGGGTACGCAGCAGGAAGATGACGAACAGTTCCCACAGCTTGACCGGGATCTTGCTGCCCAGCAGCAGGGCGCCCACTTCCGACATATAGATGAGCTGGGTCACCGACATGGCGGCGATCACGAAGCGGGTGATGTCGCTCTCTATGGTCGAAGCCAGCACCGCTGGGATGAACATGTCGGCGAAGCCCACCATGATGGTCTTGGACGCCGCTTCGGCTTCCGGCAGTTGCAGCAGCTCCAGCAAGGGAACGAAGGGCGCACCCAGCCAGTTGAAGATAGGGGTGTGCTCCGCCAGCATCAGGGCACAGGTCCCGATCGCCATCACCACCGGCAGCACGCCAAACACCATGTCCAGGGCGTTCTTCACCCCTTCCCGCGCCACGGCGCCGAGGTCCGTCATACTGTCGGCCTTGGTCAGGGCTCGCTGATAACCATAACTCAGCACGCTGTGCTGGTGGGGAATGGCCTCCTGCTTGCGGCACAGGGGAGTACCGTCGCTGTAGACATCCTTCTTCCAGGAGAGCGGCGGCAAGCGCGGCACCACTATGGCGGCGACCACACCGGCCAGGCAGACGGTCAGGTAGAAGGGAACGAACATGTGTTCCAGCTTCACCTGGGAGATCACCACCAGACAGAAGGTGATGGAGACCGCAGAGAAGGTGGTACCGATGACGGCGGCTTCACGTTGGGTGTAGAACTTGCCCTCATACTGCTTGCTGGTCAGCAGGATGCCGACGCTGCCATCCCCGAGCCAGGAGGCGAAGCAATCCACGGCGGAGCGGCCGGGCAGGCGGAACACAGGGCGCATGATGCGGGTCATCATGGTGCCGACAAACTCCAGCAGACCGAAGTCCAGCAGCAGCGGCAGCAGCAAGCCGGCGAAGATGAAGACGGAGAACAGTACCGGCAGCAGATCGTGCAGCACCAGGCCACCAGTCGCCCCGGAACGCAGCACTTCGGGACCGGCCTCGAAGAAGGTCAACAGCACGAAGAGGCCCCCCAGTACCCGCACGCAGGCCCAGAAGGGGGAGACGTTGAACAGGCTGTTGAGGAAGGGGCGTCTCACCAGGATCGCCGGCTTGAACAACCAGGCGATCAAGGTCATCAGCATGGTAGTAGTAATGATGGCGCTGACCATGGCCACCAGATAGTCGGCGAACACCGTCTGTACCAGCTTCGCCAGCACGGCAACGGGGATGGTGACATTGCCGTCATAGATGACGGGGGTCATGAACAGCAGGATCCCGATGAGCGACGGGATCAAAAACATCAGCACATTGCGGCGAGTATGGATCGCCGGTGCCTGCAGGGTCTTTTCCAACATGATAGACAGCCTTAAATGTGACTTTTCCTTCAGCCAGGCCGCCTGCATATTCATGCCCTCGCCCGGCAAACGGGCGCAAGAATAACCCAAAAAACTGCACAAACAAGCTTTTAATGGATTATTTCAAGCATAAATATTTTATCAGGCAAACCATCCATAAGAACAAACCAAAACAGTCATGCATATCAATTCAATTCAACAGGTTAGCATAATGTTTCATACAGGTTACGTTCAGGGGCGCAGTATAATCCGTTGCGGTTGGCAGGCAATAAGTGGCATGAGAAATATATCTATAAGGTGATCCCGTCGATCCTCCCATAAAAAAACCGGAGCCTGTCGGGGCTCCGGTCTTGTCACGAAAGAGAGTCTCAGTCGCGGACGTAGATCACTTCGACACCGTCGTCATCTTCGTCATCCCAGTCGTCGTCATCGTCCAGAGCGTCATCGAAGGCCTTGGAGGCCGCCAGGGCTTCCGCCTCCACCTGGGCCAGCTGGTTCTTGTGGTAGTCGTCCCACTTGAACTCGACCTTCTCGATGGCGGCCTTGGCATCGGCTTCCAGCTGACGGGGCATGGTGTCCAGCAGATCCAGGATGTCGTAGCAGACCTTCTTGGTACCTTCCTTGCTGATGGCGGTGATCTGGTAGACAGGGCCTTCGTAGGCCAGCGCGGCCTTGACGCGATCCATCACTTCCTGAGCTTCTTCTTCCAGGATCAGATCCATCTTGTTGAATACCAGCCAGCGCGGCTTGCCTGCCAGCTCGGGGCTGTATTTCTCCAGCTCCCGGACTATGGTCACGGCATTTTCGGCCGGATCGGAACCGTCGACCGGGCAGATGTCCACCAGGTGGATCAGCACACGGCAACGCTCGAGGTGCTTGAGGAAGCGGATACCGAGGCCGGCACCTTCGGCAGCACCTTCGATCAGACCCGGGATATCGGCGATGACGAAGGAACGGGAGTTCTCCCCACGTACCACACCCAGGTTCGGCACCAGGGTAGTGAAGGGATAGTCGGCCACCTTCGGGCGAGCAGCAGAGACGGCGCGAATGAAGGTGGACTTGCCTGCGTTGGGCAGGCCCAGCATGCCGACGTCAGCCAGCAGCAGCAGTTCCAGCTTCAGGGTACGCACTTCCCCCGGGGTGCCGTTGCTCTTCTGATAGGGGGCACGGTTGACCGAGCTCTTGAAACGGGTGTTACCAAGGCCGTGGAAGCCGCCCTTGGCGACCAGCAGCTTCTGGCCGTGGGTGGTCAGATCCCCCAGCAGTTCACCGGTATCTTCATCGCTGGCGCGGGTACCGACCGGGACGCGCAGGGTGCGATCCTTGCCGCGTCGGCCGGTACAGTTGGCGCTCTGACCGTTCTCGCCACGCTCGGCGGCATGGAAACGCTCAAAACGGTAGTCGATCAGGGTGTTCAGGTTCTCGTCGGCGATCAGATAGACATCGCCACCGTCACCGCCGTCACCGCCGTCCGGGCCGCCGTTCGGGATGTACTTCTCACGGCGAAAGCTCACACAACCGTTACCACCGTCACCGGCATCGACTCGAATCTGGACTTCATCAACAAACTTCATAGGTAACCGTCACCTTAATTCGAAAAACCGATACGCAATTATAGTGGTACAGGCCCCTTCGGGCGAGACGCATCTGGCCGATGAGGCCCGTCTGCGCCGGCTCATCCGCGTGCCGTTTTTTCGTCAAACTCATCAGAAAAACAAAAGCCCCGCCAGGTTGGCGGGGCTTCGGATCCTTGCGGTCCGTAATTACTCAGCAACGATGCTGACGTACTTACGATTCTGCGGACCTTTAACTTCGAACAACACTTTACCGGTCGCAGTAGCGAACAGAGTGTGGTCGGTACCCAGGCCAACGTTGGTGCCAGGGTGGAACTTGGTGCCACGCTGACGAACGATGATGCTGCCTGCCAGAACTGTTTCGCCGCCGAAACGCTTAACGCCAAGGCGTTTAGCTTCAGAATCGCGACCGTTGCGGGATGAACCGCCAGCTTTTTTATGTGCCATTTATCGGACTCCTCTAATTAAGCGCTGATGCCAGTGATTTTGACTTCAGTGAACCACTGACGGTGGCCCGCTTGCTTACGATGGTGCTTACGACGACGGAACTTGACGATAGTCACTTTCTCGCCACGGCCGTGAGCCACAACTTCAGCTACAACCTTGCCACCTTCAACGAAAGGAGCACCTACTTTAAAAGTGTCGCCTGCAGCAACCATCAGAACTTCGTTGAAGTCGATGGTAGCGCCAGTCTCAACGTTCAGCTTTTCCAGACGAACGATTTGACCTTCGGCCACACGGTGTTGTTTTCCGCCGCTTTGGAATACCGCGTACATTTGATTAACTCCGTAAAGGCGTGTCTTTTGCTCAAGGCCAGACACGCGCAAAAACCTATAACAATGGGCCGGCATTCTACGCAGAACGATTTGCCTAGGCAAGGCCAATTTAGCAAAAAGTTTATTTTGTGCGCATATCTGCCGCCGTGAATAAACGCTTAACTGTAACCCATTGTGAAATCGTGTAGAATCCCCGCCATTGCTAAAAACGCAGTAATTGCTGCCGTCACGTTACGAGACTTATGGACCAACAGACTATCCGTGCGCTCTGTGCCGCCGACATGACGGCGGTCAATGAACTGATCCTGGCCAGACTCCAGTCCGATGTCAGCCTGATCAACCAGCTGGGTTTCTACATCGTCAGTGCAGGCGGAAAACGGATGCGCCCCATGCTGACGGTGATGGCCGCTCGCGCACTGGGGTACCAGGGTCAGGACCATCTCAAGCTCGCCGCCATCATCGAATTCATTCATACCTCAACCCTGCTGCACGACGACGTGGTCGATGAATCCGACCTGCGCCGCGGCCGGGAGACCGCCAATGCGCTGTTCGGCAATGCCGCCAGCGTCCTGGTCGGTGACTACCTCTACAGTCGCTCCTTCCAGATGATGAGCGAGCTCTCCAACTTGCGGGTGATGGAGATCCTGTCGGATGCCACCAACACCATCGCCGAGGGGGAGGTGCTGCAGTTGATGAACTGCAACGATCCCGACACCACGGAAGAGAGCTACATGACGGTCATCTACTGCAAGACCGCCAAGCTGTTTGAAGCCGCTACCCGCCTCGCCGCCGTGCTGACCCATCAGCCCGAGCCCGTCGAGCAGGCCATGACCGACTACGGCAAGTACCTGGGTACCGCGTTCCAGATCATCGACGACGTCATGGACTACTGCTCCCAGAGCGACGAGATGGGCAAGAATGTCGGCGACGATCTGGCCGAAGGCAAACCTACCCTGCCGCTGCTGCGGGCCATGGCCGTGGGCACCCCGGAAGAGCGTCAACTCATCCGTGACGCCATCGAGCACCGCAACGGCATGGAGCATCTCGAGCGCATCCTGGCCATCCTGGAGCGCACCGGTGCCCTCGAGCATGCCCGTCAACGCGCACGGGAAGAGGCCGACAAGGCCATCGCCGCCCTCGCCATCCTGCCGGACTCCCAGCACAGGCAGGCGCTGGAGACCCTGGCCCAGATGGCGGTACAGCGCAGCGCCTGAGCCAGCGTGTCAGCATCCAAGAAAAAAGAGGCCTGTGGCCTCTTTTTTATGGTCTGCGCTTTGCTCTGAGGCATCAGCGCTGTCTTGACCGCTCAATGGGACAGTGCCCAGAGGATCACAACCCCCGCCACCACCAGGCAGCCGCCGATGCGACGCAACTGCTCCGGCGGCTGATCGCTCATCAGTCTCAGCATCCGCTGCCAGACCCTCGGCGCCAGCAAGGGGCCCAGTCCCTCGAACAGCAGCAACAGCCCCACTCCTATCAAGATGGCTGTCAGCATGACTCCTCCTGCCCTCTGGGCCCTTGTCTCATCAAGCAAAAGGGCCTGAATCATCAGGCCCTTTGGGTTATGGCACTATGCCTGCTTACTGCTTGTCACCGTGAGGTGACTTGAGGTAGCGGAAGAACTCGCTGTCAGGCTTCAAGACCATGAGGTCGTTGCCACCGGCGAAGCTCTTGCGATAGGCCTCCATGCTGCGCACGAAGCTGAAGAACTCGGGATCCTTCTTGTAGCTGTCGGCATAGATCTTGGCGGCTTCGGCATCCCCTTCACCACGCAGCTGACGCGCATTACTCTCGGCGTCGGCGATCATGACGGTGACCTTGCGGTCGATGTCGGCACGCAGGATCTCGGCCTGCTCGCGGCCCTGGGAGCGGTGTTCACGGGCGACGGCAGTCCGCTCGGCACGCATCCGCTGATAGATGGAGCTGGAGACTTCCACCGGCAGGTTGATCTGCTTGATCCGCACATCCACCACCTTGATGCCGAGCTCGGAGGAGCGCGCCATCTTCATCAGGGCATCTTCCATCACGGTACTGCGCTCACCGGAGACGATGTCCTTGATGGTGCGGTTACCGATCTCGGAACGCAGACCGTTGTTGATCTTGCGCTTGAGCAGGTCTTCGGCCTGGATCTTGTTGCCACCACCGGTCGCCAGGTAGTACTTGGAGAAGTCCTCGATCTTCCACTTCACGTAGGAGTCGATTATGAGGTCTTTCTTCTCGGAGGTGACGAAGCGATCCGCCTGGCCTTCCAGGGTCTGGATACGGGCATCCATCTTGCGAACCTGATCGATGAGCGGCACCTTGAAGTGCAGGCCCGGCTCATAGAGCCGCGGCTCGCCGGAGTCAACCCGCTTCACCTTGCCAAACTGCACCACGATTCCCTTCTGCCCTTCATCAATGATGAAGACGGAAGAGAAGCAGACCATGGCGGCCACAGCGATGACACCAATAGCTAGCTTTTTCATCTATCAGTTTCTCCCTGTGCTGAAACGGTCACCGCCACGCAGCGGGGTCGGTGTGGAATTCGCCCCTTCGTTGGACGGCTGGGCCGGCTCCACCGCAGGTGTGCCCGCCGGACGCGCCGGTTGCACGGCATTCGCCTTGCCGGACAGCTTGTCGAGCGGCAGGTAGATCATGCTGTTGTTGCCAGCAGGCATGTCGACCAGCACCTTGTTGGCTTGCTGATAGAGCTCTTCCATGGTTTCCAGGTAGATACGCTCACGAGTCAACTCGGGGGCGGACTGGTACTGGGGCAGCAGCTCGTTGAAGCGGGCGACTTCACCCTTGGCCTTCAGCACGATCTGGGACTTGTAGCCTTCGGCTTCCTGTTCCAGACGCTTGACCTGACCACGGGCCTTGGGCTCGACTTCACGGGCATAGGCTTCCGCTTCACGGATGAAGCGCTGCTCATCTTCCTGGGCGGAGATGGCGTCATCGAAGGCGTCTTTCACCTCTTCCGGCGGACGCGCCGGCAGGAAGTTGACGTCGACGATCTGCAAGCCCATCTGATAGGGCTCGATGATGCCATCGATCACCTGCCAGGTCTCCTGACGGACTTTTTCCCGACCCGTGGTCAGGACATCATCCATCTTGGTGTGACCCACCACGTAGCGCAGGGCGCTGTCGGTGGCCTGGCTCAGACTCTCGTCGGCGTTGGTGACGCTGAACAGATACTGCTCGGGATCGACCACGCGGTACTGCACGTCCATCTCGACCCGCACCACGTTCTCGTCCTGGGTCAGCATGAAACCGGAGGCAGGCAGAGAGCGCACCGATTCCACATCCACCGGGATCACCCGATCGATGAAGGTCGGCTTCCAGCGCAGGCCCGGATCCACGTTGTGGGAGTACTCCCCAAAGCGCAGTACCACGCCCCGCTCGGCTTCACGGATGGTGTAGAAGCCGCTGACGACCCACACCACCACGGCCACCACCAAGGCGATGGAGAGGCCAAACTTGCCTACGTCACCGCCCGATTTACCACCACCGAACAGGCCACCGAAACGACGGCTCACCTTGCGCAGCATCTCGTCCAGATCAGGGGGTCCCTGATTCTTGCCGTTGTTCCCCCAAGGGTCACGGTCTTTGCCGTTGTTACCAGGCTCATTCCAAGCCATCAGCGTCTCCATTAATACATGCGGATGGATATCATCTCTACCGAGCCATCAACCGTTGACGAAGCTTGTCTTCATCGCCGGATCAATGCCTGATAAAGCGTTGTAAACTCTCACCTTCTTGTTTCATGAGGCGGTTCCAGTCGGCAAGCTGCAAGCGTACCTCCAGGACAAAATCCCCCTCCTCGCTGAAACCTTCCTGCTCGATGCCTTTCAGCCGATAGAGCGCACTGCGCAATCTCGCGGCCGAGGGCGGCAACTGCAGGGTGTGATGGACCATGGATCCGGCCAGCAGTTCGGTCAGGGCCTGGAACAGGTATTCACTGCCTTCACCCGTCTGGGCCGACAGCCAGACCCGTTGCGGGCGCCCTTCGTCATCCCGCTCCAGACCGGCCGGACGATCGGTCAGCTTGTCGATCTTGTTGCAGATCATCAGCTGGGGACGGTCGTCCGCTTCGATCTCGGCCAGCACTGTCTGCACCGAATCGACATTCTCCTGCATCTGCTCATCGGCACAGTCCACGACGTGCAGCAGCAAGTCCGCTTCGCGGGTCTCCTGCAGCGTCGCCTTGAAGGCCGCGACCAGATCATGGGGCAAGTGCCGAATAAATCCAACTGTATCCGCCAGGATCACATCACCCACATCCTGGATCACCAATTTACGCAGGGTGGGATCCAGGGTTGCGAACAGTTGGTCGGCAGCATACACGCTGGCATCTGTAAGTTGGTTGAACAAAGTGGACTTTCCGGCGTTGGTGTAACCCACCAGCGACACGGTCGGCACCTCGTTGCGGTTGCGGGCGCGACGCCCCTGCTCCCGCTGCTTCGCCACCTTGTCGAGCCGGCGCAAAATCGCCTTGATGCGCTCTCGCAGCAGGCGTCGGTCGGTTTCAAGCTGGGTTTCACCCGGGCCGCGCAGACCAATCCCGCCCTTCTGACGCTCAAGGTGGGTCCAGCCTCGCACCAGGCGAGTGGAAAGATGGCGTAACTGGGCCAGTTCGACCTGCAGTTTGCCTTCGTGGGTACGGGCGCGCTGAGCAAAGATATCGAGGATGAGGCCTGTCCTGTCCACCACACGGCATTGGAACAGACGCTCTAAGTTGCGTTCCTGGGCAGGGGTCAGGGCATGGTTGAAGATGACCACGTCCGCACCCAGCATCTGGACCTGGGACGCGATCTCTTCCGCCTTGCCGCTACCGACAAAAAATTTGGCACTGGGCGCGCTGCGGCTGGTGGTGATCACCCCCAGCGCATTGACCCCGGCCGAGCTCACCAACATTTTGAGCTCGTCCAGATCCTCGCGCTCACCCTCATCGCTGAAGTTGACATGTACCAGAACGGCCTGTTCACCAGCTTCGTAACGGTCAAACAAGCGCTTGCTCCTTGACAGGTATCATGATGATTCTGAGTTGGCGAGTGGGCTCGCCGCGGGATATCACGCCTCGGCTTCACCCTGCTCTTCACCGGCGGCGCCCGGGGCGTGCTGGTGATGGTTGACGGCACGGGCCGGCACCACGGTGGAAATGGCGTGCTTGTAGACCATCTGGCTCACGGTGTTCTTCAGCAAAATGACAAACTGGTCAAACGATTCGATCTGACCCTGCAGTTTGATGCCGTTCACCAAATAGATAGAAACAGGAATCCGCTCACGGCGCAGCGCATTCAAAAACGGGTCTTGGAGAGATTGCCCCTTAGCCATCTTTCTTTTCCTTATAGTTTGTTGTTTTTAAACACCGGATATCAATATAACAACCTGATTATACAGGGAGTGTCAAGCCGCACCAGCTCGGGCGACCACCCTGGCCACATTGCCAGACTCACCAGATTCCAACCAGGTCAGGTCGGTCCAGCCACGCAACCAGGTCATCTGGCGCTTGGCCAGCTGACGGGTGGCCACGATGCCACGATAACGCATCTCATCATATCCCACTTCCCCTGCCAGGTAGTCCCACATTTGGCGGTAGCCAACACAGCGGATAGCTGGCAGATCCGGGTGAAGATCACCCCGCTCGTAGAGCGCTCTGACCTCCTGTTCGAACTCCCCTTGCAGCATCTTGTCGAAACGCAGCTCGATGCGTTGATGCAGCACGGCGCGATCGCTCGGCGCGATGGCAAACTGGTGCACCCGGTAGGGCAAGCCTTCCCCCTGCACCTGGGTCAGTTCGGTCAGTGTCTTGCCGCTGATGCGATAGACCTCGAGCGCCCGGCTGAGCCGCTGCGGGTCGTTGGGGTGGATGCGGGCGCCAGCCACAGGATCGATGCGCACCAGCTCATCGTGCAGCGCCTGCCAGCCGAGGCGGGCGGCCTCTGCCTCAATCTCGGCGCGAATGGCCGGATCGGCGGAGGGCAACGGAGAGAGCCCCTCCAGCAGCGCCTTGAAGTAGAGCATGGTGCCCCCCACCAGCAGCGGGATGCGGCCGCGGTCGGCGATCTCTTTCATCTCCCGCAGGGCATCGCGGCAGAAATCCGCCGCCGAATAGCTCATGGCCGGATCCAGGATGTCGATCAGGCGATGAGGCGCCTGGGCCAGCTCGGCGGCAGTCGGCTTGGCGGTGCCTATGTCCATGCCGCGATAGATGAGCGCGGAGTCCACGCTGATGATGTCGCAGGGCAGGGCCTGGCACAGTTCAATGGCGAGATCCGTCTTGCCGGAGGCCGTCGGCCCCATCAGAAAAATTGCAGTCGGCAAGTCAGCCACTTTCATGTTCCTCTGGCACGGTCGCCTCGTCGGGAGGCGTACCATGCAAATAGCTATCAATGAATGGAAGAGGTCAGCCCCGGCGACTCAATCGCCTTGTGCAAACCCTTCCAGCACGGCCGCCAACGACAGAGGGCGCGCCATGCGAATGTCTGCCAATTGGTCACTGAAATCGGTCACAAGTTCCGTCAGCAGCCGGCTGGCAGTTGAAAAATCATATATTTTCTCGGTGCTTATCCCCTGCTCCACCAGCCACTGGCATAGTACTTCAGCCTGCTGGCCAGCATCACTGTCAGATCCGCTCTCGATCAATTGCAGCAATTCGGGTAAGAGACGCACCAGATCTGTCTGGCGCAACAAGGCGGGCACCCGAGTCAGGATCATGGTGTCGCGCCCCCCGCTTTTCAACTCCAGCCCCATGCGTTTGAGCAAACGTTCCTGCACTTCCACCAGCGCAATCAGGTTCTTTGGCAGCTTGAAGGAGACCGGCAGCAGCAGGGGTTGCGCCGCCAGCCCCTGGCCCCAGGTCTCCAGCAACCAGTGGCGCAGCAACACCCGCTCGGCCCGCACCAGGGAGAGCAACGCCAGTTGTCCCTCCCGCTCGATCAGCAGATAGGCCTGTTCCACCAGGGTCAGGGCGCGAGTCCCTTGCGGCGGCGAACCGGCCGGGGTGACGGGGGCAGCCTGAGATACCTCCCCCGCTACCGGCAGGATGGTGAGCAGGGCGCCCATGCCGCGCATCGCCTCCCGGCTGGGGGGCTCGGGGGGCTGGTAGCTGCCCGCGCGGCCAGCACCTTCGCGCACGGCGCCGCCATCCCGCGTCTGGGCGGGGGCTCTGTAGCTGTGCTCGGCACCATACCACTCGGGGCGCGGCGCCTGGCCTGGATACTCTATCTGCGGGCAGGTCGGCAGCTCGACCAGGGTTTCGGCGAGTGGCGCATCCGGCTCGCTGGCACCCACCCCTTCCCGGCGCAGGGCGGTAAAGAGCGCCTGGAAGATGAAGTCGTGGATGAGTCGCGCCTGATGGAAACGCACCTCGTGCTTGGCGGGATGGACGTTCACATCCACCTGACGGGGATCCAGCTCGATGTAGAGCACATAGGCGGCGAAGCTGCCGGCGGGCAGCAGCTCGTCATAAGCCTGACGGATGGCGTGGTTGATGAGCTTGTCGCGCATCATGCGGCCGTTTACATAGGTATATTGCAGATCGTTCTGCGGCCTGGCCCCCGCAGGCAGCGCCAGCCAGCCCCACAGACGCACGTCGCTGTGCTCGCTCTCCACCGCCAGCGCGTGGTGCATGAAGGGAGTGCCGCAAACGGCGGCGAGGCGGCGCTCCTGTTCAGGCACCGTATTGGCAGCCTTGTACTGGCGCACCACCTTGCCGTTGTGGCGCAGGATCAAGGTAATGTCGAAGCGGGAGAGCGCGATGCGGCGTACCAGCTCGTCGATGTGAGCAAATTCGGTCTTCTCGCTGCGCATGAACTTGCGCCGCGCCGGGGTGTTGAAGAAGAGGTCCACCACCTCTACCGTGGTGCCCACCGGGTGGGCCGCCGGCTTGACGGTGACGCTCATCTCGCGCCCTTCGGCCTGCGCCTGCCAGGCTTCGGACTGCTCCGCGGTGCGGGAGGTGAAGGTGAGACGGGAGACAGAGCTGATGGAGGCGAGCGCCTCGCCACGAAAACCGAGGCTGTTGATCCCTTCCAGGTCATCCAGGGTCGCCACCTTGGAGGTCGCGTGTCGTGACAGCGCCAGCACCAGCTCCTCCTTGGCGACGCCGCTGCCGTTGTCACGGATGCGGATAAGCTTGGCGCCCCCCTTGTCGATGTCGATCTCGACCCGGTCGGCCCCCGCATCCAGGCTGTTTTCCACCAGCTCCTTCACCACAGAGGAGGGCCGCTCCACCACCTCGCCGGCAGCAATCTGGTTGGCCAGGATAGGAGGCAATATACGGATCGGCATGGCTTACTCCTGATGGTTTCGCTTGCGGGGTCAAGACACTTTCAACACGTGGACGGGCCGCGCCACCGCACCTTCGCCAGCAACCATCCGGTTGGCCGACGTGGCGAACAATGCAGGGCACGGCCTGGCTTGAGCGCCAATCCGGGCGCCCCTCGGCCCTGCCTCGCCAGCTCCCGCGCGTTAGTTTTGGGGAATGTAGAGCACCTGCCCTATCTGGATATCCCGTGACTTGAGCTTGTTGATCTCCACCAGCCGCGCCTGGCTCACCCCGTGCTTCTCGGCGAGGCGGGAGAGGCTTTGGCCGCGAGTGACCACGTGGCGGATCATCTGGGACTTGTCGTCGCGCTGGCTGCTTGCGACCGGCACGCTCGGCTCCTTGGCCGCCACCTTGTAGGGTTTTATCACCCCGGCACCGGAGGCGCTGCCGACACTGCTGACCGGGGCACCGCCATCACTGCTGCGGCTCGGTACTGTCGCCGGCATGCGGTTGGTCACCTGCTGCCGGGGCGCGGGGGCAACCGCCGCCTTTTTCGCCGCAGGCTGACTGACGCTAGCCAATTGCTGCCCCTTGCCGGTCATCATGGGGCCCTTGGTCGGGTGGCTGCGGTAATAATTGCGGATCCCCTCGAAGATGGCCCGGGCCAGCTGATCCTGATAGCTGGCGGTGGCCAGCAGCTTCTCTTCCGCATGGTTCGAGATAAAGCCCGTCTCCACCAGTACCGAGGGAATATCCGGCGCCTTGAGCACCGCCAGACTGGCGTGTTCCGGCGCCTTCTTGTGCAGCCGGGCCACCCGTCCCATGGAGCGCAGTATCTGGCGACTCACCTCATAACCCTCGGCCCTGGACTTGTCCATGGAGAGATCGAGGAAGGTCTGCGCCAGATAGGGATTGGGGTCGGATTCGGCCAATACCTTGCCCACCCCGCCCAGCAGTTCCCCCTGCTTCTCCTGCTTCTCCAGCCAGCTGCCCATCTCGCGGTTGGCGCGATTGGTCGACAGCACCCAGACCGAGGCGCCGCGCGGGGTCGAGTTGTGGAAGCTGTCCGCATGCACGGACACCAGCAGATCCGCCTTGGCCTTGCGGGCGATTTCCGAGCGCTTGTTGAGATCGACGAAATAGTCACCACGACGGGTCATCACGGCACGCATGCCCGGCTCGCGGTCGATCAGTGCCGCCAACTTCTGGGACACCGCCAGGGTCACCCGTTTCTCGTAGGTGCGGCGCGGGCCGATGGAGCCGGGATCTTCCCCGCCATGGCCCGGATCGATGGCGATGACGATGGCCTTGCCCTGGCCGCCGACGGGAGCGGGCTGCACCGTGGCGCCGCCCTTCTCTTCATAGGGCAGATCGATCACCAGACGATGACCGTAGGGGCCCGCCGGTGCCAGCGGGAACACCACCGGCTTGATGCTGGAGCTGAGATCCAGCACCAGACGCATGCTGCCTTTTTCAAGGGGCGTGCTCTCGCGGATCTTGCGCACCAGCTCGCTCTTGTTCTCGATGCGAGCCAGGTTGGCGGCGTTGCTCGCCCCCTTGAGATCGATCACCAGACGACTCGGGCCGCTCAGGGTGAAGTAGTTGAAATTGGGGGCGCTGCTCATGTCGAGCACCACCCGGGTGTTATCCGGCGACGGCCAGACCCGCACACTCTTGAGCTGATTTGCCCAGGAGGGTAAGGCCATCAGGGAGAGGGCAATAACAAGGATCAAGCGCACTGAGATGACAACCGTTCCAGAATGGCTTCGCCAATAGCAGTGCGGGCCGCAATCAGGGCCTCGCGCTGCTCGTTTACATACGTCAGGGTAATCTCGAGATCGGGGGACGGCAGCCAGCCTTCCCCTTTTTCAGGCCACTCCACCAGGCAGAGGGTATCGGCGCCGAAATAGTCTCGAATCCCCATGAATTCCAGCTCTTCCGGATCCGCCAGTCGATAGAGATCGAAGTGATAGACCTGCCAGTCGGCCAGTTCATAGGGCTCCACCAGGGTATAGGTCGGACTCTTAACCTTGCCTTGATGGCCAAGCCCTTGCACCCAGCCGCGGGTCAGGGTGGTCTTGCCGGCCCCGAGGGCGCCGTGCAGAAATACGGTAGTGGCCTGTTGGCATGCCTGCGCCAGGCGGCCGCCCAGGGCCACAGTTGCTGCCTCGTCCGGCAGTGTCATCATCAACGTTTTTGCCATGTTCTTCTTGTTACTTGTTACGGTGTCGGATTGACCAGACGGCGGATCCAGGGCAGCAGATCCGATGCCAGCATGCCCCTCTCCCCCTCGGCCGCGGCCAGGTCGGCGGCCTCTGCGTGAATCACGGCCCCCAGTCGCGCGGCCATGCCGGCAGACCAGCCCTGAGCCAGGAGGGCGGCGATTATACCAGATAACAGATCCCCCATGCCGCCACTGGCCATGCCGGGATTGCCTTCATCGCAGAGGCTGATGCGCTGGCCATCGCAGATGAGCGAGCCCGCCCCTTTGAGCAGCACCACGCCGCCGTATCGCTGCTGCAGCCGCGATACGGCGGCGAAGCGATCCGCCTCGACCTCGGCGACGCCGCAATCCAGCAGGCGAGCCGCCTCCCCGGGGTGGGGCGTGAGCACCCAATTATCCTGATGACGGGGTGCCTGCGCCAGCCAATTCAATCCATCGGCGTCCAATACCAGTGGCCCGCTGGCGCTGAGGTGGTGTTCGAACTGGGCCCTTCCCCACTCATCCTGCCCGAGCCCCGGCCCCAGTACGCGTACCGTGGCCCACCCCTCGTCGGTCCCGGCCGGGCATCCCATCAGCTCAGGTTGCACCAGGCTGGCGGGGGGAGAGTCAGGGTGCTGGCACAGTCGCACCAGACCCGCCCCCGCCCGCAGGCAGGCCTGCCCCGCCAGCAGTATGGCTCCCTGCATCCCCAGGTTGCCCCCCACCAGCAGCACCTTGCCGTGCTTGCCCTTGTGAGCCGAGCGGGGACGGGGAGAGAGCAGATTCTTTAGGCGGGGATAATCCAGGCGCTCGGCGGCAGGCACCAGGCCGGCCTCGGGCACCACCCCGAGGGGATCCCAGTCGAGCTGGCCGACGCCGTCCACCCCGTCGGCGGTGAGCATGCCCTGCTTGATGCCGATGAAGCTGAGGGTGCGGGTGGCGTGCACCAGGGCCCCCATGGCGCGGCCGGTGTCGGCATTGAGCCCGGAGGGGAGATCCACCGCCAGGACGGGGGCATTCAAGCCATTGATTGTTGCGACGATCTTTGTCATTGGCAAGGAGAGGGGGAGCTGGACACCGGTGCCGAGCAGTGCATCTATCACCAGATCCGGCGAAGGAAGCGACGCCCCCTCGAGCGCATCGGCCATCATTACCTCTCCCCCCACCGCCAGCCACTCGTCGGCGGCCCGCTTGGCGTCTCCTCTGAGCAGACCTGGCGCCCGGGCGGCTATCACCATGGGCTCGAGACCGAGTCGGCGGGCGAGGCGGGCCAGCACATAGCCATCCCCCCCGTTGTTGCCCGGGCCGACGAAGATCCACCAGTGGTGACTCTGGGGCCAGTGATGGCGGGCATAGCTGCACAGGGCGGCACCGGCCCGCTCCATCAAGGCGTAGAGGGCTTGCCCCTCACGCTCGGCCCAGCGCTGCTCCATCTTGCGGATCTGTTCGGCCCGCCACAGCGGCTGTGCTAGACTGATGCCTTGTTTTTTGCCGATAGCGTCCTCGATACCCTCTACCATGACGGCTCCCCACCTTCATCATCCACTGGCCCGATTCCTGGCTTGGCATATGACGTGCCATGACGGCGCACGGCCCTCGTCACCCTCAGTGCTGCGGGCGCCATGCCGCTGCCAGCAGGCAGGTAAGGCACAATGACGGCCGCCGAACTCGCGCAACTGGCCCACGATATCAAGCTCTGGGCACGGGAGCTAGGATTTGACCAGGTCGGCATCACCGACACGGATCTCGCCCTCGAGGAACCCAGATTGCAGGCCTGGCTGGATGCGGGTCATCACGGCACCATGGACTACATGGCGCGCCACGGCATGATGCGAGCCCGGCCCCACGAGCTGCTGCCGGGCACCCTGCGGGTGCTGTCGGTGCGGATGAACTATCTCCCCTTCGAGGCGGGCTTTGCCGCCACCCTGCGCGATCCTACCCTGGGCTACATCAGCCGCTATGCCCTCGGGCGCGACTACCACAAGGTGCTGCGCAACCGGCTCAAACAGCTGGGAGAGCGCATCGAGCAGCGCTGCCAGACACTGTTGCCATCCACGCAGGCAACCCCGGGGGAGTGGCGCCCCTTCGTCGATTCGGCCCCCATCCTGGAGCGCCCGTTGGCGGCCAAGGCGGGGCTCGGCTGGGTGGGCAAGCACTCGCTGCTGCTCAACGAGACTGCCGGCTCCTTCTTCTTTCTCGGAGAACTGCTGGTCGGCCTGCCGCTGCCCGTCGATGCCCCGGTGGAAAAAGAGCAGTGCGGCAAGTGCGTGGCCTGCATCAACATCTGCCCCACCGGCGCCATCATAGCCCCCTACGTGGTGGACGGGCGGCGCTGCATCTCCTATCTCACCATAGAGAACGACGGCCCCATCCCGGAAGAGTTCAGGCCGCTGATGGGCAACCGCATCTACGGCTGTGACGACTGCCAGCTCATCTGCCCCTGGAACCGCTATGCGGATGCGAGCCCAGAGCCCGACTTCAGCCCGCGCCCCAATCTGCATCGCCCGCCGCTGTTGACCTTGTGGGGCTGGAGCGAGAACGACTTTCTCAAGCACACCGAAGGCAGTCCCATTCGCCGCATCGGCTATCAGCGCTGGCGCCGTAACCTGGCGGTGGCGCTGGGCAACGGCCCGGCCAGCAGCGATGCCATGGCCGCACTGCAACAGGCGCTCGCCAGTGCCGAGCCCATGGTGGCCGAACACATCGAGTGGGCGCTGGCGACCCTGGCCGTGCGCCAGGAGAAAGAGAACAAGAAGACCCGTTTGCTGATCCGCTGCATCGAAAAAGGCCTGCCGGATCACGCATAAGTGATCTGGTCCTTGCCGGATGACAGCACTTTTTTCATGCTCTGCCGACCATTGGCCATCGGCACAATAAAAGGAAGATTCGGATGCAGATGTTGGGAGTAGATATTGGCGGCTCCGGGATCAAGGGCTGCCTGGTGGACACCGAGACTGGCGAACTGATTGGCGAGCGCCACCGCATCGCCACGCCGCAACCGGCCACCCCGGCCGCCGTGGCGCATACCCTCAAGGCGCTGGTCGAGCATTTCCAGTGGAAGGGCCCGGTGGGGTGCGGCTTCCCCGCCACCATCCACAACGGCATCGCCAAGAATGCCTCCAACATCGACAAGAGCTGGATCGAGACCGACGCAGCCCACCTGTTCGCCGACGTGACCGGCCTGCCCTGCCACGTGCTCAACGACGCCGATGCAGCCGGGCTGGCCGAGATGCGCTTCGGTACCGGCCGGGATCGCAAGGGAGTGATCATCCTCATCACGGTGGGGACCGGCATCGGCACCGCCGTGTTCGTCAACGGCCAGCTGCTGCCGAACACCGAGCTGGGTCATCTCATCCTGGAAGGGATGGTGGCGGAGCACTACTGCTCGGACGCGGTGCGCAAACGCGAGGATCTCTCCTGGAACCGCTGGGGCAAGCGCTTCAACAAATACCTGGCCCGTCTCGAGTTCCTCTTCTCCCCCGACCTCTTCATCCTGGGAGGCGGCAGCGCCGCCAAGCTCGACAAGTTCATCGACCGGATAGAAACCCGTGCCCCCCTGGTGGCGGCGGCCAGTCTCAACCAGGCCGGCATCATAGGGGCCGCCCTCTACGGCGCGGCCCGGCAAGAGGGCTGACTCTCCCCGACAACGCCGCAAGAGGCCCGGACCGGGCCTCTGCCATGGCGCGCTAGAGATCGTCGAGCCGATGGGCTCCGTGCACCAGCCGGGTCAGCCGGGATTGCGCCATGGATGCCAGCGACGTCAGCAACGCGGCCGTGTCCGGCGTGGGGCACTCGCGAGCCAGGCGCCCCAGCTCGCCAACGAGTTTTTCCTCCTGCCGCGACACCATGGCCACTATCTCCTCGGGCTGAGTACCGGCCGCCAATGCCAGACGCTGGCAATCGGCCAGCAGATCCTCACCGAAGCCCTGATCCAGCCAGGTCTCCTTGACCGCACTCCCCATCTGCTCCCGATAGTCGTGCAGGTGGGCCGCCGCCGCGTCCTCCCGCCCTTGCAGATAGGCCAGCAACATCCGGCTGCGCTCCCCATCCACCTGGGGGATCAGGCGCCCGTAACTGCGCCCCTGCTGCTGATGCAGTTGTTCGAGGTAAAGCATCAGGTCCTTGATCTGTTGAAATCGCATCTTGGCTTCCTCCTGCCGTCCACCTCCTGCCAGTATAAAAAAACGCCGCTCCCTGCCCGGATAAAAGCGGTCGTTTTTTGTTCTACATCAAAGGGATGGGAAAGAAAAAGGAGAAAACGAAGAGCAACAGGCAAAGAGATTCCTCCCTGTCATGCTGGCAACTGGCCGCCAGCGCCCAGGGGTAGGCCGTGACAAAACGGGGGAATCATCGATTCAAGGGTGATTATCCAGGTTATATTCGGAAGGATGATTTCAAATCAGAATCTAATATTGAAGCTGTCGGTTTACCCCTCTTCCCTTAGTCAGCGAGCGGGAATCCTTATCCATTTTTTAGACGTCTAGACGTAGAAACATGCGTTGACACAGCCATCCGGACATCTTAGCATCATCCTCCATGATGGCAGAGCAACCCAGTGAAACCTCTGCCCAATTCACCCGCCTGTAGCGCCCTGTGCTTTAAGGCTGTTAGCACGGAAGAATCCATGATTAAGTTGATCGGTCTCAACAAAGTCTACGGTAAAGGCAGTGACGCCGTGCACGCCCTGCGTGACGTGAGCCTGCATGTGCCACAAGGCAAGATCTTCGGGGTGATCGGCGCCTCCGGTGCCGGCAAGAGTACCCTGATCCGCTGCGTCAATCTGCTGGAGCGCCCCACAGAGGGCCAGGTCATCGTCGACGGTCAGGATCTCGTGGCCCTGAGCGAGCGGGATCTGACCCAGGCTCGCCGCCAGATCGGCATGATCTTCCAGCACTTCAACCTGCTGGCCTCCCGCACCGTGTTCGCCAACATCGCCTTCCCGCTGGAGCTGGCGGGCTGGAGCAAGGCACAGATCCAGACCCGGGTCGACGAACTGCTGGCCCTGGTCGGGCTGGAAGCCCGTGCCCACGCCTATCCGTCCGAGCTCTCCGGCGGCCAGAAGCAGCGCGTCGCCATCGCCCGCGCCCTGGCTCCGGCCCCCAAGGTACTGCTGTGCGACGAGGCCACCTCGGCCCTCGACCCCCAGACCACCCGATCCATCCTGAGCCTGCTCAAGGAGATCAACGTCAAGCTGGGGCTCACCATCTTGCTCATCACCCACGAGATGGATGTGGTGAAGGGGATCTGTGACGAAGTGGCCATCATCAGCGACGGTCGCCTGATCGAGCAGGGCGAGGTGGCCTGGTTCTTCAGCAACGCCAAGACCCAGCTGGCCCGTGACTTCATCCATTCCACCATCCATCTGGAGGTGCCCCAGGAGTACCAGGACAGGATGAGCAGCGAGCGGGTGGCCAACAGCTATCCCCTGGTGAAGCTGGGCTTCACCGGCGCCACCGTCGATTCGCCACTCATCTCCGAGGTGAGCCGCCGTTTCAACATCGACATCAGCATACTGAGCGCAGACATCGAATACGCCGGTGGCGTCAAGTTCGGCTTCCTGCTGGCGGAGCTGTTCGGGGATGAGGCCCAGTGCGAGGCCACCCAGCAGTTCTTCATCGACAACCACATTCAGCTGGAGGTAATGGGCTATGTCCGAAGCAATGACTAATCTGCTGCGCCCAATCCTCGGCGACTCAGCCATCCTATCCAGCTGGAGGTAATGACTCATGTCCGAAGCCATGATTAATCTGCTCATCACAGCCCTCGGCGACACCCTGATCATGGTGTTTGCTTCCGCCCTGTTCGGCTGCCTGCTCGGCCTGCCGCTCGGCGTGGCACTGCACGTGACCAAGGCGGGCCAGATCCTGGCCAACCCGCTGCTGAACAAGATCCTCGGCATCGTCGTCAACGTCGGCCGCTCCGTGCCCTTCATCATCTTGCTGGTGGCCATCATCCCGCTCACCCGGCTGATCGTCGGCACCAGCATCGGCACCATAGCCGCCATCGTGCCGCTGACCGTGGGCTGCATCCCCTTCATCGCCCGTCTGGTGGAAGGTGCCCTGATGGAAGTGCCGGACGGCCTGCTCGAAGCCGCCAAGGCCATGGGTGCCAAACCCTTGCAAATCATTGCCAAGGTGCTGCTGCCTGAGGCCCTGCCCGGGATCCTCAACAGCATCATCATCACCCTCGTCACGCTCGTTAACTACTCCGCCATGGCCGGTGCCATCGGGGGGGGCGGTCTCGGCGATGTGGGTATTCGCTACGGCTACCAGCGCTTCGACCCTACCGTCATGCTGGTCACCGTGGTCATTCTGGTGGTACTGGTTCAACTCATCCAGAGCGCAGGTGAGCGCCTGGTCAAACAATGTGATCATCGTTAATCGTCGATTTCTGACAGGAGGTTTTTATGAAATTGGGCATTAAATCCGCTGCGGCTGCGCTGCTGGCAACTCTGGTACTGGTCGGCTGCGGTCAGAAGGAAGAGAGCAAGACCCTGAAAGTCGGCGCCATCGCCGGCCCCGAGACCGAACTGGTCGAGACCGCGGCCAAGGTGGCCAAGGAGAAATACGGCCTGACCGTCGAGATCGTCACCTTCTCCGACTACGTCACCCCCAACGTGGCACTGAACGACGGCAGCGTCGACGTCAACGCCTTCCAGCACAAGCCCTACCTGGATGCCCAGATCCGTGATCGCGGCTTCAAGCTGGTGCCGGTTGGCAACACCTTCGTCTACCCGATCGCCGGTTACTCCAAGAAGATCAAGGCCCTGTCCGAGCTGAAAGACGGCGCCCAGATTGCGGTGCCGAACGATCCGACCAACCTGGGTCGCTCCCTGATCCTGCTGGAGAAGCAGGGCCTGCTGAAACTGAAAGAAGGTGCCGGTCTGGAAGCCACCGTGCTGGACATCGCCAGCAACCCGCGCAACTTCAAGATCGTCGAGCTGGAAGCCGCTCAGCTGCCCCGCTCCCTGGAAGATGTTGATCTCTCCATCATCAACAACACCTTCGCCGGTCAGATTGGCCTGACCCCGACCGAGAACGGCCTGTTCGTCGAAGACAAGGAGTCCCCCTACGTGAACCTGATCGTTGCCCGCGAGAACAACAAGGACGACGAGAAGGTCAAGGAGTTCGTCCAGGCCTTCCAGACCGACGAGGTCTACAAGAAGGGGACCGAGCTGTTCAAGGGCGGTCTGGTAAAAGGTTGGTAATCACTCACTCTGTAAAAAAGGCCACGTCAAGCGTGGCCTTTTTTTTTGCCCCCGTTATCATAGCCAGAAGCACGGCAACACGAAAAAACAGAACAACAATGAAGAAATGGTATCTGGCCTACTGCAAGCCCAAGGAAGAGGCTCGCGCTCGCGCCCATCTGGCAGCCCAAGGCGTCGAATCCTATTACCCCATGGTGGAAGTCGAGAAGCTGAGACGGGGCAGACGGGTTCCGCTACGTGAACCCATGTTCCCCAACTACTTGTTCATCTACGTGGATCTGGAAGAGGTCACTCCGGTCACCCTGAAGTCCACCCGCGGCATCAGCCGCATCATTCACTTCGGCAAGGAGTGGACCCCCGTCAGCAGCCAGCTGATCTACCGGCTGATGAGCCGGGACGACAGCGACGAGGCGCGCGCCAGCTATGCCTGCCTGCCGACGCAAGGGGACAAGGTATTGATCGAATCTGGTCCCCTGGCCGGGTTCGAGGCCATCTACCTGGAACCGGATGGCGAGAAGCGGGCGATCTTGCTGGTCAGCCTGCTCAACCAGGAGACCAGCAGCAGCTTCGATAACCAGGCCTTCCGGCGACTGGACTGATTCTCACCAGACGTCGCTGGCGAGAAGCGCCCCAACCCTGCTGGTGAGCCTGCTCAACCAGGAGACCAGCAGCAGCTTTGACAACCAGGCCTTCCGGCGACTGGACTGACCCGGATTCCTGCATCTAGACGGCGTCGGTAGCGAGAAGCGCCCCACCTCGGCTGGTGAGCCTGCTCAACCAGGAGACCAGCCGCAGCGTCGACCACCAGGCCTTCTGGCGCCTGGACTGACCCGGATTCCGGCATCTAGACGGCGTCGGCAGCGAGAAGCGCACCATGCATGCTGGTCAGCCTGCTCAATCAGGAGACCAGCAGCAGCTTCGACAATCAGGCCTTCCGGCGCCTGGACTGACCCTCAACAGACATCGCTGGCGAGAAGCGCCCCACCTCGGCTGGTGAGCCTGCTCAACCAGGAGACCAGCCGCAGCGTCGACCACCAGGCCTTCTGGCGCCTGGACTGACCCGGATTCCGGCATCTAGACGGCGTCGGCAGCGAGAAGCGCACCATGCATGCTGGTCAGCCTGCTCAATCAGGAGACCAGCAGCAGCTTCGACAATCAGGCCTTCCGGCGCCTGGACTGACCCTCAACAGACATCGCTGGCGAGAAGCGCCCCACCTCGGCTGGTGAGCCTGCTCAACCAGGAGACCAGCCGCAGCGTCGACCACCATGCACTGGAAACAAAACGGGGCAGGCCCATCGGCCTGCCCCGTTTTTATGCCGCTGCACCGCTCCCCTCCTCAGGCATCCAGCGCAAAGCGGCTGATGGCCGTGGTCAGTCGGTTCGTCTCCCGGGTCAGTCTGGCGGCGATCAGCTCGCCCTGTTGACTGTGCTCGCTGGACTGGTGGCTGAGCCCGGCGATCTCCTCCACGGTGCCCGCCACCTCCTGCGCCACCCTCGACTGCTGCTCGGTCGCAGTGGCGATGGCGGCAAGCTGGCCGCTGAGATCCTGCACCAGCGTCGACATGGCCGCCAGTGTCTCGCTCGCCGAGACCACGGCGCCCCGGCCTTGCTCCACCAGCAGGGTACCGCTGCCCACGGTGTCGGCCGTCTGCCGGGTCTGTTGCTGGATGCTGGCGATGGTCTGGTTGATCTCCGCCGTCGACTGGCTGGTGCGGCTGGCCAGCAGGCGCACCTCGTCCGCCACCACGGCAAACCCCCTGCCCTGCTCTCCCGCGCGCGCCGCCTCGATGGCGGCATTGAGCGCCAGCAGATTGGTCTGCTCGGCGATGGTGGCGATCACCTCAGTGACGCGACCCACCTGCTCGCTCTGGCTGCTGAGCAGCGTCATCGCCTGATTCGCCTGGGTGATCATGGCGGCAATCTGCGCCATGGTGGTACTCATTCGGGCGAGAGCCTGTTCCCCCTGTTTGGCCTGTCGCTCGGTCTGACGCGCCGCCCCGGCCGCATCGGCGATGTTCCCCGCCACGTCCCGGGTGCTGGCGAACATCTGCTCGATGGCGGCCGCAACCGTATCCAGCCGCTGATTCTGGCTGGCCAGATCGTCCACTATGGCATTGGTGGTCTGGCCCACCTCGCGACCGGCCCCCTCCACCTGCGCCACCGCCCCCTGGATCTCCCCCACCAGCTGGCGCAACTGGGTCGACATCCGGTTGATGGAGCCCGTCAACCCGCCCAGCTCATCCTGGCGCAGCACCGGCAGGGGCTCCCTCGGCAGGCGGCCATCGGCGACCAGCCCGGCACGGTTCACCAGACTGGCGATGTCACGGGTCAGACGGCGACTGAACAGCAGGGCCACCAGGGTGCCGAGCAAGATGACGCTGGTGGTTGCCAGCAGCAGGGTGCGGTGGATGGTCTGACTGGCGCCGGCCATCTTGCCCGCTATCTTCTCCACTTCCCCCCGGGTCTGGGTCACCTGATTCGCCAGCTGGTCGGCGAGTCGGGTCAACGCAGGTTCTATGTCGGTGGCCATCAGGTGGTTGGCCTGATCCCAGTCCGGCGCCTGTCGTCTGGCGATCACCTGCCCGACCAGCTCGGCAAAGGGAGCCGACATCTCCTCAAAGAGCGTCCACAGACCCTTCTGCGCCTCGGTGAAGTTGGCCTGTTGCTGTTTCAGCTCGGCCACTCGCTGCAGGTGGAACTGGTAGTAGTCCTGGTACTTGTCCAGGTACTCCTTGTCCCCGGAGATGAGGAAGTCCCGCAGGGCGGAGAGGGCATTGGCCAGCCCGTTGTAGGCAT
>RCUN01000235.1_pt1 | contig 44931 bp, 43 predicted proteins | sample 2166181 | NCBI WGS metagenome assembly RCUN01 (sample SAMN09932603, study PRJNA488358) | compost metagenome | feature: garden; material: soil; isolation source: compost soil in crotononitrile-enriched culture | place: Germany: Experimental Botanical Garden Goettingen | collected 2016-01-27 | reverse complement strand
GTCTCTGTCGTGGTGCCCGCCAAGGATGAGCGGGACAATCTGGCCCCCCTCATCGGCGAGATCGATGCCGCGTTGGCGGGGAAATACAGCTACGAGCTGATCTATGTGGACGATGGCAGCGAGGATGACAGCTACGCCCTGCTCTGCGGTCTGAAGGCGCAATTCCCCGCGCTGCGGGTGGTGCGTCATGCCAGGGCCGTCGGCCAGAGCATGGCGGTACTGAGTGGCGTGCGCCACGGCCGCGGTGACTGGCTGGTGGTGCTGGATGGCGATGGTCAGAACGATCCGGCCGATATTCCCGACATGCTGGAGGAGGCCAAGCTCCGTTTCGCGGCGGACAAGAGCCAGGTCGGGCTCATCGGCCATCGCGTCAATCGGCGCGATGACTGGGTGAAGCGCCTCTCGTCCAAACTCGCGAACGGTTTTCGCGATCTGCTGCTGCGGGATGGCATCCCGGATACCGGCTGCGGCCTCAAGGTGGTGCGCCGTGACTGGTATCTGCGCCTGCCCGGCTTCAACCATATGCACCGCTACATCCCGGCCCTGATCCAGGCCCAGGGTGGCCGCATGTCCCCCTGGCCGGTCAACCACAGACCCAGGCAGGCGGGTGTCTCCAAATATGGCGTCTGGAACCGGCTCTGGGTCGGGTTGGTGGACGTGGTCGGCGTCTGGTGGTTGCAGCGCCGCTCCAAGGTGGTCGAGATCAGGGAGACATTGGAGTGATCGATGCCCTGCTTTCGATGCCCCTCGACTGGTTGGATTGGAATGATGTGGCTCTGCATGTGACGAGTGTGCAACAGGAGTGGCCGACATGATCGATTCCATGCTCTCGATGCCACTTGATTGGCTGGACTGGAATGATGTGGCTCTGCATGTGACGGGTGTGCAACAGGGGTGGCCGACATGATCGATTCCTTGCTCTCGATGCCTCTCGACTGGTTGGATTGGACTGGCCTGCATGTGACCGGCTGGAAGATCATCGGCTACACGGGGGCGCTGATGTTCGGCGGCCGCTGGCTGGTGCAGTTCGTCGCCTCCAAGCGCGCCGGCAAGCCGGTGATCCCGCGCCTGTTCTGGTACATGAGCGTGCTCGGCAGCCTGATGACCCTGAGCTACTTCGTCTTCTCGCCAAAGCAGGACTCGGTCGGCGTGTTGCAGAACCTCTTCCCCACCTTTACCGCGCTCTACAGCCTCTATCTGGATATCCAGCACAGAGGCTGGAAGCGGGACAAGGTCGTCAACGACTATGAGGCTCGTCATGGTAAATGACCGTTTCCTGCTCAATCAAAGATCTCTCGGCTGGCTGCTGCTGATCGCGTTGGTGGTGCTGGGTGCAGGCCTCGGGCTGCGGGATCCCTGGCCCGCCGACGAGCCGCGCTTCGCCCTGATCGCCAAGGAGATGGTGGAGAGCGGGCAATGGCTCTTCCCCATGCGCGGCGGCGAAATCTACCCGGACAAACCCCCCATGTTTATGTGGGGGATAGCACTGGGGTATCTGCTGACCGGTTCCATCAAGGTGGCGTTTCTGCTGCCCTCCCTGCTGGCGGGTCTGCTAACCATCACGCTGGTGTGGGACATGGGGCGCCGCCTGTGGAACCCCTCGGTGGGCTTCCTGGCAGGGCTGTTGCTGCTGTTTACCGTCCAGTTCACCCTGCAGGCCAAGACGGCGCAGATCGATGCGCTGGTCACCTTCTTCATTACCCTCGGCGTCTACGGCTTCGTCCGCTTCCTGCTCTGCGGTGGCGGCTGGCGCTGGTACTGGCTCGGCTGGTTCGCCGCCGGGCTTGGCATCATCACCAAGGGGGTGGGGCTGCTGGCCTTGCTAATCCTGATCCCTGCGATCTGGACCCACAGGGAGAAGATCCGTGCCGCCTCCAGGAGCGACTGGCTCAAGGGGCTGGCGGGGCCGCTGTTCATGCTGCTGGCCATCGGCCTGTGGCTGGTGCCCATGTTGCTCGCCGTGGCCCAGAGCGGGGATCCCGTGCTGCAGGCCTACCGGGACAACATACTGCTGCGCCAGACGGTGACCCGCTATGCCAACGCCTGGCACCACGTCAAACCGTTCTGGTACTACCTCACCTCGGTGATCCCGCCGTTCTGGCTGCCGGTCTCCCTGCTGCTGCCCTGGCTGGTGGTGGCGTGGCGCAAGGCCATCCAGGGGCAGGACAAGCGCATCATCCTGCTACTCGGCTACCTGGTGCTGGTGATCGTCTTCTTCTCGGTGTCGCCGGGCAAGCGCGGCGTCTATGTCACGCCGGGCACGCCGGCGCTGGCCCTGCTGACGGCTCCCTTCGTCGCCGAGCTGCTGGCGCGGGTCTGGCCCGCGCGCCTGCTGGGCGGGCTCGGCTGGCTGCTGGGGATCATCTGTTTGGGCGGGGCGGGGGCGCTGGCATTCAGCGCCAAGCTGGCGAGCAAGCTGGGAGACCTGGGCCCGGCGCCCTGGCTGCCCCTGCTGGCGATGGGGGCGGCGCTGCTGCTCATCAACGCCTTGCTGCGCCGGGCACCGCTCACTGCCATCCTCTGCTCGCTTGCGGTGGGCTGGCTGATCTACTCCAGCTGGATCTGCGTGAAGCTCAACGACATGCGCACCCCGGAGGGGGTGATGGCGCTGGCGGCGCAGCAGGTGCCTGTGGGCGACGAGCTGTTGCTGGCCGGCTTCAAGGAGCAGCATCTGCTGTTCGCTCTACAACCCGTGCGCCATTATCCTTACCTGCTGGGGGACGGGGAGCAGGCCCGGGAGGCGGCGGCCTGGGTGGCGGCCGGGCCCAAGCGCCATGTGCTGGGCTCGGCCGACATCATGACGGTGTGTTTCGATGCGGCGCGGATGACGAATCTCGGCAACCGTCATCGCACCGACTGGCTGCTGGCTGGCGTGGATGCCCTCAAGCCGGCATGCCAGGGGTTGACTCCCAGGCTCGAACCTTTCCGTTATACCCCGGGCCCCTGAGGCCGGACACAGCAAAAGGGGCTGCCACTGGCAGCCCCTTTTCATCTCAGGAAACGGGGTCAGACCCGATAGTAGGTCTTGTACCAGTCGACGAAGCTTTCGACGCCTTCTTGCAGCGCCATCTTAGGTTTATAACCGGTCGCCTCGAACAGCGCCTCGGTGTCGGCCCAGGTGGCGAGCACGTCGCCGGGCTGCATGGGCAGCAGGTTGCGGATCGCCGGCTTGCCGAGCGCCGTCTCGATGGCCTCCACGAAGTCCAGCAGCCGCACCGGGCTGCCGTTGCCGATGTTGTAGAGGCGATAAGGCGCCGGGCTGGCGTCGGTCTGCCCCCGCCAGTTCGGGTCGCCGACCGGCGGCCGATCCGCGACCCGCACTATCCCCTCCACGATGTCGTCGACATGGGTGAAGTCCCGGCTGAGCTGGCCCTGGTTGTAGATGTCGATGGGCTCGTCGCTCAGGATGGCGCGCACGAACTTGAACAGCGCCATGTCGGGGCGACCCCAGGGGCCATAGACGGTGAAGAAGCGCAGGCCCGTGGTGGGCAGGCCGTAGAGGTGGGAGTAGGAGTGGGCCATCAGCTCGTTGGCCTTCTTGCTCGCCGCGTAGAGGGAGACGGGGTGATCCACCCCGTCCGAGGTCTTGAACGGCATCTGCTCGTTCAGGCCGTACACCGAGCTGGACGAGGCGTAGACCAGGTGCTTGACCCCGTGATGGCGACACCCCTCCAGCACGGTCAGGGTGCCGGTGAGATTGCTGTCGGCATAGGCAAACGGGTTGTCCAGTGAATAGCGTACCCCGGCCTGGGCTCCCAGATGGATCACCCGCTCGAACTGCTCCCGGGCAAACAGCTCCGCCATGGCGACCCGGTCGGCGAGATCGAGGCGTTCAAAGCGAAAGCCGGGCAGGGGGCTGAGCCGCGCGAGGCGCGCCTCCTTCAGGCTCACCTCGTAGTAGTCGTTGAGATTGTCGATGCCGACCACCTGATGACCGTCGTGGCAGAGCCTCTGCGCCACATGGAAGCCGATGAATCCGGCGGCACCGGTGACCAGATATTTCATTGCCGTTGCTCCTTGTGCAGTCCGGTGGCCAGGCTGTCGCCCCGGCCGATGGCGTAGTAGGTAAAGCCGCGCTGGTGCAGGCGGGCCGGATCATAGAGGTTGCGACCGTCGATGATGACGGCCTGTTTCAAGGTACGCTGTATCAGCTCGAAGTCCGGGGCGCGGAACTGCTGCCATTCGGTGCAGATGAGCAGGGCGTCGGCTCCCTTGAGGGCCGCTTCCTGAGTACCACACAGAGTCAGATCGTCCCGCAGGCCATAGAGACGCTGGGCCTCGGTCATTGCCTCGGGATCGAACGCCTGCACCTTGCCGCCAGCGGCCCAGATCGCCTCCATCAGCACCCGGCTCGGGGCTTCGCGCATGTCGTCGGTGTTGGGCTTGAAGGCCAGACCCCAGAGGGCGAAGGTCCGTCCCGTCAGATCGCTGCCGAAGTGCTGCTGCAGGCGGGCCATGAGCTTGTGCTTCTGGCCGTCGTTGACCCGCTCCACCGCATGGAGCAAAGGGGCATCGCAGCCAATCTCGCCCGCGGTGTGGATCAGCGCCTTGACGTCCTTGGGGAAGCAGGAGCCGCCATAGCCGCAGCCGGGATAGATGAAGTGGTGGCCGATGCGCGGGTCGGCGCCTATGCCCTTGCGTACTTCTTCGATGTCGGCGCCGAGCTTCTCCGCCAGGGTGGCCATCTCGTTCATGAAGGAGATCTTGGTGGCCAGCATGGCGTTGGCGGCATACTTGGTCAGCTCGGCGCTGCGGGCGTCCATCTGGATGATGCGATCCCGATTGCGGTTGAAGGGGGCATAGAGCTCCTCAAGCAGAGACATGGCGTGGGCCGAGCCGGTGCCGATGATGATGCGATCCGGCCGCAGGCAATCGGCCACTGCGGCCCCCTCCTTGAGAAATTCCGGGTTGGAGACCACCTCGAGGGGGAGGTCGACCCCGCGCTCTGCAAGGATGGCGGCGATATGCTGGTGCACCCGGTTGGCGGTGCCGACCGGCACTGTGCTCTTGTTGACCACCACCTTGCCGCCCTGCATCAGCCGGCCTATGGTGCCGGCCACCGCCAGCACGTGCTTGAGATCGGCTGAGCCATCTTCATCCGGCGGGGTGCCGACCGCGATGAAGATGAGTTCGGCAAAACCCACCCCCTCGGCCACATCCGTGGTGAACAGCAGACGGCCTGCCTGGTGGTTGGTCTGTACCAGGGGGGCGAGGCCGGGCTCGAAGATGGGGATGATACCCGCTCTCAGCCGCTCGACTTTGGCTGCGTCCACATCCATACAGGTCACCCTGTGGCCCATCTCGGCCAGTACGGCGGCCTGAACCAGTCCCACATAACCTATTCCGAATACGCTGACTCTCATCTGCTGTCGCTCCGCAGCCAGTGGCAAGGGAGTCATTTTAGAACGATTCTGACTCGCTGACAGCGAGATACCCTGGGTTTTTCAGGTTATCTTCAGGCTGGGAGGGGAGAGGGCATGACATATTTTGGTGCAAGGGTTGTAACGCGGCGCTGACGCGCACCATTTCGGCGCATTCGGTCCCGTACTTGTGATCCGGGTCACTCAAAATGGACACTGTGACCATAACGAAGTCCCGACTCACGGGGCTCGCGCCCGTCATCGGGCCTCAGACACTCTTTTCACTTCGCTACTGGACATAATGTTATGGACAACACCCCCCGTTCGGCCCATCCGCTCTATGAGGATGTGCTCGCCCTGCTGACCGCGGCAGGCTTCGTTTCCCTCGGCATCTTCCTGTTTCATCAGGTCGGTCTGCTCACCGGCGGCACCGCCGGATTGGCGCTGCTGTTGCAGCAGGTCACAGGCCTGAGCTTCGGCCTGCTGTTCTTCACCATGAACCTGCCGTTCTACGCCCTGGCCTGGCTCAGGATGGGGCCACGCTTCACCCTAAACACCTTCGCCGCCGTGGCCACCGTCTCCTTCATGACGGATCACCTCAACGCCGTGCTGCAGATAGGCAAGATAGAGCCCGTCTATGCGGCTTTGATCGGTGGCACCCTGATCGGCATGGGGCTGCTCATCATGTTCCGCCACAAGGCGAGCCTGGGCGGCTTCAATATTCTGGCGCTGTTTATTCAGGACAAGTTCGGCGTCCGTGTCGGCAAGCTGCAAATGGGGCTTGATTGCGCCATCGTCATCGCCTCCTTCTTCGTGGTCTCCCCCTGGCTGCTGGCGCTCTCAGTGGTCGCAGCCATCATCTGTAACCTGGTGTTGACACTCAATCACAAACCGGGCCGCTATCAGATCGCCTGAGTCACCCTTCATTTTGCAAGCAAAAGAGCGCCTGATGGCGATCTTTTGCTATTCGGGATCCTGACTTGATTCACACCACCGTGGGTTGTCCCGTCTCGGGGTGGTGGATGGCTTGGACGGGGTAGTCGTGGAAAGGGAGGGCGATGCGCTCGTTATCACACGACCATAGGCTGTCCCGTCTCGGGGTGGTGGATGGCTTGGACGGGGTAATCGTGTGGAAAGGGAGGGCGATGCACTCGTTATCACACGACCATAGGCTGCCCCGTCTCGGGGTGGTGGATGGCTTGGACGGGGTAGTCGTGGAAAGGGAGGGAGGTGCGCTCGTTATCACACGACCATAGGCTGCCCCGTCTCGGGGTGATGGATCACCTGGGCGGGGTAGTCGTAGAGGCGGGCAATCAGTTCGGGGGTCAGCACCTCTGCCGGGGAGCCGTCCGCCATCAGCCTGCCCTGCTCCAGCATCACCAGCCGGTCGGCGTAGCGCGCCGCCAGGTTGAGGTCGTGCAGCACCACCAGCACGGCGGTATTACGGGCGGCCAGGGCGCGGGCCATGGTGAGCAGCTGATGCTGGTACTTGAGATCGAGTGCCGAGGTGGGCTCGTCGAGCAGCAGCAGCCGCGGCTGTTCGGGATCGGGCAGCCGTTCCGGTGACGGCTCCTGCCAGATCTGGGCCAGTACCCGGGCGAACTGCACCCGCTGGCGCTCTCCGCCGGAGAGGCCGGGGTAGAGGCGGCCAGCCAGGTGCTCGACCCCGGCATGGGTCATGGCGGCCCGCACTATCTGGTCGCGGCGGCTGACGGGTTCGCTGTGGGGCAGCCGCCCCATGGCAACCACCTCTTCGCACAGGAAGGGGAAGCTCAGGGACGAGCTCTGGGGCAATACCCCGACTCTGTGGGCCAGGGCATCGCCGGCCCACTCTTGCCGCTTGCGACCGAACAGGGAGATGCTGCCGTCATAGGCCAGCTCGCCGGTCAGGCACTTGAGCAACGAGCTCTTGCCCGCCCCGTTCGGGCCGAGCAGAGCGGTCAGGCTGCCCCCATGCAGATCGAGATCCAGGTTGTCCAGGATGAGGCGATTGCCCCGGGTGAGGTTGAGCCCGCGGCAAGCGAGCAGGGGGGATCCGGGCAAGGTGGCGTTCTCCTGTTACAGCGTCTGGCGACTCTTGATCAAGAGCCAGATGAAGAAGGGGGCACCCAGCAGGGCGGTGATGATGCCCACCGGCATCTCGGCCGGTGCCAGCAGGGTGCGGGCCAGCATGTCGGCCCCCAGCAGCAGGGCGGCGCCGAGCAGGGCGCTGAGCGGCAGCAGCCTGACGTGATTGGGGCCGGCCAGCAGCCGCACCAGGTGGGGCACCACCAGGCCGACGAAGCCGATCATGCCGGCCACCGCCACCGCCACGCCGACCCCGGCGGCAGTGAGCAGGATGAGACGCCGCTTGAGGCATTGCACATTGACCCCCAGATGACGGGCCTCACCTTCCCCCAGCAGCAGGGCGTTGAGGGGGTTGGCATCGCGCATGAAGAGCCACAGCAGGGCGACCAGGGTCAGCAGCGCCAGCCCCACGTCCACCGGCTTGCCGGCGGCCAGGGAGCCCATCTGCCACAGGCTCAGGTTGCGCAGCATCTGATCGTCAGCAAGGTAGGTGAGGAGCCCGATCACGGCCCCTGACAGCGCCGTGATGGCGACGCCCGCCAGCAGCATGACGGTGACCGAGGTGCCCCCCTCACGGGTGCCCAGCAAGTAGACAAGGGTGGTGGTGAGCGCCCCGCCGAGGAAGGCGAGCAGGGGCAGCAGACCGAGGCCGAGCAGGCTCTGCAACTGCTGGCCGAGGGGGGCCAGCAGCACGATGGCCAGGGCGGCGCCCAGCGCCGCACCGCCGGAGACCCCTATGATGCCGGGGTCGGCCAGGGGGTTGCGAAACAGCCCCTGCATCACGGCGCCGCAGAGGCCGAGAATGCCCCCCACGGCGATGCACAGCAGGGTGCGTGGCAGGCGGATCTCCTGCACTATCAGCAGCTTGTGTACCTCAATCCCGCTCTCTTTGCCGGCAAACAGGGCCTGCAGACTCTCGGCGAAGGAGAGCGACATGGGGCCGGTGGCGAGGGAGCCGACCAGCAGCAGGGCGAGCGTGCAGCCGGTGAGCGCGAGCAGCCAGGGCAGCGGCAGACGCATCATGAACCCTGCTTGATCCACTGGGCTATCTGGTTGGCCTGCTGCAAGGATCTCAGGCTGAGCCCCCCTTGCAGGGCGTGACCGTCGATGGCGTGGATGGCCCTGTTCTTGCCTGCCGGCGTGGCGGCCAGGGCCGGCACCTGGGCCAGCACGCTGTCGACGCTCTGGTATTGCTGCCAGTCACGACCGCTCACCAGCACCAGATCCGGCTGCAGTTCGATCAGGGATTCGGTGGAGACGGGCTTGTAGTCGTGCAAGCGGGCGACCGGGTTGACGCCGCCGGCCAGGGTCACCAGGGCGCTGGCGGTGGTATTGCCGCCGGCTATGCTGGTGGGCTGGCCCTTGTGCAGCAGCAGGAAGGCGACCCTGAGGGGCTTGTTCTGTTTCGCCTGGGCCGCCAGCTTGTCGCTCTGGACGGCGATCTCGGCCTTCAGCCTGGTGCCGGCGGCCTGATTGCCCAGCAAGCCGGCCAGGGCGTCGATACGCTCGTTGAGGTTGGCCAGGGTGGGTGCCGTCTGCAGCACTGTCACCTCGACGCCGGCCCGGCGCAGCTGTTCCAGAGCCGGTGGCGGCCCCATCTCATCGCTGCCGACCAGCCGGGTCGGGGCCAGGCTCAGTATCCCTTCGGCAGCCAGGGCGCGGTGGTAGCCGACTCTCGGCAGGTTTTTCGGCTCGGGACTGCTGACGTCGGTGGCGACCAGGCTCTGCTCGCCCCCCAGGGCCATAATGAGCTCTGTGGTGGCCGGGCCTATGCTGACGATACGTTCCTGCGCGGTAGCAGGCAGGGAAAGGGCTGAACAGCCGAGCAGGCTGAGTGCGAGGGCAAAACGACGGCCCATGCGAACCTCCGAAGGGTGTATGAGAGTGGAATTGCCGCCGAGAATATCAAGCCGGGGAAAAAAATGCACTGATAATGAAAGCGATTATCAATTGCGTTAAGGGGGCCGCTTTATTACAGTATCCGCCGCGAGACCGAGTACCATCGCCAGATCATCCAGGGAGAACCGATGAGCATTGCACAACGCATTCATGCGCTGCTGGAACAAGATCCCAGCGCCCATCCTGCCAGCATCGCCACCGAGCTGGCCGTCAGCGAGTGGGAGGTGGTGCGCCACCTGCCCGCCGAGCTGATGACGCTGGTGCCGAGCGATCAGGCCGAAGCCCTGCTGGCGGATCTGGCCAGTTGGGGTCAGGTGACCACCATTGTGGAGTCTGACGGCTCCATCTTCGAGGTGAAGGCCCCCTTCCCCAAGGGCAAGACGGCCCGTGGCTACTACAACCTGATGGGTCGGGACGGCGAGATGCATGGCCACCTCAAGCTCGACAACGTGGTCGGCATTGCCCTGGTCAGCAAGCTGTTCATGGGCAAGGAGGGGCACTCCTTCCAGTTCTTCGGCCACAGCGGTCGCTGCATTTTCAAGATCTACCTGGGCCGGGACGAGCAGCGTCAGCTGCTGCCTGATCAGGTGGAGCGTTTCAAGGCCCTGCGCCACCAGTATCAAGAGGAAGTGAAAGCATGAGTGAACGTCAGGAGCGTCTGCAGAACCGTCTGCAACCGGAGATCCGCGAATTTCGTGACGGTTGCCGTACCCTGCAGCTCGCGACCGTGGATGGCGAAGGCAACCCCAATGCCAGCTACGCCCCCTTCGTGCTGCAGGAAGATGGCTACTATGTGCTGATCTCCGAGATAGCCCGCCATGCCCGCAACCTGCAACAGGTGCCCAAGGTCTCCCTGATGCTGATCGAGGACGAGACCGGCGCCCGCGAACTGTTCGCCCGCAAGCGACTCACCTTTGACGCCGTGGCCGAGGTGGTGGCACGGGATGACGAGCGCTGGGGCAAGGCGATAGCGGCGCTGGAGGGGCGTTTCGGCGACATCGTCAAGGGGCTCTCCAACCTCAAGGACTTCGTGCTGTTTCGCCTCAAGCCCGAGCAGGGTTTGTTCGTCAAGGGCTTCGGCCAGGCGTTCCGGGTCTCGGGTGACGAGCTGGTGGACTTCGTCCATCTGGTGGAAGGGCACAAGCGCGTCGACAACGGCGCCGAGTTGACCAGCGAGACGGACGCACCCGTCTGAGGCGCGAGGTCATGAGATGAAAAACGGGCAGCCTGGGCTGCCCGTTTTGTTACCTGTCCCCCAATCGGGATCACTCCTGCCAGGAGGCCTTGTTGGGGAAGGCGTCGCGATCGGCCTGGGTGGCGGTCTCGTTGCACTCCCCCCGGATCTTCCAGGAGGTCTGGCTGAGGACTATGTAGCCAGTGCGGCAATAGTTGCGCGCCGCCAGCGTCTCGGTCAGTTGCTCGTCCTGCAGGGCCTCGCGGCGCTCCAGCAGGCTCTTGCTGTTGCGGCTCAGCCGGCTGTCATCCTCCTGCAACCGGCTCGGCAGGACGTCGAGGGGAGCGGCTTCGAAGGTGAAGCGCTTGCTCCCCTCTTCGTTGATGTTGGTATGAAACAGGGGGGCCGGGCCGTCGGGCGTGGTGCCCGGCATTCCGGAGCAGGCCGTGATCGCCGGTAACAACAGCACAAGGGCAACGGCAGAGAATAGACGCACGCAAGACTCCAATCAGGTGATCACTTCAAGGCGGGCAGATTAGCACGCCAGCGCGGGTTGAGCCGCCTCAAGCAGCTGATCCGTGGTGAGCAGGGTTATGCGTCTGCCCTCGGGCAGGTCCAGATGCCGCCACATCCAGTTGTGGTGCTCGATGATCTGCTCGGCGCTCAGGTGGGGACGATCGGCTGTGGTGTGGCCATCCTGCAACACCAGCACCTCAAAGCCATGGGCCGCGGCGCTGCGTACCGTGGTATCGACGCAAAAATCGGTGTTGCTGCCACAGAGGATCAGCCGGTCGACGGACTGCTCGGCCAACAGGAAGGCCAGCTCGGTCTCGAGGAAGCTGTCGCACGCCGTCTTGCGTACCCGGCTATCCCCCTTGGCGGGTTGCAGGGCCGGGTGCAGTTGCCAGCCCGGGGTACCGGGCTCCAGCTCGCCCCCTGGCAGCTCGTCATGCTGGATGTAGATGACCCGGCCATGTTGCTGTCTGACGTGGGCCGCGGCCCGGTTGATGTTGGCCACTACCTGTGGCTGTTGGTGATGGGTCGCTTTCATGACCCCTTGCTGCACATCGATGATCAGTAACACGTCCATATTTTACCCGCCGTATCCTGGAAGATTAGGGTTGCAGCCACTGGCTGCAGTCACGGCTGCGGGATTGATGCAGCGCGCCCATATCTTGCTTCATTTCAGCTGCATTTAGCCAGCGTTCCGGCAGGGGGGCTATGTGCACCCGCACGTCGGCACTCCGTCCGGGGGCGGCCTTGCCATCCAGGGATCCAGTCTCAGGCACTACCAGGGCGACTCTCAGCGCCGGATTGCGGCTGGCGATGCGGCTCGCGATACCCAGTCCCCCCTCCACGTGGAAGTTGCCGGCGATGTGCATGATGCGCCGGCCGGGATGCTGCTTGAGATAATCGACCATGCTCTCGGCCATGGTGTCGTCCCAGCTGGTCTGGGCGGCGAAGCGGCGGGCATTGCCGTCCGCATCCCCATGATGCAGGGAGGCCATGAACTTCTGGCGGTAGCCGTCATCCCCCAGGGTGAGCTCGCGGGCGAGCTGGCTGCGGCGGCTGGCAGGCAGCTTGTCGAGCCACTCCGGGCCTTCCTGACCGACACAGCTTACCAGCGGCTTGGGGGCATTGGCGGCGATCACCGTCAGCTGCTGCGCCTTGGCAAATTCCACCAGGGGGCGGTAGTCGCTCGGGTAGTTCGGCCAGGCATGGCCGTCCCGGATCAGCGTGGATTCGCCGATGCGCCCGGCCAGGTAGGCATCCAGCACGGGTTGATCGGCGCGGGTGAACTGCTCCATGGAGAGCACCAGGGCCCGGCCATCGACGCGCGACATTCCTGCAAGCTCCGCCAGCAGATTTGCCTGCAACAGGTGCACGGCCGGGTGGCTGTGGAGCTCGCCCACCAGCACTATGTCCGCATCCTTCACCCTGTCCACCGCCTGGGCGAGGCTGAGGGGCCTGTCGTCCGTCCCCTCGCCAAGCTGGTAGTGATAGAGGGTCTGGGGAGGCTGGCTCTGCGGCGGGGTGGCACAGGCGGCCAGCAGCAGGGGCAGGGCGAGCAGGGGGAGTCGTCGAGTCATGGCATCTCACTCACAAAGGCAGAGATTGGCAAAGGTACAGCACCATACGATGGCAGCATGGCGAGCAGGAAAAAAGAGGCGCTAGTGTAAAACCGGTTAGAGGCAAAAGAAAATGAGAATGATTAACTTTATTATTGATCTTTGTCGCTGTCTGGGTAAGATGCCGTTCGGTTGATAATGATTCTCAATAAGGACTTTGCAGTGGCGCACAACAACACCCCCTCTCTGATTGCCCTCGCCGTGGCGGCCGGGCTGGTATCCCCTGCTTTCGCCGCAGACAAGAAAACGGATGAAGTCATGGTCGTCAGCGGCTCTCGCATGGAGCAGAAGCTGGAAGACGTCTCCGGCCCCATCGCCGTCATCACCTCCGAGCAGATCGAAGAGCAGGTCGTCAGCAATGTCGCCGATCTGTTCCGTTATGAGCCGGGCGTGAGCGTGCAGGGGGGGGCGGGGGATGCCCAGACCTTCACCATTCGCGGCATGAGCGAGAACCGGGTCAAGGTGGTGCAGGACGGGGTGCGCCAGAACGACGCCTACAAGAATGGCGGTGTGGGCCAGACCTACTTCGACACCGACATGATCAAGCAGGTGGAAGTGGCCAAGGGGCCGGCGTCCGCGGCCTACGGCTCCGATGCCCTGGGGGGCGTCATCGCCATCACCACCAAGGATGCCGGCGACTTCCTCAAGGGGAAGGAGAGCTACCTGGACGCGACCACGGGCTATGCCTCCAGCAGCCACCAGAAGATGGCCGGCATCACGGGGGCGCTGCGCAGCGGCGAGTTCGAGAACCTGTTGCGTTACACCTGGCGCGACGGCGGGGTGACCCAGAACCATGACGGCGACAAGGACGAGTTCGACATCGTCAGCCAGGCGGTGCTGCTCAAGAGCAAGTGGAACCTCTCCGATGATCAGTTCCTGAAGCTGACGGTGGACTACTTCACCGAGGGGCAGGATCCGGATGCCACCGATCTGACCAAGGCGGGTTCCGTCTTCAATCAGCCGATCACCGATAAAGATACCGACAACCTCTCCCTGGTGCTGGATCACGGCCTCGCCCTGAACGCCCTTTGGGCGGATCGGGTGGACAGCAAGATTTACTACACCCGCACCAAGCAGACCCTGGATCAGTACGCCTCCTCCAAGTATCCGGTCAACCCGGGCAATCCCTATGTGACCAAGAACTCCCTGGATCACAACGGCTTCGAGCAGGAGAGCCTGGGGGCTCAGGTGAAGTTCAGCAAGGCGCTCGTCAACCAGCGTCTGGCCTGGGGTGTCGACTATGAGCACACCGACAACGAGCGTACCCGCTTCAAGGGGCCGACCGTCCCCGGTGACTTCGTCGGCTACAACGAGCTGAGCTTCCCGTCCACCACCAGCGAGCGCAGCGCGCTCTGGGCCTTCGACGAGATCAAGTTTGGCGAGCGCTGGGTGCTGACCCCGGGTGCCCGTTACGACTACTACAAGATGACCCCGGACGAGGATCCCGCCTACACCGGCGAGAACATGCAGAAGATCTCCGAAGGGGAGTTCTCCCCCAAGCTGGGGCTGGTGTTCAAGGCGCACGAGGCGGCCAACCTGTTCGCCCAGTACAGCCATGGCTTCAAGGTGCCCATGTATGACAACGCCTTCTCCACCCTGAACCACCAGGCCTACGGTTATCGCATCGAGCCGAACCCTAACCTCAAGCCCGAAAGCAGCGACGGCATCGATCTCGGGGTGCGCGGCAGCCGCGGCGGTTTCAGCTACGAGGTGGCGACCTTCTACAACCAGTTTGATGACTTCATCGAGCTGACCGCCGTGGGCACCGAAGGGCGCACCGCCATCTATCAGTACCAGAACCTGGACAAGGCCACCACCAAGGGGGCCGAGGTCAAGGCGGACTACTGGCTGAACGAGCTGGTCAACGTCTGGGGCAACCTGGCCTACATCGAGGGCAAGGACGGCGACGGCAACTACATCAACAGCCTGAGCCCGTTCAACGGCAGCCTTGGGGTGCGTCTGGAGCAGCCTAACTGGAACATCAACACCGCCCTGCGCTTTGCCGACGACATGGACAAGGTGGGCAAGGACGCCAGAGGCAACGACAACATCAAGAGCGCCGGCTGGGGCGTGGTGGATATCTACGCCCAGTTCAAGCCGATGCAGGATCTGCAGCTCAACGTCGGCGTCTTCAACCTGTTCGACAAGGAGTACGTCAGCTACGAGAGCATCACGGGCCTTGCCGCCAGCGCGGACACCAGCAACCAGACCGAGCCGGGCCGCAACCTGAGTGCAAGGGTCAAGTACGTGTTCTGATATTCGTCCATGACGATGATGAAGGGGCCCTAGGGCCCCTTCTCTGTTTCTGGCAGGCCGGCCTGGCTGGTTCCAAAAAGAAACCCGCCAGGGGCGGGTAGAAGGATTGCAACACTCATCAGGAAGCGGTGTTATCCAGATAGACAGAGGGATGTGACAAAGGTTCAACTTTATTGATATTTATCGTTTTTATCTCCCCTTGCCCCTGGGGATCCCTGCGCCAAAATCGGTTATCATTTGTGCCCCTTGTCACGCTGCCGAGCCCCTATGCCCGCCTTCTCCTGGTTAGCCCTGTTCTTTGGCGCCTTCTACTTCGTCTACGGCGCCTATCTGCCGTTCTGGTCCCTGTGGCTCGAGGGCATAGGGGTGAGCGCCGAGCAGATAGGCTTGTTGCTGGGGGTCGGCATGGCCATCCGTTTTGCCGGCAACCTGATGGTGATGGGGCGGGTCAAGGGGGCCGGTCAGTTGCTGTCCGTCACCCGGCTGCTCTGCCTGCTGAGCCTGCTGGCGTTTCTGGGCTTCTACCTCAGCCATAGCCTCTGGTGGCTGGTGCTGCTGACCCTGGTGGCGAACTTCATCTACCCGACCCTGATGCCCATGGGGGAGGCGCTTGCCACCCGCATGGTGGTGCAGACGCACCTCGACTATGGCAAGGTGCGGCTGTGCGGCTCCTTCGCCTTTATCGTCGCCTCCACCCTGGTGGGCGCCCTGGTGAGCAACTTTGGCAGCGACTGGGTGCTGCACACCATGGTGGCGGGACTGCTGGCCATGCTGGCGCTGAGCGCGCTGCCGCTGCGGCCGGTGCCCCAGGAGCTCAAGGGGGAGCGGGCCCGGGCCTCCCTGCTCGTCACCCTCAAGTCAGCCCCGGTGCGCCGCTTCCTGCTCATTACCGCCCTGTTGCAGGGCAGCCATGCCGCCTACTACGGCTTCAGCGCCATGTACTGGAAGGGGGCGGGCTACAGCGGCACCCTGATCGGCTACCTGTGGGCCCTGGGGGTGGTGGCGGAGATCGCCATGTTTGCCGCGGACAAACGCTTCTTTCACCGCTTCGGGGCCCAGACCCTGTTTCTGGTGGGGGCCGTCGGTTGCGTGGTGCGCTGGGTGTTGCTCGGCGCCTCTACCGAGCTGGCGGTGCTGGTGCTGGGTCAGCTGTTGCACGGGGTCACCTTCTGCATCAGTCACCTCGGCGCCGTGCGCTTCATGACCCGCCAACTGCCCGCCGAGCAGCAGATCCCCACCCAGGCGCTCTATGCGGCGCTCGGCCTCGGCATGACGGTGGCCGCCCTGATGGCGATCTGCGGTGTGCTGTTCGAGCCGCTTGGTGGGGGGATTTTCTTCATCATGGTGCTGGTGGTGCTGCCGGTCTTCGTCCTGCGGCTGCGCGGGGAGCATGAGGGCGCCGCCTGAGCGGGCACACTCAATGACGGTTGCCCGTCGGCACGCTGAGCCGGCGCGGCGCTCAACACATCTGAACAAGGGAAGAATATAGATGCACCAAGGATGGCTGCTGATCGGGTTGTCGCTCGCTTATCTGGGCTTGCTGTTCCTCATCGCTTATGTGGCTGACAAGAGCAAGCGCCGTCGCCTCAAGGGCCAACCCCTGCTCTACAGCCTGTCGCTCGCGGTCTATTGCACCTCCTGGACCTTCTTCGGCACAGTGGGCCAGGCCAGCGAATCCCCCTGGTCGCCGGTGCCCATCTACCTGGGGCCCATGCTGGTGTTCCTGTTTGGCTGGCGCCTGCTGGCCCGCCTCATCCTGGTGGCCAAGCGCGAGCACATCACCTCCATCGCCGACTTCATCGCCGCCCGCTATGGTAAGTCCCAGCGCCTGGCCATGGTGATCACCCTGATCGCCGTCATGGGGATACTTCCCTACCTGGTGCTGCAGCTCAAGGCCATCGTCACCGGGCTGGATCTGTTGATGGCCAACTCTGTACCGGCGGGGCCCACGGGCAACACGGCCGAGCTGGCCCTCGGCGTCGCCCTGTTGCTGGCCCTGTTCAGCATACTGTTCGGCACCCGCAACCTGGACGCCACCGAGCACCATCGCGGCATGGTGGTAGCCATCGCCTTCGAGTCCGTGGTCAAGCTGCTCGCCTTCATGGCGGTGGGGGGCTTCGCGCTCTGGCTCATCATTGCCAGGCCGAGCGAGGCCCGCACCCTGGTAGCCGGGGACTTTCTCGATGCGGTGGTGGCGGTGTCGCCGGGCAGCCTGCTGGAGCTCGCCATCTATACCCTGGTGGCCATGTGCGCCGTCATCTGCCTGCCGCGCCAGTTCCACGTGACTGTGGTGGAGAACAACCAGGGCCAGGATCTTCACTGGGCGCGCTGGTTGTTCCCGCTCTACCTGTTCCTGATGGGGCTCTTCATCTGGCCGCTGGCACTGGCGGGCAAGCAGTGGGTCGGGGCCGACATGGCCTCGGACACCTATGTGATAAGCCTGCCCATGTCGCTGGGCTTCGACGGCATGGCGATGCTGGCGTTTCTCGGCGGCACCTCGGCGGCCACCGGCATGGTGATCGTCTGCACCATAGCCCTGGCCATCATGGTCAGCAACGATCTGGTGCTGCCGGTGCTGCTGCGCCGCTTCTGGCAGCAGGGGCGGGATGAACGGCTGATGCGGCTGCTGCTGCAGGTGCGCCGGGGCGCCATACTGCTAATCCTGCTGGCGGCCTGGGTGCTCTATCTCTGGCTCGGGGATCTCACCAGCCTGTCGCGCATCGGCTACCTGTCGTTCGGCGCCGTGGCCCAGTTCGCCCCGGCCCTGCTGCTCGGCCTCTACTGGCGGCACGGCAATCGCAAGGGGGTCTACCTCGGGCTCTCCCTCGGGGTCAGCCTCTGGTTCGTGACCCTGCTGGCCGAGAGCGGCCTGCTGGCGGGCTCGCCCCTGGAGGCACTGTTGGCCCCTCCCGACTGGCCCGCCTTTCGCGATCTGAGCCTGGGGGCCTGGTGCATCTTCCTGAGCCTCTCGCTCAACCTCGCAGGTTACGTGGCGGGTTCCCTGCTGTCGCGGGCGGCGGTGAGCGAGCGGTTGCAGGCCGCCAACTTCGTCGGCAAGCCGAGCCGCGATACCACGGCGCTCTATCAGGCGCGGGTCTCGGTCAAGGAGCTGGAGATGCTGGCGGCCCGCTTCGTCGGCTCGAGCCGGGTCAAGCGCGCCTTCGGCCGCTTCGCGGGCGAGCGGGGCGGCACCCTGGCACCCCAGATGCAGGCGTCGGCCGATCTGATCGCCCACACAGAGCGGCTGCTGGCCGGGGTGTTTGGCACCTCGTCCGCCCGGTTGGTGCTGGCCTCTGCCCTGCAGGGGCGCAACATGCAGCTCGAGGAGATCGCCACCATAGTGGACGAGGCCTCCGACGTGTTTCGCTTCAACCGTGGCCTGCTGCAGGGGGCCATAGAGCACATGGGGCAGGGGATCTCGGTGGTGGACCGGGAACTCAGGCTGGTGGCCTGGAACCGGCGCTACATCGAGCTGTTCCACTATCCGCACGGGCTCATCCAGGTGGGGCGCGCCATCGAGGAGATCATCCGCTACAACGCGCAGCAGGGGCTGTGCGGCCCGGGAGACATCGAGGCCCAGGTGGCGCGGCGGGTCGCCTTCATGAAGCGGGGCAGCCCCCATGTCTCGGCGCGGGAGCGGCCGGATGGCCGGGTGATCGAGATGCAGGGCAATCCCATGCCGGCGGGGGGCTTCGTGATGACCTTCACCGACATCACCCCCTTCCGGGCGGCGGAGCGGGTGCTGCGCGAAGCGAACGAGCACCTGGAAGCCAGGGTGGCCGAGCGTACCCATGAACTCTCCGAGCTCAACCGCCAACTGCTGCTGGTGAACCAGCAGGTGGAGCGGGCGAACCACTCCAAGAGCCGTTTCCTGGCGGCGGTGAGCCACGATCTGACCCAGCCGCTGAACGCGGCCAAGCTGTTTACCTCCTCCCTGCTGGAGATGCTGCCGCCGGAAGACGAGCCGGCCCGCATTGCCCGCCACATCGACGATGCCCTGGGGGCGACCGAAGATCTCATCACGGATCTGCTGGATATCTCACGGTTGGAGGCGGGCAAGTTCAAGGCGAAGAAGCTCGATTTCGCCCTGCGCGACATGTTCGACAACCTCAAGGCCGAGTTTGGGGTGCTGGCCCAGGCGGGAGGGATCCAGTTCTCCGTGGTGGAGAGTCGCCTCGCCGTCTACAGCGACGTGCGCCTGCTGCGGAGGGTGCTGCAGAACTTCCTCACCAATGCGTTTCGCTACAACCCCGGTGGCCGGGTGCTGCTTGGTTGCCGTCGACTGGGGGACAAGGTACGCATCGAGGTGTGGGACAACGGCCCCGGCATCCCGCTGGACAAGCAGGAGGCGATCTTTGACGAGTTCTCCCGCCTCGATCACTCCCGCACCGCGAGGGAGCAGGGGCTCGGCCTCGGGCTCGCCATCGCCCGCGGCATCTCCCAGGTGCTGGGCCACCAGCTCTCCCTGCGCAGCTGGCCGGGGGCGGGATCGGTGTTTGCCATCACCCTCAACCTCGCGACCCGGCCCGTGATGCCGAGCCAGGTGGCGGCCCCCGTGGTGCGGGACAGCCAGCTGGAGGGGATCCGGGTGCTCTGCATCGACAACGAGGAGGAGATCCTCATCGCCATGGCCTCCCTGCTGGGGCGCTGGGGTTGCGAGGTGCGCTGCGCCCAGAACCAGGAGCAGGCGCTATCCCTCATCGGCGACGGCTTCCTGCCGCAACTGGTGCTGTCGGATTATCACCTGGACGATGGCAAGACGGGACTGCAGGCGCTGCACATGATCCGGCTGGCCCACGGCAATGGCATCGGCGGCATCATCATCAGCGCGGATCGCAAGAGCGAGCTGCAGACGCAGATCCGCGAGCACGGCTTTGGCTACGTCAGCAAACCGGTCAAGCCGCTCAAGCTGCGGGCATTGATGAACAGCCTGCTGTTGCCAATACAGTGACAGGCTTCACACAATCAATCATTGATAGGTTCGTTCATGAATGATCATCAGGCGCCAGCATCACCGATGTTGGCGCCAGCTTGCCGGCATGTTCGCGAACAATTGCGAAAAGTGAGTCCTGTTTGCTGTCATTTTTACTAGGTAGCATCCCTTCCTGCTCCCACCTATAGTCATTCGGCGATTATTTTTGTCGCAAATCAAGTTGTGCAAAAAGGCAAACCGGATGAAAGTCCGGGACGCAAAGCCTCCGGTCTAAGGGTCAAAGTGCCTAGGATAGCGGGGCCACCACAGGTTGTATCGTCCATGGGCCAAGCCATGGTTGCGATGATGTCTGCGTTACCTGTCAGGTTGCGTTGCCTTTTTCGTTGTTAATTCCAATAACGAAATAAGGAAGTTCAAATATGTTAAGTCCAAAACTTTCCCTGCTGGCGCTCCTTGTCGGGGGGCTCTGCGCTACCTCCGCCTTCGCCGCTGCCCCGGGCAAACCCACCATAGGCTCGGGCCCCACCAAGTTCGCCATCGTCGAAGTCAATCAATCCGCCTCGGCTTACAACCAGCTGGTGACCGTCCACAAGGATGGTGCCCCGGTCAGCGTGACCTGGAACCTCTGGTCCGGCGACGTCGGTCAGACCGCCAAGGTGCTGCTCGATGGCAATGAGGTGTGGTCAGGTCCGGCTTCCGCCGCGGGTACCGCCAACTTCAAGGTGACCAAGGGGGGGCGCTACCAGATGCAGGTGGCCCTGTGCAACGCCGACGGCTGCACGCTCTCCGACAAGAAGGAACTGGTGGTTGCCGATACCGACGGCAGCCATCTGGCGCCGCTCAATGCACCGCTGCAAGAGAACAACAAGCCCTACGCCAACAAGTCCGGCAAGGTGGTGGGTGCCTACTACGTGGAATGGGGGGTCTATGGTCGCAAGTTCACCGTCGACAAGATCCCGGCCCAGAACCTGACTCACATCCTCTATGGCTTCACCCCCATCTGCGGCGGCAACGGCATCAACGACAGCCTCAAAGAGATCTCCGGCAGCTTCGAGGCGCTGCAGCGCTCCTGTGCCGGTCGCGAGGACTTCAAGGTGTCCATCCACGATCCCTGGGCGGCGATCCAGATGTCCCAGGGCAACCTCAGCGCCTGGGATGAGCCCTACAAGGGCAACTTCGGCAACCTGATGGCGCTCAAGCAGGCCCGTCCTGACCTCAAGATCCTGCCCTCGGTCGGGGGGTGGACCCTCTCCGATCCCTTCTACTTCCTGGGGGACAAGACCAAGCGCGACACCTTCGTCGCCTCAGTCAAGGAGTTCCTGCAGACCTGGAAGTTCTTCGACGGCGTGGACATCGACTGGGAGTTCCCGGGCGGCCAGGGCGCCAACCCCAGCCTGGGCGGTCCGAGCGATGGCGCCACCTATGTGGTGCTGATGCAGGAACTGCGCGCCATGCTCGACGAGCTGGAGGCCGAGACCGGACGCCAGTATGAGCTCACTTCGGCCATCAGCGCCGGCGGTGACAAGATTGCCAAGGTGGATTATCAGGCGGCCCAGCAGTACATGGACCACATCTTCCTGATGAGCTACGACTTCAGTGGCGCCTTCGACCTGAACAACCTGGCCCACCAGACCAACCTCTTTGCATCCAGCTGGGACCCGGCCACCAAGTACACCACCGACAAGGGCGTCAGGGCACTGCTGGATCAGGGTGTGACGCCGGGCAAGATAGTGGTGGGCGCCGCCATGTATGGTCGTGGCTGGACCGGGGTGAACGGCTATCAGGCTGGCAACCCCTTCACCGGCACCGCCACCGGGCCGGTAACCGGCACCTGGGAGAACGGCGTGGTGGATTACCGCGACATCGTCAACAACCGCATGGGCGCTGGCTGGGAGCAGGGCTATGACGAGGTGGCCGAGGCCCCCTATGTGTTCAAGGCCAGCAGCGGCGATCTCATCAGCTTCGACAACGATCGCTCGGTCAAGGCCAAGGGGCAGTACGTGCTGGCGAACCAGCTCGGCGGCCTGTTTGCCTGGGAGATAGATGCGGACAACGGCGACATCCTCAACGCCATGCACGAGGGATTGGGCCATGGCGAGGGCACCCTGCCACCGGCGAACAAGCCGCCACTGGCCAATGCCGGCAGCGATCTGAGTGTCACCGGCCCGACCGAGGTGACTCTCAACGGCTCCGCCTCCCATGATCCGGAGAACGGGGTGCTGACCCACAGCTGGAAGCAGGTCTCTGGCCCCCAGGCCAGCCTGCTCGATGCCACCCAGGCCAAGGCCCGCGTGGTGCTGGACGCCGTCAGTGCCGACGTCAACCTGGTGTTCGAGCTGACCGTCACCGACGATCAGGGCCTCACCGCCAAGGATCAGGTGGTGGTGACCAACAAGGCGCCGCAGCCCAACCTGCCGCCCGTGGTCAGCGTCCCGGCCAGTGCCAGCGTCGAGTCCGGCAAGCAGGTGACCATCCAGGCCACGGCATCCGATCCGAACGGTGACACCCTAAGCTATCAGTGGAGCCTGCCAGCGGGTCTTACCGCCACCGGCCAGGACAGTGCCACCCTGGTTGTCACGGGTCCGAGCGTCACCAGCGACACCGCTTATGACCTGACCCTGGTAGTCACAGACGGTTCCCTTGACGCCAGTGCCGCTACCCGCCTCACCGTCAAGCCGGTCAGCACCGGTGGCGGTTGTGAGGCAAGCGATCCGGAGGCGGCCAACTGGCCGGCCTGGAACGCCAGCACCGTTTACAACGCCGAGACCAAGGTGAGCCACAACCAGTTGGTGTGGCAGGCCAAGTACTGGACCCAGGGCAACGAGCCAAGCCAGACGGCGGATCAGTGGAAGCTGATAAGCCCGGTGCAGCTCGGCTGGAACGCGGGTGTGGCCTACAACGCCGGTGACCTCACCAACCACAACGGGCGCAAGTGGAAGGCCCAGTACTGGACCAAGGGCGATGAACCCGGCAAGGCCGCGGTCTGGGTGGATCAGGGGGTGGCCAGCTGTAACTGACAAGCCATCCGGGATGGGGCCTGGCCCCATCCCTTCTCACCCTTTTTCACTGACAGGGCCAACGGCCCTGCCATCGCAACAAGAATGCCTCAGCATTTATTCCCTATGAAGGACAGACCCCATGAAGAATCATCACACCCTGTTGCGGGCGAGTGTTCCCCTGCTCGGCTGGGTGCTGCTTGCGCCGCTGGCGATGGCCCAGCAGAGCAGTACCACGGGGGCATTTCGCAAGGACAACAGCGCGCCCCAGATCTACAGCCAGGAGGGGCTGGTCAACAATTTTGCCCAGATGCTGCCACTGGGGGCGACCTTTTCCCCCCTGCTGACGGCCTGGGATGCCGAGGATGGCGATCTCACGGCTCGCATCAGCCAGAAAAGCACGGTCAATACCCAGGTGCCGGGCAGCTATGTGGCCCAGTATCAGGTCAAGGACGATGGTCTGCCCGCGGAGGATGGTTTCAAGGGGTGGGGGAGCATCACCACCACCTTCTCGTTGCCGGTGACCATTTATGATCCAGCGCGCGAGTTGCCCGCCAGGATGCTTGTGCTGGGGACGCTCTGGGATGAGGGTCCCGTCATCAACGATACTCTCTTCATGGTGGTTGGCGACGCGCTGAGCCGCCCCTTCCGTATCAATGGAGACAGCCTGCCGCTGCTGGGAGATAGGCTGTCCATTCGCACATTCCAGGTGAAGGAGGGACACTGGGGTGGCAACAACCGTCAGTTCGCACTCCTGTTGAAGGATCCTGACAGTGGCGAGGTGCTCTATGACGGTCCCCTGACGTTCAGCGGTGGCACCACCTTCACCCCCAGTGCCCCCATCCCTGTGCTGGCGGATCGGGACTACCAGTTCACCCTGCGCTACCTGGCCGGTAGCGACAGGCAGGGTTTCAAGCGTAATGAGGCGGGCCAGTTCTGGCTTGGCGCCGAAGGGGTGCAGGAGCAGGCGCTCTATCCCCATGCCCAGGTACTGCCGGATCCTGCCAACCGGCTGGCGTTCGACCCCGGCCTGAGCCGCCCTCTCAAAGAAAAGTTGTTGAGCAGCGCCGGCGGCGGGGAGGTACTCCATGTCCGCAGGTTGCCGGGGGCCGAAGCTCAGGCGTTGAGCTATGTCATCACGGATCCGGCTCTGGCGACACTCCAGGTCCAGCCGGGGGATGGTGAAGATCGGCTGGTGCTGAGCGGGCTGCAGGCCGGGGAGACCAACCTGGCGATCCTGGCCAACGGCGAGCGGGTCGATCTCGTGCGCCTCGTCATCACTGCCCCCAAGGCGGTGACCCTCTCTTACAGCTACATCGCCTATCCGGGGGAGACCCAGACCCATCTGTGGGACGATGGCGTGTTGATCCAGCGCGATATCACTCGCCGCTACGCCCCTTACAACCTCCAGCTCAGCTGGATCGACAACGGCGTTCTGGTGCACGAGTGGGACCGGGATGGTGACGGCGAATCCTACGAGGCGGATCGCTCCGAGCGGGAGGCGCCCTTCGATGAGGGCTGGATCCCGAACCGGGGACAGGTCTTCTCCAACCTCTATGTGATCCGCAGTTACAAGGATCCGGCGCGAGCCTGCAGCGGCTCCGGGGCCGGTTCGTCCATGGGGATAGGGCCGGACGACGCGCCCCCCCGGGCGGGTTATCGCGCGGCCTGCCCAGGCAACGCCACCGAGCTGGGTCAGTCCCTGACCCTGGCCCACGAGCTGGGTCATAACCTGGGGCTATGGCACACGGGTAACACGGATCCCTATCGCAACAACAACCTCATGACCGCCGGTCGTCAGGAGGGGATCTTCTTCGCATCCCAGTGGCGGACTATCCACCAGACCCTGAATGCCCGCATCGCTGCGGGGGATCCCGGGGTGCGCGAGGGGACGACGCCGAGTCGGTAAGCGTCTCTGGGGCGGCCCCGGCACTAGCCTGGCCGCCCCTGTCACGTGCAGTGGACGGATGTGCCGATCGTCTTTCAGGCTTCCAACAGCAGGGCATGTGGACATGCCAATCACAACGAGAACCATAACAATGAAAAAAACACCGTTAGCCAGCCTGATCATGGCTGCCCTGGCGAGTGGCCCCCTGTTGGCCGCCGTCCAGGTTCCCCCCTCCTTGCCCTTCAATACCCAGGCCCCGACCAACGATCTGCAAGGCACGCTGGCGGCGCAGGTCCAGTTTGCCCAGAGCCAGATCCTGCCGGCCCATGTCGCCGAGGGGGACAGCCAGCCCAGGTTGACTGCCTTGCGCAAGAGCCTGCTGCTGGTCAGGCCGCTGCAAGCCGAGACCGGCGTGCCGATGACGGTGACGGCGCGAGACGGCGCCGGGCAGATGCTCGGGACGCTCACCCTCAACCCGCCTGAGCAGTTGCCGAAGACGGCCTATTATCTCGATGGCTCGCCGGAGGAGGGGGTCGACTTCACCCCGGGAGCGGGGACCACCACTATCATCAGCAGCGCCGAGCTGGCCCTGCTGAATGACACCACGGCAACCCTGCTGAGCGATCGCCTGGGGGCAGCATGCACTGGTGGAGGTGCAGACCGCCGATGGCCGCTGGGTCAGGGATATCTATCTGCCTGAGGGGGCCGCCCTGGAGGGCAAGATGGTACGTGCAAGCTCCAATGCGGGCTACAACTCGACGGTGCGCTACAGTGGCCGTCAGGTGACGCTCTCCCGTGGTCAGATGTTGCAGTTCAAGTTCGTCAATGGCCAGTGGATCAGGGACGGGGAGCTCGAGAACAACGGCATCCGCTATGCGACCGACGCCTGGAGCGCCGTGCTGCCAGCCGACTGGATCCAGCCTGGCCTGAGCCTGCAATTGAGTCAGGGGACGCAGAGCGGTGAACTGGTGGATCTGCAGGTTGGGGCCCCGAGCGAGCTGCTCATCCACACCATCGACATCGGCATGCTGACCACGCCCCGCAATCAGTTTGCCTTCGCCAGGGAGTCCGAGGCCCACCGGGAATATTTCCAGACGGTGCCCACCAGCCGGCTGATCGTCAGCCAGTATGCCCCCCTGTCGCTGCCGGAAGTGATGCTGCCAAACGGCACCCTGCTCACCGACTTTGACCCGAGCGAGGGGGGCTGGCACACCGGCACCATGCGCCAGCGTATCGGCAAGGAGCTGATCTCTCACGGGATAGACAACGCGAACTACGGCATCAACAGCACCGCCGGCGAGGGGGAAAGCAGCCATCCCTATGTGGTCGCCCAGTTGGCGGCCCATAACAGCCGTGGCAAGTACGCCAACGGCATCCAGGTGCACGGCGGCTCGGGCGGGGGGGGGATCGTCACGCTCGACAGCTCCCTTGGCAACGAATTCAGCCACGAGGTGGGCCACAACTATGGTCTCGGTCATTACGTCGGCGGCTTCCTGGGATCCGTACACCGCAGCGCGGAGGCGGTCAATTCGAGCTGGGGCTGGGATGGGGATCGCAATCGCTTCATTCCCAACTTCGGCGCCAGCCGCAGCGGTCAGAGTGCCTGTCTCGACGGCCAGTGCCAGGCACCTTTCGAGGGCCACCCGTTCGGTTTTGATGCCATGGCGGGTGGCTCGCCCTTTTCCGGCTTCAACCGTTTCACCCTCTATACCCCGAACTCGGCCGCCATCATCCAGCGCTTCCTCGAGAGCAAGGCGGTGTTCGATGCCGCTTCCCCGACCGGGTTTAGCAAGTGGGATGCCGCCACCGCCACCATGCTGCCCTACCAGCACAGGGTGGAGCAGCTGGAGCAGATCAGCGCGCCCATCAACGATCTGAGCGAGGCAAAGCTGGCGGCCCTGCTGACGGAATATGATCTGGTCAAGGTAGCCATGTGGGATGGCAACTGGACGCGCAACATCCAGGCGCCCCCTGCCGCCGCAGGGAATGCGGGGCGCATCCTGACCGTGGAGCACGGTGCCGGCTACAACAGCACCCTCTTCATCAACGGCCAGCAGATCACCGTCTCCCGTGGTTTCAAGAAGAGCTACACCTCGGACGGCAGCCGCTGGAACGAAGGGCCTGTGGTGGATCCACGGACTCCGCGCAAGCCGCAGGCATTCGGCGTGCCGGTGACCACCCTGGTGGGGTATTACGATCCTCGCGGGCTGTTGCCGAGCTACCTCTATCCGGCCCTGCACGGTGCCTACGGCTTCAGCTATGGTGATGACGGCGAGCGGCCCGGGACAGGGGATTGCCAACTGCAGGTGGAGACCCGCGAAGGCCTGCTGCACTTCCGGCTGGCCAATCATCGCCTGAACGCCAACGTGATGAACAAGTTCCATGTCAACGTGCCCACGGCCAGCGAGCCATTGGGCGCCGCCGTGATCTGCGCCGCCCAGACCCTGGTTCAGAGGCCCATCTCGGCACCGGAGGCGGATCTCTCCTTCACCGTCAACGGACGTCCTCTCGAGTAAGAGACGCCAATAAAAAAAGGCCCGTACGGGCCTTTTTTCATGGGGTTCAGAGGGGTTTTTGCCACAGACTCAACAGCAGATCCTGCTCCAGCTCGTCCGGCCCCTGGTGGGTGAAGGCGTGACGCTGCTCACCGCCGGCGCGCCAGCCGAGGCGACTGGTCTCCAGCACGTGGGCGCGCAGAGCCTGATCCATGGTCATGGAGAACTGGCAGCGTTGCCGCTCAACGGGCGCAAGCCCTGCCAGGGCCGGCCAGCTGAGGGGGTGCTCCATGCTCACCGGGTTGAGGCTGACTCTCAGTTGCCACTGGTGGCGCGGACCGGGTTGCAGGTGGAGCAGGTAGCCACCCGGCGTCAGCAGGCTGACCAGCAGCTCTGTCTTGATCTTGAGATCGTTGACCAGCAGCACCTGGGCGGAGCCGGCCAGCAGCGGTGCCTTGGCCGGATCGGCGATGACGAAATGGCCGTCGGGTTGCGCCTTGTTGGCGGCGAAGATGGCGTTCTTGGCCAGATCGATGCCGCCAAACTGCCAGCCCGGCAGGCGTTCTGCCAGGGCGCGGCAGTAGTACCCCTCACCACAGCCGAGATGGATCAGCTCGCGCTCGCCGAGCGGCGCCAGCAGGGTTGCCATGGCCTCCACCAGGGGCAGCTGGTGTCCCTGCTCCAGGAAGCGGCGCTTGGCACGCAGCAGGGCCCGGCTGTCGCTGTCCTTGGGATCCTTTTTGCCCGGAATGAGATCCAGATAACCTTCCGGGGCCGGATCGAAATGGTGCTTGTTGTCGCAATAGACCCCGCGGGAGGCTTCATGAAGATGCAGGGGGCTGCGGCACAGGGGACATTGAAGATGCATACACACTCGCTTGGTTGAGGCCGGGGAAGGGCGTGCGGGATTATAGGGGAGACGATCAGAAAAGGCTGCCGTGGCAGCCTTTTTTATCCAACGGCCCTGTGCTGAGCCGTCAGGGAACCCGGTCAGCGGGTGCCAAACACCACTATGGTCTTGCCGTGGGCGGAGATGAGCTCTTGCTCTTCCAGCATCTTGAGGATGCGGCCGACGGTTTCGCGAGAGCAGCCGACGATCTGGCCGATCTCCTGACGGGTGATCTTGATCTGCATGCCATCCGGGTGGGTCATGGCGTCCGGCTGCTTGGCCAGGTTCAGCAGGGTCTGGGCAATCCGGCCGGTCACGTCCAGGAAGGCGAGGTTGCCGACCTTCTGGCTGGTGTGCTGCAGGCGCTTGGCCATCTGGCCGGAGAGGCGCAACAGGATGTCCGGGTTGACCTGGATCAGCTGGCGGAACTTCTTGTAGGAGATCTCGGCGACTTCACAGGCACCTTTGGCACGTACCCAGGCGGAACGCTCCGGATTCTCGTTCTCTTCGAACATCCCCATCTCGCCCAGGAAATCCCCCTGATTCAGGTAGGAGAGGATCATCTCCTTGCCCTCGTCATCCTTGATCAGGACGGCGACGGTACCCTTGACGATGTAGTAGAGGGTTTCCGCTTTTTCACCGGCATGAATAAGGGTGCTCTTGGCGGGATACTTATGAATGTGGCAATGCGACAAGAACCACTCGAGGGTGGGATCGCTTTGCGGTTTGCCAATGATCATGAGACTTCCTCTGTAGTGTCATTTTTATGGACTGTGCGTCCAGGCAAGTTGCCAAGCTTGCCATTCCTTAGTCTTTGGTCGCAGTAGAATAAGAGCCTTTGTCTGTGCTGACAAGGCTTTGGGACTTTGCTGTCCATCTCTGTGCATCGATCTGCTGCGCCATTCGGGCCATTCTAGGCAAGAAGGGGGGGAGAGATGTTGATTTCGATCTATTTCCTTCAGGGTCTGCCGTGGTTTCGGAACAAGTCGCGGTGCCGGGTGAGACGGTCATGAAGCAGGGGGTGGCGCAAGGTGATGGGCATGTGCCACTCGACCCCTGCTTGAGGTATGCTATGGGCGTCAGAACCGTCGTCATTGAGAGGAAAAGTGAGATGAAAGCCAAGGTCAGCTGGGTGGAAGGCATGAAGTTTGTGGGCGAGAGCGAGTCCGGTCATCAGGTGACGCTGGACGGCGCCAACCCGGGCGAAGGTGCCAGCCCGATGGAGATGATCCTGCTGGCTGTCGGTGGGTGCAGCTCCATCGACGTGGTCTCCATTCTGGAGAAGGCGCGCCAGAGCGTGACCGCCTGCCATGTGGAGCTGGAAGGGGAGCGTGCCGACTCGGTGCCTCGGGTGTTCGAGAAGATCCACCTCAAGTTCGTCGTGACCGGCAAGGGCTTGGCCGAGAAACAGGTGGCCCGCGCGGTCGACTTGTCGATGGAAAAGTACTGTTCCGTTTCCCTGATGTTGGAAAAAGCGGTAGAAATTACCCATAGTTATCAAATTCTTGAAGCTTGATAGTTGTAGTTTGTCCCGTAGATAACGCCATGACATAAGGAAAGTGCGATGAAAAAAATGATGATGTTGCTTCCCCTGTTCGGACTGGCCGCCTGCAGCATGCCGCAGCCCACCCAGTATCAATACAGTCAGTATCAGTGCGGGGAAGAGTTGTTGGCCATCACCTATGATGCCCAGGCCGACATGGTGCAGTTCCCTTATGCCGGGGTGTATTACAAGCTGGGTCGCATCGAGTCGCCCAAAGAGACCGCCAGCTATTCCGATGGGGTGACCACCTTCTCCCAACAGGGCAAGCAGGCCACCCTGATCAAGAGTGGTGTGACCCAGCTGACCTGCGAGCTGAAGTAATCGCCATGCCGTGGCAACGGCGTGTATGCAAAACGGCCTGCTTGACGCAGGCCGTTTTGTTATGGGTAAGGGTCACTGGGCGGGCAGGGAGCCGAGGAGTTGAGCTGCGAGCTGCTGGCTCAGCTGGCTGCGGGCATCCTCGGCGATGGGCACGTCGCTGGCGAGCTGGATGGCACTGCTCCAGACACTTTGCTGGGTGCGCCTGTCGATCAGCAGTATGGCCAGGGTGCCCTTGCGCGCATCGGCGGCGGCATTCAGGCCTGGGGTCATGCCGAGGCGGGAAAATATCTCCCCATCACTCATGTCCTGGCTGCCTGCCACTCCGATGGCGACCCAGACGTCGGCTTCATCCAGGGGCACACTGCGCCAACCCTTGCCATCGAGCGTCTGGGTGACGGCTCGTTGCACCGGCTCCAGCCAGGGTGCTGCGCTGTTGCCCGCGTACTGGAACTGCTCCGCCAGCGCATAGCGCGGCGTCGCCCCGTAGGGCCAGTTGTCTGCCGGGCGTACCACCATGGTCCCCGTCTCGACAGTGGGGGCGGCAGGGCCCGCGCTGCAACCGCCCAGCAGGGCTGCCAGTGTGAATGAGAGAAGTGCACCGCGCATCATAAGCTCCTTGGCTCAGGTAATCTTGCCGGTTTCTAACAGTTGCTGGATCAGGGGGCGCAGGATCAGCTCCATCGCGAAACCCATCTTGCCCCCCGGCACCACTATGGTGTTCATTCTGGACATGAAGGCCCCGTCGATCATCGACAGCAGGTAGGGGAAGTCCACCTGCTTGATGCCCCGAAACCGGATCACCAGCATACTCTCGTCCAGGCTGGGTATCACCTTGGCGCTGAAGGGGTTGGAGGTATCCACCGTCGGCACGCGCTGGAAGTTGATGTGGGTGCGGGAGAACTGCGGGGTGATGAAGTTGATGTAGTCATCCATGGAGCGGACGATGGAGTCGGTCACCGCCTCCCGGGAGTGGCCGCGCTCAGAGGTATCGCGAATGAGCTTCTGGATCCACTCCAGGTTGACGATGGGCACCACGCCGATGAGAAAGTCCACGTGCCGCGCCACATTGTGTTCACCGGTCACCACGCCGCCGTGCAGCCCTTCGTAGAACAGCAGGTCCGTCTCCCCCGGCAACGCCTGCCAGGGGGTGAAGGTGCCCGGCATCTGGTTGAAGGGGACCGCCTCGTCGAAGCTGTGCAGGTAGCGTCTGTACTGGCCGCTGCCGCTCTGGCCGTACTCCTGGAAAAAGGATTCCAGCAGACCGAAGTCGTTGGCCTCCGGGCCGAAGTAGCTGATGTGGCGCCCCTGCTCGCGCGCCTTGCGGATCGCCACGTCCATCTCGGGCCGGGTATAGCGGTGAAAACTGTCCCCCTCGACCACGGCTGCCTTGTATCCGAGCTGGTGGAACATGGAGCGGAAGGCGTTGGTGGAGGTGGAGGTGCCGGCACCGGACGAACCGGTAACCGCAATGATGGGATGCTTGGCCGACATAGAATTCTCTCTTCCTTGGGAGTTCCGTTATAAGGGCAGGTTCAAAGTGCGGTCAAGTGCGCCTTCATGACCCGGCTGTACCATGATCCCCGTCGCCCTCCATGTGCAGGCGCCCTGGCGGGGCTGACATTGCCGAATGGGGGCATAACATAACTGTGTGTGAAGCGCGTCAGACTGCGGATGAGGTGACCGCATTCTCCGGCGCGGCATTCTCCCGCCTTTACCCCGGGTGGCTGAGCCTGACGCCGTTCAGATCGTGGGTCATTCCTGCCGGAGATCGTCGGCGGGCGCATTGCTCAAATGCGTCTTTGGCACGACGTTGACACTTTCATGCAACTCGCTGTAGACCAGCACGGCACTACCTTGTAGTAATTGCTGTCTGACCTCCTCGACCTTGTCGGCCAGGCTGACATCCTGCTCGCCGTATTCGGTGCCTTCTTGCAGTACGAAATGCTCGAGCAGGTTGTTGAGGGTATCTGGATCCAGTTCTTGCCAAGGGATAATCATGATTTCATCTTCAGTCATAGCGATGCGGATATTGTCGGTGTCTGACCGGCAAGCGCAAGGAGTTTATCTGGACCTGCGCGAGGGTTTCCATGGCATCAGTTGAACAGCGTCACCCAACCAGTCACGTCGACCAGCATCTTCAGGATGCGCGTCGGCACGCCCTGAGCGCGGGGTTGCGCTGGTTCTGGGCCATCAGCCAGCTGGCGATCCTCTATCTGCTGGCTCGCTTCTATATGTATCAGGATGCCCAGCAGGTGGCGATCGCTGGACTGCCCTGGGGGTATGAGTGGCAGATAGGCCTGGTGATCCTGGCCAGCGTGCTGACTCCCCTGGTCTGGCGCTGGTGCTCTCGCCAGGGAACATCGCGATGGCAGCCCTGGCTCTGGGGTTGTGCCATGTTGTGGGGGCTGGCCTGGGCTCTGATGGCCTATTCCCTTGCCACCATCGAGTTCAGCGTGGGATTCAGCCTGGCATTCAACATCGTCAGCCTGTTGCTGCTGACGGCCCTGATCGCCTTCTACTGCGAGTGGCGTGTCTTCTATAGCCTGAGTGCCCCGCCTCTGATCTTTCTGCTGTTCGAGGAGCACTGGGTGATGGTGCCGTCCGTCACCGTGCACTGGCTGGCGGTCGGGGGCTTGCTGATCATCCTGGAGACGGGGCGGCGGATGCTCAACCGCTGGTTCGAGCTGGCGGTGTCGCGCGAGTATGACAACCTGATGCTGGCGCGCAAGATGGATGCCATGGCCCATCGGGATCCCCTGACCGGGCTTGCCAACCGCCGTCATTTCGATCGGGTCTGCAAGCACGCCATCGCACAGGGCACAACGCTGGAGACACCGCTCACGGTGATCCTGCTGGATGTGGATTTTTTCAAGCGATACAACGACCACTACGGCCATCAGGCGGGGGATGAGTGCCTGATCCTGGTGGCCGAATGTCTGGAGGAGAGCGTGCGCGAACCCGGCGATCTTGTGGCCCGCTATGGTGGGGAGGAGTTCGTGGTGTTGCTGCAGGAGACAGATCTGGCCGCCGGTGAACGGGTTGCGCGGCGTATTCGTTCTACCCTGGCCGCCAGGGCGTTGCCCCACGAAGGCTCAGATGTGGCTCCCCATCTCACCCTGAGCCAGGGGATTGCCCAATGGCGTCAGGGAGAGAGCCTGGTCATGCTGCTCGAACGGGTCGATGGTGCTCTCTACCAGGCCAAGGAAGAGGGGCGCAACGGCTACCGACTCGCATCCTGAGTCTGCTCCCGCAGCCATTGGCTGATCCGCTCCTCCAGCCAGAAGCGGGGCCGCCAGGGGGTACCGTGCAGGAAACCCACGTGGCCACCGCACCGGCTCAGCTCGTAGCGTACCATGGGTGAGAGCTGCTCCGGTCTGGGGATTACGGCCTGCGTCATGAAGGGGTCGTCGGCGGCATGGATCACCAGGGTCGGGATGGGGATGCGCGCCAGCAGGCCAAGGCCGGAGCAGGTCTGATAGTAGTGATCGGCGCTGTCGAAGCCATGGAGCGGGGCCGTGACCTGCTCGTCAAAGTCGCGCAGGGTGGCGATACGGTCGACCTGCTGCGGTTGCCAGCGGGACTGTGCTGCGGCTTGATGGCGGATCTTGCTCTGCAGATTGGCTCGCATGGTGCGCAGCAGGTAGCTTTGATACACCCGTGAGAATCCCTGATTGACCCTGTCGGCGCAGCTCGCCAGTTGCAGGGGTGCCGAGATCACCACGGCGGCGGTCAGTTCATCCGGACAGGCCCGCGCCAGCAGATTGACCAGCATGTTGCCCCCCAGGGAGTAGCCGATGGCGACCAGCGGCTTGCCGGGAAAACGGCGACCCAGCTCGGCGATCAGCGCCTCTGCATCCTCGATGGCGCCGGAGTGGTAGGCTCGCAGCAGCCGGTTCGGCTCGCCGCTGCACCCCCGAAAATGCATCAGCACGGCGTCGTTGCCCTGCCGCTGCAGATGGGCAAACAGTCCCTTGGCATAGTGGGAGTGAATGCTGCCCTCCAGGCCGTGAAACAGTACCAGCAGTGGCCGCTCATCCGGGCTGATGGGCCCGCTCCAGGCGAGATCGACGAAGTCTCCATCCGCGAGTTCGAACCGTTCCGGGGTGAAGCGTGCTGGCGAGCGGCGCAGCCACTTCGGCAATATGGTTTGCAGGTGGGGATTGCGGGCCCACCAGGGGGCGTGAAAGTGGCTTTCTGTCAGCATGCAACGACTCGGGGAGAAGAGGAAACAGGCGCGGGCCGATGGCCCGCCGCGGTGTCAGGCGGGCAGGCGATCGTGGTGTTCGGCGCCGCGCAGCATCGCCTGGATCAGCTCGTTGGCTTCAAACTTGGTCAGCGCCTCGTGGGCGCCGACCTGATGGGCACGCTCCACGCTGATCTCGCTGGAGAGGGAGGTGTGCAGGATGATGTAAGCCTCCGCCAGTCTGGGATCGCTCTGTACCTCGAAGGCGAGCTCGTAACCGTCCAGCCCCGGCATCTCGATGTCGCTCACCAGGATGTCGATCCGGCTGCCCTGAGCGACCTTGGCCTGCATCAGGCTGAGGGCGTCGCGCCCGTTGGTGCACACCTCGTAGGGAATGTTGATGTAATCGAGGGCCGCCATCAGCTGGCGGCGGGCGACGGAGGAGTCGTCCACCAGCAGGATCCGCATCGGCTTGAGCCGCTCGCGCTGCACATCGGTCAGCACGGGGTAGAGGTGGCTGGGATCGTCCGGATAGACCCGGGACAGGATCAGCTCCACATCCAGCAGCTGGATCAGCTGATCCCCCACCTTGGTCACCCCGGTGACGAAGACGTTCTGACCGAGGGAAGGGGGCGGCGGCTCTATGTCGCGCCAGTTGCACTCGGTGATCTTGTCGATGCCCCGCACCAGGAAGCCCACCAGGGTGCGGCGGCAATCCGTGATGATGATGAAGCAACTGGGCATCTCCTCCCGGCTGATGGGGCGATAGCCCACCGCCATCGCCATGTCGATCACGGGGATGGTGGTACCGCGCATGCTGGCCGCCCCGAGCACGGTCGGGTGCGAATGGGGCAGGGCGGTGAGCTGGGTGTAGGGGACTATCTCCTTCACCTTGAGGGTGCCGATGGCGAAGGATTGCCTGGCTGAGAGGTGAAACAGCAACATGCCCTGGGATTGGTTGGCCTTGCTCGTCATGGCGGATGTCCTGTTGATCTAATCGGTGACGGTCAATCTGGTGTTCAGCATAGAGGGTGGTGACCAGGATGATGCCGTAGTTATTAACGGTTATTAGCGACCGCGAGCCGCAAAACTGGACCCTGCCACCCTCATTTATTTTCTCGTCCGGTTCACTGGGCGGAGGCCACCGCCTCCAGCGTCAGCCCGAGCCAGTGCTGGCACGCCTGCGCCAAAGCCTGTTCATCCCGGTAGCCGAGCTTTGCCACGACCTGGGCCGGCTTGCTGCCACTTCTGAGCAGGCGTACCCCTTGCAGCAACTGCCACTGGGCACCGAGCGCATCGGCCGCCAGGGCGGGATCCTCGATGCCGCGCTGGGCGAGGCAAGCCTGCCAGGCCGCGGTGCTGCCTTCAGACTGGCCGGCCAGGGCGCGCCAGGCGGCCTGCAGCGGCTGATCTGTCTGCGCCAGGATGGTACACGCCTGCAACTCGTCTCCGATGACCCGCAGCCGGTGGCCATAAGCCTCTTGCCAGTCACGGGGCCTGGACCAGCTGGCCAGGCTGTCCAGCAAGGCGTCCATCAGCGGGGTGGGTTGCAACCAGCCTGCCTGGGCCGGTTGCGCCACCCGCACCGAGCAGGTCAGCAAATCATGCTGACAACCCGCCAGGGGGGTGAAGGCGGCGAGGGCATCGGCGCACAGCCAGAAGTGGCTGCCCGCCGTCAGCAACAGCTCATGGGAGCCGAGTCTCAGCAGCGCCGCACCTCGGGTGACGCGCAGCAGCTGACCCAGGGGGGAGCGTTTGCGGGGGCCGACCTGCAGGCAAGGAGTAGAAAAATGCTGATATTCGATGGCGTGATGCATCAGTTCCGTATCCTTCTTAACTGTTAGGTGAAGTATTCGCCCAAATATTCATATGCTTATATATAGTAACTTGTTTTAGGCCGTTTTGAATCGCCCCTACTTTCCTAGACACCTCAAGAGCCTCAAACTGAGGTCATTCAGGAGGTGTTATGAGCAAGCAGCAACGTTACACGGAAGAATTCAAACTGGCCGCCGTCAAGCAGGTGACTGAGCGCCATTACCCAGTGGCGAGGTCGCTGAGGTATCCTGACTTTCACAGACAGTCCCGATTGTTACGATGAGACAATCGGGGTATTGAATGAAATCGAGAGAACACTATTCACCAGAGTTTCGGGTAGAGGCGGTTCGACTGGTGTTGGAGCAAGGCCTTAGCCACGCTGAAGCCGCCAGAAGATTGAGTATTGCCAAAGGCACACTGAGCAACTGGGTGGTCGCAGCCAAAGGAGTAAAGGATACATCGGCCATTCCCGGAGTGCGTTCTGTCGCCGAGCTGGAAGGAGAAGTGGCCCGGCTACGCAAAGCGCTCGCACAAGCCCACATGGAGTGCGACATCATAAAAACCGCCTCCCCGGTACGCTGTGGCCCATGGGGTTAGAAACACGTCCACTACACTGACTTCACCGGACAGTGGTCGTCTGCTTTTTGGAGGCTGAGTCCCCGTCAAAAAACCTGACCCAGGGGAAGCTGCGGACCCGTGAGTGGTGGAAGCTTGGTGACCCCGTTTAGGAATGTGATCGAATCCGAGTCCCCGTCCGGCACTATCTGTGATGGAGGATTAGCCATGAAAAAGCGCAACGCAGAGCACGGTTTGCCAATCACCCATGCGCGCGCCGCTGGCATCGATATCGGCTCGCGCTTCCATGTGGTGGCAGTGCCCACTGCTCTCGCCGAAGAGCCAGTGCAAACCTTTCAGGCCTTCACGGCTGATCTGGAGCGCATGGCGGCTTGGCTGGTCGAGCTAGGGATCACCACCGTGGCGATGGAGTCAACAGGTTTGTATTGGGTACCCGTTTACGAGATCCTAGAGATCCATGGCTTGCAGGTTGTCTTAGCCAATGCCCGGGATGCCCGTGCAGTACCTGGGCGCAAAACCGACGTCAATGATGCGCAATGGATCCAGCGACTGCATGCCTGTGGCTTGCTGCGCGCCAGCTTCCATCCGAAGCGCGAGATCGCCGCGCAGCGCAGTTATCTGCGGCTACGCGAACGTCACCTCGATTACGCCGCAGCCCATATTCAGCACATGCAGAAGGCGCTCACCCACATGAATCTGCAACTGCACCATGTGGTCAGTACCATCACCGGGGACACTGGTATGCGGATCATCCGTGCCATTGTCGCCGGTGAGCGCAATGCCACGATGCTCGCCGCCATGCGCGACCTGCGTTGTCAGTCGAGCGTCGAGACTATCCAGCATGCGCTGGTCGGTAACTACCAGCCTGAGCATGTGTTTGCCTTAAGCCAGGAACTGACCATGTATGACGCCTAACAGACCCAGATTTCCCTCTGTAACGAGCAGATTGCCTGAAGCCTGCAACAACTCTCTCGTGGAAAGCATCGCCCCAGCGACCCGCTGCCCAAGCCGCGCCACCGTACCCGGTAGCCGAATGCACTCAACTTCGATGTGCGCACCTTGCACTATCAGCTGGTCGGTATCGATCTGACCCAGATCCATGGCATTGGTCCTTACCTGGCACTGCGTCTGGTGGCTGAGTGTGGTACGGACCTGAGTCGCTGGCGAACTATCCATCACACGGACCGGGGTAGTCAGTACTGTGCCAAGGCTTATCGGGCTCTCCAGGTACAATTTGGCATGCAGACCTCCATGTCACGCAAGGGGAACTGCTTCGACAATGCTCCGAAAGAAAGCTTCTGGGGGTCTCTTAAAAATGAACTGGTTCACCACCATAGATTCAAGACGAGAGCGGAGGCCAAGGCAGCGATTCGGGAATACATAGAAATTTTTTACAACCGCCAACGTCGGCACTCACGACTTGGCAATGTCAGCCAGGCAGAATTCACCAAGAGATATGAACGGCTCAGGCTGCTTGATCCGGGACTGTCCGATCTTGTCAGGACACCTCAAACACTTAATTGAGTATTATTACCAACAGTAACGTTTCAATCAATGATGTTTCACACAGATTACATAATGGCTTTTCAACATGTGTCAGTTATGCTAATGGATAACTATTAACAAACCATCATGGTTCAATTAAATGAAAAATGAGAACATTGATTTGAATTTGCTCAAAATATTTAACTGTGTTATGGCAACTGGAGGTATCACTGCAGCAGCAACACACTTGGGGATGACTACAGCTGCAGTCAGTCAAGCCATGGCTCGACTTACCCGTCTGATTGATGAACCATTATTTCTACGACAAGGACGGGGGATTAATCCCACAAATCGAGCCTTAAGTTTGCACCAAGAAGTGCAAGGGCCACTTTACTCTATCGAGAGGGCCTTTAAATCAAGTAGTGCTTTTGATCCTCAAACGAGTGTACGAAAATTCCGTATTGCCAGTCATCCTGATATAGATCTAATTGTACTGCCTATATTAATAGAGCATTTCTCACGGGTTGCACCTAATTGCCAAATTGAATGCCTCCCTAGGTATTTAGAAGAGGATTCGCGTCAACAAGCATTAAGGCAGCACAGCATCGACCTAATTATAGCAACCACATTTATAAATGAACCTGGATTTTACAACGAGAAGTTATTAGAACTTGAGCTTCGCTCAGCTTGTAGAGTTAATCATCCTAGGATTAGGGGGACTCTTAGTTTTGAACAATTCTTTCAGGAGAAGCATATTGGACTTGATATTAGACGTAATAATGAATGGGCTATTGAAAGTCTTGCTAGTGATACGCTTCCATCACGAATGATTGCCTATGAATCTAACTCTATCTTTACAGCACTATCTCTAGCAAGTCGCACAGATTGGATTTGCATAACTAGTCAGTGGCACTTAGAACAAGTACACGATATGTTCAACTTACAGAATCACCCTGTTCCTTGGGAAACAGATAATTGCCCTATTTATATTAACTGGCACCAACCATTAGAACGTGATGCCGGGTTAATGTGGCTTGTCACACAATTTCGTTCGCTGTTCTCACAACTTGATAGATTTCAGTATCCTTAGGAAACACCTTACAGCGGTGTTGTTGCCTAAATCAGCCAGCAAGCCATGACTTTCCCAGCCCCAGGTGACAGCTACACTCGGGGCTTTCTTACAGGCAGACCAAGGGTATTCAGTTTTTTTATCGTGCCCACATACGCCATCACTTCTCCTACTTGGTTGTTTTATTTTTTCAGAGTGATTCTACCTGCCATTAACTGCTTGAACCGGGACATCGCTGTTTCTGCCAACGAGCGACGGTGATATCCCGATATCTTCTTCCAGTAAGCCAGCCCTTCCTTGCGTATCACCAGCACCGCCTCATTTATTGGGTGTCCCTTTTTCCATAACCCAGCGTTCTTGCGAGGCGGGATACAGGCTGTCGCCCCTTTGTGCGCTATCAGCTGATGGCTGGCTTTGTTGTCATAGGCACCATCCGCATAAACACGACCCAGCTTGCGCCGCAGTGGGTTGAGCAATGTTGGCAGCACCTCAGCATCATGGACATTTTCCAACGACACTTCCGCAGCCACGATATCGTGGGTTGCCGGGTCTACCGCCAGATGCAATTTACGCCAGACTCGCCGTTTCTCAGCGCCGTGTTTTCTGACCTTCCATTCGCCTTCGCCAAACACCTTCAGGCCAGTTGAGTCGATAACCAGGTCGGTGATGCGCCCCTTGCTGGGCTGCCGATAGGCCACTGTCACCGTGCGGGCCCGCTTGCTGACACAGCTATAGTCCGGTGCGCACAACGGCACATTCATCAACTCGAACAGGGAGTCGAGTAGTCCCTGAGTAGCCCGCAGAGTGAGGTTGAAAATTCCCTTGAGCATCAGGAAGGTACAGATGGTCTGGTCAGTGTAAAGCTGGCTGCGGCCCCGCCGCCCATGATGGTCGTGGTGGAACCTGTTGTCCATGACATCCGCATCAACCCAGAAGGTAAGGGAGCCACGGTGGACGAGAAACTTGTTGTACTGAGACCAGTTGGTGATGGGGTGAAGCGCCTTGCCCATGAATGCTGGCTTGAAGGGAATGGTTGTGGCGATCAGATCACCAAGCTCTCCATTAGTTCCATTCAAACAGCATCGATTTAGGAAACAACGCCGACAGACTCCCTACAGCATGTTCAAGAAGGGTCTGAAATTGATACCGAAGGAAGCTCGCTCTAAAGTAGCGTAAACAAGACACCGGTTTGAGGCCGGTGTCAGGTGATAACTAGATCTGTACATTCTAACCTTTAACAAAGCCCCCTTTACTTTGTGAATTCGCATCAACTATTTCTAGTGATTGCACATCAATTTCTGTCTTGATCAAAGTATGATCCAACTCACCACGAATGCGGATAAAATCACTTGCCCCAACAGTAATACCACGCCACAAGTCCTGCTCTATTTCCACCGCAACCTGCCCGCTTGTATCGCTGAACAGGTAGATTTCACCACCGAGGCTCTTAAATAGCTTGCCTTCCAAAGTAACCCAGCTGTCATCGGGTAAGTCTTTCAGCTGTGCAACCGAGGTTTTACTATGCTCTTGCGTCCCCGAATAATCAGCAGCACTGTAAGCCGAAGTCGAAAATAACACCACCATAACTGCTACATTTAAATTCTTCATTATTGCACCCTCTGGTACTGGAGTTTATTAAAAACCAACAAACAATTTTCGCCAAAAAATGTGGTTGACCACGAACATGGTTAGATAATCATAATATTAAACTATATTAATCATCCATACGACAGTTGCTAATCATGTTGCCATCAAAATGACAGTCCAAATCCATCCATCTTCCATCATGATTTTCCAGGGAATTGTCCGATGCTCGATAGCCCCACAATTGACCTAGTGATACTAGCCCTCGTAGTTCTAGACTGCCATCCTTCTCATCAGGATCTATTTCACGGACTAAATTAAGACCAGCACTAACTATGCCGTCAAGCTCAACCCAACGACCATCTAAATTGTCTTATTAGCCGTAACAACAACTTCAACATCCATTCCAATTTGCAGCAGATCAGCCTACATATCATCAGCATATTGCACCTTGGCACCAACCGACTCGATCCACTGATGATTAACTTGCATTCGTTCCCCTGCGAGTTGCTGAATCGTACCGCTTACAACACGACTGCTGATTGTCGGAGGAGGTTGGGTACTGCTATCCCCACCATTATCGTTACCACCGCAAGCAGTGAGCATCACGCCCAAACCCAGTGAAAAAATCATCTTATTCAATTGCATGCTGCAGCTTCTCTCAGCCACAAAATGATTTGATAAAGAAAACCATCACCACCATGAGATGGTGATGGCTGACAGTAGTCAAAAAGGAACACATACGGAGGATGCAATAGTACATGCCTCAAGTCACACAGGAACAGCCAAACAATGAAACACCATTGAGCTTGACTATGGTCAGCTTACCTCTACCCGCCAAGAAAGCCACTAAAAAGCTATTTATTCTCCACAATAACAATTTTGTTTAACAATCTGCTATAAAATAGGCGGCGCCCGCATCAACACAATAATGGGATACCGCCAGCAGAGGCCAAAAATCGGTTTAACTGTGTGTCCGGATTTAGTTGACCACTACAGCGCGATGCGCGCAAAATATATTATCTTGTTGCGTAGGGTTAGCGCCCAGTTTTACACAGCCGGATTTGTTTATAAAAAATCATTTGAGAGGTCGTGTCACCATGTATCGTCGTCACTGTTTAAAGATATTGAGTCTGGTGTTGATGTTTGGGTCGGCTGTCGGGCTGGCGGGCGCGGCGGTTGCCGCCGATATCTCGGTCACCTCGACCTTTGTGCCGACGGGGCCACTACCGCCAACCTGCGATGCTACCGCCGGTGCGGGCCAGGGGACATTTGCGACGCCGGACGGCCAGAGCCGTACCTGGTCTCAGTCAAATAGCCACTGCACTGGTCAGGGTATGCGCATGCCGACTGATGACGAGCTGACTGCGCTTTACGATGCCTACCCCAACGGCCAAATAGCTAGCGTGTGCGGGTGGCCGACCCTCGACAACTACTGGTCGTCCACGGAGCGCAGCAGCGGCGAGCACTACTTCGTCAGTCTGTACGACGGCTACGTCGGCAGCGACCTCGACAGCAGCACCAACTACGTGGCGTGTGTGCGTTAAGGGTCCTTTTATTTTTTACGTTTGACCTTTTACCTTGTTGTTTATTTTTTATGGGTGAGGTGGAGATGAAGTTGATGGACAAGCTTGCCCTGTCGGCCAGACCGGGCAAAATAGCGCTGTTTCGGGAAGGCGCCTTTGTGCGGCTCTATAACCATTCCCTGATGCGGTGGTGGACGGTAGGGCAACCCCTCAAAGTGGCGGTACGCCCCATGCGTTGTTTGCAAGGGGCGAATTGTTACAGCGGCGGCATGCCGGAGGTAGCCTGGTGTGCGCGGTACCTCCTGGGGGGCGTCAGCCTCCCGGGCGGAGCCGCGCGCGTTGCCTGTTGGCAAGAGATGCCCTGGGGGTACGAAGGCGAGGTGGATGGCCTCGAGCCTGATTGGTCTGCTTTTTGTGTCCAGCATGCCGCTTCCGTACCAACGCAGGTGGCGCCGCGCTCACCAGACCGACCGCAAGCGGTGGATGATGACTTTTTACTGCAACTGGCGCGTTGGGATGCGGGGCAGGCCCCCTTGGCACATACCCTCGGCTTGCTGGAAACGTGCCGGCGGGTGCTTTGTCCGTCGGGTGAGCCGGCGGCCCCCATTAAATCCTCGCATTAGTCGACATCAGGTGAGTCATCAGGGGCGCTCGCCGGCGGTGGTATGCCGTCGGCGTCTGGTGGGCTGGATGATCACGGTTATCCAGTAAAAGACCTTGGAGTGTAACCGGCACAGACCCGGAGGGTGCTGCCCTCCGTATAGAGAGGTGAACGCCGCAAGGTGGTAAGCCGGGTGACAGTGTCTGTGCAAGCGCGACGCGTGTGGGGGGGTGGCTCGGGTGGCTGACCAACAACAACTACTGGTCGTCCACGGAGAACAGCAGCGGCAACCACTACAACGTCAATCTGAACAACGGCAACGTCAACAGCAACAACGACAGCAACAACAACTACGTGGCGTGTGTGCGTTAAGGGTTACACCAGATGACTCAGCTGTTTTTACCGCCACCCGGCTTTCAGTCGAAGGTGGCGGTACTTTTCATCGCCAGGCACAAAGTAGGGTTTCAGCAATCCCAGCTCGTGCTCGTATAAATATTTACGCAGCGTCAGGTGGTTGGCATGCGCCATCAATCCCCAGTAGCTGTTCAACGTGGCCAGCATCTGCCGCAATAGCGCGCCATTGACGGACATGGGAATGGCCGGCGTGGCTCGGCCCCAGGCGCCGCGCGGTGGTCGCTGGACGGGGTGTGGACTATGACCACGGATGAGGTATTCAAACCAGCGAATGCGGGCGCGCAGCGCCTTGAGGTTGCGATTTCGAATGTGCAAGTGATGCGGGTAGACCCGGTATCCCAGATAGTCAAACCCTTGCTCGCACTTGCCGAGATGTTGCTTGCTGGGATGGAGGTCGAGCCCTAATTCGCTCAACTGTGCGGCAATCTGCCGTTGCCATTTCCAGAGAAACTCATGCTGTGGCGCCAGCAGCAGGAGGTCGTCCATGTAGCGCACATAGCCCCGGACCTTCAGCTGGTGCTTGACCATCTGGTCAATGGGGTTGAGCATGAAGTTGGCGAACAACTGGCTGCTCAAGCTGCCAATGGGTAATCCCACCCCTGGGCCTGCGGCTTCCAGACACTTGTGATACGGAATACGCGCCAACAACGCGCGGTCACCGCTGGTGCTGTAAGGATGTGCGGTAACATCATGGCACAGGATGGTGTGCGATAGCCGAGCCAGCGCCTCATGCCGGGCCGTGGGAAGCGCCGCTTTATCCAAGATAGGCAGCCACTGCGCCATGATGGTTTGGTGCCTGACGCTGTTGAAAAAGTTGCGTACGTCAAGTTGCAGTACCAACCGGTGGCCGGGGCGGCGGCACAACTGTTGCACGCGTTGCACCGCCTTGAGCGGGCCACGGCCTTGGCGATTGGCGAAACTGTCTTCAATCATATGTCGCTCAAGCACGGGCTGAGCATGTTTAACCAGCCAGGCCTGGGCAAGGCGATCGCGAAACTGCGGGGCATAAATTTCACGCAATTTGGGCTCGCGTACCGCAAAGCGGGTATAGCGGCCAGGTGTGTAATTGTGATTGACAATATCGTCGCCTAATTCCCGACACAGACTCGCGAGTTGGGGGAGTGCGAGGGATTTCTGTACGCTGCTCCCGCTTTCGCCAGCGCAGCGAAGCAATTCTTGGCTAACGCATTCAGTGGTAAAAGGCCTATGAGAGAAGAATTTCGGCATCCTAAAATTTATTCCGATTTGGTGATGTTTTACAAAGTGTATTGGCAAATCCACCAGGGCATGCCAAGGCCCTTTCGTTTTACAACGGGTGAACAAATATTATCATTGCTCAGCCGAGGGTTACAGATGATTGTCAGGGTTAATTTGATGGATAAAACCAATCCTCGTCAATGCGAAATGGCTGCGGAAATATTAGCAGACTTGTCTGCAGTGTTGGAATGTTGTCGAGGGCTATTGACACTGGCCTGGTCGCTGAAAATGTTATCTGATGGGGCGCTATTGCAATTAAGCGATCGGCTGGATGAATTAGGTCGGCAGGCCGCCAGTTGGCGTCAGTGGTTTATACGCCAAATTTCTCGCGTCTGAAAAACTGTATCTGTCAATATTGCGGACTACTTATTTGAAAACATTTTAATGCGGTCGATCACCCGTTCGGATGGCAGTGCTCATGTACAGGACCTTAAGCGTTGAGCACCTTTAAAACGCCTTCCAAGGTCCTGT
>RCUN01000232.1_pt1 | contig 45468 bp, 40 predicted proteins | sample 2166181 | NCBI WGS metagenome assembly RCUN01 (sample SAMN09932603, study PRJNA488358) | compost metagenome | feature: garden; material: soil; isolation source: compost soil in crotononitrile-enriched culture | place: Germany: Experimental Botanical Garden Goettingen | collected 2016-01-27 | reverse complement strand
AGCAGTTTCCTGAGCATTGGGCATTGATCGAAAGGCTGACGCGAGGATGAGGTGGTAGCTTGCTTCAAGATCTGTGAGAGTCTGGGCCAATCTGGGCATATCTCATTACGTGTAATGTATATTATGTTAAACGATGTATTGAAGCAGATCCCCGCCTAAGTCCTGAGCTCCACGTACTACCCGGAAGTAATTCTGAGAAATCCATGCTAGTAATTATCCTGTTTTCCGCACCGCTGTACCGTCCGCTTCGGCTGTCATCGGTGTCGAGTGGCTCACCATTCATAGGCAACGAAAGCAGCCCGAACCAACTCCACCGTGAACTACACTGAGTTAAGTTTCATTAGAGCTGCGAAATGTTGGTGACAAGACTCCAAAGCCCGTTTCCGATATTTCCACCGATGTCTGATTTTTTCCGGTGCATTACCGTTTAATGAAGGTGCTGTCAGCCTAAAAAGGCAGGTTTTTGCCCATCCCAGAAGCTGTAAAAACAGCTTTGACGTGTTCCAGGTCACGACTAATGCGACCCGCGGCGTTGACTGCGCATTCGCTCAGTCAACGAACATCGATGATCGAAAGCGGTGAGTTCTTGACCGTTTTTACACACCCAGGGCCACAAGCGGACATTCAAAGGGCTCGATAACCAACCATGATAGCCGCCATCTATACAACTTAAGCTCATCCAAACGCCCTATCACAAACAAGCTGACAATCAGGTCCAGGTGCGCACCACCCGCATTCTTGTACACGGTGATCTCCTCCTCACCCCGCTCAAAGGCCAGCAATTGACTCAGATCGAAAAGATCCCCCTCGATTAGAGGAAAAGTAGGCAGATTTGGCCTACGCCAGTCAGGCCGCTATCAGCATGGTGCTGTCGCAGGCGGAACATCTAATAGCCTTTAGACCGATCAACTACATTCAAGAGAGGCACTCCCTCACACTCTCTTCGGAGATTCTCAACAATCACAGCCACACTACCTTCAATCTGCACATCGCTTGCAATATGTGGGGTCAGGAGCACTTGAGGGTGTTTCCAGAGTGGGTTGTCTTGAGTGGGAGGCTCTTGTACCAAAACATCCAGTACGGCACCTCCAAGACGGCCTTCATCCAACGCAGAAAGCAGATCCGCTTCTACAACGTGGGCGCCACGTCCCACGTTAATCAGTCCAGCGCCATGAGGGAGACAATCGAGCCTTGCTCCATTGAGTATCCGGTCTGTTTCGGGTGTCAGCGGCAACATGTTCACAAGGATGTCGCACTGCCCTAAAAACTCCTCTAATTCGTCCGGGCCGACGTAACAGCGACCACCTGGCACCTCCTTCGAAGAACGATTCCAGCCACTGAGCTGAAATCCCGATGGCTGAAGGCGATCAAGCGCGGCACGTCCGAGATTGCCAACCCCCATGACACCAACACGCCGCTGTGAAGCATGCACGATTGGTCGAGGTTGCCAGCGAGCACTTCGCTGATCCTCTTGGTAAGCAAGGATGTTTCGATGCAAGGCAAGAACACCAAACAGAACATACTCAGCCATGATGTCAGCCATCGAGCTGTCTACCAGCCGTATTAGCGACACGTGAGCAGGCAAACTAGCCAAATCGAACTGATCAACTCCAGCCCCGGCAGCGTAGATGAGCCGAAGATTACCAAACTGCTCCGAAAGTTTGGCAAGAGGCTCCCAAGCCAGGATGTAATGCACCTCTGCCGGGTCACCGATATCAGGCCATTGGCGGAACTCTAGTTCAGGGGCGAGCGTTGACAGGCAATCTCGCCATTTCTGCGCATCGGCGGGGTCGGCCATGTATAGGATGCACATAGAAAACTCCCTATTCGCCTTTCAGATGCGCATAGCTATCAACGAAACGCTTAAATTTGTGTTTGCCACAAGTGTACGCTTCATACTTTGCGGGTAAAGCCTCACTCACGCAGGTTGGCACAGGCTCAACAACCGCATCAAAATCCAAATCAATAAAGAAAGGTATTGAATAGCGCTCTAGACCGCTAGTATTTATGACGCGATGCATTGTCGATGTGTAGCGATCGTTGGTGAGGGTTTGAACTAGATCACCAATGTTGACGATAAAAGTGCCTTCAACGGGTGGGGCGGTAACCCACTCCCCTGCCCGGTTCTTGACTTGTAAACCGCCAACTGTGTCTTGAGACAGGACTGTCAGGAAGCCGTAATCCGTGTGAGCACCAATACCGATCTCTTCCAGGGAGACCTTTCCTGTCTGAGGCGGATAACGCAAAACTCGCTGAATAGTGATGGGTTTGCGTTGGCGTTGTTCAAAATAATTTTGCGGCAAGTCCAGACTCAGCGCGATGCCGCCGATGAGCATTCTCGCAAGCGCCAATACAGCTGAATGATAAGCCTCGGCAACCGTTTCGAATTGCGGCAGTCCGGATGGCATTTGATTAGGGCCAAAAAACGGAGAAACCTCATCGTAATGGGCTCCGTAATCAAAGCACTCTTTGAAGTCGCGCGTATTAGCAGGGTCTACGTTTTCCGCATACATCGGGATGTAACCACGTAGCGTAAGCCCGGAGTTCACGATGTTAAGTGTGTTCTTCTCCTCGGATGGAAGCTTGAAAAAAAGTTTGGTGAGCCTGTACATCTCATCTATCAGTTGCTGCGAAACGCCATGGTTTTTTATATAAAAAAAACCCACTTTTTCGCACGCTTCACCTATCTGGCTTGCCACCCGCAGCGGATTTTCGCCGTTTATGAGTGGCGAAATATCTATGACCGGGATTTCAGTGAACGCAGTTTGTTTGCTGGCCAAACGAACATCAAATAACTCAGTCACGCTTCTCTCCTTTCTAAATGGATGACAGACGCGGACGAGCCACACTCGTCCTTGTTTTGACGGATGTTAATCCTGGTTTTTTTGGCACGCAAGCAAAATGTACACCTGTGTCATAGATCGTTGACATAGGTGTACATTTATCCTAATTTTAAGTCACCGAGTCTGATGAAGCCCACTTTGGAGCGCACCACGATGTCCAGCGATCCCTTGCTGCAACCCTATAAAATCAAGAATCTGACCCTCAGAAACCGGATCATGACCACCTCCCATGAACCGGCCTACCCTGTGGACGGCATGCCCAAGGATCTCTACCGCGCCTACCACGTGGAGCGCGCCAAAGCCGGTGTCGCCCTGACCATGACTGCCGGTTCCGCTGCCGTATCCCGAGACAGCCCGCCGGTGTTCAACAATGTGCTCGCCTACAAGGACGAAGTAGTCGGATGGTTGAAGGACCTGACCGATGAATGCCACGAACATGGCGCGGCTGTGATGATCCAGTTGACTCACCTGGGCCGTCGCACCCGCTGGGACAAGGCCGACTGGTTACCGGTGGTGTCGCCATCACATCGGCGGGAGGCTTCACACCGCTCCTTCCCGAAGAAAATGGAGGAATGGGACATCGAGCGGATCATCAAGGACTATGTAGATGCTGCGGAGCGCATGAAGGCAGCAGGTCTCGATGGCCTGGAGCTTCAAGCTTACGGGCATTTGATGGACCAGTTCTGGTCGCCGTTGACCAATGACCTCGACGGCCCTTACGGCGGGTCGCTGGAAAACCGCATGCGCTTTACCTTCGACATCCTGCGTGGCATCCGCCAGCGGGTCGGCGAAGATTTCCTGCTTGGGGTTCGCTACACCGGTGATGAAGAATTGCCCGGTGGCTTTACTGCCAGTGAGGGCATGCAGGTTTCTCACATGCTCAAGGACAGCGGACTGGTCGACTTCCTGAACGTAGTGCGCGGTCACATTGATACGGATGCCGGCCTGACTGATGTCATCCCGATTCAGGGTATGCGCAACTCGCCCCATCTCGACTTCGCTGGCGAGATCCGCTCCTCAACTGGCTTCCCGACCTTCCACGCAGCGAAGATTCCCGATGTCGCCACCGCGCGCTACGCGATCGCCTCGGGCAAAGTGGACATGGTGGGCATGACTCGCGCGCACATGACCGATCCGCACATCGTGCGCAAAATCATCGAGAGGCGCGAAGAAGACATTCGCCCGTGCGTGGGCGCCAACTACTGTCTGGATCGCATCTACCAGGGCGGCGCGGCCTACTGCATCCACAACGCAGCGACGGGTCGGGAAACCACCATGCCTCATGACATTCCCAAAGCCGCAGTCAAGCGCAAGGTGCTGGTGGTCGGTACCGGCCCTGCTGGGCTGGAAGCGGCGCGGGTCGCCGGTGAGCGTGGCCATGACGTGACGGTGCTTGAAGCCGCTGACCAACCCGGCGGGCAGATTCGTCTGACTGCGCTGAGTGAGCGGCGTCGTGAGATGATCAGCATCATTGATTGGCGCATGGCGCAATGCGAACGGCTGGGGGTGAAGTTTCACTTCAATACCTGGGCCGAAGCCGACACCGTGCAAGCCTTCGAGCCAGACGTGGTCATCGTTGCGACCGGCGGCCTGCCGGATACCGAGGTGCTCCGCAAAGGTAACGAACTCGTGGTTTCAACCTGGGACATCATTTCCGGTGACATCAAGCCCGGTCGCAACGTACTGATCTTCGACGATGCTGGGGATCATGCCGCCCTGCAGGCTGCCGAGGTCATCGCGCAAAGCGGTGCGAGAGTCGAAATCGTCACCCCTGACCGCTCGTTTGCACCTGAAGTCATGGCCATGAACCTGGTGCCCTACATGCGCAGCCTGCAGGACCTGGAGGTCACCTTCACCGTCACCTACCGGGTCGATACCGTGGAAAAACGTGATGGCGGGCTCGTTGCAACCTTTGGCAGCGATTACGGACAGGTTCACAAGCAGCGCGTGGTCGATCAGGTGGTCGTCAACCATGGCACCCTTCCCCTGGACGACTTGTACTTCGAATTGCGTCCTCTCTCCACCAATGGCGGCGCGGTAGAACAGCATGACCTGATCGCCGGCACGGCACAGAACATCGTCACCAACCCCGAAGGACGCTTCCAGCTGTTCCGGATCGGTGACGCCGTGTCTGCTCGCAACACCCACGCTGCCATCTACGATGCTTTGCGCCTGGTGAAAGAAATCTGAATCCGAGCCTCCATTCTTGATGGAGCGGAGGCTCGCCATGAACAAGAGGGAAACCATGTCAGCAATGACCATTAAATCGAAGGCGGCAGTCGCTTTCGGCCCAGGACAGCCGTTACAGTTGGTGGACATCGATGTCGCACCGCCCAAGGCTGGTGAAGTACGGGTACGAATCGTGGCAACCGGTGTCTGCCACACGGATGCTTTTACCCTGTCGGGCGACGATCCCGAGGGGATCTTTCCTGCCGTGCTGGGTCATGAGGGCGGAGGGATCGTCGAGTCAATAGGCGAAGGCGTTACGTCATTGTCGGTCGGCGACCATGTGATTCCGCTGTACACGGCCGAGTGCCGGCAATGCAAATTCTGTCTGTCGGGCAAGACCAACCTGTGCCAGGCAGTCAGAGCGACACAGGGCAAGGGCCTGATGCCTGACGGAACATCGCGCTTCTCCTTTCAGGGCCAGCCGGTGTTCCACTACATGGGTTGCTCGACCTTTTCCGAGTACACGGTACTGCCGGAGATCTCCCTGGCCAAAATCCCCAAGGATGCGCCGCTAGAACAGGTGTGCTTGTTGGGCTGTGGCGTGACCACAGGCATTGGTGCCGTACTCAATACCGCCAAGGTCGAGGCCGGGGCGAGCGTAGCGATATTCGGGCTCGGTGGGATCGGGTTAGCGGCCATCATCGGCGCGAAAATGGCCAACGCCGGGCGAGTCATCGCCATTGATATCAACCCGGCCAAGCGGGACGTCGCCCTATCGCTCGGTGCAACCGATTTCATAAATCCCAAGGACTATGACAAGCCCATCCAGGACGTGATTGTCGAGCTCACCGACGGTGGCGTGGACTATTCGTTTGAATGTGTCGGCAACGTCAAGTTGATGCGAGCTGCTCTGGAGTGCTGCCACAAGGGCTGGGGTGAATCGATCATCATCGGTGTCGCCGGCGCAGGCCAGGAAATCAGCACCCGCCCTTTCCAACTGGTGACCGGGCGCGTCTGGCGCGGCAGCGCGTTTGGCGGGGTCAAGGGCCGCACGGAACTTCCCAGCTACGTTGAAAAAGCGAGCACCGGCGAAATTCCGCTGGAAACCTTCATCACCCATAACCTTGGCCTTGAAGACATCAACAAGGCTTTTGAATTGATGCATGCCGGGCAAAGCATTCGCACCGTCATTCATTTCTGACCAAGGCACTGCCGTGATATCGGCCAGCGCTCACACCCGCATCACAACCCAAAGGAAATCAGAATGTCTGTTTTTACCCATGTCACTGTCGGTACCAATGACCTCGCCAAAGCACGGAATTTCTATGATGGCGTTCTCAAAGAAATTGGTCTCAACCGTGTTGCCGACCTCGATGAATCCGGCTCCATCTGGGGCGTGGATAAACCGTCGTTCTTCGTGCTGAAACCCGCCAATGGCAATCCTGCCAACGTTGGCAATGGCGTGACTGTCAGCTTCGAAGCGCCAAATCGCGCGGCGGTACATGCATTCCACGAAACCGCACTCGCCGCCGGTGGTACCTGTGAAGGCCAACCGGGTTCGCGTAACTGGGCAGAAAATGCCTATGCCGCTTACGCTCGGGACCTTGATGGCAACAAACTGGCTGTCTATTGCTTCAAGGCCGAATAATCGCAACCGTCTGACGCCTTCTGCAGTGAAGGCCCTTCAGCGGGCCTTCACTGTAATCCCCTGCCCTGGCTACATTCCCCGCCGCGCAACCTCAGCGCCTGCCTTCACTGCCTGCCCCACAATGGACTCGATGTTCTGATCGGCCATCGACTGCAGCGCTGCCGCCGTCACGCCACGGTAAGCCATCAACGACTCAATCATTTGCCGCGGATCGCGGCTGGCAAGCATCTGGCCACCCCCCACTACTACGCCTTGTGCAGCGCGCTGCGCGATGACAAGGGGAATTCCCGCAGCCACCGCCTGATTAGTCAGTGCCATTTGCAACATTGCCGGGAAAGCCGGCCCAGTCCCGGACAATGCGCTGAGGTAATCGATACAGTCTTCATTAGGCACTTCGTCCGCTGAACCTACGCACTCGAACAGTCGCTGCACCCACTTGCGGTCGCGCTCTAGAAGGTTTCCGGCACTGTACCAAGGCGTGAACGACTGCCTGATTTCCACGACTGCATTCGGCATGGCCCGCACCACTGCATCCGCACCGGTGGCTGCGCTGATGGCTGCCGCCGGTACTCCAGCCATCAGGGAAATCACCAACTTGCCGCGGGCGTTGATCTGCAGTTCACGAAACTGCTCCGGCCGGATGGACAGCACGACAATATCGCTGAGGTCCACCAACTGCTGGTTGTCGGCCAGCAGTCTCACGCCTGGCTCGAAGGTACTGACGCCGGAGCGGTTCGAGATCAACAAATGGTCAGGCTTGATGAAACCGCTATCAAGGAGCGCCTCGGCGATTGCACGCCCGAGCCAGCCGGTGCCCCCAATGATGCCCAGGGTTCTATTCTCCATCGGCAGGAGACTCCTCGAATGTATCGACCAAGGGAACGAAAACACCGGGCTCTTTTTCTGCGTAGCCGAACTTTCCATAAAAGCGGTCCAGCTCGCGCCGCTTCGGTACTTTGCCGGTAAACACGCTCACGTACTGAGGAATCCGTCGAAATCGAACGACGATATCTTCATTGGTTTTCATGGAGATGTAGCCGATCTGCGTGAGGTAGATCGTCCTGGCCCGAACGTCGGCCCCCTCTGCGTCGTAGCCAAACCGTCGGAACATCGCGGCCAGGGCATTCATCCGTGCTTCATCGGCTAAAGCGATTTCAGCTGTGACCTCGTCCGATTGCAGCGCCCAACTGCGCACGGCAAATTCGAATTGCGAGTCGAACAGCTCAGGGTTCACCCAGCACTCAAAGACGTTGAGAATCGCTTCGGAAATACTTTCTGCGTAACTCTCGCATTGGCTGACCATACCGCCGGTGTTCTTATCCCGCCATCGAGCCAGGAGTGCCGCGAGCAGCTGTTCCCGATCTTCATAGAACCAGTAGAAGCTGGTACGAGACAAATTCAAGCGTTTGGCCAGCGGCATCACCCGCACAGCATCCACACCCGACTCTTTAAGAGCATCGTAGGCCGCGTCCAGCCAAACATCGACAGAGCCTCGCCAGCCTGCGTCCTGCGCTTTGGTTTTCGCCCTTCCTGTCTGTGACATTCGGGTGCACCTTCAATTTAAGAATTCTTCTCCACTGTACACCGCAGGATCCGTGGCGTACACGGTATGTACATAGGCGTACATTTTCGAGACGCTCGTTCGCCAAATCAAGTGAGCATGCCATCAATGGACCCGAATCAATTCACTGGTCAAAAAAACGCGGATTCCACATAAAAAAAACGCGGCGCACGAAGTACTTCATGCGCCGCGCTGCTGTAGATCAACTCAGCGATATACCGCTACGGGTTCACCGATGACGTCCCGATTGATCGTGAGGCCCAATCCTGGGGCCTGCGGGGCACGGATACGTCCATCCACCACGGGAATGTCGACGTGCGCCGTGATCGGAGGGTACATATCGCGCGTATCAAGCACGCAGCGCAGATTTCGGTGTGGGATTGATTGCCCGAGGTGAGTCAGCGCAGCGAACGCTACCTGTGAGCCAGCGGTCTCCTGGACGCTCATCGTCAAGCCGGAGGTCATGCACATGTCGCGCAGACGTCGGGCTCTGGTCAGGCCGCCGTGTTTGGAAACTTTCAGACCAATACCGTCTGCAGCTTTCTCGCTGATCAGTTGCGTCACCGAAGCTTCATCCGTCGCCAGCTCGTCCATGATCAATGGAACATTGGTTCGCTGGCGCAGGGACATGTGCTCAGCCCATGTGGCGCACGGCGCCTCAAGGACGAAGTCCAGCCCGGATGGCAGCAGTCTCAACATGCGCAATGCATGCTCTACCGTCAGGCCACCGTTGCAATCAACGATGAAGTATTCCTCGGGGCGGGCATCTGCAAGTGATGCCTCAATGCGCGCGGCATCCAGCGCGGGCCCACCCTCCTCCGGTGTTGCGCCGACCTTCACCGAATGCCCCAAGTATCCTTGCTTTCGAGTCTGAGCAACTCGACGACGCATGTCTTCAGGATCGCCGGCATAGGTCGAGTCGATGATCGGCATGGACAGTCCTGTACTACCGCCCAGCAGTTCACAAACCGGCATACCCACCGCTTTACCCAGGATGTCCCAGCAAGCCACATCGATTGCAGCTTTTGCATGGAGGTGGCCCATCAAGGTGCTGTCCATGACATCGTTTATTCGATCAACCTGTCGGGGATCCCGGCCGATGAGCATGTCTGCCATTTCGGCGATACCCGCTCTCACCCCCAGGGCGTGCGCTGCAATGTAGTTCGGGCCGAAGGGTGTCGACTCGCCCCAGCCTTCAAGGCCGGTATCTGTGCGAATACACACTATCGTGGAGTCAAAACTTGTGTAAGTACGGCCGCCCGACAGCTTATAAACGCCGCCAGCGTATGGCAGATCTACTTGATAAACTTCAATTTCAATGATCTTCACAAACACTCTCCTGTGGTGGCACCAATACCAGTTTTCCCGCATAACGTTTTTCTATGAAGTCATTCTGTGCCTTGGCAATGTCGGACAGTGGATAACTGTTGCTGACAAAGGGACGGATACGACCGTGTTCAATATGACTGACCAACTCATTGAAAACTGCATCCTCCTGGAAAGTGCAGCCATGAAACGTGAGGTCTTTCAAGTAAAGCGTTCGTAGATCCAGTTCGACGATTGGGCCGGCGATAGCACCCGAAACAGCGTAACGACCACCCCGCTTGAGCACTTGCAACAGCGCGGGCCAATCTTTCCCACCCACCAGGTCCAGCACCACGGAAACGCTGTTTTCTCCAAGCGCCTCAACCAGGTTTTCGTCTCGATGAATTACGCGATCGGCGCCCAGAGACAGAATTTGATCCGCCTTGCTTGCGCTGGTAATTGCGATCACCTCGGCACCGCGGCATTTCGCCAATTGGACCGCAGCCGATCCCACACCGCCGCTTGCACCGGTGATCAGTACTTTGTCGGCGCCACTGACGGCTGCGCGCTGGAGTAAAAGTTCGGCGGTTGAATAGGCACATGGAATCGAAGCTAATTCTATATCGCTCCAATCACTGTTCACCGGCCAGGTGTCCGCTGCCGGCGCTACTGTAAATTGCGCAAAAGCCCCATTGCAGTCCGAACCGTAGGTCCAGCACTCGAACGGCCGATTCTCAACCGGTGCTCGCAGCATGTTGCGTACCAGCACGCGCTGTCCGACTCGAGAATCGTCCACCCCTTGGCCAACCGCAACAATGCGTCCGCAGCAATCGGCACCCTGGATCAGCGGAAACTTGAGCGGAACACCGGACCAGGATGCGTCCTCAGTGTCGATCTTAGCGAACCCGGAAGCGCCGCCCGAATTGGTGTCGCCGGTTATTTGTTTGGAGTACCAACCAATACGCGTGTTGATGTCGGTGTTATTGACTCCAGCAGCGCCGACTTTTATCAAGACTTCGCCGGCACCAGGGCGAGGCACTGGCACATCTGTATGGTATTCAAGCTGCTCAGTACCCCCATGCCCCTTCAGAAGCACAGCGTGCATGGTCTTGGGTAATGTAAGCGTCATTCGGCTCTCCTAGTCATTTGGGGGTATACAACCTGTCTTCGGTTTTTTATTAGTCGGCGGATTTGCCAAGAGGTTGTTTGCTGCGTGTGCAAACAAAAGACTTTACTGGCGGTTTTTTATTCTTATTCATTAGGCGCTCAAACTCTGTGCATTCAATGGCCCAAGTGTTGCCAGCAAAAACAATGAGGTTTGTAAACTGCAAACTTGTAGCTTTCTACTTATAGAAAACCTTAGCAGTGGAGACTCCCTGGCTATAATGATATTTTAGATAGATAAATGATTACTTCACGTTATGAACAGCTGACGTTCCGCGGGATTGTGCGCTATGGCCATGATCAATGCTCCCGCAGAGAATGGGCTGACAGTGAAACTACATTTCGCCCCATTCCAACCGATCTGAGCACGATTCAAAATTTTCGATTCAGAAATTTTGGATAACGTCAGGTTATCCTTGGTCCGGTAAAAAAGTTGCTGGACGCTTCTATCCATGGAAATTAAATAATGGCTCCGCCAAAAAACAACCAGGTAGGTTGCCATATGAAATTTAATAATAAAGTGGTGGTCATTACCGGCGCTGCCGGCGGTGTCGGACAGGCATTAGCGTTATTGTTCGCCCGAGAAGGCGCAAAGCTTGTTTTGTCCGATCTTGATGAAGCCGGTTGCAAATCAATTTCCGCCAAAGTCCGTGACTTGGGCGCCGAAGTGCACTATGTGGCAGGCGATTTACGCCGAAAAGAATATTGCGAAGCGATTGTCCAAACTGCCGTCGATATTTTTTCGGGGATCGACATCGTATTGAACAATGCGGGCATCATTCCCCGCGGCACGATTGAGGAAACCACTGACGACATGTGGTTTGACGCCATGGGTGTAAACCTGAATGCGGTGTTCTTCATCTGCCGTGCCGCGATACCGCACATGAAAAATCGCCCAGGCGCCGCAATCGTCAACACATCATCTGTCTGGGGCATTTATCCAGGTCCCGCCCACGTGGCGTATTGCACAAGCAAAGGGGCCGTCGCGGCGTTAACCAAAAATCTAGGCCGCGATTGCGCCCCCTTGGGCATCCGCGTCAACGCCGTCTGCCCGCACGAAATCAACACCCCGATGATACGCAGCGGCTTTGAGCGTCGTGGCCTGGATCCGGACAAAGCCGTGCAAGAACTGAACAAGAGCGTGCCATTAGGCCGTATCGCCGAGCCTGAGGACATTGCGGATGTCATCGCATTTCTGGCGTCTGACGAGGCCAGGTACATCGCCGGCGAAACGGTAGAAGTCACAGGCGCCAAGCCGGTGTCCGGCTAAGGAGAGGTAGCGATGCTCAATGGTAAGAATGTAGTGGTGACCGGGGGCGGCAGAGGGATTGGCCGAGGCATCACCGAACAATTGCTTGAGGCGGGAGCTTCTGTATTGATCGCTCAGCGCCAGGCACTGGACGCCGACTTGCAAAATCACCCTCAAGTCTATTTCGTCGAGGCTGATCTCGCCTCGATGGAGTCACCCAATTTGATTGCACAGTTTGCCCAGGAGCAGCTTGGCGGAATCGATGTATTGGTTAACAACGCCGGGTTCATGTTCGAGAAATCCATTGATGATATGACCGAACAGGACTGGGATCGCATGATGGCTGTCAATCTGCGGGCGCCAGCGTTCTTGTGCAAAGCGTTGGTGCCCCAGATGCGTCAGCGAGGCGGTGGCAGCATCATCAACATCGGCTCGATCGAAGGGATAGGCGCCAACCCTGAACATGCCGCGTACTGTGCCTCCAAGGCCGGCATCCATGGGCTGACCCGAGCCTTGGCAATCGATCTCGGCCGAGACGGCATCCGCTGCAATGCCATTGCTCCAGGGTGGATCAATTCCGAGTTGAGTGATGCGTACCTCGCCGCTCAAGCTGATCCGCGTGCGGCGCGCCATGCACTCCTGCGCCTTCATCCGGTCGGACGTACCGGATTGCCGGCGGATGTTGGCGGGACAGTCGTTTTCCTGGCCTCGGAGTCATCGGCCTTCATCACCGGGCAGGTGCTCGTGGTGGATGGGGGGCGCACGGCGAAACTGCCACTGCCGTTTTGATCGAATCAGCCTGAATTGCGACGGAGGGAGTCAGTTACTCTCCTCCGCCGCAAATTTTTGCGGCGGGCAACGCATTCATTACTTGGGTGCTTTGTTCTCTATCAGACAATTGCCACCATCGATCACCAGCAACTCACCGGTAATGTAGCTGGACTCAGGTGAGGCCAGAAACGTAACGGCAGCAGCTACTTCTTCCGGGCGACCAGCCCTGCCAACCGGAACATACTTCGCTGCATTCTCTTCCTCTGAAGTGCTTGACCCTGTGGCGATCCAGCCAGGTGCGACCGAGTTCACAGTGATCCCATAGCGAGCGACCTCAAGGGCCAGGCTCATGTTCATGCCCACCATTCCGGCTTTTGCCGCGGCATAAGCTGCCTCTCCCGGATTACCGGCTCGAGTGCCAGTCGTGGAACTGACATTGATGATTCGGCCATAGTGTCTGTTACGCATCCCCGGCAAAATTCCACGGGTCAATAGAAAGGCGGTTGTCAGATTTCGAGCAATTGAAAGATTCCAGCTATCGACACTCATGTCCGCTAGATCGGTAAAAGGCTCCGGATGACCCTGTGCGGCCATGCCGGCATTGTTCACAAGAATATCGATTCGCCCCCATACCGATTCCGCCCAAGTGGTAAGTTCAAGGACTTGATCCTCTTCACTCAAGTCCGCCGCACGCCCTTGCGCTTCAAATCCTTCGGCACGTAACTCCTCCACCCGATCATGGATGCGAGCGCTGCTGCCTGTGACGATCAACCGCACGCCCAGGCTGCCCAGACGCCTCGCAATCGCAATGCCAATTCCTCGTTCACTACCGGCTCCGCTGACAAGCGCTACCTGACCAGTCCAGTCCGCAACCATCGCGTTTGCTCCTATCGTCCGGGGTTAGCCCCTGAATCCATGGAAATTGAGGGGAATGAGATACTCAACATACAACTCACACCTGGCGCTGCAGGTGGACATCTGGGGATACAGGCGCTGGTCCTGTTGGTAAGTACTGCGTCCTCATAGAAGATCAAGGCTGAATCATAGACGCATCAGGTACGGAGCGATGCATACCTCCGGCAAGGCTGGCGGTTGAGAGTCCTGAAACTGGTGGTGATTGGGTGCTAAATGCCCTCGCAGAGTGCTGATACCAGGCGTAGGATCGATACGATGACTGCTAATCACGCGTCGTTGGAAGGTGACTTCCAACCAATCTGCATTCACGCGCAAACGCAAGACATATACCGCCGCACTGTAAGGCCGCGCGCCCCTTCGCAGTACATGGGCCGTGTTCTCACAACAACAAAAGCGAGGTGAAAGCATGTCTGGTAATCGTGGTGTCGTGTATCTCGGCGCAGGCAAGGTCGAGGTGCAGACCATCCCCTATCCAAAAATGGAAGACCCGCGCGGCAAGCGCATTGACCATGGCGTGATCCTGCGCGTGGTTTCGACCAATATCTGCGGCTCCGACCAGCATATGGTGCGTGGTCGGACCACGGCCCAGGTCGGGCTGGTGCTTGGCCATGAAATTACTGGTGAGGTAATCGAGAAGGGCCGTGACGTGGAAAACGTGCAGATCGGTGACCTGGTCTCGGTGCCGTTCAACGTCGCCTGCGGCCGTTGTCGCAGTTGCAAGGAACAGCACACCGGCGTCTGCCTGACGGTCAACCCGGCGCGCCCCGGCGGTGCCTATGGCTATGTGGACATGGGCGACTGGGTCGGCGGCCAGGCCGAATACGTGCTGGTGCCGTATGCCGACTTCAACCTGCTGAAGCTGCCCGACCGCGACAAGACAATGGAGAAAATCCGCGACCTGACCTGCCTCTCCGATATCCTGCCGACCGGCTACCACGGCGCGGTGACCGCCGGTGTCGGCCCTGGCAGCACAGTGTATATCGCCGGTGCCGGTCCGGTCGGACTGGCTGCCGCCGCCTCCGCCCGTCTGCTGGGTGCGGCGGTGGTGATAGTCGGCGACGTCAATCCGCTGCGTCTGGCGCATGCCAAGGCCCAGGGCTTCGAGATCGCCGACCTGACCCAGGACACTCCGCTGCACGAGCAAATCGCCAACCTGCTCGGTGAGCCGGAAGTCGATTGTGCTGTCGATGCGGTCGGCTTCGAAGCCCGTGGCCACGGCCATGACGGCGCGCAGCACGAGGCCCCGGCCGATGTGCTCAACGCGCTGATGGGCGTGGTGCGGGTCGCCGGCAATATCGGTATCCCCGGTCTGTATGTCACCGAAGACCCGGGCGCGGTCAACAAAGCCGCCAAGCATGGCAGCCTGAACATCCGTTTCGGCCTCGGCTGGGCCAAGTCCCACAGCTTCCACACCGGCCAGACCCCGACGATGAAGTACAACCGTCAGCTGATGCAGGCGATCATGTGGGACCGGATCAACATTGCCGAGGTCGTCGGCGTGCAGGTGATCAGCTTGGACGACGCGCCGCGCGGTTACCACGAGTTCGATGCCGGGGTGCCGAAAAAATTCGTCATGGATCCGCACAAGCTGTTTAGCGCCGCCTAAGGAGCAGGTTGGAAAAGGGCAGCTTTGAGCTGCCCTTTTTTATGGCCGTGTCTCGTCCTGGAAACTAACTACAAATTGAGTACTTCATACACTCAGGTATGTTCACGCCTTTGCCTTAATCGCATACAGCCCACCGATAATCACCAACGTGGCTCCGATAACCACCCAGGTATCAGGGCGCTCGGCAAAAACGATCACACCAATCAAAGTGGCGAACACCAGAAGCGCATAATTGAAAGGCTGCAGGGAAGAAGCGGTCGCGTATTTCAGTGCTTGAATGAAGAGAATCTGAGCAACTACCCCCGTCAATGACAGGATCCCCATCAAGAGGCCCTGGACCGGAGTCGGAGAAACCCATGCGGGCAGCCCCGCAAATGTGACCGTCAGGGCACCCACACTCGCCATAAAGAGCATGTTCGTTGCAAAGGAATCGTGCTGGCTAATCCGGCGCGTCAGTACGTTGAACACTGCGAACGCCAAAGCCGCCAGCAGGGGAATCAGCGCCGCGAGTTCAAAAACCCCCGCGCCTGGTCGAAGGATGATCAGTGTCCCGGTGAACCCTATGGCGGCGGCAATCCAGCGCCGCAAACCTATGAACTCCCCAAGCACGGCCCCCGCCAATGCCAGTGCCATCAGCGGAAATACGGCATAGAGCGCATGCATTTCGGCCAGGCCCAAATATCGTAGCCCCACTGCAAACAGTATGGTTTCACCCACGGCTAACAGGGCTCGAATGATTTGGAGCCAAGGGTGCTTACTGCGAAAGGACTCCTTGCCCCTACCTTGGTAGGCGGCATATCCGAGGGCAAAAACGACAAACACCCAATAGCGCATCATGACCAGTTGGGCAACCGGGAAGTCTTTGACAAGCACCTTGGTTAGTCCGTCCTGGCTCGCAAAGATAAGCATTGAAAGCAGGCATAGGAAGATCCCAAGTTGGGGCCTTGCGACCCCAGGACCAGCGGCAACGGTGGGCGTAGTTAAGTGCGCAGTATTTTTCGTTCGGTCGCTCTTCAATCGCAACTCGGTCATGCCCTCCTCCTTAAAATTTCAGCAATATCCGCTTTTTTATTTCACCAGCCGCGTTTCTCTCGAAGGCCGGTAACCAAAATACGAGCTGTAGCATTTGCTGAAATGGCTTGGTGAAACAAAGCCGCATGCGACCAGCACATCAACCTGAGACAGCTCTGTGTGCTGAAGCAATCGCCGTGCTTCGGTAATGCGTAATTCCAGGTAATACCGTTGCGGTGTTGTACCCAGCTGTTCTTTGAACAAGCGCTCTATTTGTCGACGGGAACGTCCGGCATAGACCGCCAGTTGGTCCATTTGCAGCGGTTCTTCAAGGTTGGCGTCCATCAGCTTGACCACCTCTTTAAGGGGGGCGCTCAACGAGATGTTCTGCGTCGGTTTGATACGCCGATAGCGCGACTCTTCGAAAGAAAGAATGTCTTCGATGCCTTCGACGAGCGCCTTACCGTGCAATCCCTTGATCCACTCCAGGGCCATGTGAAAAGCACCCGCCGGACTCGAAGCCGTGAGCCTGTCTCGATCCATGACAAATGCTTCACTGGTGACATGCGTGACTTTTGAAATTTCTGCGAGCGCGGGTCGATGCTCGGGATGAATCGCACAACGATACCCTTCAAGCAAACCTGACACGCCCAAAAACCACGCCCCATTCCACAGCCCGGCCAGTGTGATACCAAGTTCCGATGCTGTTTTAAGGATGCTGATCAGCTCGTGATTGACTTTGAGTTCCGTGCGGTAGCCGCCGCATATGACCAGCAAATTAAGGTCTTTGAGTGCTGCGACGTCCAAACGCGCATCCGGTCGAATAACCAGGCCAAGGTCGCTGGTGACCTCTCCCTCCTGCAACCCGAAGGTTCGTGAAGAAAACAACGTAGGACGCAACAGGTTGGCAGTGACAATCGTATCGAGCGCTTGCGTAAATGCAGGCAACGAGAAGTGCTCGAGCAGTAAAAATCCTGCCCGGGCATGAGCCCTCGGCTCACTCCGAGTCTCTTCCAGATAGCGCAGGTTTTTACCTTTCATACACCCGCTGAAATCTCGTCGTTCGATCACTTTACGCCTCGCTTCTTTACACTAACAAACGCAGCCTTTGTGCAAACCACAGTTGAATCTGCGCATCCGAAGAATCAACCACTGGCGCCGTGACCAAACGGTTCATGCGAGCTGGAATCCGTGGGCTAGAGGGTCTTTGTCATCAACGAAAATAGTGTTGTGACCTATCACCTCCGCCCAGCCGCTGACACTTGGTCTCATGCCGTCGAAGGATCCGACTTTTACCGGCGCCTCAACTTTTCCTTCGTAAATCGTACCGATCAGACTTTCAAGTCGGTAAACGTCGCCGACGTTCAACCGACCCTTTCCAAAGAGCTGAGCCATCCGGGCAGAAGTACCGGTACCACCGGGAGAGCGATCAATGGCTTTATCACCGTAGAACACGGCACAGCGTCCATTCACGGTTCTGCTTTGTGGTTTGTCACACCAAATAATGTGGTGAACACCGCTGATTCTACCGTTCTCCGGATGCACAGGGTCACAAATGGCCGAAAGCGCTGCGCGCAGCTTCTGACTCAACCCCACGATGTCGGCCGTCGTCTGCCCTTCGAATCCAGTCCAGCACTCCTGTGGTTCGACTACCGCGTAGAAATTCCCGCCGTAGGCGATGTCCACCGTAAATGTTCCAACGCCAGGTACTTCCACCACCACATCGGCGCTGTGCAGGTAGCTGGCTACGTTGAACAAGCGAATCGACTCAACAAATTCGCCGCCCATTGTGTATTCGACATCGACCCGTCCCGCCGGTGTTTCAATGGCCAGTTTTCCTGGCTCACGAGGTGACACCAAGCCCTCTTCAATGACCACGGTCGATAATCCGATGGTGCCCGCACCACACATCGGCAGGCAGCCGCTGACTTCGATGAACAATGCACCGAAATCGCAGTCATCACGTACCGACGGATAGATGATGACGCCGGACATGATGTCGTGCCCCCGGGGCTCGAACATCAATGCGGTGCGTACCCAGTCGTGGTCACGCACAAAAATATCGCGCCGCTCCGCCATTGATACGGAAGGCATCAGCGGTGCTCCGCCCGCTACAACCCGAACCGGGTTGCCGCACGCGTGCGAATCAATGCAAAAAAAACTGCGTCTCATACTGAAGCCCTTTCAAAGAAGTTTGCTTGGGGAATGACGCTGCAACGCACCGCGTGACAGTCGATCCAACAGCAGAGCAATAGCGACAATGGCCAGGCCAGCTCGAAGCCCTAATCCCATCTCCATCCTGGAGAGGCCTCGGGTCACTTCAGCCCCCAGACCGCCCGCCCCCACCAAACCTGCCAGCACCACCATCGCCAGGGACATAAGGATGCATTGGTTCAGGCCTACCAACAGTGTGGGTGCGGCAGTCGGCAGTTCTATCTTGAACAAAATGTCTTTCGGCGAAGCACCGGACGCCTGGCCCAACTCGAGTAGATCCTTGGGCAGCTGCTTAAAGGCAAGGGTCGTTAGCCTGAGCATCGGTGGAATGCCATATACGATGGTCGCGATGATCGCCGGCACCCGCCCCAAGCTGAACAGCATCACTGCAGGGATCAGGTAAACCCAAGGCGGCACCGTTTGCATGATGTTTAGAATCGGCAGCAATACTTCATCGACACGCTTCACCCGGGCCGCCAAAACCCCCAGCGGAAAAGCGATGGCAACAGAGATCAGGACCGACACGCTGACGAGCGCAATTGTCTGGATGGACGCGCCCCAAAGGCCAGCGAACAAACAGAAAGCCAACATCACCGCAGCAAAAACAGCGACTCGCTTATTGGCGAAAAAGAACGCCGCTACGACGACAATACCAATAAACAAATAGGGATGGGGAGCAAGCAGCGCGCCCTCCACCGCACCCAGTACCGCCTCGATGAGTTGACTGATGCCCTTGAACACCCCATGCAAATTGGCATTCAGCCAGTCAACGGCTGGAGCCAGGTAATCGCCTGGAGAAAACTGAATGTGCGTTGTCATTGGGAAGCCCCCACCCGCGTCCGTGCAGCGCTCTGCGCCAGACGATCCAGAATCATGGTCAGGATAACGATAGCGATGGCCGCGTTGATCGACTTGGCGATATCCAATGTACGGATGGAACCGTAGATCGCCTCGCCCAAACCACCCGAACCCACGATGCCGGCGATGACCACCATGCCGAACGCCATCATCAGGCTTTGGTTTACGCCAGCCATAATGCTAGGCATGGCGAACGGTAAGCGGATCTTGAAAAACATCTGCATTCCAGTCACGCCAGTGGCATCTCCCAATTCGATGAACTCCTTGGGCGTCATGCGAATCCCCAGGGAGGTCAGTCGTAGAGCCGGGGGAAGCGCAACGATAAAAGTCGCCAACAGCGCCGTGGCAGGCCCATAGCCGAGTAGCGCAATGGCCGGTAGCAGGTAGATGTAAGGCGGCATCGTCTGAATCAAATCCAGACAAGGATCAACCACACGATCAAAGGCAGGCGCCAGACCAGCGATGACTCCCAGCGGAATGGCGACAGCCAGTGCCAGCACGGTGGCTGTGAGCACCAGGGCAAGCGTGCTGACTGTCTCTGGCCACAAACCAATAATGTCGCAAAACAACAAGGCCAGGCTTGTGAGAATCGCAAAGCGAACGCCCGCAACACGCCAGCCAATCAACGCCATGACAATCGCTACAACGTAATGCGGTGGATAGGCGATACACCACAGCACGCCTTCGTAAATGCCCTTCAGCACCGCATTGACGGCATCGAACATGAACTCGCCGTTATCCGAAAGCCATTCCAGTCCTGTATCAATGGAGCTATCAAACTGACTAGAAAAATCCGGCGTGCTCATGCGGACGCCCCCATCGCACTGGCGGTTGGTACTGGCGCCAACTCGTTGGGAATACCTTGAACGCCACGCAGCAAATCACGGGGCGTAATGATCCCTACCACTGTTCCGTTATCGACGACGGCAAGCGCATCGCGCTTGGACTTCATCGTCAATCCGATAAGCTCATTGATATCGGCGTCAAGATAGGTTTCGCTGAGCCTGGTGATGTCGCAGGTCGGGTGTGCTGCCTGGTAGGCCCGGACAGACGTCATGACCGAGTGAGCCTTCACCAGATGCAGTCGGGAAATGCCGGCGACAAACTCAGCCACGTAGTCGTCAGCCGGGTTGAGCACGATCTCCTCGGCGGTGCCGACCTGAATGATGGCGCCATCCTTCATGATCGCAATGCGATCACCAATGCGGATGGCCTCGTCCAGGTCGTGTGTAATAAACACCGCGGACTTGCCCAGTTCCTTGGTCAGCTGGCGGAACTCATCCTGCAACTGTCGGCGAATCAGCGGATCAAGCGCGCTAAATGGCTCATCCATCAAAATCACTTCTGGATCGGCAGTCAGTGCACGTGCCAGCCCGACTCGTTGCTGCATGCCCCCGGACAGCTCGCTGGGATAGCGCGAAGTCCACTCGCTCAATCCAACCTTCGCCAGCGCCTGCTCGGCCACTTTGTAACGTTCAGCCTTGCCCACACCCTGCACTTCCAAGCCAAACGCAGTGTTCTCAAGAACCGTACGGTTAGGTAGCAAGGCAACGCTTTGAAAGACCATGCCGATGTGACGCGCCCTCACCTCTCGAAGCTGTGCTGGCGACAAGGATGAAACGTCTTTGCCTTTGACCAGCACCTTCCCCGAGCTAGGGGTGATTAGCTTGTTCAGCAACCTTATAAGGGTGGATTTGCCACTGCCGGACAAACCCATGATGCAAAAGATTTCCCCCCGGCGAACCTGGAGACTGACATCGGAAACCCCGACCACACATCCATAGTCTTGCAGGATCTGGGTCTTTGAGAGACCCTGCTGGACAACCGCGTCCATGGCTGCTGGTGCACTTTTACCGAAGATTTTCCATACCGACTGGCAATCTACCAGCACTTCGTCAGTATTAATTGAGGCCATTGTCATTTCGCAATCCATCGAACCAGTTGTTTGCTGGTTTTTTTAATTAATCAAAGGGCGGCAGTGGCAAACAAACAAAACTTAATAGTTCTTGATATTTCCCCAACGATTTACAAGGTCTGTATGACTATCAATCCAGCCCTTGATAGCCTCGTCCATGGTCTTGCCATCCTTGACTTCAGCATTCATCGCGGTGATGTCCGTGATAGGCACATAAACGCTGGCCATCAGTTCACGCGCACGCGGATTGGCTTCAGCGAAGCCTTTGTGTCCGATCCAGTAATAACCCTGCAATGGCGGGAAGACCCCTTTTGGATCTTTCAGGAATTTGAGATCAAATTTCTTGGTCATCCAAGATGGATCCCAGACGGTTACCGCCACCCATTCTTTGCGGTCGACTGCCGACTTTAAAGCCGCGGTCATTGCGGAAGTACTGCCTTCGACCAGCTTGAGCTTGATGTCGTACGCTTTGACGACATTGTTCGCGTCACTCATTAAACCCGAACCCGGCTCGATGCCAATGATTCTGTTCCCCAGCTTTTCCGAGTTTGCATTCAGCTGTTCAATGGAGTCGATGTCTACGTAACTGGGTACTGCCATACCCTGATAAAGACCATAGGAGACCGGCGACAGCTTCTCGATTTTGTTTTTATTCTTTTTCCAATAATCTGCTGCAGCGTAGTCAGTCTGGGATGCCAGCACTTGAATATCCCCTTTGCTTAGTGCAGCATAGGCGATACCCCACTCGGAAAACTCCACAACTGTTACGGTGTATCCTGCATTCTCAAGTACTTTCTTGGTTATGCCAGTAATGGGCACCAAGTCCTCCCAGGACATAGTACCCATTACAATGTTTTTTTCTTCTGCCTGTGCCTGCAAACTCATCATGCCCACAAACGCGAGCGCGCAGAATGCCTTCCAAATATTCTTCATGGATTAATCCGTTCTTATTAGTGACTTATTAAAGGGTCTTTCTAGTAAAAGCCGACAACTTAAACTTACTAACCTTCTCGCCCGGCCCAAAATTCATGCCAACGAATGACCGAACTGACGCCCAGCTTCGTTATTATTTTGGGTGGTAGCCTGCTGGGTCCTGGCGCGTGACTGAAACTATCCAGAAAATCAGAACGTGTCCCCGAAGCCAACTCCGCCGCCATTACACCTGCCAGGGTGCTCTTGACCGTTCCCAACCCATTTTCGCAGCAAGCCGAATACAGGTTTTCTTCGATCTCGCCAAATGCAGCGGCGCTGTTACGGCTCAAACACAGACGGCCGGCCCAGCTGAACTCCAACGGAGTGGATTTCAGTTCTGGAAAGCGTGCATCCAAGGAATGTCGCTGCTCTTTGGCAACTGCAGCTACACGCTCTGGTGTGACCTGGATACTCGGGTCGTAGGTGAACTTTGTCCGGATGACGATACGCGAGAGACCGTCTGAAGAAATCTTGCGAACGGTCGCACCCATTGGATCAGCCGGCAACAAGGCCCACCTGGCTTTGCCCGGTACGTCCTTCCTGAATGCATTATCACTGTACGCCGCCGTCATGGAAGCGTAAGTGAAGACATGCAGCAGGCGGCCTTGATAATGGCCAAAGTCCTCAATGTGCCCGTTAACCCCCAGAATCACCTTGGGTGCGTGCACCGTCCCATTATGGGATCGAGCGCACCAACCGCTTCCCTGCTTGGTCAATTCAATAATGGGAGAGCGTTCGAACAGTGTGATTTTCCCTTCGAGCCCTGCGGCCAGGTCTCTAATGTATTGCGCGGGTTGAATCAACACTGCGCCGGGAGTGTAGATCCCACCGTGGTAATAGGTGGACCCGGTGATTGCGCGCATTTGCGCGGCATCAAACATCTCGAACTTCTCGCCAATGCGCTCAAGGGATTGAGCGTAATTGACATTCAGCTTCAATCCTCGCTCAGTGGCGGCCGCGTTGATCTTCCCGGAAGGGTCGAACGTGTCGGCAGACATGCCGTATTCCCGCGCGGCTTCAGCGGCAAAAGCAATCGCAAACCGATTTTGCGTGATTTCCAGCGCCGTTGCAGACTCACTCGCCACGGAGTACTCCCCGGACGACAGACTGTGCGGCACATCGATCATGAATCCAGAGTTTCGGCCCGCCGGCCCCTTGGCGACTTCATGAGCATCGACCACAACAATGCTGTCACCTGGGTGCAATTGGGACAGCCGGCGAGCGGCGGACAGGCCGGCAAAACCGGCACCGATAATCAGCCAATCCGCCGTCACGTTTCCATCAAGCATGCGGACAGGCGCAGTGCGTGCGGAAATCGCCTCCCAACCTGAAACCCCGGTGTCTACCGGCAGGCGCTTGATGGTATGGGTGCTCATTTTTCGGTCTCTTCATCCGACCGATCAGACACATCGATCCAGATTGTTTTAATTTCGGTGTACTGGTCATGGGCGAAAATGGATTTGTCCCGACCGCCGAAGCCCGACTCCTTGTAGCCACCGAATGGTGTCGACGCGTCGCCCTCACCAAAGCAGTTCACGGTGACGATGCCCGCGCGAATTTCCCGCGACAACTTGATTGCCCGCCGCAAGCTGCCGGTGTAAACCGAGGCCGCCAGGCCATAAACCGTGTCATTGGCCAGGGCAATGGCTTCGGAGATCGTATTGAAGGTGGTGACCGAGAGAATCGGGCCGAAGATCTCTTCCTGGAACAGCCGGTTGTCTCGACCAACACCGTCAATCACCGTTGGCTCTACAAAGGCACCGTCTTTGGTCGCGCCACCGTAAACAACTTCAAGCTTTCCGGCGGTGGCGTGCTCAAGGTACGACTTCACTTTTGCGAAATGCTCTGGGCTGACCAGCGAGCCTACGCGGTTCTGCGGATCGAGTGGGTCCCCCATCTTCCATTCGCGGATGTAGGCGCCCATGCGCTCCAGCAGCTCGTCTTTAACCGACGCATGGACGATCAGACGTGAAGTCGCGGAGCAATTTTCGCCCATGTTCCAGAACGCGCCATTAACGACATGCTGAGCGACGAGATCCAGGTCTTGGGCATCGTCCATCACCACGGCCGGATTTTTTCCGCCGCACTCAAGGACGATGCGTTTCAGGTTCGAATCGGCGGCGTAATGCAGGAAGCGGCGGCCGGTAGCGGTGGAGCCGGTGAAGCTCACCATGTCGACATCGTTATGCAAACCAATGGGCTCACCGACGTCTTTACCCGTGCCGGTCACAATGTTGAGTACACCAGCGGGTATACCGGCTTCAAACGCCAGCTGAGCGACACGCAACGTAGTCAGCGAGGTTTGTTCAGCAGGTTTGACGATGACCGAACAGCCCGCAGCGAGCGCCGGGCCGATTTTCCAGGCCAGCATCAGCAGTGGGAAGTTCCAGGGCAATACGCAGCCCACCACGCCGATCGGCTCCCGGACCACCATAGTCAGCGCGTCGCTGCCAACCGGGGCGGTATTGTCATAAATCTTGTCAATCAGTTCTGCGTGCCAGCGGATCGTGTGGATGGTGTCCGGGATGTCGACCAACTCACACTCACTGACCGGTTTGCCGCTATCGAGGCTTTCGAGGACGGCCAGTTCGTGTTGATGGCTTTCAAGCAGGTTTGCAAACTTCAACAGAACCGCTTTGCGCTCCCGAGGAGAAATAGACCTCCAGCGTCCATCCTCAAAGGCCTCCTTGGCATTGCTCACCGCGAAGTCGACATCATCGGACGAACAAGCTGCGATGTCGGTTAAAAAGTCGCCGGTCGCCGGATTGTTCGTGGCGAAGGTTTTGCCGGAGATCGCGGGTTTAAACGCGCCATTGATGAACGCCTTGGATGGCAACGAAATGTCTTTGGCCAGAGCGGCATATTCGGCCTTGCTCAGAAGATCACCCATGGCTGGCTCCCGAAATGTTGGCTACGTTACGTTTGAGTTCAGTAATGACCGACGCGAAACTCTGCTTTTCGTCCGCTTCAAGTGGCTGCAATGGCAGGCGCACGTTACCGACTTTCAATCCGGCAACTTCGCAGCCGTACTTGATCGACTGCACGAACTTGCCACCGTCCAGGGCATTCATCAGCGGCATCATTGCCGACATGATTTGACGGCCTTTGTCGAAGTTCTTTTCGATCACACAGGCTTCATAAAGCGCTACGTGTTCCTTGGGCAGGAAGTTGGAACCTGCGCACACCCAACTGCGGGCACCCCAGGCAAAAAACTCGAGGGCTTGGTCGTCCCATCCGCAGGACAAGGCGATGTTGGGGAACTGCCGGGCCAGCATATGCACCTGGCTCATGTCGCCGGAACTTTCCTTGATGGCGACGACGTTTTTCGATTGGCTGACACGTGTGAAATATTCTTCATCCATCGAAACGCACATGCGCCCCGGATAGTTGTAAAGCATGATCGGCAAGTCCGCTGCGCGATCGATAGTGAGCGCGTGAATCGCGTTTTCCTGTGAGGTTGGCAGCGCGTAAGGCGGGGATGTGACAAGAATGGCGTCCGCTTTGATCGATTTGGCATCCTTGGCGTACTGAACCGCATCTTCGGTACGAATCGCCCCGGTACTGACGATCAGTTGCACCCGAGTTCCGATCACATCTTTGGCGTAGGCAGCCAACTCGGTGCGTTCTTCTGAAGTCTGCGCATAATACTCGCCGGTCGACCCGCCGATAATAATGCCGTGCACCTTCGCCTCAATCAGCGACTCCAAAACTTCAGAGTACACATTCCAGTCAATGTCCCCATCAGAGTTATAAGGAGTTACTGCTGGTGTATAAATACCTTCAAATTTCAAGATAAATGCTCCGAATGCGAGTTAGGTGGACGATCAACGAGCGCGTCAGCTTTGATGCCTTGACGCGCGATAAAAATTTCTATGTTTTCACAGGACAGAGGAACTGGCCTTTAAAGTCTTGTAAAGAGCACTTTTGCTGCCTTTCACAAATGACCTCCAGAGGTTGTTTTGCCGACTAGTACGGTTAACTGTTGAATCCAGACTGGCATGGGCCAAGAAGGCGGTCAATAGAGTGTATTTCTGGCGTATACATTTCTAGATGGGTGCTTCGCTCGGCCTGAAAAATAAATTACCTTTTGTTTTCAATGACTTAAAGCCTTCTCGTCTGGGCCGCGACATCAATCGATAACATTTGTTTATGCATTGATAAGAGTAAATGTTTCTTGTTGATGCATGATTGCCGTCGTAGCCTTACAACAGCGATATTCTACCGACGAATTGGATAAGAAAATTCCTCGTACATTCGTTCCATTAGTTAGAATCTGTTTGCCCAGGCTCGAATAAGGAACTGTAGAAAAATTGCTATTGATGCAAACATCAGCATTACAGGAATGTCTGCATCAGTAAGGACTCGAGCGAAATGAGTGCACGGATGGCACCACCATCCAAGAAGGCACATTTTTCGTAAGACGCTTCCTGGACGTGGCAAAACGTTCCGGTTCGCGGATAGAAGCAGCACGGTTTGATGGGCTTGCATCCACAGACGGTACTGCGAACTCAAGACCGTTTGGCCTCACCTCGCAGAGCAGGCTGAATGTGTCGCCCCCTTGGTATTTTGGAGTGTGTTGACCGTGAGCACTAAATCGGCAGTTTCAAATCTAATCGCGCAGCGCAAGCCTGACCACGCGCTGCCAGGTGCCCTTTATAGCGATCCAGACGTTTATAGGCAGGATCTGGAACAGATCTGGCACAAAAGTTGGATCTTCGCAGGGCACACATTTGAGCTGGAGAAGTCGGGTCAGTACCTGTCGCTGCAAATCGGCGATTACCCTGTCGCTATCGTGCGCGGTGCAGACAAGCAGATTCGAGCGTTCCACAACGCTTGCCGCCATCGCGGCTCAAAGGTGTGCCCGGAAGCAAGCGGCAAAGTCGCCAAACTGGTGTGTCCTTACCACAAATGGACATTCGAGCTGGACGGCAGACTGCTTTTCGCCGGGAACATGGGGGACGATTTCGACAAGTCTCAGCATGGGTTGAAGTCCGTGCATTGTGAGGTCGTCGAAACGTACATCTATGTGTGCGTAGCAGATGTCGCCCCAGACTTTTCGTCGTTCAGAAAATCCGTCACCCCTTTCGTTGCGCCTCATAACCTGGACGACTGCAAAGTCGCGTTTGAGTCGAACATCATCGAGAAAGGCAACTGGAAACTGGTTTTCGAGAACAACCGCGAGTGTTACCACTGCGATTTTACTCACCCGGAATTGATGCACTCATTCGTGGACAACCCATCAGTGGGTGGCGCTGGCGGCGACGAGGATCTCGAACTCAAAGAGCACTGGGATCGCTGCGAAGCGGCAGGACTGCCCAGCCGATTGGTCATGGATGATGAGGGTCGCTTCCGAATGACCCGCATTCCACTGTTTTCCGGGGCCGTCAGCTACACAATGGATGGCAAGCCTGCAGTCGCTGGCCGGTTGGACACCTCCGGTGAAGCCAACATCGGAGCGCTGCTTTATTTCAACTACCCATCAACCTGGAACCACTTTCTGGGCGATCACGCGCTGAGCTTCCGCGTTCTGCCCATCGGTCCGGGCGAGACGTTGGTCACTACAAAATGGATCGTCAAGAAGGACGCGCAGGAAGGTGTCGACTACGACATCGATCGACTCACCAAGGTTTGGCTTGCAACCAATGACCAGGATCGAACCTTGGTTGAAGGTGCACAGGTCGGCGTCAGCTCTCCTGCTTACGAGCCAGGCCCATTGTCGGTGGCCAGCGAAATTGGTGTGTGTCAGTTTGATGATTGGTACTGCAAAACGATGCTTGATCACCTCAGTGACACGATCCCGTTAAGATCTGTCGGCTAAATGCAAAACTGCCGGTGGTGAGAACCACGAATGATCACCACCGGCATACCCAAACCTCTCCCCTCCTTGCCCCCCGAGTCACTGCTCGGCCAGTACCCCCTATCTTCTAAACAGGTCAGGAAAACTGGGCGAGAATCCAGTCTCGTAGCCGGCAACAGGCGTCGTCATTGATCCGGTCTTCACGAAATGTCAGATAGTGCTGACTTTCGTGGAGAACCACTTCCTCTTTGATCGGCCGAATCAACGTGCCGTTTGCGATCAGGTTTGCAACCAGGTGATTCCATCCGAGGGCTACGCCCTGATGGGTCAACACCATACTAATTACCAGGTTGTAGTCGTTCGCGTTGAAAACGTGAGGACTATCGTGGGGGCGTTTCTCGATATCAACATCGTGATAAGCCAGCCAAACACCCCAGTCAACGTGCTCCGCAACCTGGGACCTGCCATAGGGGCTGAGGTTTAGCAAAACCCCGTCGCGTAATCCTTCCAGGCTGGACAGCTCAGGGTGCTCCTCTTTGTAACGAGGTGTGCACACCGGGTAGATGACGTCATGAAACAACGGATAACTGCGGTAGCCATCCTGAATCCTGGCCATTTTGGTGATGAAGATGTCCGGAGTTACACCCGGCTCCATCGACAAAAAGTTTTGAGTGGTCACCAGATTGAGGTCGATGTCTGCGTTCTTGGTAAAAAAACCCGGTAGCTTGGCTGCGAGCCAGAGGGCTGAAAACGCGGGAGAACAGCAAAGCGTCAACGTGCGCTTGCCTGCATTGTTGGTGCGAATACGCTCCGCCGCTTGGGAAATGTTGACGAAAGAAATCTGTGCAGCATCAAAAAAGATGGATCCGGCTTCCGTCAACTCGACCGCTCGACCCACCCTTTTGAAGAGATCCACCCCAAGGTACGCCTCAAGCTCTCGAATCTGACGGCTGATTGCCGCTTGAGTAACGCACAGCGCTTCAGCCGCACGCGTAAAGCTCTGATATTTGGCGGCGGCGACGAATGACTTTACTGCTTTCAGAGACGGCATTTTCAGCAGCGTCATGTCTGGATCGATGTGCTTAACCATAACCTAGAGTATTGAATATCCGGTTCGGGGCCCTTTGAAGGGCCGTTTGGGACGAGATCGGCGAGAGGATTCCACCTAGAGCCTATGCTGGAGCGTAGCTGAAACAGAGGGTCTAAGACAGGGCCAGCGGTAGTCGCCTTCGCAACCAGCACTGTCGCAGTCGCAAATTGATACGATTAGTTGATTGATAACATGACGTTATTGATTGGTTGGAAGAAATGTTGTTAGACGCTGACTCTATAAGGTAATAACTTGGGTCTCAAGGCATTGATTAATTCAGCGCCGATAAAACAAGAATAATAAACATCACATAATAAAGAGGATGGTCACAATGACTAACTCCCAACCTTTCTCTCAGCTTGACTGCCCCCATAAGCACCGCCTTAACTGATTAAGATAGGTATATCTAAATTCTTGATCTTACGTCGTATTTGCAGCAGGAGGGGTTATGAGTCTTGGTGACGAGATACTCTCGGTAAAAAACATTTACAAAGTCTTTGGTACTCAGCCAAAGCTCGCGATGGAGATGCTGGCTCGCGGTGCTGATAAAAGTGAAATTTTCAGCAAAACCGGTCAAGTCGTTGGCGTTTTTGATGCCAGTTTCTCCGTAAAACGTGGAGAGATTTTCGTCATCATGGGGCTTTCCGGTTCCGGGAAGTCGACGATGGTCCGGTTGTTCAATCGACTGATCGAGCCAACCTCCGGAACGATCCATCTTAACGGACAAGAAATCACTGGTCTGTCGGACGCCGATCTTCTCAGCGTTCGTCGCAAAGACATGAGCATGGTGTTTCAGTCGTTTGCCCTGATGCCCCACATGAGTGTGATCGACAACGTTGCTTTCGGCCTGGAAATCTCGGGTGTAGAGGAAAGTGAACGGCATAAACGTGCACTCGAGGCACTCAAACAGGTAGGGCTCGATGGCCACGCCTACAGCTATCCGCACCAACTGTCCGGCGGTATGCAACAGCGGGTAGGCCTGGCCCGAGCGCTGGCGAATGACCCCGCCATCCTGCTGATGGACGAAGCCTTCTCGGCACTCGACCCGTTGATTCGCCACGAAATGCAGGGCGAACTGATTCGCCTGCAGGCAGAACAGCATCGCACCATCATCTTCATCTCCCATGACATTGACGAGGCGATTCGCATCGGCCATCGCATTGCGATCATGGAGGGTGGGCGGGTAGTACAGATCGGTACCCCGCAAGAGCTGCTTTGCAACCCCGCGAACGACTACGTCAGAGCTTTCTTCAAAGGCTTTGATGCCTCGAAGATCCTCAAGGCTGGTGATGTTGCCAAAATTTGTGCAGAGCATCCGTACGCCGTGGATCAATCCACGCCTACGCTGCGCGACGATGTACTCCTGCAGGACGTCTTTCACATCGTTGCTGATGCCGTTAATCCAGTTGCCGTGCTGGATCGCCAGGGTGTGTTCAAGGGCACGATCTCCAAGAGCCTACTGCTTCAGACAATGAGCCGACATTAATAGTCTCTATTTGCTGGCTTGCCAGGCTCGGACATTCAGGTGATGACATGAACGAATTCAATTTTCTAGACCCGTTTCAATCCATCAACGTCCCATTGGGCCAATGGGTAGAAGTTGCCCTGAATTATCTGGTTCAGAATTTCCGCGAGGTATTCCGCTCGATTAGATGGCCGATCGACCAGGTACTTAATGGTATTCAGTTCGGATTGTTGGCTATTCCTCCGTCAATATTCATTATTTTTGCGACGCTCTTGGGCTGGCAGGTAGGAGGGAAAAAGATAGGCATTCTTTGTTTCGTCACCCTCACCCTTTTAGGAGTGATCGGCGTATGGAATGACGCCATGATCACCCTCGCGCTGGTGCTCACTTCACTGTTTTTCTGTGCAGTCATTGGCATACCGCTGGGTGTCCTGTGTGCCCGGAGTGACCGACTGGAGATGCTGCTGCGGCCGGTGCTCGATGCAATGCAAACACTGCCTGCTTTTGTTTATCTGGTACCCGTGGTGATGCTGTTTGGTATCGGCAACGTACCGGGGGTACTGGTCACGATCATCTTTTCGGTGGCGCCACTGGTCAGGCTCACCAATCTGGGAATTCGCCAGGTACCGGAAGACAAGATTGAGGCGGCCCGGGCTTTCGGATGCACCCCACGCCAGATGCTGAAGCGGGTTCAACTTCCTTTAGCTGCACCGACGATCATGGCGGGTCTGAATCAGGCATTAATGTTGTCACTTTCCATGGTGGTGATCGCATCAATGATTTCGGTTGGTGGGTTGGGGATGATGGTACTTCGCGGGATTGGCCGCCTTGATATGGGCTTGGCAACCGTCGGTGGATTGGGGCTGGTATTGCTGGCGATTTTCCTCGACCGACTGACCCAGGCGATGGGCGAACGCAGTAACAGGGCAACCAAAGGTGAGCACTGGTACCAGACAGGCCCGGCGGGTGTCGTTTACCGTCTGAAAAGAAAGAACACTGTTACAAAAATAGAAGTTAGTCCCAAGGAAAGTTAATCCGCTTAGCGGCGCGTTGTGAACCAAAAGAAATGCCAACTTCTTAACCCAGCCAAGGTAAACGATAATGAACTTCACAACCTTCGGAATAAAACAGAAATTCATTCATTCTGTGGCGCTTTTAGTTTTAGCGGTATCACCTGTGTTCGCATCGGCCGCAACGGCGCAGGAGCCCGGAAAAGGTGTATCAATCACCCCGATCTTTCCGTCAATCGCCGAGGAGCGGTTTCGCGGGGAGATTGCAATGGCGGGTCTCAAGGAATTGGGCTACGACGTTGAAACACCAAAGGAAACCGAGTACTCCACCATGATGGTGGCGATTGCCAATGGTGACGCGGACTTCTCAGTGCATTTGTGGGAGGAACTGCACAAGTCTTTCTACGAGAAGGCCGGCGGCGATGAGACGATGGTGAAAACCGGCGCTATCATGCCGGGCGTGTTGCAGGGCTACATGATTGACAAAAAAACGGCCGATGAACACCACATCACTTCGCTCGCAGATTTGCAGAAGCCGGAAATTGCCAAACTGTTCGATGCCAATGGTGACGGTAAAGCTGACCTCACGGGTTGCAACCCGGGTTGGGGATGTGAGCTCATCATTGCGCACCACATGAAAGCCTATGACCTGATGAAAACCGTTTCCAATAACCAGGGCTCCTATTTTGCCCTGATGGCGGACACTATCGCTCGTTATAAACAAGGTAAGCCGATTCTCTATTACACCTGGGTACCTCAGTGGATCTCCGGTGTTCTGGTCGAAGGCAAAGATGTTGTGTGGTTAACCGTGCCGCGTACGGATCTTCCAGGTGGCAAAAACGATGTCAACACTACCTTCAATGGTAAAAACCTTGGTTTCGCGGTAGACAGTGTCAAAGCGGTAATCAACAAAGAGTTTGCCGAGAAAAATCCGGCTGCCGTGAAGTTCCTGTCTGAAATGCAGATCACTACCGACGATGAAAGCGCGCAAAATCTGAAAATGCACGACGGTGAAAAAAGTGCAGCCGACATCACTCGTCATGCCAAAGAATGGATCGCGGCCCATCGCGCGAAATATGACAGCTGGCTGGCAGACGCACGAGCCGCGGCTAATACCGCCACCGCAAAAAATTAGTCCCTCCATTTAAATCTGCATAAAAGGTTGCCCTTCCCCGGGCAACTTTTTTATCCGTTTCGGCGTTCATCATTCAGGAATCATGAAATGCAGTTGTATTCATTCGTCCAGAATTTCAGTTACAAGGACGCGCCCCTGCATACACGCGAGCTGGTTAAAACTTGCCTGCTCGACATCATTGGTGTGGCCGCCGGTGCTCGCGATAATCAAACCAGCGTGATGCTCAAAACCTACGCTGACACCCACTACTCTGCCAACAAGCTGTCCAGCCGACTTTGGTTCGACGGCAGAGCCGTACATCCATTGGGCGCCGCGTATGCAGGCGGTTTCTGCGTTGATAGCCTGGATGCACATGAAGGTCACTTCACCTCCAAGGGGCATGCGGGTGCAACGGTTGTCCCGGCCATTGTTGCATTGGTAGACGCGTATCGCAGTCAGGGCAAAGATATCAGTGGCGAAGAATTCCTTAGCGCACTGTGCATTGGTTACGAGACCGCGTTGCGTGCAGGCCAGGCATTGATGGCCACTGCCCCGGAATATCATGCCTCAGGCGCCTTTTCCGGGATCGGGGTCGTTTGCGCCGGTGCCCGCTTGCTGAAGCTTGATGAAACAACGTTCCGTCATGCGCTGGGTATCGCGGAATACTTTGGACCCAGGTGCCCGATGATGCGCCTGGTGAGCTTTCCGACGATGTTGCGAGATGCCCACGGCGCCGGGGCGTATGCCGGACTGAACGCGCTACTGATGGCGCAGATAGGTGTCACTGGCGCGCCAGCCGCCACCGTTGAACCTTTGGAGATCTCCACTTTCTGGCAGGACATCGGGACCCGCTGGGAGATCGATGAGCAATATTTCAAACCGTGGCCGGTATGTCGCTGGGCGCAACCGGCACTCACGGCCATGACCGATTTGATGCGAGCACATCCAGTCATCTCTGCTGAGTTGATCGAGACCATCGATGTCGAGACATTCCACGAGTCTGTGTGCTTGCAGGGGCATTTTCCGAAGAATGCGGATGAGGCCCAGTATGCGCTCGCGTTTCCACTGGCCGCCTTGATCGTTCGTGGAAAACTGGGCCCTGACGAAGTCACCGGGGATTCCATTCATGCGCCGGACATTTTGAACATCAGCGGGAAGATAACCCTTCATGAGGCGCCCGACCTGTCCGCCAGGTTCCCGGAGGAAATTCTCTCCCGCGTCACCGTTACCCTGAAAGACGGCACACGTCTGACGAGCCCAACCGCGACGGCCAAGGGCGACCCCGGCAACCCGATGTCGAGTGCTGAACTCACGGCTAAGTATCATTTACTGGCTGATGACAGCTTGGGATCCACGCTCAGCAATGCGATCAAGAACAGTATTGAAGCACTGCTTGAGAGTGATAACTGCCAGTCATTCTTTGATTTGTTGCTGTCTGCTCCAAAAACCGCTGTCTAGATTGCGCAACGGTTTCGTAGCTATTGGTCAGGTGTCAAAGAGGATATATGCCATTCGTATTCGAGAGCGTGCTTAAAGACAAGAACATGGGGTACTCCTACACGGCGGAGAAACCATTGAAGCCGCAGGCGGTGACTCGTGTAGCTTTCGTGCTTTTGAACAATTTCTCGATGATGTCGTTCACTGGCGCTATCGATGCGCTGGTGACCGCCAACCTGATTAGCGAGACACCGGCGTTTGAGGTGTTGACGGTCGGCATCAAGAACCGTCTGGTGATGAGCGATCTGGGAATTGCGATTTCAGCGGACCTGGAGTTATCCCAACTACCGGATCGTATTGACGTTCTGATCGTCGCTGGTGGTTTGCGGGTGAAGCTGATCAGCGACCCGCTATTACGGCGCAAGCTACGTAACGTTGCCTCTCTTGGGGCGACCATGGGCGGTTTGTGGAATGGTGCGTTTTTTCTCGCGGAAGCTCAGTTAATGGACGGTGTCGAGTGTGCCTTCCATCCAGATGGGCGAGCGATGATGGAGGATGTTTTCCCCAAAGTCCTGGTCACCTGTCGAACTCACGTATTAGATAAAAACCGTATCACGTGCGCCGGCGCCAGCAGTTCGTTACGAATGATGCTGGAGCTCATCACCGCAAAACAAGGCGTGTCGCTGACCCATGCTGTCGAGGAAATACTCAGTTGCGATCAAACTGCTGAAGTCTCCGGGATATCGACTGTGATTGTTGACTCTGACCCCACTTTGCCACAAACCCTGAAGCTCGCTTTAGAACTGATGCAAAAGAATATCGAAGAGCCGCTATCGATCGACGAACTGGCTGAATGTGTGAAAATTTCCCGACGACAATTGGAGCGGCGCTTCTGCCGTTTCGTGGGCGCCACGCCCACACGTTACTACCTTGAGCTGCGCTTGACTCGAGCGCGACAGCTTATTCTGCAGAGCAATCGGCCGATCACCGATATCGCGATTGCGACCGGCTTCTGTAGTTTCGCCAACTTCCATATGCGCTTTCGTGACTTCTTTGGCGTAGCGCCGAGTAGTTATAGAGCGACGTATGAGCGCAGGCGCTGAGTTTTCGACACCCGCGCACGCGCAAAACATACAAAACCCGCACTGTCTAAGCCGCGCAAATGATGGCTAGCATCATCGATAAGGATTACCGAGAATTATGAATGCTCCATCGCCGGTGCTGATCTCCGCCGCGAACCACAACGAGCGGATGTCTACACGCATCGCCTTTCTTATCGCGGGCTTACTCATGTCCGCGTGGGCGCCGCTGGTTCCATTAGTTAAAGCCCGCGCTGGCCTGGACGATGGTGGTCTGGGATTGCTGCTTCTCGGCCTGGGTGGTGGATCAATTGCGGCCATGCCCTTCGCTGGATATCTCACGGCACACTATGGATGCCGCCCGGTCGTAATCTGGGCGACGATTGTCTTGTGTGCCGTTCTTCCGCTGTTGAGCACCATGGAGTGGCTGCCTGGCCTGGTCATAGCTGTAATCATCTTCGGTGCCAGCATGGGCATGCTCGATTGCGCCATGAATATACAGTCCGTCATCGTCGAGAAAAACAGCGGGCAGGCACTTCAGTCCGGCTTCCATGGCCTTTACAGCGTCGGAGGCATAGTGGGCGCCGGGGCTATGACCGCTTTATTGACCTTCGGGCTGGATCCACTGATTGCGGCGCTCTGTATCGTTACCACAGTTTTGGGATCGCTTTACAAGGCTGCGCCTACTTTACTGACCTATGGCACTGAACGGGGTGGGCCATTGTTCGCGGTGCCCAGAGGTATCGTGCTGCTGTTGGGGACGCTCTGTTTCATCGTCTTCCTGACTGAAGGTGCAATGCTCGACTGGAGCGCGGTATTCCTTGTCTCGAACCGAGGGTTAGAGCCGAGCATCGCCGGTTTGGGCTATGCATCCTTCGCCGCTGCGATGACGGTGGGCCGCCTGACGGGGGACGCCATCGTCAGCAAACTGGGCGGCGTGCGCGTCGTTGTGCTAGGCGGACTTTGCGCGGCCGCAGGCATGATCGTGTCACTTGGAATCGATGGCTGGCCCGCGTCCTTGATCGGCTACGCCCTGGTCGGGGCTGGCTGCTCGAACATTGTCCCAGTGATCTTTACCGCTGTAGGCCGCCAGCAACGTATGCCACAGGCGGTAGCCATTCCTGCTGTCATCTCGATGGGTTATGCGGGGATTCTGATAGGTCCCGTATTTATCGGGGCGGTCGCCCATCTGAGCACCTTGTCGTTCGCTCTGGGCTGTCTGATTGTCCTGCTGTTTTTTGTCAGTGCGGCAGCTCGATCACTTCGAAATTAACCGATTCTTTTCAGATGGGATTTCAGCATTGACCATTGCGAATTGAGCTTGATCGTTCAGAAATCCAAGAGACATCACGATGGATGTATCACTGAATTCTCAAAGGGACCTGCCAGGTATGTTCAAGAGGTAAAAGGTCATGCAGTCGTACCCACAGATGTCGGAACAACAACTCCTGATACAGGGAGTGGTGATGCGGGAGGCACTTGTGCGGATCCTGGCCCGGCATTCTCAAGTGAGTGGAGTTGATGGCGTGGATACAGAAATCTGTGTTCGCTCTTTGAGCAATGCGCGCCTCGACATCGGCTTGCCTCCCTTCTCGGGCGCCTCCCTGCCCGCTTGCCTGGAACCCACGGTAATGCGGGCATTGGCTGATGCTCCCCGAACGGAACGGGACTTCAAGATTCTGCTTTCGGCTCTTGAAGCCCTGCTATCCAGTAGTCGCTGGATAAAGCGATCCGCTTCAGAAGGGGACGATGGTGCTTTCGAAGAAAAGCACCGACATGCGCTGATTCTCGGCAAGGGCGCACTGCTTGAATGTTCGACTATGACAGTGGGGTTGGCGGTAATGGAGCCCGAACTTTGCTATCCGTACCACAAGCATCCTCCGGCAGAGTTTTATATCGTTTTATCGGAAGGTTATTGGTACCGGGAAGATGTCGGTTGGTGGAGTCCAGAGCCGGGCGGTGTGGTGTTCAACCCGCCATCGGCTGTCCATTCCATGAGGTCAACCGACAAGCCGTTGCTGGCGCTTTGGGGACTTTCCTATGCAGTGGATTGATGCACCGACAATCCGCAGATTGCTCGACTATCCAAGCTTATGTACCACTTTCGCCCAGGCACATGGAGAACCGCTACCTGTCATCGCCGATCTATGCCTGGAGCCCCCTGGTGGCGCTGATCGTTTTATGTTGCGCCCCGCTTGGAGCGAACGGCAAATGGTCGGAGTGAAGCTTGCCACCGAGTTTCCTGGCAACCAGCACCGACACCCGGCCTCACCTTCGATACAAGGCGTCTATGTCGCGTTTGATGGCATCACCGGCGCCCCTTTGTTCATTGCTGATGGCGCCGCCCTCACCGCCCGTAAGACTGCCGCCGACTCGGCCCTTGGACTTGATCTGCTTGCGCGCCAGGATGTCCGAACGATGCTGATGGTCGGTGCCGGTGACATGGCTGGCCCACTGATCGAGGCATTCACGGCGATGAGGACGTCATTGCGCCAGGTTTGTATCTGGAACCGCACTAGACCTCGCGCAGAGAAACTGGCTGTCGAGCTTCAAATACCCGGTGTTGAACTCACTGTGGTCGATGATCTCGACGCGGCGTTACCTGCGGCTGAAGTTATCTGCGCCGCAACCATGAGCGACCAGCCGTTGATCCGTGGCGCCCAGGTTGCACCGGGCACACATGTCAATCTGGTGGGTAGTTGGCTACCGCATATGCGTGAAGCCGATAACGATGTTTTGATTCGCGGCCAACTCTATGTGGACTTTCGACCAACTGCCCTGGCAAGTGGCGAACTTCAGCTTCCGTTAACGTCAGGTGTTATCTCCTTCGACGATATATCTGGCGATCTGTTTGATCTGTGCGTTAGTGCTCCCCCTCGCTTCACCAGGGATCAAATCACTGTGTTCAAGAACGCCGGTGGAGCCCACCTTGACCTTTTTACGGCTCAACTATTGGCGAGGAGACTGGGTGTTGAACAAGCGGCGCTGCAGGTCGAAAACGAGTCCACCTAGCTCTTGTTCACGCCTCGAAGAAATGACATTTCGATCAGTACCGCCATTCTATACCGGGCCACACGGCCACGACGCTCAGCATCCACCAGCCCGAAAAGTATGGTAGCGAAGATCTCCGACAGCACAGGGGCGGCAATATCGAACTGTGTCTGAAGCTATCTGTGCTTCAGCCAAGCAAGGGGCCAATCTGGATAGCGGAAATTTTCTCCCGCTCGACCAAACTGCGCCGCTTCCAGGCCTACCTGCTACGACACCAGAATCGACGCTGGACGAGTGGGAATCCACGAACAATAAGAAACCGCTTGCTACCCGGTTTTCAGGGCGTCTTTGAACTATGATTTTCTCTGGGATACCGGAGGCGACAGCCACTCTTTCTCCCCGTGGTCGCTTGGCCCAGGCGATCTTCGGGTCGATAAATCCAAAGGCGTCGAGGGTCGCACCCTGTTGCCGAAGATGTTCCAGGATGCGATGAGGTGCACGGCCCAAGGCACTTTCGTCTGACACCCTGAAACGGAGAAGCCAACGTGAACACCTTGAAACTTCACCCTGCACTGGACAATGGTATCCAGCCTGCCGCTGCGAATTTCACAGGAGGCACCCTGCAATGCCTGTGTGCGACCGACAAGGTCGAGGTCAAGATCGACGCACAAACCCTGCATAACCACGCGTGCGGCTGCAGCAAATGCTGGAAACCGCAAAACGCGATATTCGCTGTCATTGCCGTAGTACCTCGGGATAAGGTCAGCGTCACTGCCCACGGTGAAAAACTGGCAATTGTCGACGAAACCGCCACCATTCAGCGGCACGCCTGCAAGCAGTGCCACGCCCATCTCTTCGGGCGCATCGAGAACAAAGACCATGCATTTTATGGTCTGGACTTCGTCCACACCGAGCTCTCTCCCCAACGTGGATGGGCTGCGCCGAGCTTCGCGGCGTTCGTGTCCTCCATCATCGAAACCGGCACACCGCCAGCGCAAATGAAGGCCATCCGTGAGCGCCTGCGCTCGATCGGCCTGGAGCCCTATGACTGCCTGTCCCCGGACTTGATGGACGCACTGGCGACTCATGTCGCCAAACAGAAAGGCCTGCTCCCCGCCGCCTGATTGATCGGCCGCCGCGGTTTCTTCGTCGGACCGCGGCCCCGACATCCCCCAAAAACACTTCCCGCACACTGGGCGCGACAGGTTACTTCAGACTACCCGACAAAAACTGTTTCAACCGCTCGCTACGGGGCTGTTCCAGCACAGCGCTCGGCGCCCCCTGCTCCTCCATCCGGCCCTGATGCAGGAACATGACGTGGTTCGACACCTGCCTGGCAAACGCCATTTCATGGGTGACCACCACCATTGTCCGGCCCTCTTCGGCAAGCTGCTGCATGACTTTGAGCACCTCACCCACCAGTTCGGGATCCAGCGCGGAGGTCGGCTCATCGAACAGCATCACCTGGGGCTCCATGGCCAGTGCGCGGGCGATAGCAACGCGCTGCTGCTGGCCGCCGGAAAGATGGACCGGATACTGGCTTTCAACCTTGGCTGGCAGACCTACCTTGGCGAGGTAATGACGCGCACGCTCCAGGGCTTCCCGTCGACCGATGCCCAGCACACTCATCGGGCACTCAATGAGGTTTTCCAGCACCGTCATGTGGCTCCACAGATTGAAGTGCTGAAACACCATCGATAGCTGGCTGCGCACAACCTGCAACTGCCGGGGATCGACCGCACACAAGTTGCCACTTTTGTTCTTGCGGGTCAGTAGCTCCTGCGAATTGATGATGATCCGCCCCGCCGACGGTTGTTCCAGATGGTTGATACAGCGCAGGAAGGTACTTTTCCCGGACCCGGAGGAGCCGATGATGCTGATCACATCACCCGCTCTGGCCTTGAGCGAAACACCCTTGAGCACTTCGTGGCTGCCGTAGTTTTTATGGACATCTTCAACGATCAATTTATACATGCGTGCAAGTCCGATGATTCAGGGTGTGGTTCAGTGCGTGCGAGGGTTAAGGTAGGCCAGCCAACGCAGTTCGCCGCGCCGAAACAGCCAGATCAGGAAAAACGCGCTGGCGGCATACAGCACCCCGGCAATGCCGAATGCGCTGAACGAGGCGTAGGTCGCCGAGTTGACGTCGCGGGCAATTTTCAGTAAATCGGGCACCGTGGCGGTAAACGCCACCGAGGTTGAGTGCAGCATCAGAATCACTTCATTGCTGAAAAACGGCAGTGCCCGGCGCAACGCCGACGGCAAGACAATTCGGCGATAGAGCGTGAACCGACTCATCCCATAGGCGCGGGCAGCCTCGATTTCGCCGTAGGGCGTCGCCCTGATCGAGCCGGCAAAAATCTCGGTCATGTAGGCACAGGTATTGAGACCGAACGCAAGCACCGTGCAGTTGAAGCCGTCGCGGAAAAATGCATTGAGAAAGTCCTGGGACCGAACCACGTGCAGGCTGTACACCCCGGTGTAGAAGAACAGCAGCTGGATGTACAACGGGGTACCGCGAAACACATAGGTGTAACACCAGACCGGTAAACGGAGCAGCGGATTGCGGCTGACGCGGGCAATCGACAACGGCACCGCGAGCAGGAAGCCGATCACCACCGACAGAATCAACAGCCACAAGGTCACTGCCAACCCGGAAAAATGCGGTCCATCACTCCACAGGTAGGCCTGCCAGTAGTCTTCGAAAATGCTGGTCATGGCGCAACCTTCCTGACACCCACCGAATAACGGTGTTCAAGCCACAGCAACACCCCGTTGGACACCGTGGTGATAGCCAGGTAGATCAGGCCGCCCACCAGCGTGAAATAAAAGAACTGCATCGAACCCTTGCCCGCATCCTGGGTGGCCTTGACCACGTCGGTCAGGCCGATAATCGAGACCAGCGCCGTGGACTTGATCAACACCTGCCAGTTATTGCCTATACCCGGCAACGCATGTCGCAGCATTTGCGGGAACAACACCTTGCGAAAGGTTTTCCCCCGGCTCATGCCGTAGGCCCGTGCCGCTTCGAGCTGGCCGGCCGGAACGGCCTGGAAGGCACCGCGAAACGTCTCGGTAAAGTACGCCCCGTAAATGAAGGACAAGGTCACGACACCGGCCAGAAACGGGTCGATGTCGATCTGACTGAACCCCAGCCAATCGGTCATTCGGTTGAGCAGCATCTGCAGACTGAAGAACAGCAGCAACATGATCACAAGGTCCGGCATGCTGCGGATCACCGTGGTGTAACCCGTGGCCAGAGCCCGCAGTAAACGGTTGGAGGACAATTTGGAACTGGCGCCAAGCAGGCCCGCCAGGACCGCGATCAACAATGACCACAGCGCCAGTTTGATTGTGGCCAGAGTGCCCAGCAGGATTTGCGGGCCAAAGCCTTCCAGAAGCATTTCACTCTCCTTGTTTTTATTAGGTTGAGGTGAAGGGGTGGCTCAAGCAGAGCGGTCTGGTCGACCACCCTGCCCAACGTTGTGAGGGGGCGTTATTTCGCGCCGTAGACGTCGAAATCGAAGTACTTTTTGTTGATTCGCGCGTAAGTGCCGTTGGCCAGAATGGTCGCCAGTGCCTTGTTCAAGTCTTCGCGCAACTCGACATCGCTCTTGCGCAAGCCGATGCCATCACCGACGCCGAAAAAGTGCGGGTCATCCAGGGTCGCGCCGGCAAACTCAAAATCCTTGCCCGGCGCCGTGCCCAGGAAGCCGTAACTGGCTTGAATAGCACCCTGCAGGGAGGCATCAAGTCGGCCCACCACCAGGTCGGCGTACACCTGGTCCTGATTCTGATAGGACAACACCTCCACTCCTTTCTTCCCCCAGACGGCTTTGGCATACGCTTCCTGGGTCGAGCCCTGCTCCACACCAATGCGTTTGCCCTTGAGCGATTCAAAGGTCGGCAACAGACCCGACCCGCGCTTGACCACCAGCCGTGCCGGCGCATTGGAGACCTTGTCGGTAAACGCAATCTGCTCAAGACGCTTGGGCGTCACGGTCATCGACGACGCCACTGCGTCGAACTTGCGCGCCAGCAGTGCCGGGATCATCCCGTCCCAGCTGCTTTCAACCCAGACACAACGGGCTTTCAGTTCTGCGCACAGTGCTTCGGCGATGTCGACCCCGAAGCCAGTCAGGGTGCCGTCCTGATTTTTGTATTCCAGCGGCGGGTACGTAGGGTCGACCCCCAGTCTCAAGACTTTGCCAGACCAGTCGGCGGCGCCGACCAGGCTGGATGCCGTCAAGCAAACCAGTGAAACAGCAGCAATCATCTTGTTCATTGTTATTTTCCTCTTCAGACCGCAGACGTTCTTTGTACAGACTGACGCTCGGCAATACGGCGTCTCAACTCAGAAAACGTTCGACCAGCTTGACCCAGTAACTCGCCCCGATCGGCAGGCAGGCATCATTGAAGTCATAACCGGGGTTGTGCAGCAGGCACCCGCTCTCCCCGTCGCCGTTGCCGATCACCAGATAGCTGCCGGGGCATTTCTCCAGGATGAAGGCGAAGTCTTCACTGGCAGTAAAGGGCCGCAGGTTATCGATCAGTTGCCCTTCCCCCAGCCACTCCCGTGCGACCTCCCGGGCGAATGCGGTGGACTCGGGATGGTTGATCAACACTGGATGACAATGCTGATAATCGATTTCGGCCCGGGCACCGAAACTGGCGGCCTGACCGTTGACCAACTCGGTGATTCTGACTTCGAGCAACTGGCGAATCTCGGGGGTCAATGCGCGCACGCTCAGGCTCATCTGTGCGCTGGACGGGATGACATTCGAGGCAGTTCCGGCATGAATGGAACCCACCGTGATGATCGCCACGTCCTGCGGGTTGACGTTGCGCGAGACGATGCTTTGCAATGCGATCACGATCGACGAGCAAACCACCACCGGATCGACCGCTTTGTGCGGCACCGCGCCATGGCCGCCGTTACCGATGATGTTGATCGTCACGGTGTCGGCAGACGCCATGAACGGTCCGCTGTAAAAACCCAGGTGCCCGGCGGGGTAGCCCGGCACGTTATGCATGGCGAAGATCGCGTCACAGGGGAACCGTTCGAGCAGGCCTTCTTCCAGCATTTTCCTGGCGCCGCCCAGCCCTTCTTCGGCCGGTTGGAAAATCAGTTGCAAAGTACCCTTGAACGCCCGGGTCTGCGCCAGGTGCCTGGCGGCCGTCAACAGGGTGGCCGTATGACCGTCATGGCCGCAAGCATGCATGACGCCGTCGATCCGGCTGGCGTAGGGTAAACCGGTGGTCTCCTGAATCGGCAGTGCGTCCATGTCGGCGCGCAGACCGATGGACCGGCCCTCACCATTTTTCAAGGTGCCGACGACGCCGGTCTTGCCGACACCGGTGCTGACCTGGAAACCCCACTGAATCAAACATGCGGCCACTTGCTCGCTGGTAGCGAACTCTTCAAAACCCAGTTCGGGGTGCGCGTGCAGGCTGTGACGCAACGCGATCATTTCATCCTGCATCGCTGCAATACCAGGCAAGACATGGCCGGCGTTCATTATTGTATTCCCTCGAAAAGACCTGAGCGGTCGCTGAGCTGGATCTTAGGGAACGGAGTCTGGGCTGGGGAGGCCCAGTTTGGTTATGATGACAACCACAAGTTGTCACCAGGGTGAGCAGATGAAACTGCATCAATTACAAGCACTGATTGCCAGCGCTGAAACCGGCAGTATCCGGGCGGCGGCGCGTTCACTGGAGATTTCCCAGGCGGCCGTGACCAAAGCGCTGCGCGAATTGGAAACCGCTCAGCAGTTACCGCTGTTTACCCGAACGCCCAGCGGTCTGAATTTCACCGAATACGGAAAAGTATTGCTGACTCACGCCCGCCTCGTGATCAAGCAACTCGAACATGCGCAAACCGAACTCGATCACATGCGTGGCAAGGCTCAGGGGCGGCTCTGTGTAGGGATCACGCCCTGGATAGCCCTGACCTTCCTGCCTGAAGTGGTCCTGGCCTTTCGTGAGCGCATGCCGCAAATCCGCCTGGAGTTGTTCGAAAGCCTGATGGCCGTGGCCCAGCCGCTATTGCGCGACGGCAGCATGGATTTTGCGATCGGCCAGCTTCACCCTGCGCAATCAACGCAGGAGTTCGCCTGCGAAACGCTGCTCGATTACCAGACCTCGGTGTTGGTGCGTCAGGGCCATGCCCGGCAGAGCGCTCGATCGATCCATGAACTGCTGGAGGAAAACTGGACGCTGAACTACGCACCCGACGGACACGACGGGCTGATGCAGGAGCTGTTCTGGCAACATGGCGCACAAATCAATGAAAACCGTATCGTTCGCGCCCACTCACTGGCGATCCTGCAGATGATGGTCGAGCAGGCCGACATGTGCACCTGGGGGCCGTCCATCGTCAGTATTGCCCCACCCTTCCTCGGCCGAGTGGTGTCCCTGGACCTGGCCGAGCAGTTCGAGCCCAGACATCTGAGCATCGTGACACGCCGCAATGGAGCGCTGAGCAACCCTGCGCTGTGCTTTACCGATTGCCTGTTGCAGGTGATTCGGCGCCATGCACGTTCGGCGAAGAAGGAAGATCGGCAATTGTTTGAAACGCTGCGGTTGTTGGTTTGATTAGCGCCTCGGCTGTGAAATCGCAGCCGGCGGCAGCTGCATTCGCCGTGCTCATCTCTACAAATGAGATGAATGCGGACATACAGGGGCTGCCGCCAGCTGCGATCTTTTTCGGTCAGCGATCCAAGCCGCTGATGGTTGCAAGGCAGGCACTGCCACCCTGCCTGGGCAGGAACACCTCGGCCAGCATGCAGCGCGCGCTGCCGCCACCGATGCGCTCGATGGTGTCGATGTTCACCGGCAACGGCGTGGTGTGAGCTTCGATCAAGCGACGCTGATTGGCGTCCAGTGATTGCCAGGCTGTGCGCGACATCACCAGCAGCGGCTCGCCCGCTGCGCTGTGCACTTCCAGCATGTTGCCGGCAAAGGACTCCAGTTGCGCCCAGTTCAAGGCGATGACCTGTTTGCCGCTGGTTTCGAGCCGTTCACGCAGCGCCGTACGTTCGCCCGAATGGGGCAAGGACGCCAGGCAAGCCACCGCCAGGCGGGTGCCGACACTCATCATCACATTGGTGTGATAAATCGCCACGCCCTGGCGATCCACCGCGTTGAACGCACAGAGTTCATAGCCCAAATGGGTGACCAACTGATCCAGGGCCTGGGCGTGGGTGCGTGTGGAATACCCGGCGTAGCAAATCCGCTGTTGCCGATCCAGGACCATGCTGCCGGTGCCCTCCAGGAAAACCTCCT
>RCUN01000229.1_pt1 | contig 46906 bp, 26 predicted proteins | sample 2166181 | NCBI WGS metagenome assembly RCUN01 (sample SAMN09932603, study PRJNA488358) | compost metagenome | feature: garden; material: soil; isolation source: compost soil in crotononitrile-enriched culture | place: Germany: Experimental Botanical Garden Goettingen | collected 2016-01-27 | reverse complement strand
GGCTGCTTTGCATCAGCCAGTGCAGCACGTCCGGGTCGAGCATGTGCCATTCGCGCCGGGCCTTGACCACCGTGCCAACCCGAGGCTTGGAATACACCAGCCCCTTGGCCACCAGCACCCGCGTGGCTTCGCGTAACACCGGCCGGCTGACCGCGTACTCCTCGCAGAGCAGGGCTTCGGCGGGCAGTTTGTCGTCGGGCAAGAAGCGTCCGGAGACGATCTGCATGCCCAGTTCCTGGACGATGCGCGAATGCATGCTTTTGCGGTCGGAAGGTTTGCGGTAATCCATGGGGAGTGGCGCGATCCTGAGCGATGGAGATGCCGCGCATCATAGCAGGCACCAGACAATCTTGAGGCGGGTAATGATCGTTCCCACGCTCTGCGTGGGAATGCTGCCCGGGACGCTCTGCGTCCCATTTCAGAGCTGGAACGCGGAGCGTCCCTTGAGGCATTCCCACGCGGAGCATGGGAACGATCGGTGGAGAAGGTCAGTGAGAGTGGCGGGGCACTTCAGCGCCTCGGCAACCTACCAGGAAGTCAAAGTCACAGCCCTGATCCGCCTGCAGCACATGGTCGATGTACAACTGACGATACCCGCCCACCAACAACTGCTGCGGCGGCTGCAGATCCGCCATGCGTGCCGCCAGTTCGGCATCCGGAATATCCAGGTGCAGCCGCCCGGTGGCGCAATCCAGCTCGATCCAGTCGCCTTCCTGCACCGTCGCCAAAGGCCCGCCGGCCGCCGCTTCCGGCGCCACGTGCAAAACCACCGTGCCGTACGCCGTGCCGCTCATCCGCGCATCAGAAATGCGCACCATGTCGGTCACACCCTGTGCCAACAACTTGGCCGGCAAGCCCATGTTGCCGACTTCGGCCATGCCCGGATAACCCTTCGGCCCGCAGTTCTTCATCACCAGAATCGAATCTTTATCGACCTCCAGTTCCGGATCGTTGATCCGCGCCTTGTACATGTCGAAGTTCTCGAACACTACCGCGCGGCCGCGATGCTGCATCAATTCCGGGGTCGCGGCGGACGGCTTGAGCACAGCACCCAGCGGCGCCAAGTTACCGCGCAATACACAAATCCCGCCATCGGCGCGAATCGGATTGTCGAGCGTGCGGATCACCTCGTCCTCGCCATAGATCGGCGCGTCCTTGGTGTTCTCGCCAATCGACTTGCCGTTCACCGTCAGTGCATTCGGGTTAGGGATCAGATTGGCTTCACCGAGACGCCGCAGCACTGCCGGCAAACCACCGGCGTAATAGAACTCTTCCATCAGGAAACGCCCCGACGGTTGCAGGTCGACGATGGTCGGCATGCCACGACCGATACGGGTCCAGTCGTCCAGATCCAGTTCAACGCCGATGCGTCCAGCGATAGCTTTCAAGTGAATCACCGCGTTGGTCGAACCACCGATGGCGGCGTTGACCCGGATGGCGTTTTCGAAGGCTTCCTTGGTGAGGATCTTCGACAGTTTCAAATCTTCGCGAACCATCTCCACTGCACGCATACCGGACATGTGCGCCAACACATAACGTCGCGCATCCACCGCCGGGATCGCCGCGTTGTGCGGCAGGGAAGTGCCCAGTGCTTCAGCCATGCAGGCCATGGTCGACGCCGTGCCCATGGTGTTGCAAGTGCCTGCCGAACGCGACATGCCACCCTCGGCCGCAAGGAAATCGTCAATCGTGATGGTGCCGGCCTTGACCTGCTCGCTGAGCTGCCAGACCACGGTGCCCGAGCCGATGTCCTTGCCCTTGTGCTTGCCGTTGAGCATCGGCCCGCCAGTCACAACAATCGCCGGCACATCGCAACTCGCCGCGCCCATCAGCAGCGCTGGAGTGGTTTTGTCGCAACCGGTCAGCAGCACCACGCCGTCGATCGGGTTGCCGCGAATGGCCTCTTCAACGTCCATGCTCGCCAGGTTGCGAGTGAGCATGGCGGTCGGGCGCAGGTTCGATTCGCCGTTGGAGAACACCGGGAATTCCACTGGAAAACCACCGGCCTCGATCACCCCGCGTTTGACGTGCTCCGCGATCTGGCGGAAGTGCGCGTTGCACGGGGTCAGTTCCGACCAGGTGTTGCAGATGCCGATGATCGGCTTGCCATGGAACTGGTGGTCGGCAATGCCCTGATTCTTCATCCAGCTGCGGTACATGAAGCCGTTCTTGTCGGCCGTGCCAAACCATTGGGCGGAGCGCAGGGTGGGTTTCTTATCAGACATGATCGATTCTCTTATTGTATGACTATATTGTTCGAGCTGAGGCGTAACATAAGCGCAAATTGCGATGTTTGGAAGTGTTGTTGCGCAAATAGTATTACTATATAGTCCGCTCAAACGGAGGGATGGTCCTGGCGAATTTTTCGCGAGAGGCGTCCCCCGAGGTTCCATAACAACAACAATCGGAGACCGATCTCATGAGCCAGGAACTGCGGCTTATTCGTCGCATCACGCTGAAACTGATTCCCTTCCTGATCCTGCTGTACCTGATCGCCTATGTGGATCGCTCCGCCGTCGGCTTCGCCAAGCTGCACATGGGCGCTGACATCGGCATCGGCGACGCCGCCTACGGCCTCGGTGCCGGGCTGTTCTTCATTGGCTACTTCCTTCTCGAAATCCCCAGCAACCTGATGCTCGAACGCTTCGGCGCACGGCGCTGGTTTGCGCGGATCATGATCACCTGGGGCGCGATCACCATCGGCATGGCCTTCGTTCAGGGCCCGCACAGTTTCTACGTGATGCGCTTTCTGCTCGGCGCGGCCGAGGCGGGGTTCTTCCCCGGCGTTCTCTACTACATCACCCAATGGTTCCCGGTGCGCCATCGCGGCAAGATCCTTGGCCTGTTCATCCTCTCCCAGCCGATCGCGATGATGATCACCGGCCCGGTGTCCGGCGGTTTGCTCGGCATGGACGGCGTCCTTGGCCTGCACGGCTGGCAGTGGCTGTTCATCGTCATCGGCACCCCGGCGATCCTCCTGACCTGGCCAGTGCTGCGCTGGTTGCCTGACGGTCCGCAACAAGTGAAATGGATGGATCAAGCCGAGAAAGACTGGCTGACCGGTGAGCTGAAAAAGGATCTGCAGGAGTACGGCCAGACCCGCCACGGCAACCCGCTGCATGCGCTGAAAGACAAACGTGTGTTGCTGCTGGCGCTGTTTTATCTGCCGGTGACGTTGAGCATTTATGGCCTCGGTCTATGGTTACCGACGCTGATCAAACAGTTCGGCGGCAGTGATCTGGTCACCGGTTTTGTGTCGTCGGTGCCGTATATCTTCGGGATCATCGGCTTGCTCATCATCCCGCGCAGTTCCGATCGTTTGAATGATCGTTACGGGCATCTGGCTGTTCTTTATGTGCTGGGCGCGATTGGCTTGTTCCTGAGTGCGTGGCTGTCGCTGCCCGTGGCGCAATTGGCGGCGTTGTGTCTGGTGGCGTTTGCGCTGTTTTCCTGCACAGCGGTGTTCTGGACCTTGCCGGGGCGCTTCTTTGCCGGCGCGAGTGCGGCGGCGGGGATCGCGTTGATCAACTCGGTAGGGAACCTGGGCGGATACATCGGGCCGTTCGTGATCGGGGCGTTGAAGGAGTACACCGGGAATCTCGCGTCCGGCCTGTATTTCCTGTCGGGCGTGATGGTGTTCGGTTTGATCCTGACGGGCGTGGTTTACCGCGTGCTGGAACGCAAACACGTGCTCCCGGTTGACCAATTTGCCGCCAGCGCCCGTGGCGCTACCCGAACCTGAACCCCATCGACCCATCACCACCGAACCTGTGGGAGCTGCGGTGCGACGACTCGACTTGCCAGCGATAGCAATCTGTCAGACACATTAATGCTGAATGTGCCGCCGTCATTGCTGGCAAGCCAGCTGCCACAGGGTTTTGCAGTGTTTCGAAGTTTTGTGTAAAGGAGAGGACATATGCATCTGGTTCAATTCGAATTAAGCAACCGCGAACGCCGCGTCGGCGTGGTCGACAACGATCTGGTGCGCGAAGTGCTAGACGCGCGCAGCGTGCGCGATCTGGCGCTCGCCGCCATCGAAGCCGGCAACACGCTGGAACAGCAAGTGCAGATCCTCGGCCTCGGCATCAGCCACGACTACGCCGAACTGCTCGCGCAACTGCGCATCCTGCCGCCCCTCGATCACCCGGACCCGGCGCACATGCTGGTCAGCGGTACTGGCCTGACTCACCTGGGCAGCGCCTCGGCCCGCGACAAGATGCACCAGCAGGCCGGCGACGAAGCGGCGATGACCGACACCATGCGCATCTTCAAATGGGGTGTGGAGGGCGGCAAACCGGCGGCGGGGCAGGCCGGTGTGCAACCAGAATGGTTCTACAAAGGCGACGGCAGTATTGTCGTTCGCCCGGGTCAGCCGTTCCCGGTGCCGCCGTTTGCTGAAGACGCTGGCGAAGAACCAGAGATGGCCGGCCTCTACCTCATTGGCAACGACGGCAAGCCTTATCGCCTGGGCTTTGCGGTGGGCAACGAGTTCTCCGATCACATCATGGAGCGCAAGAATTACCTGTACCTCGCGCACTCGAAATTGCGCAGTTGCAGTTACGGCCCGGAACTTCGCACCGGTGAACTGCCTCAACATCTGGCAGGCACCAGTCGCATCCTGCGTGACGGCGAAGTGCTCTGGCAGAACGAGTTTCTCAGCGGCGAGGCGAACATGTGCCACAGCCTCGCCAACCTCGAATACCACCATTTCAAGTACAGCCAGTTCCTGCGTCCGGGGGATGTGCACATTCACTTCTTCGGCACCGCGACCCTGTCGTTCGCCGATGGCATCCGCACCCAGCCGGGCGACGTCTTCGAAATCAGCCAGGCCGAATTCGGCGCCCCGCTGGTCAACGGCATCGTCCCGGTTCCGGCGGCATTTGAACCGGACAGCATCGGCACCCTTTAAGGAGATCCCATGACTCAGATTCTCGGTCACAACTACATTGGTGGTCAGCGTAGCGCCGCTGGCGACGTCAAACTGCACTCCGTCGATGCCACGACGGGCGAGCAGTTGCCGCACGATTTCATTCAGGCCACGGTTGAGGAAGTCGACGCAGCGGCCAAAGCTGCCGCTGCCGCGTACCCGGCTTATCGCAGCCTCAGCGCCGAACGCCGCGCGCAGTTTCTCGACGCAATTGCCGATGAACTGGATGCCCTCGGTGATGATTTCGTCGCCGTGGTCTGCCGCGAAACGGCGTTGCCCGCCGGACGCATTCAGGGCGAGCGCGGACGCACCAGCGGGCAGATGCGTCTGTTCGCCAAGGTTCTGCGTCGGGGTGATTTCTACGGTGCGCGGATTGATCTGCCGTTGCCGGATCGCCAGCCATTGCCACGTCCTGATCTGCGCCAATACCGCATCGGCCTCGGTCCTGTTGCGGTGTTCGGCGCAAGCAACTTTCCACTGGCGTTTTCCACGGCGGGCGGCGACACCGCTGCGGCGCTGGCCGCCGGTTGCCCGGTGGTGTTCAAGGCCCACAGCGGTCACATGGCCACGGCTGAGCTGGTCGCTGACGCGGTGATTCGTGCAGCGGAAAAAACCGCGATGCCTGCCGGTGTGTTCAACATGATCTACGGCGGTGGCGTCGGTGAATGGCTGGTCAAGCACCCAGCGATTCAGGCAGTCGGTTTCACCGGTTCGCTCAGAGGCGGACGTGCGCTGTGCGACATGGCCGCTGCACGCCCGCAACCGATCCCGGTGTTTGCCGAGATGTCGAGCATCAACCCGGTGATCGTCCTGCCGCAGGCCCTTGCCGAGCGTTCGGAAACGGTTGCCCGCGACTTGACTGCTTCAGTGGTGCAGGGCTGCGGTCAGTTCTGCACCAATCCGGGCCTGGTCATCGGCATCCGCTCGCCAGAGTTCAGCGCGTTCGTGCAGCAGGTTGCGGGTTTGATCGGTGATCAACCGGCGCAAACCATGCTCAACGCCGGCACCCTCGGCAGCTACGGTAATGGCTTGCAGAAACTGTTGGCGCATCCCGCCATTGAGCATCTGGCCGGCAATCCGCAGCAGGGTAATCAGGCTCAGCCGCAATTGTTCAAGGCCGATGCGAGCCTGTTGATCGATGGCGATGAAGTGCTGCAGGAAGAAGTGTTCGGCCCGACCACGGTGATTGTCGAAGTGGCGGACAAGGCGCAACTGAGTGCCGCATTGCACGGCCTGCATGGGCAACTGACCGCGACGATCATTGGCGAGCAGGCGGACTTTGAACGTTTCCCTGAGCTGACGCCGTTGCTGGAACAGAAGGTCGGGCGGATCCTGCTTAACGGTTATCCGACCGGTGTCGAGGTGTGTGATTCGATGGTGCATGGCGGGCCGTATCCGGCGACGTCTGATGCTCGTGGCACGTCGGTGGGCACGCTGGCCATCGACCGTTTCTTGCGTCCGGTGTGCTTCCAGAATTACCCGGACAGCTTGCTGCCCGAGCCGCTGAAGAACGCCAACCCGCTGCGCATCCAGCGCCTCGTCGACGGCAAGCCCTCACGCGACGCCCTCTGACACGCTGCCCCTGTAGGAGCTGCCGAAGGCTGCGATCTTTTGATCTTGATCTTAAAAAACAAAATCAAAAGATCGCAGCCTTCGGCAGCTCCTACTCGGGGAGTCGAGCGCCATGAGCTATCATTGGCCCTTTCCCCCCTAGAAAGACTGTTTGCCATGACTGCCCAAACCCTTCTCAACGCCCTCGAACACTGCGGCATGGTCGAAATCGACGGCCTGCACGCCTTCGAATTCGCCCTCGATGAAGACGATAACCTGCACATCGAATGCATCGATGGCCGAGCGGCCAAGCATTGGGAATTCACTCCGGCTCAGGTTGCAGCAGCAACATTTGATGACTCCCTGCAAAGCTGGCTGATCGTCGGTTATTTCAATGAAACCAAAGCGATCGGCGAACACCGCCTGGTCTGCCACGGTGACGTAATCAGCAGCAGCGACGATGAGGAAGAATCTGATGAAAATGCGTAAATTCTGGCCGCTGCTGATGGCCGGCAGCGTCGGTGCCATGGGGCTTTCCAGCGCATCCGCCGAGAACTTCCAGCTGCTGGTCGGTTCCTACACCGCCAACACCAGCCAGGGCCTCTATCGAATGAACTTCGACAGTGCCACCGGCCAGATCGCCGCCAAACCGCTGCAAGTGGTCAAAAGCGAAAATCCGTCATGGCTGACCCTGTCCAAAGACCAGCGTCGCCTGTTCGTGGTCAACGAAAACGGCCCGGGCCAGAAAGACCCGGTCGGCCGTGTCAGCAGCTATTCGATCGATCCGAAAACCCACACGCTGACCCTGATCAATCAAGTTCAAAGCCTGGGCAACGAGCCGACCCATTCGAGCCTCAGCGCTGACGCCAGCCACTTGTTCGTCAGCAACTATTCGGTGATGGAAGATCCGGGTGGAACGCTGGCGGTACTGCCGGTGGGTGCTGACGGCAAACTCAAACCGGTGGTGCAGATGAGCGCGCACCCGGCGAGCCGGGTCAACCCGGAGCGCCAGGCCTCCAACCACGTCCATTCGACGGTCTCTTCGCCGGACGGCCGCTACGTGTTCTCCAATGATCTGGGCGCGGACAAGGTTTTCATTTATCAATTCGATCCGAAAGCCAACCCGGAGCTGCCGCTGACCCCAGCGAAAGCTGCATCCGTGACGTTGCCTGCCGGCAGCGGCCCGCGTCATTTGCTGTTCAGCGCTGACGGTAAACACGCTTGGCTGACCATGGAAATGAGCGCGCAGGTCGCGGTGTTCGACTACCACGACGGCGTGCTGACCCAGACGCAACTGGTCGATCTGGCCGCCGGCCAGCCGACTTCGGACAAGGCTGCGGCGGCGCTGCACGCTTCGGCGGATGGCAAGTTCCTCTACGTCAGCAACCGTGGCACCGCTAATCAGCTAGTGGTGTTCGCGATCGATCCGGCGAGTGGCCAGCTCAAAGAACTGCAAAAGCGCTCGGTGGAAGGTGATCACCCGCGCGAGTTCAGCCTCGATCCGAGCGGTAAGTTCCTGCTGATCGCCAACCAGAAGAGCAACGAAATTGTCGTCGTCGAGCGCGATGGCAAGACCGGTCTGCTCGGCAAAACCGTGCAGAAACTGCCGATGGATGCGCCAAGCGACCTCAAGTTCATAGTGCGACAATAAGCCACAGGCCCCGGTTTACGGGGCCTGTCTCTTTGTATTAATCGCGCTGATATCCGGTAATGCTACAAAGCATTTCAAGCGATCAACCCTTGAGCGTTAAGTTTGCTTCACAGCCCAACCGGGCAAGCAAGCCAACCGAACACGAGGGTTACCGCCATGAACTTCAATCTCTTCTCCGTGATTGCCGCTTCCGCCATCTCCGCCACCGTTGTGCTGCCAGCCAGTGCCAACGTTGAAATCAACAGCAAAAAATCCCACACCCAGAGCTACACCCAAAAATACCTGCAACAGAGCGCCAACTTCTACGCCGCCCTGGATCACAAAGCCCAACACTGAAATGCCCGCTTCGAACAACTCCCTGTAGGAGCTGCCGAAGGCTGCAGTCTTGATCTTGCCCTTGGGATCGTTCCCACGCTCCGCGTGGGAACGCAGCCCGTGACGCTCCGCGTCACTGGACGCAGAGCGTCCCGAGAGGCATTCCCACGCTGAGCATGGGAACGATCAGATCGCAGCCTTCGGCAGCTCCTGCACGTGTGTTTTCCGCAGCACGATAGTTTTGTTCAAACACGCAAATAGACTGGCTAAATAATCAACGAAGCTGATGTTTACTATGGCAAACCCTGAGTGGTTAGCGCGGCTTTTTTGATTGATTCTGTGGACATCGAAACATGCCCACGGGAGAACACCATGGCCAGCGCAATCCTTCATTCAGCCAAACGCGGCGCCTACCTGGCCATCGGTCTTTACCTGGTCGTGGTGCTGGTCGTCAGTATCGCATCGCAGATGGAACACAGCTTTGACGCACCGATTCAAGTCGCCCACCCAGGCATCCAGTTTGAAGTCCGCTCGCAAAGCGTGATGGTCGACCGGGCCGAACTCGCGGGAGTCGGCGGAGCATGAAAGGTTACAGACTCTGGGTGATCGCCGGTTTGGCGTTTTTCACCAACGGCGCTTCATTATTGGGTATCGGTCAAGGCTCGGTGGGCGCACTGGCCCGGGCCATAGAGGCCAATCACAACATCGCGCACAACATCGAACGAGCGAATACCTTGGGGCTGATGGCCGGCAATCCGCCGGTAAAGGTTTCGGCTGATTTTCTCGGACCGTTCGAAGTCGATTGCATGGCACTCGGCATGTGCCAAGCGCTGGCCTGACTGATCGTTCCCACGCTCCGCGTGGGAATGCAGCCCCGGACGCTCCGCGTCCGATTGGAACGCAGAGCGTCCCTTGAGGCATTCCCACGCAGAGCGTGGGAACGATCATCAAGCAGGAAGGTGAGGGTTATTTCTTCATGATCGAGGTGAACAGTTCGGACTCGAGGAAACGCTGTAACCAGGCCTGTAAACGAACATAGGGCGTCTGCGCAAACCACTCACGATCAACATGCGCAAACTGCCGAACAAACGGCAGCAATGCCACATCCGCCAGGCTCGCATGGTCGGTCAGTAAGTAATCGCGATCGGTCAGCAGTTCATCCAGACTCTGCAAGAACAACGCCCCCTCAGCCCGATAAATCTCCATCGGTTGCTCCGGGTAACGTTCGGCGTACTTGTAGCGATTCAAATGCACTTTGAACCCTTGATCATTCGCTTCGATCAATTCAGCAATCCGCGAGTCGCCATCAAGCAACCAATCCTGCGGATCATTCTGCGCCAACGCCCAGCGCATGATCTCCAGACTCTCGTCAATCACCTGCCCACCGGCATCCAGCACCGGCACCGTGCCCTTGGGCGAGATCGCCAGCATCGCGGCCGGCTTGGCCTTGAGACTGACCTCAACGATCTCCACCGGCACGTTCGAATAACGCAGCGCCATCCGCGCGCGCATCGCGTACGGGCAGCGGCGGAAGGAGTACAGCGTGTTCATTTCACCTCCAGCGTGCTCAAACCATTGCCTTGGCGCTGCACCTGAATCTGCACCGGAATCCGCTCGTGCATTTCCTGCACGTGGGAAATCACCGCGACCTTGCGCCCCTGCGCCTGCAAGCCATCGAGCGCATCCATCGCCAGTTGCAGCGACTCCGGATCGAGGCTGCCAAAACCTTCATCGATAAACAGCGATTCGATTTTCAGCGTGCTCGACGCCATCGACGCCAGGCCCAGCGCCAACGCCAACGACACCAGGAACGTCTCGCCGCCGGACAACGAATGCACCGAGCGCAGTTCATCACCCATTTCCGTGTCCATCACCAGCAGGCCGAGCATGCTGCCGCCGCGTTTCAAGCGATAGCGTTTGACCAGTTGGCGCAGTTGCACGTTGGCGTGATGCACCAGCAGGTCGAGGTTGTAGGCCTGGGCGATCTTGCGGAAGGTGTCGCCGGTCGCAGAACCGATCAAGGCACTCAATCGCGCCCAGCGCTGATATTCGGCATAGGCCGAGGCGATCTGCTGCGCCAGCGCCTGATTGGCGTTTTGCCGGCGCTGGTCTTCGACCTGTTCGGCACGCAGTTCGGCGCATTGCTGTTCGCTGACGGTGAACTGGTTCTGCAGGTCGGTGAGGGCGCTGGCCAGTTGTTCGGCATCGAGGTTGCCGTTGTGCTGCGCCTGATGATCGAGCAACAAGCGATCCCGCTCCTGCAACAACACCTTGGCCTGTTCGATGGCTTTTTCGTTGTGCTGCAAGCGCTGGCGCAGTTCGGCGACTTGCCCGTCATCGACTCGCAACAGATCTTCGAGGCCACCGTCATCCAGCTCCGGATGGCGGGCGCGCCAGTCAGCAATCTTGCCGGCCAGGTCCTGCTGTTCGTTTTCCAGTGCCTGCAAACGCTCTTGCTGCGCCTTGAGTTCTGCGGCGATCTGCACGAGTTGCGTGCGCACGTTCTGCAGTTCCTGCGCGGTAGCGGTTTCGGCATTGCGCGCCTGTTCGACCACTTGCTCAAGCTGCTGCTGCCAGTGCTCGGCGCTGCTGTGCTCGCCAAGCAACTGGGCGAGTTTTTGCTGGCAGGCTTGCTGTTGCTCGGTGAGTGCCGTGAATTGCTGTTCGGCGCTGAGCAATTGCTGTGCGCGGGTCTGCTGGCGATCCTGCTCTTTCTCCAGCGTCTGTTGGCGCTGTTGCTGCTCGGCCTGTTCTTCCTTCTGCTGCTCGACTTGCGCCAGGCGCTCGGCGATCTGCCGATCAAGCTGCATGAAGGTCGCGGCCGGTTCCTGGCGCAAGGCTTCCAGGGTGTCGGCCGGCAACAAACTGCCGAACGCGCTGAGCTCTTCATCGAGACGCTGACGATCGCTGCTCAACTCGCGCTGCTGATTGCTCAGGTGCTGCGCCGCTTGCTGATGCGCGGTTTCGGCCTGACGCAATTGCTGGGTCAGACGCGCGGCGTCCTGTTGCAGGGTGAGCAGGGCGCTCTGGCGTTGTTCGTCCTGAGTGATGCTCTGGTTCAGTTGCTCGTTTTGCCGGGCGAGCCAGGCATCGCGCTTGTCGGCATCCTGATTGAACAACTGCGCGGACAGCGGATGCGCGTCGAGGCTCGGCGCCAACGCTTGCTGCTGGGCGGCCAGTTGTTCTTGCTGTTGCAGCAGTTCTTTCTGCTGAGCAATGACGCCAACGACTTCGGTGCGCAGTTCAGTGAGTTTTTCCTTGAGCTGATCGACGACTTTCTGGGCGTTGGCCTGCTCGCTTTCATCATGACGACCAAGGCTTTGCAGCAGCGCTTCGGGCTGATGATAGGGATGCTCGTTGCTGCCGCAGACCGGGCACGGCTGATCGTCCTGCAACTGCGCGCGCAATTCTTCGACACTGGCACTGCGCGCCAGACGCTGGCGTTCAAGCAGTTCGCGGGTGACGTTGAGGGTTTGCTCGGCGACGGTCAGTTCGGCTTTGCTTTTCACGCCGTCCTGAGTCAGTCGTTCGCGTTCCTGCTGGGCGCTGAGCTGGCGCTGTTGCAACTCGGCGCTGCGCTTGTCCAGATCCTGTTGCGTGGCCCACAGGCGTGATAAATCTTCGAAGGCGCGCAGTTGCTTGCGGTTGTCCTGCAGCAGCGTGCCGAGGATGCCGATCTGCTCAGCGACGGCGTCGGGTTCGGCGCCGGCCTCCTTGAATAGTACTTCCAGTTGCTGCTTTTGCGTGGTCAGCTCTGCGGCGCTGCGCGTGGCGTTTTCTTCGAGACTCGCCAGTTCCGCCTGACCCTTGTTCAGGCGATTGCCGATCAACATCAACTGTTGCAGGCGATCGCGGTAGGCATTCCACGCATCACTCAGCGGTGCCAGATGGGTACTTTGCTCCAGCTCAGCGGCGATGCGTTGCAGGCGTTCGGCGACTTGGGTCTGTTTATCCAGCAAGGCTTGAATGGCGTTCTGGCCTTCGGTGCAAGCCTGCTGCGCATTGAGCCTGGCTTCGGTACTTTGCGCGACATCCTTGGCCAGACGGGCGAGGGTGCTTTGCTCTTCGAAGGCCTGACGCAATAGCGGCGCGTTTTCACTTTGCCGTTGCTGCGCTTCGCTCAGGGCAACTTTCGCCGCTTCCAGAGTTTGCTCCAGTTGCGTCTGGCGCTCAGTCAGTTCGGCATTTTGCCGGGTGTGCGCGGCGATTTGCGCGGCCAGTGGCGTCAGCAGGGCATCGAGTTCGCTTTTGCGCGCGAACTGATGCCGCTGCGTGCCGAGCTGCTCCAGTCGCGTCAGTTTCACCCGCTCGCCGGCCAGACTTTCCGAATGCTGTTGCGCGCTGTGCAGTTGCTCGGCGGCCGCTTGCTGCGCGTCCTGCAACACACGTAAATCCTTGAGCCAGCCGTGCTGTTGCTCAAGCTGCTTGAGCTGCGCCTGCTGCAACTTCATTTGCTGTTGCGCGGCATTGAAGCGCTCATCCAACTCGGCCCGCGCTTCGGGCGCCAACGGGGTCACGCCGGTCGCCTGATCCTGCAACAGCTTATGCGCTTCGCGGGCTTCTTTAGTCTTGTCGAAGGCGCGGCGGCCGAGACGGGTGTACAGCGCGGTGTCGGTGAGTTTTTCCAACAGTTCGCTGCGGTCGTTGTCGTCGGCCTTGAGGAACGCACTGAACTCGCTCTGGGCCAGCAGCACGGCGCGGGTGAACTGTTCGAAGTTCAGGCCGAGCGCAGCTTCCAGCTGAGTTTTGTATTCACCTTTCTGGCTGGCGAGCAGTTGATCCTGATCGATGTCGCGCAGGCTCTGCCGGCTGGCCTGCAACTTGCCGCCGGCCTTCTCGCGCGCACGGTTAGCTTCCCAACGTGCCCGATAGCGACGGCCATCGACACCGACGAAATCCACTTCGGCATAACCTTCGCCGGTGCCGCGACGCAGCAAAGTGCGCGGGTCGCCGGTGGCAATTTCGCCGTCGGCATCCGGGACTTTGGCGTCACGGCCAGTGTTGTTCAGACGCGGCACCGCGCCAAACAACGCCAGGCACAAGGCGTCGAGCAAAGTACTTTTACCAGCGCCGGTCGGGCCGGTAATCGCAAACAAACCGGCACTGGCCAGCGGTTCAGCAGTGAAATCGATTTCGAAAGGCCCGGCCAGCGAGGCCAGGTTCTTCAAGCGAATGGCGAGAATCTTCATGGCTGCTCGCCCTCCAGTTGTACGTCTTGCAGCAGTTCGGCGAAGTCCTTCAGCGTTTGCTCGTCGACCTCGCTGCCATAGTTGTCGAGCCAAGCGCGGCTGAACAGTTCCTGCGGAGTGAGCTGGTCGAGTTCGATCAGCGCGGTGCCGTCTTCGACGCCGTCAGCACCACGATTACCGGCGTATTCAGCGGCGATACGCACCAGGCGCACGGCTTTGCCTTGCAGGGCGCTTTCGACTTGATGGCGCAGATCCGGCTGTGGCTCGTCGAGGGTTACGCGCACTTCCAGCCACGGTTGCCGCTGGGTTTCGGCGAGCAGATCGATGTTCGGCAGATCGGCCAGTTGCAGCAGGATTTCGGCCAGCGGTGCCGGGCCGATGCGCTGCAGATTGACCGAGCGCGGGATCAGTTTCGGCTCGACGCTGACCAGGGTTTCGCCGTCGAGGGTGACGTCGAGAATCTGGTGCTGATAGCTGATCTCCGAGAACGACAACGGGATCGGCGAGCCGCTGTAGCGAATGCGTTCTTCACCGTTGACCTTCTGCGGCTTGTGCAAATGGCCGAGGGCGACATAACTGATGCTCGGCCCGAACAGGCTGGCGGGCAGGGCTTCAGCGTTACCGATGATCAGGCTGCGCTCGGAATCTTCCGACACCGAACCGCCAGCCATGTGCGCGTGGCTGATGGCGATCAGCGCCTGACCGGGTTGGCGCTTGGCGTTGGCCGCTTCGATCAGCCATTCGTGCACCTGACCGATGCCGCGCAGATAGTTGTCGCCCAGATGCGCGCCCGTCACCTCTGCCGGACGCAGGAACGGCAGCGCCAGGCACCACGCGGCGATTTCGCCGGTTTTATCCGGCAACGGCAGCAGCAGGCGTTCAGCATCCAGTTGCCCGTCATCCAGCCACAACACCCGACCCAGCGCATGGGTGCGCAAACGGCGCATCAACGGCGCGGGCAATTCAATCCGCGAACCGGAGTCGTGGTTGCCGGCGATCATCACGATGGTCAGCAACGGCTGCTGTTCGTGGGCGCTGACGATGAAGTCGTAGAGGCGTTCCTGAGCTTTGACCGGCGGATTGACCGTGTCAAAGATGTCACCGGCAATCAGCAGCACATCCGGCTGCGCCAGTTGCAGTTGGCGCAGCAGCCATTCGAGGAAGCACGCATGCTCGAAATCGCGCTCCTGGCCGTGCAGGTTTTGCCCAAGGTGCCAGTCGGAGGTGTGGAACAGACGCAAGGTGGACTCCGCAACATTTAAAGAGGTGATGGCCGCGAGGAAATGAAGGGCGGCGAAAGAGGGGAGAGTTTACAGATTATTGCGGCGGGAGGGCTTGTTGTGCAGGTGAGCGACTGTTAAGCGGAACCAGGTTTTACTCATACCGATCGTCGGCAACGATGGTTTAGGTGATTCAAAAATTGACGCCAAAATAGTGGCCATCTAATATCGCGCCACTATTTTGATACTAGTGCGCTGCTTCCCCCTTTTCCCGCTTTTCGCAGATCGGCATCAAGGTTCGTGCCGTTCAGGAAGCATCGCGCTCGCCTTCAATCCGACTATCGCTGCCCGTTCTAAGAGACCTTCAACATGGATGTTCGCCAGTACGCCTTTCCTGCGCTCCAACCTTCTGCGGTCGTGAAAGACCGTGAACGTTTTTTGGGCATGCCCAAGCGCGGCCTGGCATTTCTGCTGGCGAACGTGATGTTCTGGCAACCAATGTGGGCGCAAGCCGACGGCATTGTGGTGGCCAACCCGAATACCTCGCTGGATCGCGCCGGCAACGGCGTGCCGATCATCAATATCGCCACGCCCAATGCCAGCGGCCTGTCGCACAACCAGTTCCACGACTACAACGTCGGTGCGCAGGGGCTGATCCTCAACAACGGCTCGACGCAGAATAATCTGACGCAGCTGGGCGGGCACATCATCGACAACCCGAACCTGAAGAACAGCGGTTCGGCGCAGGCGATTCTCAACGAAGTCATCAGCGGCAATCCGAGCCAGTTGCGCGGCTACACCGAAGTGGCGGGGCAGTCGGCGCGGGTGATCGTTGCCAACCCTTATGGCATCACCTGTAATGGCTGCGGTTTCATCAACTCGCCACGGGTGACCTTGACCACCGGCAAACCAGTGCTCGACAACGGTCGTCTGGATCGCTTTCAGGTGGATCAGGGCACGGTGGCCATCGAGGGCGCGGGCCTTAATGCAACCAACGTCGACCGCTTCGAGATCATCACCCGCAGCGCAAAGATCAACGCCGAGATTCAGGCGCAGAACCTGACGATTGTCGCCGGTCGCAACGACGTCAACGCGCAAACCCTCAATGCTACGGCCCGAGCCGATGACGGCAGCGGCAAACCGCAACTGGCCATCGACTCTTCAGCGCTCGGCGGCATGTACGCCGGCGCGATCAAACTGGTCGGCACCGAGGCCGGGGTCGGGGTGAAACTCGACGGCAAGCTGATTGCCAGCGGCGGCGATATCCAGCTCGACGCCAACGGCCAACTGAGTCTGGCCGACACCTCGGCCACCGGCGCGGTCAACGTCAAGGCGGCCAGCCTCGACGCACGCGGCCCGGTTTACGCCGGCACCGCGCTGAGCGTGCAAACCCAGGGCAACCTGACCAACCGCCAGACCCTCGCGGCCCGCGACAGCCTCACCCTCAGCGCCGGCGGGCAACTGACCAACGCCGGCGCCATCGAAGCCGGCGTCAACGCCGACGGCAGCCGCAATGCCAACGGCGACCTGAGCCTCACCGCGCAAAACCTCGACAACACCGGCAAAAGCCTTACTGCCAGCCGCAATCTGACCATCAATACCGCACAAACCCTGAACAACCAGGGAGGCACGCTCAGCGGCCAAACCGTTGCGATCAGCGCCGGCACGCTGGACAACCGCAACGCTGGCAAAGTGCAGAGCAACACCACCCTGAACCTCAACGCCGCTCAGGTGCTGAACAGTCAGGGTGTGATCAACAGCAACGCCAGCCTCACCGCCAACATCGGCCAGTTGATCAACAGCAACGGCGAACTCAGCAGCCAGACCGACGTGGTTCTCAACGTCACATCATTGGATAACGTTGCCGGCCTGATGAGCGCTGGCCGTCTGCTCGATATCAATGCGATCGGCGCGATCAACAACCGCACCGGCAAGATCGGCGCCAAACAGACCTTGCTGGTAAAAGCCCAACAACTCGACAACAGCCAGCAAGGCCAGTTGACCAGCGAAGGCACGCTGACCACGCGGATCAGCGAGCAACTGAACAACCAGAACAAGGGCCTGATCCAGGCCAACGGCGCCATGGACGTGCAGGCCACGCGCCTGGATAACCGCGCCGGCAAGATTTCCAGCCTCGACACCCTGACCGTCAGCAGCGCCAACACCGACAACCGCGGCGGGACGATTCGCGCCGACCAGGCCGCCAAACTGCTGATCGACAACCTGGACAACCGCGACAAGGGCCGCCTCGAAAGCAAGACGGCGCTGAGCTTCGACGGCAACACACTCGATAACAGCAATGGCGGCCTGCTGACTTCGACCGGTCTGTTGAGCCTCAAAGCCAAAGCCGTGACCAACGATGGCGGACGGATTTCCGCCAAGGGTGATATCGACGCCAACGTCGACACCCTCAATCAAGAACACGGCGAACTGGTCGCCGAAGGCAATCTGCTGCTGACCGGCAAAACCCTCAATAGCCATCAGGACAGTCTGGTCGGTTCGCTCAAGACTTTGACCGTCAACGTCGAGCAGATCGACAACCGCGCCAGCACACTGTCCAGCCAGCTGGATTTGCACATCAACGGTTCGCGCCTGGACAACAGCGATGGCGGCAAGGTGCTTTCCGACACCACACTGGCGCTGAAAGTCGCGCAGATCATCAACGCCAGCAACGGCCTGATTTTCAGCAAGGGTGCGAGCACCCTCAGCGGCATCGGTCTGAGCAACGTTGGCGGGCGCATCGTCAGCCAGAACACGCTCGGGCTGACCTTCGACGAGGCCATGGACAACCAGCAAGGCCTGATCAGCAGCGAAGGGCAGATGACCCTCAGCGCCGGCAGCCTCGACAACCGTCTGGGCAAACTGTCGAGCCTTGAAGCGATGGCGCTGACCGCCAGCGGTTCCGTGCTGAGTCAGGGCGGCCTGATCGTTTCGCAGAAAGGCCTGACCTTTAAAAGCGGCAGTCTGGATAACAGCGACAACGGCATCATCAGCGCCAAGGCTGATTCGACCCTGACTACCGGTGAGTTGAAGAACCGACAGGGCGGCAGCATCGCCACCGATGGCTCACTACTATTGACCGCCGCGCACCTGGACAACTCCGGCGGCAGCCTCGGCAGTCAGCAGAAACTCGAAGCTTCGCTGACCTCGCTGGAACAGGACGGCGGCGAGCTGTTCAGCAACGGCGACCTGACCCTGGACATGAACAACGGTCTGCTCGACAACCAGCGCGGCAATATTCATACGCCGGGTCAGTTGCTGCTGAAAAACCTCAAGGACGTCAACAACAGCGCCGGCGAAATCTCCGCCGCCAAGGCCTGGAGCGTCAACGCGCAAAGCTTGAACAACGACGGCGGCAAACTGCTCAGCAATGAGAAGCTCATCCTGGTCATCGACCGCGCACTGAGCAACGTCAAAGGCCTGATCGCCTCCGCCAGCCTCGACAGTCGCAGCGACAGTTTGAACAACAGCAGCGGTGACATTCGTGTGCGGGGCGATGTTGATTTCAGCGTGACTGGCATGTTCGATAACCAGAACGGCGTGGTCATCGCCGACAACGGCCTGACGATCATCGCCGCGAGTCTGGATAACCGTCAGGAAGGTCTGATCGGTTCGACTAATGCGCTGAAGCTCAACGTCGAGCGTGTCGACAACCGCAGCGGCGAGCTGTCGAGCAAGAGCGATGTCAGCCTGATCGGCGCCTGGCTCGATAACAGCGACAGCGGTTACATGCTCGCGGGAGGCAATCTGGCGCTGACCGTCAACGACGTCATCAACCGCAATAAAGGCCTGCTGTCCGGTGATACCGGGCTGACGCTGAGCGGCAAGACGCTGGAAAACAGTGGTCGCCTGACCAGCCAGAAAGACCTCGCGATCAATCTCTCCGGGGATCTGAACAACGCACAGGGCAGCCTCGTCAACGAAGGCGCCCTGGCGATCAACGCCGCTAGCCTCAACAACGACGCCGGCACCGTCTCCAGCGCCAAAGCGCTGACCGTCGACACGCGTGGCGCCATCAGCAACCAGGGCGGCAGCCTGCTGACCGATGGCGATCTCACCCTCAACAGCAGCGCGCTGGATAACCAGCAAAAAGGTGTGATCAGCAGCAAGGCCAATCTCAGCATCAATACCGGTGCACTCAACAACAACCAGGCGAACATTTACGCTGACGACCACGTCGACATCACTGCCGCTCAGGTGACCAATACCGGTGGCAGCCTCGGCGCCGGCAAGACACTGACCGCCAATGTCCAGGGCCTCGACCAGCAGGGCGGCAAGCTGTTCAGCGGCGGGACTGTCAGCGTCGATCTGAACGGCGGCGCGCTGAATAACCAGGGCGGCGTGATCAACGCGCCGGAGCAGTTGCTGCTGAAAAACCTCACCGACGTGAACAACCGTGGCGGCGAGATTTCCAGCGACAAGGCTTTTGAACTGATCGCCAAGTCGCTGGACAACAGCGGCGGCCAATTGCTGAGCAACCAGAAACTCACCCTGACCCTCGACCACGCACTGACCTCGATCAAAGGCACGATTGCCGCCGCTGCATTGCAGGTTCGCGCGGAAAGTCTGGACAACAGCGACGGCGGTGTGTTGCTCAGTGACAGCGACATCGAGGTCAGCGTCGATGGCCTGCTGAACAACCAGAACAAGGGCAGCATTCGCGCCGCACAACAACTGACCCTGAACAGCACCGGCCTGAACAATCAGGGCGGCACGCTGGTCGGCGTCTCAGGCCTGAATATGGATCTGGGCGCCAGCGCACAGGATCTGAATAACCAGGACGGAGTGATCAGCAGCAAGGGCGGGTTGAGCATTGCCCATCTGCGCGACCTGAATAACCAGAACGGCGTGATCAACAGCAAAGGCGTGCTGAGCATCGCCACCGTGCGTGACCTGAATAACCAGCAAGGCGAAATCTCCAGCGTCAACAGCTTCAGCCTCACCGGCAACCGTTTCGATAACCGCGGCGGCAACCTGATCAGCAACGATCAACTGACCGTAAAAGCGGCCGACCTGAACAACCAGAACGGTCTGCTCTCCGGCTGGAAAGGCGTGAGCCTCAGCGGCGGCACCCTCGACAACAGCCTGGAAGGCGCGATCTCCAGCCAGCTCGGCAACGTCAACATCGACCTCAGCGGCGCACTGCTCAACCACAGCAAGGGCGGCATCGGCGGCCTCGGCGAAGTGTCCATCACCGCCGCCAGTCTCGACAACAGCGCCGGCACGGTCAGCAGTGACGGCAAACAAACCCTGAGCATGACCGGCGGCGCGATCAGCAACGCTTCGGGTGGCCTGATCAAAAGTGGCGACACCCTCGACATCCGTGCGGCCAGCCTGAACAACACCTCCGGCAACGTCATGGCGAAAAAAGCCCTGACCTTTACCGGTGGCCCGCTGAACAATACGAAGGGCAGTCTGGTCGGTGACGACAGCGTCACCCTCGATCTGCTCGGCGCGCTGACCAACTTCAATGGCGCACTCGGCAGCGGCGCCGCGCTGCTGATCAAACGCGCCGCCAGCGTCGACAACCAGGGCGGCCAGTTGATCAGCCAGACCCTGCTGAGCCTGCTCACCAGCGGCGACCTGAACAACAGCCAGCGCGGCACCGTCTCGGCCAACGGCCAACTGGACCTCACCGCCGGCGGCACGTTGCGCAACGACGCTGACGGCCTGCTGTCCAGCCGCGATGCCGGCGTGTCCATCACTGCCGCCGCGCTGAACAACGCTAAAGGCGCGGTGCAAAGCATGACCGCGCTGAGCGTGAACATCGGCAACGGCGCGATCGATAATCAGGGCGGCAAAATCATCGCCCAGAACGCCGACCTGACCCTCAACGCTGCCAGCCTCGACAGCCGAGGCGGTGTGCTCTCAAGCCTCAACGGTCTGCTGCAAACCCGCCTGAGCGGCGTGTTGCGCAACGGCCAGGGCGGCAAGATCGAAGGCAGTCGCCTCGACCTGCAAGCGCTCGGCGGTATCTACAGCGATGGCGGACGGATCGCCGCCAACACCGGCAACATCCTGCTCAACGCCGGCGGCAACACCCTCGACAACAGCGGCGGCGGGATCTATGCCAAAGGCGTGGTGAAAACCATCGCCGGCCTGATGAGCAACAACAACGGCCAGATCAGCGGCAGCAGCATCGAGCTGGGTGCCGACGGTAACCTGAGCAACCGCAGCGGCCTGATCGAAAGCGCCAGCACACTGGCGATTCGCGCCGCCAATCTCGACAACCAGGGCGGCAAACTGCGCGCACTCGGTACCAGCGGCAAAACCGATTTCCAGATCGGCAGCCAGTTCGACAACCGCAACGGTCTGGTGGAAACCGCCAACACCGATTTCACCCTTGCAGCCCCGAGCTTTCTCAATGCCGGTGGTTCAGTAACGCATGTCGGTCTGGGTGAATTCGGCATCTCCACCGCCAACGTGATGAACGCCGGCGGCTCGCTGGTGACCCGTGGCGGCCTGACCCTGAACGCCGACAGCTGGACCAACAGCAGCGTGATTCAGGCCGGGCGGTTGACGGTGAATGTCGGCAACTTTGTGCAGACTGCGAGTGGGCAGTTGCTCGCTTCGAATCAACTGGTGGGGCGTGGTGGCAACTGGAGCAACGAGGGCTTGATCGCCAGCGATGGCAACATGGATATCCAGCTGTCCGGCAACTACGGCGGCAATGGTCGGGTGAGCAGCGTCGGTGATCTGGGACTTGCTGCTTCGCGCATTGACTTGAGCAGTGTGGCGAGCATCACCGGGGCCTCCACTGCCACGATCACCAGCCGTGGCAACCTGACCAATCTGGGCCGACTCACCTCGGTCGACAGCCTGACCGTCAACGCCGCGTCGTTGATCAACAACGGCACCTTGGGCAGCGCCGGCAATCTGCGGATAAACAGTGATTCGTTGCTCAACCAGAACGGGCTGATCTTCAGCGGCCGCGACATGAACCTACGCGTGGGTTCGCTCACCAACCGTTATGCCGACATTTACGGCATGGGCAACATCAGCATTGCCCGCGATGACAGCAATGGCTGGAGTTCATCGATCAATAACATTTCGGCGACGATTGAAAGTGTTGGCGATCTGAGTCTGGCGGCTGATCACATCGAGAACCGCAAAGATGTGTTTGAGGTTGCCGCGGGTGGCGGGCTCGTTTCGGGAACAATTGGCGTTCGCTGCACGACGTGTACTTCATTTAGCGGCATCAACTTCGAGAGTCGCCTGCCGAGCCACTTGGTCTGGGTTGAAAAATATCATTCAACCATTGTCAAGGATTCGGCTTCGGGCACGTTGACGGCCGGGCGCAATCTGACGGGCAATGGTCGCGAATTCATCAATAACGCCTCAACAGTCAGTGCCGGTCGAGATTTGACATTCAACGTACAAAATTTCACTAACCAAGGGGCAACGGTCGGGGATTACACCATCACGCGCTGGATTGATGCACCCAGGGCGAGCAGGGGCCCGGACTTTTGGCAGGACGTATTGAATTACAACGCCGCAAACGACCCGGATTATGACTCGGGCCAAACCGGTGTTGTGAACGGAAAGATCAGGATGGTTCCAAATATCCACACGTGGGATATGAATACGGTTGAATCACTCACCCGGATAGGCGGGCGTCAAGGTGGTCGCGAGGCTATCAGGTATCTTCTGTTTGGTTCGATCGCCATCGAATACGATTCCGGGAATCTCCGTTACGCTCCTCCTGGCTACGACACTGGCGTGCGCGCAGAAGCCCCGGACATCATCAAGAACGCGACACCTTTCAACACCTTTACTACCGAAAGCAGTCCGACAGCCAATGCCAACGCTGTAGTTCAAGCAGGCGGCACCGTTTACATAAACGCCACGAACAAACTCGACAATGGCGTGGTTCGCAACGGCAACGCATCGGCCGGTGGCGCAGCGCGTCTGGGTTCCACCCAACTGGGCGGCCAGGTCACGCCGACCGTCATCCGCATCAACTCACAGCTACCACCAGATCTGGCCCAGCAACAGGTCAACCCACTGGCCTTGCCGGGCTTCACCCTGCCAACGGGCGATAACGGCCTGTTCCGCCTCAGCCGCAAGGACGGCAGCGAGCAAGCGATCTCGCCGGTCAAAGACTGGGCAATCGGCTCGATCACGGCTGCATCCTCTGGACATACCACCGGAATGCCGGTCAGACATGCCACCGATTTCCAGATCGACAAGAACGATCCGGTCTCGATGAAAAAACGCGACCTGGCGTTGAGTGATGCCGCGTCGCTGAATCTCAACGACAGAACGGCTCAGTTCAACGTGGGTGCAACTGCGGCTGACGGTCCAGTCGGTGTGCTAGTGCCTGGCCGTGGCAGCCCGTCCTTTGACGTACCGCGCGTACAAGGTTTGCCCGACACCAGCGTGCGCTCCAACCCGCACAAATACCTGATCGAAACCAACCCGGTGCTGACCAACCTCAAGCAGTTCATGAGCTCGGACTATCTGCTGGGCAAGCTCGGCTACGACCCCGACACCAGCGCCAAGCGTCTGGGTGATGGCCTGTTCGAGCAGCGCATGGTGCAGCAGGCCGTGGTCGCCCGCACCGGCCAACGCTTCATTGATGGCCAGACCTCTGACGAAGGCATGTTCAAGTACCTGATGAACAACGCCATCGCCAGCAAGGATCAGCTCAACCTGTCAGTGGGCGTCACCCTGACCGCGCAACAAGTGGCGGCACTGACCCATGACATCGTCTGGCTCGAAGAGCACGAAGTGAACGGCGAAAAAGTGCTGGTGCCGGTGCTGTATCTGGCGCAGGCGAATAACCGCCTGGCGCCAAACGGGGCGTTGATTCAGGGCGGCGACGTCACTCTGATCGCAGGCGGCAACCTCGATAACGCCGGCACGCTGCGGGCGTCCAACAACCTGTCGGCCGAAGCCGGTAACAACCTCACCAACACCGGACTGATCGAAGCTGGCGAACGCCTCACGCTGAAGGCCGGCAACGACATCATCAACAAGTCCGGCGGCATCATCTCCGGCAAGGACGTCAGCCTGACAGCCACCAACGGCAGTGTGATCAACCAGCGTGATGTGACCAGTGTCGATGTCAGCCGCGGTGGCAGTGTGTACCACCGTGACTATCTGGATAACGCTGCGCGGATTGAAGCGGCCAATGATCTGACGATCAAGTCCGGCAAAGACATCAACAACATCGGCGGGGTTCTGCAAAGCGGCCGGGACATGACGCTCGATGCTGATCGCGATGTGAACATTACCTCGGTGCAGAATCGCAGCACCGATGCACGGGGGGGTAGTTACCTCAATCAGACGATTACGCAGCATGGCGCTGAAGTGACGTCCGGGCGCGATCTGTCGATCAGCGCTGATCGTGACGTGGCGATTGTGGCCAGTCGACTGGATGCCAAGCGCGACCTCAAAGCCGACGCCGGCCATGACATTGTCATCACCTCGGCCGCCGACGAGAGTGATTACGTTTCGCGCAGCAAAAAGCGCGCAACTGAAACCCATAGCGTCACGCAACAATCATCGGTATTGAACGCCGGCCGGGACATTGCCCTGAAAGCAGGTAACGATCTGGGCATTATCGCCAGCCGGATCAAGGCCGAAGATGATGTCAGCCTCAAAGCCGTTCAGGACATCACCATCGCCTCTGCCGAGGATGAGAGTTCATCCTATTACTACAAGAAGAAAAAGGGATCGCACGGACGTCGCAAAACCACCGAGAGCGAAAGTTACGACAGCACCAATGTGGCCTCGGTTGTGGAAGCCGGGCACGACCTGACCGTAAACGCCAGCCAGACGGATAAGGGCGGTGTTTCTCTGGACGGCGGTCGTGATCTCACGGTGATCGGTAGTCAGCTGAAAGCCGGAAACAATCTGGTTCTGGGCGCGATGAACGATATCTCGGTGCTCTCGGCGACTGACGAACACAGTGATTTCAGCAAGACCACCAAGAAAGGGTCCTTCGGTCTCTCCAAAAGTGGCAAAAGTGCGGTCAACTCCAGCACCAGTCAGGTCGCCAGCCAGTTGCAGGCAGGCAATGACATCGTCGTTGCTTCGGGTAAAGACTTCCTCCTGCAGGGCAGTACTGCCACAGCGGGCAACGATGTCGAGTTCCGTGCCGGTCTGGTGGATGACACCGGCGACATCAATCTGATTTCGGCCAATGATACGGACTACAGCCGAAGCGAAGCCTACAAAAAGAAAACCGGTCTTTCAGTCTCGGGTGGTTTTCTGTCCCTCTCTTCAGCCAAAGAAGCAGGGCGGCTGGGTGAAGGTAACACCAGCGTGGGCAGCCTGGTCACGGCCGGCCGTGACACGATCCTCAGTGCTGAGCGCGATATCAATATGGTGGGCAGCGGTATCGACGCTGGACGTCATGTCAGCATGGACGCCGGCCGGGACGTCAATGTCGTGGCGGCAGCCAATGACCGCGCCGAGCAGGCATGGTCGAAGTCCAGGCAGACAGGCATCGGCATTTCCAGCGATGACAATGGCGTGAGTTTGTTTGCCGGTGTCGATGGCCTCAAGGAAAAGAATCGACGCGAACAGCAGACCGGTGCCGCCAGCCAGATCAATGCGGGGCAGGATCTGACCGTCAACGCCAAGCGCGATATCAACCAGATTGGCTCGGACCTGCAGGCCAGTAACGATATCGACCTGACTGCCGGGCGCAACATCAACATCGATGCCGGCCGCGAAACCCTGTTGGTAGAACAGCAACGCGAGACCGAGCGCAACGGTCTGGGCGTGCGTATCGACCACAACTATGGCCAGACGAAAGACGCGGTCAATGGTGCGGGCAAGGGCGAGGACAATGTCAGCAAGGGCTCCAGTACCCTCAAGGCAGTGGATGGCATCAGCCAGTTCCTCTCCGGGCCGACAGCAGACGTCAAGTTCGGCAATAGCAAGCAAAGCAGCAGCCAGCAAACCATCGAGCAGAGCAGCCGATCGTCGACGCTCAATGCCGGCCACGATCTGAACCTCAATGCCAAGAATGATGTAACGGTAAAAGGGGCGAAATTCCTCGCCGGACGCGACATCAATGTCGTCGGTCGTGACGTCACGTTCGATGTGGCCAAGGGCAGTGTCAACCAGGACAGCACGCAGCGCGAAAGTTGGGGCGGGATTCACGGTGGCACCAGTGGCGGCTTCAAGATCGGCATCGGTGGCAGCTATGGCATCGCCACTGAAGACGGCTCACATGGCACCTCTACGCCGACTCAACTGGGTGCCGGCCGGGACGTCAACTTGCAAGCTGACCATGATCTGAATCTGATCGGTACTCAGGTCACTGCTCGCCGGGATATCGAGCTTAATGCTTTCAACGATCTCAATATCCGCTCGGCGCAGAACGACAGCAGCAGCGACAGCAACCGGCACAACGGTGGCGGCGAAGTGGGTCTGGTGTTTGGTTCCGAAGGTGTTGGCGTTTACGCCAGTGTCAGCATGGGCAAGGGCGATCTGGAGCGCGAGGGCAACCGCCAGCAAGAGGCTTACCTCTACGCTGGAGACCGCTTGGGTTTCACCAGCGGCAAGGACACCAATATCGCCGGCGCCACACTGCGTGGCGATGAGGTGAGTGGTCGCGTGGGGGGGGACCTCAATGTCTCATCAGTGGCCGACACCGGAAAGGTTAAGGGCAAAGAATTCGATATCAGCGTGACCGCTACGATTGGCCCGGGTGCCGGTGTCAGTGGTTCGGTCGGCTACGGCCAGACCACGGGCAAGACCAACTGGATCGAACAGCAGACCACTATCACCGGTAAAAACAAGGTGGATATCCGCACCGAGAACCACACTCAGCTGGACGGTGCGCTTATCGCTGCCGACAACGGCAATCTGAAACTGGACACCGGCACGTTGGGTTTCAGTGATATTGCTGGTAGCGACAAGGAGCACGGTTACTACCTGAACGTCGGCGGTAGCTACACGGCGGGTAAAGGCACTGGCGCCCAGGACGCCAGCCAGACAGGTAAAGGCAAAGAAGGCGAGGCGGGCTGGAGCGTCAGTGGTTGGAAGTACGACAAGGATCGCGAACAGATCGTACGAGGCACCGTCGGCGCCGGTGAAATTGTGGTGCGCCAGGATACCGGGACCGGCAAGGATTCGACAGTCGGTTTGAACCGCGATGTCGACAAGGGCTACGAAATTACCAAGGACAAGGAATCACGTACCGATCTGTACGTGAGCAAATCGTCCCTTGAGGCCGTAGCGGATCCTTCCGGTACCTTGAAGGCCTGGGCAGAAAAAATAGAGAACTACGCGGACGCTACGCAAGGATCCTTTGAGGCAGCGCTCAGTCTGATTACCGGACCGGTCAACGTAGTGGGTCAGGCCTGGAACAATCTTCAGGCACAGCGAGTATCGCTGGATGAAGTCCCAGCGACAGCGCGCAAGGACCTGGGTGACGACCTGGCCCTGAACATCGCGAAGAATCTGGTTCGAAATGGCGGGAAGCCGGGAGATATCAATAATCTGAAACCGGAGGATGTCGCGGTCATCCGTAAATACGCCAAGGTATTTGCCGAATTTGCCAAGTGCAGCGACTCAGGCGGGTGTGGTACTGATGGCGATAAACCGGGGAATCCGGACGTTAACAAGTACCGCGATAACGATAAAAACAATCTGACCACCTTGCTCAAGGATTTGCGTCCAGGCACCCCGGGCGGCAAATTGTTGGCTGAGACTGAGCGGTTACAGAGCTTCATGGATGGACTGCCCAAGGAGCAGGCCCAGTTGCTGGCTCTGGGTATTCAGGCAGCGATGGGCCCGGCAAAAATGGCTCTTGGTCTTGCCGGAAATGTTCTGATCGCCAAGTTGTTCGGCGACAAAATAGACGCGGCCAAAGACGCCATTTCCAAAGGCATTGCCAGTGAACTGAGCGGTGAGGACAAGGACCGGCTGGAGCACAGTGATAACACCTTTAAAACGATGTTTGCCGCTGGAGCGACCGAACAGCAGGGTGACATCTATGTACGCGGCGCCACCACTCTGCTGAACATCGCCTTGGGCACCGCAGCCAACATGGCAGGCAGTGTCACTGGCAAGGTCTTCAGTGTCGCAGGAAACAAGGGCACTACCGGCGGAAAACTTACCGATCCGATTGAACCCAAGCACCCGGGCTGGGCAAATGAGTTTGGTGATACTTCGGGCAAAGGATGGGTAGACGGGCCGACGGTCAAACCTCCTGTTTCGCCAGTGCATGGTGACGGGGCGAAACCCCACGTCGAGGCGGTGGTAAAAGTCGAGACTGCCAAGTCCGTCAAAGGCAGTCATGAATATGAACTGCTCAACAATCCTGCTGCCAGAAGCCCCAACACCCGTTATGAGCTGGATAATGGCAATACGTTTACGACCAACAGTAAGGGTATGGTGGAAGAGCTGACGTTCACCCCGACCAAAGAGAAGGTGCCTCGGGACTCAAGGCAGACGGAGGCGGGTAAAGAAGGGCGGGATAGCGACGTGGGCGGGCATGCTCAGGCATGCAGCCAGGGCGGGACCTGCGATCAGTATAATCTCTTCCCACAGGACAAGAACTTCAACAATTCGGCCTACAAAGTGTTCTATGAAAACAGGGTCAGAGAGGCGCTGGACGATCCTGCCCGCACTGTAGGGCCGACGACAGTCAAGTTTGAGCGTGCTGATCCCGGCTCAATACGACCTGATTCGCTAATATTGACGTACATCATTGACGGTAAACCAAAAACCGTGACTTTCAAAAATGAAGCCCATCAAACTCCGGAGGTAAGCGGGTGATTACTGAAGATTTCGAACTCGTCAAAGAGATTTTTAAACTTGTTGAAGCGGGAATTATTCAAGGTTATGACGCCTTTCGGTATAGCGTTGAGTGGGGGGGTAATTACATGGAGGCCGACCTCGCCGTTGAAAGAAATGGCGCAGAAATCTGGGACGCTGAAACTGATTTCAATAATTCGAAAATCTATGCGCTTGTAGAAAAGTTACATGAGAATGCAGACGCTCGCGGCGAGCCATGGACATCCTTTGTCCTGTCTTATCGCGAAGGCGAACAGGTGAAAACGAAATTCAAGTATTGATCGCGGACGCCGCATTTCCGCGTTCCGGGTAACGAACGGGTGGCTCTGGCCACCTGTCGTTTATCTGACCAGCGCAGCAAGACAGACCCAGAGTGATGCCTGTCTATCCAGTCCGAAGGGGGAGTTTCTTAGTGCCCTTCGGCAGGCGAGCGTCAGCTTGTTGCAAGTCAGACCTGCCGATACATCCCTCAAGTGTTCGTTGAGGGATCGTGGGTTCACTTCGGATAAAGCGGCGGCAACCCGCTGTCACCCACCGGATCCTGCACCCGTTCCGCCGCCGGAATAGTCCGGATCGCCCGCCACAAATCCTCACCCTGCCAATGCTGCCCCGTCTCGCTGTACAGCGCACCATTCAACCCATCCAGCGCATCCGACAACGGCACAAACCGCGCCGCCATGTCCGCCAGTGTCTCCGGCTGCTGACGCGCCCACGCATCCAGCGCCTGCCGCGTCGCCTGCGGATCATTCGCCTGGCTCGCGCGTTTGATGTCGTCCATCAACGTGCGTGGGCTCGGGCCGGTTTGGGCGGCGCGATGTACCGCTGGTTGCCAGCGGGCGCGCCACCACAGGCCGAAGCCGAGGAGGGTGGTGCAGGCGAGGATAAGGGTGCTGAGTTTCCACCACCACAACACATCGTTATCGACGACGCTCGGTTGCAAATTGCCGGTCGGGGTGTCGACTTGCAGGCTTGGGTTATTGGCCACTTGCAGGGTGCGCGCCGGCAGGCTGCTGTGTTCCAGGTGATCTTCAAAGGTGTTCCACCAGACCACGTCCACCGTCGGCAAATCGATGGTGCCGCTGCGGCTCGGCACCAGCGCTTCGCGTTCTTCGCGGCTGCCGACGATGCCCCGGTCGGTGCTCTGGTTGCTCAGCACCGGTTGGTCGGGGTAGCGGCGCAGGCCGTTGACGTCGGTGGCGGGCAGCGCTGGCAGTTGCGAGCTGGCGAGGCCTTCGACTTTCAGGGTCAGGCTGCGGGTCATCGAGTCGCCGACCTGCGTGTGTTCCGGTTCCGGGTTCCAGCTTTCGCTGAGGCTCAGGCTGCGCGCGGGCAGCCATGGCGCGTCGACCGGATAGGTCAACGGTTTGGGTTTGACGGTCAGGGGGATTTCGGACGAACTGACGCGCATCAGTTTGCCCGGTTTCGGCCCCTGCGCATTCGCGTCCTGTGACGGCTGCGTATCGACCAGTGTCGCGCTGAAGGTCTGCGGCGCAATGGTCAGCAAACCGCTGTGTTGCGGGTAGATTGCATAGCGCATTTCGATCACGCCATGGCGCACACCGTTGAGGTCTTTTTCGTAGGTACGCGTGTCGCCAAGCTGTTCGATGCGCGCATCGGCGATTTGCAGCGGCGTCAGGCTGCTGTCGTCGTACAGCGAAACGGAATGGTAGATGCGCAGGGTCAGGATCGCCTGCGCTTGCACGTAGACGCTGGACTGATCGAGGCTGGCCTCGATGAACACCGGATCAAGGCTGTTCTGGTTCTCGCGGGTGTCGCTCTCGACCACTTGCACGGTAATCGGCTGGCTCTGCGCGTCGCCCAGTTGCAGCGGCGGGATCACTACGCTGCCGTTCTCCTTCGGCAGCAGGGTGATGATCCAGCGCGTGGTTGCGCGGTTGTCGCCATTTAGGGTGTTGAGCTGGTTGACCTGCCGCGTGCCGCGCACTTCGAACAACGCTTCCAGCGCGGTCAGATCGGGTTTGCCGAACTGGGTGACGTCGCTGGTTTCGAGGGTGAGTTCGACCGTCTCGCCGGAGTTCAGGCGACTGCGATCCACACTGGCGGTCAGCTCGGCCGCTTGGGCGGTGGCCGTGCAGAGCAGCAGGGGCAGCAAGAGAGCGGTGAAGCGGGTCATCGAGTGTTTTCCTGATCCTGATGTTGTTGCTGTTCGTACCAGAATTTGCGTCGGAGCAATTCGCCGGGGTCGTCGGGGATCTTGCCCAGCCATTGTTCCAGTGCCTGACGTTGCTCGCCTTCGAGGTTGTCTTCACTCGGGCGTAGCGTCGGCACGGTATCCGTTTGTTCTTCTTCGTCGCTGCCCGGCACCTCGTTGGGGCCTGGCTGCGGCGGTGTAGTCGGTGGCGGTTCGCTGGCCGATTCGGTCGGTTGCGCCTCGCTCTGGGTTTCACTTTTTACCGCCGGTGGCGGTGCGGTTGCTGGCGGTGGTTCGTCGCCTGGCAGACTTTGCTGTTCGCTCGGTTTGGTGTCCGGCTCGGCGGGCGGCGGTGTGTTTTTCTGCTTGAGCAGGTTTTCCACCAGCGCCTTGTTGGTCTGCGCCGGGCGCAAATCCGGTTGCAGTTCCAGGGCCTGTTCATAGGCGTCGATTGCCGCTTCCAGCTCACCGCTTTTCGCCAAGGCGTTGCCACGATTGTAGTGGGCGCGGGCATCGCTGCCTTCGGCGAAGCGCTGGGCGGCGCCACTGTAGTCGCCGGCCTCGTACAACGCCACCCCTTGCCACTGATGATCTTCGAAATGTTGGGCGGCTTCGACCGGGCGCTTTTGCTTGAGCAAATGCAGGCCCTGTTGGTCGGGACGCAGCCACAGGTCTTCGAAGTCGAAAGCGTAGCTCGGCTGTGGCAAGCAAAACAGCAGCGGCAGGCAGAACAACCACCCACGGCGGCCGGCGCAAGCGGCGAGCAACAACAGCGGCAACAGCAGCCAGTAACCCTGATCGGCCCAGGTATCGAGGCGCACGGTCTGACCGTCGTCACGCAAGCTGCGCGGGCCGTTGAGCAGGCCAAGCGCGCCAAGATCCGCTTCGTCGAGGCGAGCAGGGTGGTATTCGCCACCGACGCTGTTGAGAAACGCGCTCAGGCCCGGACTGTCGAGTTGCGGCACGCGAATCGCGCCTTGCTCGTCCTTGAGGAAACTGCCGTCCTCTTGGGCAATCGGCGCACCTTCGGCGGTGCCGACGCCGAGCATCAGCAGTTGTGCCGACTCACCGTTGAGGGCACGCCGAATACCCTGGCGTTCCTCTTCGTTCAATGACGAGCCGATCAGCAGAATACGCCCCTGACCGAGCGCGCCTTGTTTGAGCAAGGCCAGCGCTTTGCTCACGGCGAGATCGGCACGATGGCCGCTTTCCGGCATCAGTGATGGCTTGAGCGCGTCGAGCAGATTGCGGCTGGTCGCCAGGTCATCCGACAGCGGCACCAGCGTGTGCGCGCTGCCGGCATAGACGACGATGGCGGTCTGCGCATCGCTGCGCGCCTGCAACAGGTCGAACAGCTTGCGCCGGGCCTGTTCCAGTCGCGTCGGCGGCGAGTCGGTGGCGAGCATTTCCGGGGTCAGTTCCAGTACCACCACCAACGGATCGGCGGGTTTCTGGCTGGTCTGTTCGACCCGTTCCCAACTCGGTCCGAGCAGCGCCAGAACCGTCAGCAGCCACGCCACGCCAAGGGCAACCCACGGCAGTTTGCTGTCGCGACCATTGCCGCCACTGAGCAGGGTGGCATGAAACGCCGGCGGCAAAATCATCTGCCAGCGCCCGGCGCGTTTCTGCCGATGCCAGAGTTGCCAGATCAGCCAGCCCAGCAGCGGCAGCAACAGCAACCACCACGGACGGAACCAGTGCGGCCAGAGCGCGATCATCGGCGCCTCCGCAAACGCAAGCGCTTAAGGCGCTCACGCCAGTCAGGCAGCGGACTTTGCAGATACAGCTCCTTGGTGAACAGGCGTTGCAGCGGGTTGTCCGGCCACAATTCACGGGCGACCAACAACAGACTCAACCACAGCGCCAGCGCCAAAGGCCAGTGATACAAGGCTTGTGCCGGACGCGCTTGGGTGGGTTGTTGAGTCACCGGTTCGAGTTGATCGAGGGTGTCCTTGATCGCTTGCAGTTCTTTGCCGTCGTGGGCACGGAAGTACTGGCCGCCGGTGACTTCGGCGATGGCTTTGAGCGCCGGCTCGTCGAGATCCAGACTCGGATTGACGCCGAGCAGGCCGGTCGAACCGCTGTCCTCAGGGTTGGCGCCAATCCCGATTGGATAGATTTTTACGCCTTCGCTCGCAGCGAGTTTTGCCGCCGTCAGCGGATCGATCTCGCCGCCGTTGTTGGCGCCATCAGTGACCAGAATCAGCACACGGCTTTGCGCCGGACGCAGGCGCAGGCGTTTCAATGCCAGACCGATGGCATCACCGATGGCGGTGTTCTTGCCGGCAATGCCGATGCGCGCTTCGTCGAGCCAGACGCGCACGGTGTGGCGATCAAAGGTCAGCGGCGCTTGCAGATAGGCTTGGCTGCCGAAGAGGATCAGGCCGACACGGTCGCCATCGCGACTTTCGAGGAAATCACCGAGCAGATGTTGCACCAGCGTCAGCCGACTGACTTCTTCGTCCTGCCACTGCATATCCGGGAAATCCATCGAACCGGACACGTCCACCGCCACCAGCAGATCACGCCCACTGGCAGCAATCGGCAGCGGTTCGCCGAGCCATTGCGGGCGGGCGGCGGCGGTCAGCAGTAACAGCCACAAGAGCATGAACGGCGCCTGTTGACGCCACGCGGGCAGGTTGGCGCGAGCGCGACGGCGGGCGAGGCCTTCCAGATCGGCGAGGAAACTGACTTTCAGCGCGGGCTCGCCGCTGTCGGCCACTGGCAGCACCAGACGCATCAGCCACGGCAGCGGCACCAGCACAAAGATCCACGGCCAGGCGAACTCAAACATGTTTGCGAATCCATGTATCGACCGCTTGGGTCAGGCCGGCGATGGCTTTGTCATCGAGTTTGCACTCCGGTTTATAGGCGCCTTCGACCAGCACCATCCAACGGGTGAGGCCCGCCGCCGGGCAACGGTTGTCGAGAAAGGCCAGCCATTTACGCCCATTGAGGGTGTGGCTCTGGCTGTAGGGATAGTGGTTGCGGCACAGGCGTTTGAGCAGGCCGTTGAGTTGCTGCAACCACGCCCCGGCCGGAGCACCGTCGTAGGGTTTGGGCATTTGCGCCAGTTCGGCGAGGGCGGCAATGCGCACTGGGTCGAGCGGCTGCTCGGCGCGGACAATCGGGCGTTTCTTCATCGGAATGAAACGGCGAAGTTTCCACACAGCGAAACCCAGCAGCGGCAGCAATAGAAGCAGCAGCCACCAACCTGGTGCCGGCGGCCAGAAGGCAATCGGTGGCGGCGAGATCAGCGGTTGCAGTTGTTCGAGGCCGTTCATCGACCTTTCCCCGGACGCTGCGGATTGAGGAATTCGCGCATCTGCTCGACCATTTCGCTTTGCGTGCTCAGCGGCATCAGCAGCACCCGCAATTTTTGCGCGAGCAATTCCCAGCGCGCGATGCGTGCTTCGGCCTGGGCGCGATAGGTCTGGCGCAGGTCGAAATTCAGCGTATCGAGTTCGAGTTGCGCGCCGCGTTCGGCGAATCGGAGAAGACCGGCGGCGGGCAGGGCGTGATCGAGGGGATCGGAAATCGGCAGCATCAACAGATCGCAATGGCGCGAGAGCAGGCTCAATTGTTGTTCAGCGCTGTCGGACAACGCGCGCTCGTCGCAGATGACGATCACCAGACTGCCCGGGCGCAGCACTTCGCGGGCACGGCGCAGCGCCACGCCAAACGCATCGCGATCCGGCTCGCGCTCGCTGTGCAGCGACTGGTTGACCTTGACCAGGCGGTTGAGCAATTGCAGCAGGCTCTGTTTGCTGCGTCGAGGCTTGATTTCGTAGTGCTCGTTGTCGCCGAACACCAGCCCGCCAACGCGATCGTTGTGGCCGAGCGCGGCCCAGCCGATCAGCGCCGCTACTTGCGCTGCCAGTACCGATTTGAACATCAGCCCCGAGCCGAAAAACAGCCGTGTGCTTTGCTCGACCATGATGAAAATCGGTCGTTCGCGTTCTTCATGGAACAGCTTGGTGTGCGGCTCTTGCGTGCGCGCCGTTACGCGCCAGTCGATGGTGCGCACGTCGTCGCCGGCCTGATAAACCCGCACCTGATCGAAGTCGACGCCACGGCCACGGAATTTCGAGTGATGCAGGCCGATCAGCGGGCTGCGCTGGCTCGGCGTGGAAAACAGCTGCACTTCACGCACGCGGTGGCGCATCTCGATCAGCTCGGCAAGGCTGACGCGGATGCCCGGTTCGGACGGCAGGGGGGCGTTCATGGGGGTCAAGCGACGGCTACGACGTCGAGAATCCGCTGCACCACCCGATCCTGATCGATGCCGGCGGCTTCGGCTTCAAACGACAAAATGATGCGGTGGCGCAACACGTCGAACAGCACCGCTTGAATGTCTTCCGGGCTGACGAAATCGCGGCCGGCCAGCCAGGCGTGGGCGCGGGCACAACGGTCGAGAGCAATCGAGCCGCGCGGGCTGGCGCCGTAGGCGATCCACTCGGCCATTTCCGGGTCGAACTTGGCCGGGTTGCGCGTGGCCATGACCAGTTGCACGAGGTATTCCTCCACGGCGTCGGCCATGTACAGACCGAGGATTTCCTTGCGCGCGGCGAAGATTGCCTGTTGGCTGACGCGGCGTTCGGGTTTGGTTTCACCGTTCAACGCTTCGCCACGGGCCTGCTGGAGGATGCGGCGTTCGACGGCAGCGTCCGGGAAACCGATTTTCACGTGCATCAGAAAACGGTCGAGCTGTGCTTCCGGCAGCGGATACGTGCCTTCCTGCTCGATCGGGTTTTGCGTGGCCATTACCAGAAACAGCGGCGACAACTCGTAAGTGCTGCGACCGACACTGACCTGACGCTCGGCCATGGCTTCTAGCAGCGCCGATTGCACTTTGGCCGGGGCACGGTTGATTTCGTCCGCCAGCACCAGATTGTGGAAGATCGGCCCTTGCTGGAACACGAAACTGCCGGTTTCCGGGCGATAGATCTCGGTGCCGGTGATGTCGGCCGGCAGCAGGTCAGGGGTGAACTGAATGCGATGGAACTGGGCTTCGATGCCCTCGGCGAGTTCTTTGATCGCTTTGGTCTTGGCCAGACCCGGCGCACCCTCGACCAGCATGTGGCCGTCGGCGAGCAGGGCGATGAGCAAACGCTCGATGAGTTTTTCCTGGCCGAGAATCTGCGTTGAAAGAAAGGTTCGCAGCGCTAGCAGCGCTTCACGATGTTCCATCGATGACTGTTCCTGCAAAAGGGTGGCCGAGGACGTTCGAAATGCGCCAGGGCTGGGGGCGTTACTTTAATCCATCGCGGGGGGTGGCGACTAACGGCATTTTGTAGAAAAAGGCAAAAGATCGCAGCCTGCGGCAGCTCCTACAGGTGATTGCATTCCAATGTAGGAGCTGCCGCAGGCTGCGATCTTTTGGCTGTCTGTGAAGGCCTCATCGCTGGCAAGCCAGCTCCCACAGGGACCGATGTGTTGCATAGATCGCATTCACACCGCTGATACCTGTGGGAGCTGGCTTGCCAGCGATGAGGCCAGTCTGGACGCCATCAAACTTCGTTAATGAAGGTACCCGTCCCATCAAGGATATTCGTCAAGGTCTCGACAACCTCATCCAGATCAACCATGTCCGGGTTAAAGCTGATCTCCAGCACATCGTCCCCATTCAACGCATCGGCATCCGCCGCCGCAATCTCGATCTTCAACAGATTCGAACTCAGGGTGACTTTCACCCCGTCCAGCGTCGAAGGTTCGCCATCCAGAGTGATCTCCAGCTCATCCTCATCCGGGTAGCGGCTCATCAGGAACATGTCGCCCTTGTCGCTGTGGCAGCAGAGCATTGCCATGTTGTCTTCTTCGTCATCGCACGGGTTGACGATCAGTAGGGCGGTGGTCATTTGCATGGTCAATTCCTGCCTCGAGGGGCGTGTTGGTCGCTAATGGGCGCGATTCTGCCAGTCCTCGGGAATTTCTGCATGTGAGAGTGTCAGAGGATGTGTCGTGAACGCGACATGGATCAATGGTCATTTCTGGCACGCATGTACCGTAAAAACGGGCATTCAGACCGGCATTTTCCGCCACGACTGCTAGTGTTTACCGGTGCCAGACCCTCGGTTTACGTGCCAATGACCGAATATGTCGCAGCACCGCAAGCAGACACATTGTCGCACCCTTTAAGCTGCGCAACGGATGAGCACCCGTAAAGGCATTGCCGGCACCGCTGGCAGTTGCTTTTGCAGATGCTCATTCTATGGAAGGTGAATGTGACCTGAGTGTCCCGTCCAGCTTCACCCACCTGTCCCCCTGTTTCCTCTGCCCGAGAATCAGGAACAGGGCGACACAAGCCCCGAAAGGGGTGTTGCACGCGACGCTTTCCATCAATAACAAGCTTAAGCGGAGTACCACAGATGGCGTTCTTCACCGCAGCCAGCAAAGCCGACTTCCAGCACCAACTGCAAGCGGCACTGGCGCAGCACATCAGTGAACAGGCACTGCCACAAGTGGCGCTGTTCGCTGAACAATTCTTCGGCATCATTTCCCTGGATGAACTGACCCAACGTCGGTTGTCCGACCTCGCTGGCTGTACCCTTTCTGCGTGGCGCCTGCTTGAGCGCTTCGATCACGCGCAACCGCAAGTGCGCGTCTACAACCCTGATTACGAGCGTCATGGCTGGCAGTCGACCCACACCGCGGTCGAAGTCCTGCACCACGACCTGCCATTTCTGGTCGACTCGGTTCGTACTGAACTGAACCGCCGCGGCTACAGTATCCACACCCTGCAAACCACCGTGCTCAGCGTGCGTCGTGGCAGCAAGGGCGAGTTGCTGGAAATCCTGCCGAAAGGCACCCAGGGCGACGGCATTCTGCAAGAGTCGTTGATGTACCTGGAAATCGACCGCTGCGCCAACGCGGCCGAACTGAATGTGCTGAGCAAAGAGCTGGAACAGGTTCTCGGTGAAGTCCGCGTCGCGGTCGCCGATTTCGAGCCGATGAAAGCCAAGGTGCAGGAAATCCTCACCAAACTCGACAACAGCGCCTTCGCCGTCGATGCCGACGAAAAGAACGAAATCAAAAGCTTCCTGGAATGGCTGGTGGGCAACCACTTCACCTTCCTCGGCTATGAAGAATTCGTGGTCACCGATCAGGCCGATGGCGGCCATATCGAGTACGACCAGAACTCCTTCCTCGGCCTGACCAAACTGCTGCGCACCGGCCTGACCTACGAAGACCTGCGCATCGAAGACTACGCCGTTGCCTACCTGCGCGAACCGACCCTGCTGTCGTTCGCCAAGGCTGCGCACCCAAGCCGTGTACACCGTCCGGCTTACCCGGATTACGTGTCGATCCGTGAAATCGACGCCGACGGCAAGGTCATCAAGGAATGCCGTTTCATGGGCCTGTACACCTCCTCGGTGTATGGCGAGAGCGTGCGGGTCATCCCGTTCATCCGCCGCAAGGTCGAAGAAATCGAAACGCGCTCCGGCTTCCAGTCCAAGGCTCACCTGGGCAAGGAACTGGCGCAGGTGCTTGAAGTGCTGCCGCGTGATGACCTGTTCCAGACCCCGGTCGACGAACTGTTCACCACCGTGATGTCGATCGTGCAAATCCAGGAACGCAACAAGATCCGCGTGTTCCTGCGCAAAGACCCGTACGGTCGTTTCTGCTACTGCCTGGCCTACGTGCCGCGCGACATCTATTCCACCGAAGTTCGCCAGAAGATCCAGCAAGTGCTGATGGAGCGCCTGAAGGCCTCCGATTGCGAATTCTGGACATTCTTCTCTGAGTCGGTACTGGCGCGCGTGCAGTTGATCCTGCGTGTCGACCCGAAAAACCGTCTCGACATCGACACCGTGCTGCTGGAAAAAGAAGTCGTACAAGCGTGCCGCAGCTGGCAGGACGACTACGCCGCACTGACCGTCGAAAGCTTCGGCGAAGCCCACGGCACCAACGTGCTGGCCGACTTCCCGAAAGGCTTCCCGGCCGGCTACCGCGAGCGTTTCGCTGCGCATTCGGCCGTGGTCGACATGCAGCACCTGCTGAGCCTCAACGAAAAAAATCCGCTGGTGATGAGCTTCTATCAGCCGCTCGGTCAGGTCTCCGGCCAGCGCGAGCTGCATTGCAAGCTGTACCACGCCGACACGCCGCTGGCGCTGTCCGACGTCTTGCCGATCCTGGAAAACCTCGGTCTGCGCGTACTGGGTGAATTCCCGTACCGTCTGCGTCACACCAATGGCCGCGAGTTCTGGATCCACGACTTCGCGTTCACTGCCGCTGAAGGCCTCGACCTCGACATCCAGCAACTCAACGACACCCTGCAGGACGCGTTCGTCCACATCGTTCGCGGCGACGCCGAAAACGATGCGTTCAACCGTCTGGTACTGACCGCCGGCCTGCCATGGCGCGACGTCGCGCTGCTGCGTGCTTACGCGCGTTACCTGAAGCAGATTCGTCTGGGCTTCGACCTGGGTTACATCGCCAGCACCCTGAACAACCACACCGACATCGCTCGCGAACTGACCCGGTTGTTCAAGACCCGCTTCTATCTGGCGCGCAAACTCAGCGACGACGATCTGGAAGACAAGCAACTGCGTCTGGAACAAGCGATTCTGACCGCACTGGACGACGTCCAGGTGCTCAACGAAGACCGCATCCTGCGTCGTTACCTCGACCTGATCAAAGCCACCCTGCGGACCAACTTCTATCAGACTGACGCCAACGGCCAGAACAAGTCGTACTTCAGCTTCAAGTTCAACCCGCACGCGATCCCTGAACTGCCGAAGCCAGTGCCGAAGTTCGAAATCTTCGTCTACTCGCCACGCGTTGAAGGCGTGCACCTGCGCTTCGGTAACGTCGCTCGTGGTGGTCTGCGCTGGTCCGACCGTGAAGAAGACTTCCGTACCGAAGTCCTCGGCCTGGTAAAAGCCCAGCAAGTGAAGAACTCGGTCATCGTGCCAGTGGGTGCGAAGGGCGGCTTCCTGCCGCGTCGCCTGCCACTGGGCGGCAGCCGTGACGAGATCGCGGCCGAGGGCATCGCCTGCTACCGCATCTTCATTTCGGGTCTGTTGGACATCACCGACAACCTGAAGGACGGCGCCCTGGTGCCGCCGGCCAACGTCGTGCGTCATGACGACGATGACCCGTACCTGGTCGTAGCGGCGGACAAGGGCACTGCGACCTTCTCCGACATCGCCAACGGCATCGCCATCGACTACGGCTTCTGGCTGGGTGACGCGTTTGCGTCCGGTGGTTCGGCCGGTTACGACCACAAGAAAATGGGCATCACCGCCAAGGGCGCGTGGGTCGGCGTACAACGCCACTTCCGCGAGCGCGGCATCAATGTCCAGGAAGACAGCATCACTGTGGTCGGTGTCGGCGATATGGCCGGTGACGTGTTCGGTAACGGCCTGTTGATGTCCGACAAGCTGCAACTGGTTGCCGCGTTTAACCACATGCACATCTTCATCGACCCGAACCCGAATCCGGCGACCAGCTTCGTCGAGCGTCAGCGCATGTTCGACCTGCCGCGTTCGGCCTGGACCGACTACGACACCAGCATCATGTCCGAAGGTGGCGGTATCTTCTCGCGCAGCGCGAAGAGCATCGCGATCTCCCCGCAGATGCAGGAACGCTTCGACATCAAGGCTGACAAGCTGACCCCGACCGAACTGCTGAACGCCTTGCTCAAGGCACCGGTGGATCTGCTGTGGAACGGCGGTATCGGTACGTACGTCAAGGCCAGCAGCGAAAGCCACGCCGATGTCGGCGACAAGGCCAACGATGCACTGCGCGTGAACGGCAACGAACTGCGCTGCAAAGTCGTGGGCGAGGGCGGTAACCTCGGCATGACCCAACTGGGTCGAGTGGAGTTTGGTCTGAATGGCGGCGGTTCCAACACCGACTTCATCGACAACGCCGGTGGCGTGGACTGCTCCGACCACGAAGTGAACATCAAGATCCTGCTGAACGAAGTGGTTCAGGCCGGTGACATGACCGATAAGCAACGCAACCAGTTGCTGGCGAGCATGACCGACGAAGTCGGCAACCTGGTGCTGGGCAACAACTACAAGCAGACTCAGGCCCTGTCCCTGGCGGCGCGCCGTGCCTACGAACGCATCGCTGAGTACAAGCGTCTGATGGGTGATCTGGAAGGCCGTGGCAAGCTGGACCGTGCCATCGAGTTCCTGCCGACCGAAGAGCAGATCAACGAGCGCATTGCCGAAGGCCACGGTCTGACCCGTCCTGAGCTGTCGGTACTGATCTCGTACAGCAAGATCGACCTCAAAGAGCAGCTGTTGGGCTCCTTGGTGCCGGACGACGACTACCTGACCCGCGACATGGAAACGGCGTTCCCGCCGACCCTGGTCAGCAAGTTCTCCGAAGCCATGCGTCGTCACCGTCTGAAGCGCGAGATCGTCAGCACCCAGATCGCCAACGACCTGGTCAACCACATGGGCATCACCTTCGTTCAACGACTCAAAGAGTCGACCGGCATGAGCCCGGCGAACGTGGCCGGTGCCTACGTGATCGTGCGTGACATTTTCCATCTCCCGCACTGGTTCCGTCAGATCGAAAACCTGGACTACCAGGTTGCCGCCGACGTGCAACTGGAGCTGATGGACGAGCTGATGCGCCTGGGCCGTCGCGCTACGCGCTGGTTCCTGCGTGCCCGTCGCAACGAGCAGAACGCTGCCCGTGACACCGCGCACTTCGGTCCGCACCTGAAAGAGCTGGGTTTGAAGCTCGACGAACTGCTGAGCGGCGAAATCCGCGAAAACTGGCAGGCGCGTTATCAGGCTTACGTCGAAGCCGGTGTGCCGGAACTGCTGGCGCGTATGGTTGCGGGCACCTCGCACCTGTACACCTTGCTGCCGATCATCGAAGCGTCCGACGTGACTGGCCAGAACCCTGCTGAAGTGGCCAAGGCTTACTTCGCCGTGGGCAGTGCGCTGGACATCACCTGGTACCTGCAACAGATCAGCGCGCTGCCGGTTGAAAACAACTGGCAAGCCCTGGCCCGTGAAGCGTTCCGTGATGACGTCGACTGGCAGCAACGGGCGATCACCATCTCCGTCCTGCAACAGGGCGACGGCACTCAAGACGTGGAAGCACGTCTGGCGCTGTGGATGGAACAGCACGAAAGCATGATCTCGCGCTGGCGCGCCATGCTGGTGGAAATCCGCGCGGCAAGCGGCACGGACTACGCCATGTATGCCGTGGCCAACCGTGAACTGCTGGACCTGGCATTGAGCGGGCAAGCGGTAGTGCCTGCGGCTGCTGCGAATGCCGAGCTTGAACTGGCGTAAGTAGTGGGTGAATGAAAAAGCCCCGGCGTCGTGAGATGCCGGGGTTTTTTTCTGTCTGAGAGGTTTGTGGTGGCTGTTCCGGCCTCATCGCTGGCAAGCCAGCTCCCACAAGGATCGGGTGCACCACGATACCTGTGGGAGCTGGCTTGCCAGCGATGAGGCCCATACATTCAATACAACTTCTGACCTTGCTTACTATCCAGCATCGACACTTTATCTGCAGGCCTCGCGACTAAATTGTTGAGCGACTGGTCAAACTTCTGCAGCGCCCGAACTTGCACATCCTGCTGCTGATTAATATCCGCCACAATCTCTTCCGACCGCTTGAAGTCCGCCCACACCGGTGTCAGTTCTCTCGCCTCGGAGCCTTTCGCCGTACCGATATAGTTCAGCTGCGCATCATAAAAATCGGCGCTGACGTCGGCCTTGATGTCGGAACTGCGCGAAGTGATCAACTGGCTGTGGGTATCGATGATCGCCACCACATCCGGTCTGGCCGCACGCAGACTCTGCATATCCGGATACACCGTCACCGAGCCGAACTGACGCTGCAGCGAGGCGTTGACCCATTCCACCGCCATGTCTGGTTTCGAGCTGGCGACATAGGCGTCGTGGATCGGCTGCACCAGCAGGCTCTGGCCGAAACCGGTGCCGGCGTTGGCTTGATAGTCACGCAGGTATTCACGGTTGGTCTGGGTACTTGGGCTGTAGACCACGCCGAGCGATACGCCGGGACCGCTTTTTACCTGAGTGGCGCTACTGCGGCCGGTGGGATGAGGCAGCAGAGTATCGAGAGAGGAAACTGCTTTTGGGGCCGTCGGCACTGAACAGGCAGAGAGGGTTAAAACCGATATCGCCAGTACACTGGTGAACGCAAGTTTCATGGTGTTTCTCCCGTGAAACAACATCAGTCGGAAAGTTTAAAAGTCGTAAATCACGACCGTTAATTCAGACTAAACCCGTCAACCTGACAATTTGCTGAGCTAACAACAGTTGATTAGGTTCATTTGCTGTAACCCGGCGCGGTTAATTGCCCCGGGAAATAAAAAGGCCCAAATCAACGATTTGAGCCTTTTTATTTATGGCTGGTTAAACAGCCATCAGTTTTTCAGCGGGATCAGCACTTGTTCATCCGGGGCCAGCACCATGAACACCAGCAACTTGGCGGGTTTGCTTTGGCTGGCATTTTTCGACACCAGATGCTCGGAGCCGGCGGGTTCGTACCAGAACTGGCCCTTCTTGTAGGTGATCGGTTGTTCGCCCTTCACTTGGGAAATCACTTCACCTTCCAGCACGTAAGCCATCGCCGTGCCGTCGTGTTTGTGGGCGATTGAGGATTGGCCGGGTTTGTAATCAACCTCGATCATCATGGCTTTTTTGCCGGGGGCGTTTTTCAGCATCTGGTCTTGCAGGACGGTGACTTTTTCCGAGGGATCGTGGGCGAAAACGGCCGAGGTGCAGAGGCTCAGGGCGAGGGCGGCGGCGAAGAAGGGCAGGGCTTTCATGGCGGGTTACCTGTGATGATCGGGGTGTTGCTGATCACAGTAGTCCGCAGGGCGGGGCATTCAAACGGCCAATATTCGGGAAGATCAGGTGACCAATCGGCGGTTATTCAGCGTGTTTGAGTACGCCATCGCTGGCAAGCCAGCTCCCACAGGTTTTGTGTCGTTCATTAAATTATCGAACGACGCTGAACCCTGTGGGAGCTGGCTTGCCAGCGATAGCGTCAGATCAGACGATAGGGAAGCTGTTGAAATCCACACTATTGGCCAGCCGACTATCGATCAGGTCAATAAACCCCTGCGCCTCGGGCCGGTTGAAATGCGCCTGCATCGCCGCTTCCGACTGCCAGCGGGCACTGACCGTCCAGCGGTGGCTGTCCTCGGGGCAGCGGTCGACCAGGTAGGAATCGCAGCCCGGCGTTTCGCGCAGGGTTTCGACGATCTTCTGCAGTTGCTTGCCCAGTTCATCCGAGCGGCCGGCGGCAGCCTGCACCTGCACCGTATTGATCACTTCGTTGGACATTGCTCACACTCCTGAATCAGGCCGGACGAATCCTGCTCATTGAGGGATAACGCCTGTGCAGAATAGGCCTGCACTTGTGGATCACCAATAACCAATCGGCGGTTAAATCTTTAGGCCAATCGCTCAGGCGACCTGCTGGAGGATGTCGCGCAGGCGATCCAGAGCGATATCGATGTCCAGGGTTTCGATGGCGCCAAAGCCGAAGTACAGGCCGTTTTTCGGTGTTTGCTGGTAATAGAAACCGTTGATCGCATACAGGCCGACTTCGACCTTTTTCGCCAGTTCGATCACCAGCGGCAGGTCGATCGGCACCTTGCAGAACACCGTCATGTGGAACCCGGCACTCGGCGGCACCGCCTGCAGCCACGGCGAAAGATCGTCGGCCATGCGCGCCAGAATGCGCTCGCGGCGTTGCGCATAAATGGTGTGGCAGCGGCGGATGTGCTTGAGCAGGCAACCCTCGGCGATGAACTTGGCCAGCGCCCATTGCGGCAAGGTCGAGGCGTGTAGATCGGTGAGTTGCTTGGCGCGGATCACCGCCTCGAGGATCGCTGGCGGCAGAATCGCATAACCCAGGCGCAGCTCCGGCAGCAGGGTTTTCGAGAAGGTGCCGACGTAGGCGACGATGCCGCGCTGGTCGAGATTGAACAGCGAATCGGTCGGCCGACCTTCGTAGCGAAACTCACTGTCATAGTCGTCCTCGATGATGATCGCGCCCAACTCATGCGCGCGAGCCAACAAGGCTTCGCGGCGTGCGTGGCTCATCGGCATGCCCAGCGGGAACTGGTGCGACGGCGTGACATAGATGAGGCGGGTGCCCTCGGGAATATGTTCAACCTGAATGCCCTCGGCATCCACCGGAATCCCGACCACCTCGGCGCCATGGGTGGCGAACAGCAGACGCGCTGGCGGATAACCGGGATCTTCCATTGCCACCAGACTGCCCGGGCGGATCAGCACACGGGTGATCAGGTCCAGCGCCTGTTGCGCGCCATTGCACACGACGATGTCTTCATCCTGGCAGTTGATGCCCCGGGAAAACGCGATGTGCCGGGCAATCGCATTGCGCAGCGCCGGCAAGCCTTCGGGCAGGCTGTAGAAACCCTTGGACTGCGCCATCTGCCGCATCGCGTGAGACACGCAGCGGCGCCAGTCATCTTGCGGGAACTGGCCCTTGCTGGTGGCGCCGCCGATAAAGTCGTAGCGCAGCGAACCTTCCAGCGTCGGATGGCGCAGAAACACCGGCAGCTTGCGCCAGCTCTCGATCACCTCGGCGCCGGCCAGTTCGGTGTGGCTCTGTTTGCGCTGGATCTGCGCCGGGCGCGCGTTGACGTAGGTGCCTTTGCCGATCACCCCGGTGAGAAAGTTTTCGTAGGTCAGTTGCGCGTAGGTGTCGGAAATGGTCTTGCGCGAAATGCCCAGTTGCTCGGCGAGCAGACGGCTGGGTGGCAATTGCGTGCCGGCAGCCAGACGCCCGGATTCAATGGCCCCGCGCAGTTGCTGATACAACTGACCGGCAAGATCCTTGCGGCCGTTGATCACGACGTGAAGTTCCATACCGACGAGGCTCCTGGGGCTGTTTGGCGTGCCCGCCAGATTACCGCTGTTGTTTGATTCGCAATAGTTGCCTATCCGAAAAACCCGAAATTGGCTCAATCCCTGTAGGAGTTGCCGAAGGCTGCGATCTTTGATCGTTCCCACGCTCCGCGTGGTAACGCATCCCGTGACGCTCTGCGTCACAGTGGACGCGGAGCGTCCATGGCTGCATCCTTTGCTGCGCGTGGGAACGATCATCGTGTATATCCGCGATTCAGTGGTGTACCCACAATTCGACAAATTGGGGCTGTAACGCATCGCTGTCGGCGTTTACGGTGCACTCATTATTCCGTCCACCGAGAACCGCCATGTCCCCGCGCCTGGATTACTACAACGCTTCGCCCAAGGCGATGAAAGCGATGATTGCCATGGAGGCGCTGACCGCCCACCTCAGTATCGAACAGCCGCTGCTGCAATTGATCAGGATCCGCGCTTCGCAGCTCAACGGCTGTGCGTTCTGCACCGACATGCATTCAGTGGATGCGCGACGGGCCGGGGAGAGTGATCGGCGCTTGTATGCGATTGCGGTGTGGCGCGACAGTAATTTCTTCAACCCGCGCGAGCGTGCGGCGCTGGCCTGGGCGGAGGCGGTGACGTTGTTGGCGGAGAGCCGTGTGCCCGATGAGGTGTATCAGCAGGCGCGCGAGCAATTCAGCGAAGGCGAACTGGTCGACCTGACCATGGCCGTGACCACCATCAACAGTTGGAATCGCCTTGCGGTGAGCTTCCGCCAAACCCCAAGCGATTGAACCCGCCCTGATCGTTCCCACGCTCCGCGTGGGAATGCCTCAACGGACGCTCTGCGTTCGGCTCTGGATGGGACGCGGAGCGTCCCGGGCTGCATTCCCACGCGGAGCGTAGGAACGATCGGTAAGCGACTGAACACCACAGGATCGTTCCCACGCTCTGCGTGGGAATGCCTCAACGGACGCTCCGCGTTCGGCTCTGGATGGGACGCGGAGCGTCCCGGGCTGCATTCCCACGCGGAGCGTAGGAACGATCGGTAAGCGACTGAACACCACAGGATCGTTCCCACGCTCTGCGTGGGAATGCCTCAACGGACGCTCCGCGTTCGGCTCTGGATGGGACGCGGAGCGTCCCGGGCTGCATTCCCACGCGGAGCGTAGGAACGATCGGTAAGCGACTGAACACCACAGGATCGTTCCCACGCTCCGCGTGGGAATGCCTCAACGGACGCTCCGCGTTCGGCTCCGGATGGAACGCAGAGCGTCCCGGGCTGCATTCCCACGCGGAGCGT
>RCUN01000228.1_pt1 | contig 46958 bp, 65 predicted proteins | sample 2166181 | NCBI WGS metagenome assembly RCUN01 (sample SAMN09932603, study PRJNA488358) | compost metagenome | feature: garden; material: soil; isolation source: compost soil in crotononitrile-enriched culture | place: Germany: Experimental Botanical Garden Goettingen | collected 2016-01-27 | reverse complement strand
GAACGGAAAAGATAAAGCTTAACCCGATCTCCGCATTGCGAGTGAACGACGTAGGAACGCCGGTTAAGGTCGTGAAACGTTACTTTAGCGACGATGAGATTGGCCGGTTCTGGCATGCTCTGGAAGGATCCAGCATAACCCATCAAAACAAGCTGCTCGTAAAACTGTTGCTGTTAACTGGCGCTAGGGGAGTTGAACTCAGAAAGGCGAAGAAGGGGGAGTTTGACTTAAAAAATAGAACGTGGCGAGTTCCTGCGGAAAACTCAAAAACTCGCCAGCCGTTTGAAAGGGGACTTTCGAGGGATGCTGCGGTGCTGCTTGAAGAAACAATAAATCTATACCCGGACATCAAGCAACTTTTCCCGCCAGCTGTCAGCCAGGAAGATCGGCCAATGTCGGCTGGGGTGCTGCTTAATCTTGCGGAACAGATCCGGAATGAGATGGGTGTGCATGACTGGGCAATGCATGATTTGCGCCGAACGGCTAAAACAAAGATGAGTGAACTGGGCATACCGCCCCATGTTTCGGAAAAAGTGCTCGGGCATAAGCTGGGGGGAGTGCTTGCCGTATATGACCAGCACTCATACCTGAAAGAACAGCAAGAGGCGCTCGACACCCTCGCCGCTCATATATCAGCCTGTGTATCATCAATGAAGCCGTGATCCCGGAAGAAGCGCATAACGTCGCTGAAGCGGTATTGTTCACCACCGTTGATCGGGTTTGTTCCGGGGGCTGGGGAGGGGAATGGCTTACCCTCTTTTGCCCACTGTTTTTTTCTGCGCCAAAATGTCGTTCTAGACATGCCGCCCAGTTGTTGCTGTACATACGACCGAGTGACCAGCACCGGTTGAATTGCCACGTTATTTTTATTGCTCATAATTTATCGCTCAGTGAACCGCCCGTTCAGCATGCCGATCGTGTAGATGAACCTGGCCAGGCTAACGCCGTGCGGTTGTATCTGCGCGAAATGGCTCATGATGATCGGGCGGGATAGTTTATCGAATGGGGTTTTGGGGTGTTCTTCTATCGCGTTGTGCAGCGCTTTATTGCACTCTTTGGCAACGTTGCGTAAGGCGTTCTCAGTTGTGATATCCACATTAAGCGGCCACCTCCTGGCGCGGTACGCACATTTCCGGCAGGTTAGCCCGGACTAAAGCTTCGGCGAACGGCGGCGGAACTGCGTTACCGCAGCGTGCAACCTGCTTATCTTTCGCGTACTTCTTGCCGCGATAGTCCCGATCAATGATGTACCACGACGGAAAACCCTGGGCGGCGTAAAGCTCATGTGGCTGCAGCATGCGCATGCCGATATCAATGATCTGGTAATCGATGCCCTCTACCGTGACCAGGCCAAAGCGATGCTTGGTCGTCACCGTCTGTAATGGCTCATCAGCAGCATGCCCAATGTTTGTGCCGTAGTATTTCAGCAGGAAGGCGCGAACCTCTCCGAAGTGATTGCCACCGGCGGTTACCGTCTGTAGGGGCGCGGTAACTTCCTGCCCAGTATTGGTGCCCCGCATCTTGATGAGGTTGGACGTTACCAGGGCATGGTGATCGACGGTTGTAACTGTGTGAGCTGGCTCGGCCAGATCTGCGCCGGGGCCGGTATAGTTGCCGCCGAAGTGTTTGGCCAGGAATGTGGCTACCAGTTGGCTTTTGCCACCACCGCCAGCTGTGATCGTGCCGTTCGGTTCATCCACCCCATGACCAACGCTGTTGCCGAACTGGCGCGCAATGACAGGAGCCACTACCAGGTGCTCCGCTTTCGTCGTGACGGTTGTCAGCGGCTTATTTGCATCATAGGCCAGGCGATCGCCACCGAAGCCTGTCTGGCCAATGCGGGCAATGATGGGAGATACCAGAGCGTGTTTCCCTCCGCCAGCAACAACTGTTCCGAGTGGTTTCTGGATATCAAGCGCTCGTGGCGCTTGGCCAACGCGTTCACCATAGCCAGTTTGAACCAGTGTCGGGCTGACCAGCGCGTAACCGTGGGTTTTAGTGATCGTTTGCAAAGGCTCTGCCAGTGACTGGCCCCGGAAACAATCGTAATTCGTTTTGGTGCTGGTGTGGTTGCACTTCACGATAAACGGCGTCGGGTTGTCGATCACAAAGCGCTGAATGCCACGGGCAATGCGGCGCATGGTGTTTTCTGCAAGCGGTCGCTTGCGTTCAAAAATGCTCGGGCATGGGATAGACCAGTCGATGCATTCCGCAGCTGTGCGCCACGGTTTCAGTTTACCGCTTTGGACTTCCAATTTTTTCGGGTCGCCATGGCTAACGACAGGCCACTCTACCGGCTGACCGTCGCACCGCATCACCATAAAAAATCGATTTCTAATAGTTGGCGCGCCGTAATCACATGCACGTAATTCGCGGTGATCGACAACGTAGCCAAGACCGGCAACCAGGCGGCTGACTTCTTCACTATCAGCTTTAAGCCCCAGTATTTCGCAGCATTCAGCCAGCGCCGGGTGATTGGCTGCAATGCCGGTGGTAAGCATGCCCACGAAGGCGTCAAACGTTTCCTTAGCGCGCGCCGGATCTGGGTAGCAACGTTCTGGGTAAACTGGCCCCACAAATTGAGCCATTAATTTTTTAGGCAAATTAGGCTTTGAGGGTTCAGTGATCAACGGCCCCCACGTTTTAAATTCTTCGACGTTCTCAAGCATCATCACGCGTGGACGTTTCGCCAACGCCCATCTGATCACGATCCAGGCAAGTCCGCGTATTTCTTTCTTAACCGGTGCGCCGCCCTTGGCTTTACTAAAATGACGACAATCCGGGCTAAACCATGCCAAACCGACTGGCTGCCCGGCGGTCGCAGCGACGGGATCGATATCGAACACCGACTCGCAGTAGTGCAGGGTGTCCGGGTGGTTGGTTTCGTGCATCGCTATCGCGTTTGCGTCGTGATTGATCGCAATGTCAACGCTGCGCCCAGTGGCCATCTCAATGCCGGTACTCGCTCCGCCGCCACCGGCAAAGTTATCTACTATCAATTCGCGGATCATGTTGTTGTTCCCATGGCATGTGACAAGCTGGTAATGGTGTGGACGATCGCTGATTCAGGCATCCCTTCCAGCTTGAGGCGGTTGATGTGCTGGCATAGTTTCTGCTGCAAGTGATCAGGCAACTGGCTGGCGCTCTCAACTTTCTGTAGAAGGAAATTCACTTCCTGCGGCCACACCTTGTTAGCGGTTTCCGGCAGAATAATTTCTGGAATATTTTGGGGTTGGTTTTGTGGTTTAAACGATTCCTGGGCCAGGTTGATATCGCTTTGGGGACACTCGTCGCCCCAATGATCCCAGCCGGGCGCATCGCAGCGGCTGAATAATTCGATTCGTGACACATCGCCATACAGTCGCTCAAGCCGCTGACGGGCTTCCCACGGCTTCGTGCTGTGTTGGCTAATTGGCGCATAGATGATTTGCTTTACTGCCGCGTCGGCGCGTTCTAGGCCCGCACCGCGAACCGCAACGAGCATCGATTCCTGGTTGCCGCGTGAATAGTTGCCGGGGTTCATCCGGGTGACGCCATTAAGCAGATCGAGGAAGTCGTAAAAATCGACCAAGCCGCCGTCCTCCAGCGCTGCGTTTACCGTGCGCTCGGCCATTTCGTTCAACTTCACCCAGGTGAATAAGAACATTTGGCGTACATCGAAGCCCCAGGCCTCGGCCAACTCTTTCGCCTGTTCGGTATGGGTGCCGGTGTACCACATGGCCAACACGCTGTTTTCTGCTGCGATTGACCAAACAGGCAGGCGCTTTAAATCCTGTAGCGTCATCGTGCTGTAGTGGTTACCGGCCGCGCCGTTACTTACTTTATTGCCATACGTCCAAGGCGGATCGGCATAGATGAGCTGATAGGTCATTGCCATATCCCCCAGGCGTTTTTTTCCGCGCTATTACAGAAATCGATCCGAGTGATAACCCATGCCTGATCGCGGTCGCGCGCCTTGTAATAGGCCTTGTTCCAGATTGCCGCCGCCTCGGCGAATTGTGCGCGCCGCTCGGCCTCGGCTGCCTTTTGAGCCAGTTCTTTGTATGCAAAGCTCATGATTAGCTCCCGCAAATTTTCGATAGTCGGCGCGCGCCGGTCATGGGCGTGGCCACGTAAGAGGATTTTCTGTTGATGATTTCGACGGTGACGATTAGCCCGCTGACCTGAACGCGATAGCACTCCGAAACTTTGCTGCGGCCATAGTTGCCGTAACGAGATTGATGAGCGGATAGGGCGGCCTCGGCAGCTTGGCGTTCAAGCGGGGATGGATCGCCACGGATGATGTGCCGCATATGGCACCTCCGGGGCAATAAAAAAGACCGCCTGAGCGATCTTTTTTATAAGTTATGGGCGTTATTTAAATTTGAGTTCTTTTTCTGCATCACACACGATAGCATCTATGAGCTTTTGTGTTGCTACAGCCATGTCTTTATAAGCAATAAAATCAGGGTAGCCTTCCTCATAGACGCTATGTTCAATCTCAGAATCTTTTTTGAAGAATTCATTCAGCAGTTCTTTTGTGTTATTTCCAAGAGAGATCGGAGATAAAACATAAAAACGATGTAGCTGTGCTTTTATTTCATGAAACCTTTCCCAGTCAACCACCCCTTTGGGTGAGGGGCGCTCATAATGCTCAGCCTCGTATAAGTCAGAAGCTTGCGAGTAAATTCCTTTTATCTCAAACAGCCTATCAATGAGTTGATTATATGAAGCATGCTTTTTCTCCCACCATTTTTCATAGTAAAATCTGCTTAGAGCGAAATAGGCTGTAAATCCTGCAGCTGCGACACCAATAACTATTGGGCCTATGAGTGTCAAGAAAAAAGAACCAACCTCTGCCGGAGTTATACTACTCATCATTTCTACCATGTGAATTAAGATAATACGTTATAGCATCTAAGCCACATCGTTTTCCATTGATTATGTTTTTCGCCAGCCTATCTATTACTCCCCCTCATTATCCCTGAATACCACCCGCGACGGTGCCAACGCCATTTGTTACTTTCATATCAGTGTTCATCCTGATCGGTTCTCCTTAGAACGCGTTTACCATCCACAATGACTGCCCGCTCTTCCGCTTCCAGCGCGTCGAGGTAGTACCAGCCAGGAGGCTTAACAGGCTTTCCCTTCTTCAAGCCGTCGAGCTGCGCGATCGCGTCATCTACGACCTCTTTAGGGGACTTGCCACGGTTTGATTGATCGGACATGGGTCACCTCATTAGCCCGCCGGAGCGGGCTGAGTGGGTCAACTCTAGAAAGGAATATCGTCGTCAAAATCAGGAGCCGCCTGTTGCGCTGCGTGGTTCTGGCGGTTGGCGGCGGCTTGTTGAAGCTTCGATGTTTGCTGCGACTGGCCTCCAAGCATAGAGCGCTGCTGCAGGCCGCCGGAGTGTTGAGGCTCTCCGCCGGTAATGCGTTCGTCTTTGTCTTTCAGTACCAGTAACAGTTTATCGACCGCCTCGGCGGGGATGCCGTCGATCGCCTCTTTGTAGGTTTTGCGCGTATTGGCGCCATAGACCTGCTTGATATCGAACCGGTACCCGTCACCGCCATCGGTCTTTGTGTAGAGTATTTTTTGCAGGACGAAGCCGATCGGCTTTCCTTCCAGTTCCTTGCAGTGCAATTCGACTTCGCCCTCGGTGTTGACGACTTCGGTTGCGTTAAGCTGCTTAACTTTTGTCAGGCCCATAACAGCATTAATCAGCGCCATTCCGTGCTTGAGTGGCTGGCCCTCACGGCCTTTATGGTTAATGCGTAAGTAGCTGATTTTGCCAACGTCAGAATCAATGCTGAATTCCAGAGTTTCTGTCTGCGAGTCGCGGCCAGATGTGAAAACAGCCGTGCTGATAGTGCCAGCATAAGCGCCGGTTTCCGATGCGCCGCCAGCGCCTGCGGTACGTGCTGATTCGTCGTCAAAGGTGAACATTGGTTGCATTGGTTGTTACTCCATGTTGAGTTCGTAATAGTCCCTAATCGCCTTATCAACGGCGGCCAGGTCGTTATCGATTTGAAAGCTGTCGAACAGGCCGATCGGTGATTTAACCGGGTCGGTACCGTCGGATTGAGTGGTGAAGTAGTAGCGGCTGTCTGTCACGCCGGTGCGAAGCGCGATGCTAAACATGCCCTCTACAGTGATTTTTTCGTCCAGCATCTTGCCGATCGTCTTCATCTTGATGCGGCCGGAAGGTGTTTCTTCTGTATGCGCCAGGAAGTAGACGATCAGGTCGTCCTCTGCCGCTTGTGCCGCCCGGATGACATCCCACGCACCGCCGCCGATCTCGGTGAACTTCTCGAAAGATTTCTCGCTCCGGCGGCGCATGAACTGGTTACCCATCACATATTGAAAATCGTCAACAACGACGAATTTTTTACCGGCGCGGCGGGCGAAGCTGATGATCAGGACGATATCGGCGGGAATGTCGGTAAAGAATACGTTTCCGGTTTTCGCTTCGAAGTCTCTAGCTTTCCAGCCGCTGGACTTGAACGGGAGGCGCTTGTTTTCCGGGTTGATGAGAAACCCGTCATCGGGGTTTAGCTTCATCATGCTGGCCGATTTGCCAGAGCCGGAATCGCCGAGTATTAACACTGGGATCCCCATTAGAACATTGCCCCCATAGCTTGCTTGATGGTGTAAATCTGGTCTTCGTTAAGCTCCATATTTGCCAACGCCCACCGGAACCAACCCGGATCCTGTGCTGCGATATCAACGAAGGTTTTACCCTTGTGTTTGCCGAACGGCATCGTGTGGAGCAGGGAAGGCCGTGAGGTGATTTCGCGCATCTGGGCAACGCTCCAGCGCGCAATGCTGTTCATGTAAAGCAGGTTGGTTGCCGTGACATAACAGTCATAAAGCGCCCGGTGCGCATGCAGGCCATCAGGCACATGAGGATTTAACCCGAACCGGTACCGAAGATACTGGTTACCGTGCTTTTCTTCCGGCCATAGCTTGCGCGCCAGTTTCAACGTGCAGATCCAGGGGGAGGTGATTTGGGGTAGTTTTTCACGGTCGAAAGCGACGTTGTGCGCGACATAGAGGTCAGCGCCTAGGTACCGGTCTATCACTGCATCAATAGGCGGGGCATCAGCGACCATTTCCTCGGTGATGTGGTGTATTGCCATGGCCTCAAAACTGATGGGCTCACAGGGCCGTACAAAGTCGCTCATGGGGTTACAAATCTTGCCGTTTACGATATCGACGCTGGCCAGCTCCACCACGCCGCCCTCGATGCTGGTGGTTTCAGTGTCGATCACTCGAAAGATAGTGCTCATGGTTAGTTCCAACGGTGTGCGCATCGGCGATAGCATCCAAGGCAGCCAGGCGGTGAGCGAGGCGATCGAGGTCTTCAGGGCCGAGATGGTTAGCGATGCAGATTGAGAGGATTAGGTGCTCGGCAGACAGCTGCTGGCGGGTTGGGGTTTCGATGATTTCTAATTCCATACAATCCCCAGAGCCAGAATGCCAATAACAAACACGATGGAGTAAAACACCCACTCGCTGCCCGCGTTCGCCTTCACGTTGCGGTTATTGACGTCATCGCCAGTAAGCCGAAATAGAAATTGGCCATTGCGGTATCGTTTCAAGCTCCCCATGGTGACCTCCGAACATCCTGGCGGGTTGGGCGCATAAGTGGACGCTTGATAGTTGCCTGGTATGCCTCGGCGCAAGGGCCATCAACACAGAAGATGTGCCGCTCCGAACCCCGATACATCTGGATAGAAACAGCCTTCCGATCCTCCGGCGCGCGGAACTTGCCGCAGAAAGCACAGGGATCGGCGTCGAGATGTTCGGTTGCCAACTGCAGCACGATATCTTCATCAAAGCGCCGCTGGCAGCCATCCGGACCGGTATACTCGACAAAGCGCGTCGGGCGATGTTTGTAATCGAGAGCAACCCGGCAGCCGTCGAACGTTACGATCTGGCTGCCGAGCTTTAGCAGTGAGCCGGGCAGCAACTGGCCGAGCCGAACCCGGTCAATTTTGGGAATGGTTTTCATGTGGTTCTCCTGATTCGTGGCATGACAAAGCACCCGCGCTGCAGGTTCTTTGCGATGATTAAGGAATTACTCGGCGGGGCCGGGGTGATGCCCGGCATCAGATGCCTTTACTTTTAAGCCCGATCTGGTGCCGCATCTCTCCGGGCTGCCTTGATGACCAGAAGCAACGCCCCCGAAGCTTCTGGCCGGTTGTCACAACGGGGAGAGCACTAGGGCCATTGCAACGCATATCATCGTTGCCTTCCCCTGGTGTTGTGGTTGGCCCCTCGCGCTTCACGCTTAGGCCCTAATGCTCTTTCCGTTGTGCGCCCCGTAGGGCGCGGTTAGAAAAATAGATGCCACGGTGGGCATCATTCATCCTCGCCCACTTATTGAAAGTGGTCGTTTAATCCATACTGCTGAGGCGTATCCCCTGGGTGTTGCCGGGATGTTTAACCACGCCCGGCACGTGGCTTCCTCACTTTCCACAGTCAAAGGAAACTGATAAATTGGTTATTCCACAGTCAATACAAGGAAATAAAAATGGCGGATTACACCGTTAGGGTTGAGCTCACTAATGCTGATTGGGATGCATATACCAAACTCCATGAAAGCATGGAGGCGTCAGGCTACTACAGAACAGTTATGGGTGATGATGGGACAAAATTTAAATTACCCGATGCTGAATATGTGGCATCTAAGAGTATTGGCATTACCCAAACAAGGGATGAGGTAATGCGGATTGCCAAAACTTATAATTCCAGTCCTCGAGTTCTTGTTACTGAGAGTGCTGGCAGGGCATGGTTTTTAGCCGCTGACAGATGATGAGGCACCAGGAATTGAAGGGGATCATTTTTCTCTCTGTGATACTCATTAATTTCGCGCACAGCAATTTTGCAGGCTTCACTAAAGCTGATGCCTGCTTCCCTTGAGATTTCTTCTATCAACTCCATCAGTTCTTTATTCACAATCATCTTGCAGTTACGTTAGTTGTCTTACGATGCCCTGCTGCAAAGAGGGCTACTTGGGGTAAGCACATAGCCCCGCATTCTTCCTGTATCCGCCGTGGTGCTGCTGGGCCATCTATCAGGGTCAATGCTTTGGCTACGTTCCCAGATACGCCCATAAGGCATGCTGAAACGACTCTCTCCAAACCTGCGTCACTGCCTTGGCCTGCATTTGCTGCTGCATGTTTCTGAGCGCGTTTAATCTTCCAGCGTTGACGAGAATTCATAGTTATCTCCAGTAAGTGGCTTTGGTGGTGTGACCACCGGTGCTCTATCCGGCATTCCCGACTCGACTTAATCCGCCGTTGGGCAAAGCCACACCCCAAAACCACTTTGGTTCTGGCCTCCCCGAATCAGGGAGGAGCCTAATTGTTAAAGAGCGCCCGGTGGTCTGGGAGGACGATGTTGCTGTCGATGAATTAACAATACCGCAAGTATTATTATCTGGCAATACCGCAAGTATTTAAATTAATATTAAAAGTATTATTAGTATGATTTTTAAGTGAATTTATTTTCGTGCCATAGTGATTTGGTCGAAAAAAGAGCGGAGGTTGCTATGGACATGGAAAAAGCACACGAGGCTATGTGCCTAGTGATCGGTGAGGCTGTAGTTCAGAGATGCTCAGAAAAGAAGAGGGTCACGAACGAGTCGGTCATTGAGATGATCGGAGTGCTGTCTGAAGGGGAGGGTGTCGATTTGGCGGTAGAGTTTGCGTTGGATGTGCTGCGATAGGCACAAAAAACCCGGCTCGGGGCCGGGAGCTATCGCTTACTGTTTTGAAAGAAGTCTGTAAGCGGTATAAACTGCGCCAATAATTGTTGGGACCGCAAGAATGATAGCAAGCTTTGCTTCTGCGATAGCAGTTTTAGTATTCGCTTCGGTTATTTTTGACGCTGATTCTATTTTATCGGTTATGTTTTTCGTTACAGAATCAAAGCGTTTATCAACAGCATTGAAGCGGTCGTCGATGCGATCAAATTTCGCTTCTATGCGAATCATGGTTTCGTTAAGGGATGACAAGGCAGACTCTATCGAATCCACTTTTTTTTCGAGACGATCCAGTCGCTCTGTCATGTCACCACCTCCGCCACCGCCATTACCATGAGAAAGATTATGGTCATTACCACTTGTTGTTGCAACACTATCATTAGATGAAGGTATGCTAAACAGCCGCGGTTTATTGCTACTCATTATTGCTGCACCTCCGTGTGAGAAACATAGAAATAGCAATCCCCTTCAGTAATTGGTTCGCCAACTTTCTCCCCTTTTTCACCCCTAAATGTTCGGACAATCACGTGATAAACTCCCTCTTCATCAAGATTAACCGAACTGGCATACATGGAGTAAATGTAAAGCTGTTGCCTATCACTAACCTTTTCACCAAATAGATATTCTGCACGTCCATCTATGGGTTCATCGGAAAGTACAGACTCATCATTATGATTGATATCGATTTCAGTAAAGTAATCCCCAAGGCTATCGAACATCATACCAACAGTGATAACCATAAGGTGTTTTTCACCCTTGCGGTTTAGATGTAGAGAGATATCAGGTTGATAGACCCCACCTGCGGTCATCTCAGGCTGTAAAAGTGTTGGGTAAACAAAAGCTATTTTTTCAACTGCCATATCATGTCCCTTTCCCTAAACCAGCCTCATCTTAGTCTCTACAGCTACACCAACGATCCGACAGTTGCCGTTTATTGGTGTCAGCGGCCACGCCGGGTTAAGTCCCTTCAAGTAACGTACTCCACCGTCAATGATCAGCTTCTTGAACGTGGCCTCGTTCGAGTCTTGCAGTTTCGCGATCACTAAGCTGTTATTGTTCGGCTCCCGACCGGTGTCGAACAAAACATAAGTCCCTTCTGGAATGCTCAATCCCACTGGGGCTGTCATTGAATCGCCTTCAACCAGTAACCAAAAAGCCTCCCCCTGAATGTGCGCATCAGACTCTAACCACAAATCGATGTCTTTTAACGTGTACGCCTCAATAGCTTCACCCCACGAGCCAGCCTGTACGCTGCTTAGAACGGGATATTTTTTTCCTGGGTTGTAGGTGCCTGCATATGCAGCGTTATCTATGGCTACTGCATATCGTGCCGCCTCTTGTGCAAGAGATGGGCTGAAATCTGAGATCGAGACTTCTAATATTTTCGCAAACACGGAAGCTGCAGCGACATTTAGCGCATTTCTCCCTGTCATGTAGTGACCAACTGCACCCTGAGACACATCGAGAGCATCAGCGATCGTTTGCTGAGTAATTCCTAGTGACTTCTTCTTTGACTCATACAGAGCTTTAAGTCGCATCGCATCTTGAAGCTGTTCTGTCGTCAGTGCCTTTTTCTTTGCCATAAGTCGATTGTAATACCTCCGCTATTAAAATGTGAAATACCGCAGGTATTGATATTTTCATTACTTGAGGTATTATTGTTTCACGCGTAATCACATTCGGAGCTTCTCATGGAGAAAATCACACTGGCTGATTATGTCGAGGCGAACGGTCAAGCGAAAGCAGCCGACATGATCGGTGTTCACCAGACAGCAATCAGTAAGGCTGTGCGAGTAGGTCGAAAAATCTTCATCAAGAAGATGCCTGACGGGACGATTGAGGCCGAGGAAGTAAGGCCGTTCCCAAGTAATAAACACGCAGCCGCATAGCTTCACTACCACTGACTCAACCGGGAGAGATTTCCGCACGATTAACAGAACAGGGAATATTATCAATGGAAAACAATGCAATAGCACGAAAGTTAGAACCCCCGATCCTCAATCCGCGTGAGATTGAAGGGCTGTTACTCAACCGACTTGCGTCGGTCGGCCAGAAGTATTACGCGGAGAAGTCCGGGATCAGCGAATCGACTGCCAGCCGCCGCAAGGCGGAAGGGCATTTCGCAACGATGGCGAAGGAGCTGGCAATACTCGGCATCCAGGCGGCACCGCCGGAAGCTGTGCTCGTATCGCGCGCTTATCTGGCGTCGGTCGAGACGCTGGCTGATATCGGATTGAAAGCAGAGAGAAGCAGGCCGGGGCCGCTGGGGTGGGACTAATGAACCATGCGCAATTTATAGAGCATCACATCAAGACGAAGCTGACCGGGGACGGCTTTAGCCCTGCGATCGCTCAGGGGGGCAAATGTTGGTGTTGATCATTACCGGCGCTGCTCACAAGCCAGCAAAAAGGGAGCGATGTTTGAGGACTGTTACCGGCTCGCGAAAGCCTGGGCAGATAAGAACACGACCGCGAGCGATAAGCCGCTCAAGAAAAAACAAAACCGAACTGCGCCAACAGCTCGGCCTGGTCTTTTTTAAACCGTGGGAGGTTTAGCTCATGATACGCAAAAACAAACGTATTACGCAACAACGAGAAATTACCCAGGCGGATTACCTGAAATGCCCAGACCCGATCGGCACGTTGCCGCCCGAAGTGCAAAAGCGCTTCGTGGAGGAGTTCCGCAAGGTGCAACGGGCAAGGCAGGTAGAGAGCCATGAGTAACACCGCTGAAATCATTCAATTCCGCGCGCCTGTCGTGCGTGAGGAGAGTCGCGTGGCCGATACCGATGATGGGTATATCCGGCTGGCCAACGAGCTGTATGAGGAACTGATAGGCGCTAATTTGACGCGCAATCAGGCCAAGGTGGTGCATGCTGTTTGCCGTAAAACCTATGGCTACAACAAGAAGGTTGACCGCATTGCAGATAGCCAGTTGGCAGAGCTAACCCGGCTGCCACGCCAGAAGGTTAACAAGGCCAAGAATGAGCTGATCGCTATGCGTGTGCTGTTACGTGTAGGCATGCAAATTGGCCCAAACAAGAACCTGTCTGAGTGGGAAATACCAGAGTGTCACCAAGATAGTGACTTTGTCACCAAAGCAGTGACAAAAAGTGTCACCAAAACAGTGACAGGGGTGTCACCAAAACAGGGACACACAAAAGACACTATTCAAAAGACATTAAATACAGATCCCCCTAAAGCCCCCAAGGGGGAATTTTCGGAGGAAGTTCTCTCACAAGCAAAACAGGCCTTGCAGTATTACAACGAGCTTACACAGGGATCCTGTCGTTCTGCTGAACCCTTTGCCGTGCTCCTGACAGAAACCCAATCCCGAAGCGCCTACACCCTGCAAGACCTGCAGTTGGTTGTCCGTTGGGTAGTGCTGACCTGGAAGCGCCAAGGCAAGACCATAGCCAAGCCAGTAAACATCTGCCGGGTTAACCGCTTCGATGGCTATCTATCCGACGCCGAAGCCTGGCAGAAAACCAGCGTAGATATCGACTGCCAAGCGGTGATCGACGCCTACAACGACGTGACCAATGGGCGGATGGCGCCGGTAGAACTCGACAGGGGACGCGAGATAGCGATCCGGGAACTGGTCACGCACTTGGCAACCAAGACGCCCGCCGGGTTCCGGGCCTACTTCTCTGCATTCCTGGAAGATGCCCGCGAGTTCTACTTCGGTGGCACGGACGGCACCGGCTGGCATGCCGATTTTGAATACCTGATGAAACCTGAAACGCTGCGTAAAGTACGGGAGGGAACCCTGTGAATAATATCGATATCGAAGCCAGCGTGATCGGCGGCCTGCTGTTGAGCGGTCTTAGCCCTGACGCAGCTGATGTGATTGCCACCCTGGATCCCGAAGCGTTTTCGGTGCCGTTATACCGTGACACGTTCAGGGAGATCACCCGCCAGGCAAGTAATCGCGGGATGATCGACGGCCTGCTAGTGGCCGAAGCCATGGGCGAAGGTTGCTTCGCTGACATCATGGAAACCATGTCCAGGAACCGTGGCCCGTCGGTCGCAAACCTAAAAGGCTACGCGCGGGTGGTTGGCGAGTATTACCAGATCCGCGAGTTCACAAAGCTCATGGAGTCTAGCTATGACCTGATCACCGGCGCGCAGAACCACGAACGAGCGCTGGAAAGCATACAGGCATTTTCGAGCAAGATTTTTTCGATAGCGAAGCCGCACGACGAGCACCGGCCAATCCACATCAACGAACTGCTCGGATCCTATGCCGAATTGCTAGAGCATCGGAACAAAAACGGGCAGGAATCGGACACGCTGAAAACCGGGATCCCAGAGTTGGACGAGATTACCGGCGGCATAAACCCGGTGGATTTTGTTGTCGTTGCCGCCCGTCCTGGTATGGGTAAGACCGAGTTTGCGATCAAAGTAGCCGAGGGCGTGGCCACAACGACGATCCGTATCGGTGACACTGTAAAGCCTCGAGGCGTCCTGATTTTTAGTATGGAAATGAGCGCGCATCAGGTGATTGAGCGCCAACTCGCCAATGCCTCCAACATGCCTGTTTCGGTTCTTCGCAACCCGGCAAAGAGCATGGGCGATGAAGAGTGGGGCCGTGTCTCGATGGGTATTCAGCGACTGATTGATCTGCAGGTTTGGGTTATTGACGCCTCAAAGTTGTCGATCGAACAGATTCGAGCTATCGCAGATCGTCACAAACGTGAATACCCGGAACTTTCGCTAATTCTTGTTGATTACCTTGGACTCATTGAAAAGCCTCGGGCCGAACGTAATGACCTGGCGATTGCCCACATCAGCGGCAGCATGAAACGCATGGCAAAAGACCTCAAAACCCCTGTGATGTCCCTTAGTCAGCTTTCCCGCGACGTTGAGAAGCGCCCTATGGGCCAACGTAGGCCAACAAACTCAGACTTGCGCGACAGCGGCAGCATCGAACAGGACGCAGACAGCATCATCATGCTGTACCGCGAAGCTGCGTATCAAGAAGACAGCCCGGCAGCTCCTTACGCTGAAATCATCGTTACGAAAAACCGTTTCGGGATCCAGGGGACTGTTTACCAGGAATTCAATAACGGCCACTTCATGGCTACCGATCAGGCGCATGCGGCGCAAATTTGCCGGGCCAAACCACAACAAGCCGCGCCTGGCCGTCGTTATGCAACAAGAAAGGATCTGTGATGGATGACTTCTGCTTGCACGAAACAACCAAAGCGCAGCTGTGGCCGGTGCTTAAAGACATGCTGGCGACCGGCAAGCGCTACCGCGTGAGCATCGTTGAATGGAAGGAGAAGCGCTCGCTAAGCCAGAACGCGCTGATGTGGAAGTGGAACGGCGAAATAGCCGCGCAGTTGACGCGCACCGGGAAAGGCAAGTTTAACCAGGATGACATTCACGAATACCTGAAAGACCTGTATTGCCCGCCAAAGCCGATCAGCGTCATGGGCGAAACGCGCTATGTGAAATCAACAAAATTACTCGATACCGGGGACATGACCCGTTATCTCGAACAGATCGACATGTGGGCGCATCAGCGCGGCTTACGCCTGACCATCCCGCCACGCTGCGAATACCGCCAACTCATGGAGGCCCAGAACGCATGAAAACTTACGCGATAGTCCCGATCCCCAAGCCGCGAATGACACAGCGTGATCGCTGGGCCAAACGGCCACCGGTGCTCCGGTACTTCGCGTTTTGCGATGAGATACGACACAACCGGATTTCACTGCCGGAGAGCGGCTATCACGTTACCTTTGTGCTGCCCATGCCGCCGAGCTGGAGCAAGAAGAAACGCGCGGAGATGGCTGGTAAGCCGCACCAGCAAAAGCCTGATGCCGATAACCTCCTTAAGGCATTGATGGACGCCATTTATAACGAAGATTGCTCCGTATGGGATGTACGGGTTACCAAGCGCTGGGGCGATACCGGCGAGATCACTATCGGGGAAATAGCATGAGATTAGAGTCCATTCCAAAATACTTTGCGCCTAAGTCGCCAACATTCAGCGATTCGCCTCGGGCTACCGCATCGGATAACCTTACCATCACCGATATGATGGCCGCGATGGGACTGGCTGACCTGAAAGGTGGTTTCGGTCTGGATCTGTTCTTGGCCAAGCAGGGGATCAGCGCACCGGCCAGCGCCGTGCATAGCCTGTTTGCTTTTGCCCGTGACCAGGTGATCAAGCACCGGGCCATGGGCAAGCATGCCGAAGACGTACAGCTCCGCGCGCTGGCTGTGATGACTGTTTTCGCCTATCAGGATTACTCGCGCAGCGCGGCCAGTGCGCGTCCCTGCGAATGCTGCCAGGGCGAAGGGTTTATCGAAGAGAAAAAATTCATCATGAACACGTTGGCAGCTCGGCGCGAAACCGCCTCAATGTTCCAGCGTGGCGATCTGCCGGCCAGCATTCAACTGATGGGCAGCCGCGAGATGTACGTCAGACACTCCATCTATGAAACGACCCGGATCCTGTGCCGTGCCTGCGGCGGGAAAGGGGAGATAAGCAACGCTTGCCGGTGTGATGGTCGAGGCGTTGTAGTGGACAGGGTAAAGAGCAAAGCCGCCGGGATCCCCATCACGAAAGAGTGCTGTAAGTGCAGCGGGCGCGGCTTCGCACGGTTGCCCGCCGAGCAGGTGCGCAAGGCTCTGGCGCTGGTGGGTATGGATATCGCCGAAACGACGTGGAGGCGTGACTATAAGCCGCTCTATGAGCTATTGGTGACCCAATGCTATAAGGAAGAGAGCCACACCGATACGATGCTGGCCGCCGTGACGACATAGCATGATTGACACCTTGGCGAAAATGGACTAGTTTTAGTCCCATGATGGGAATTTAATGCCTGTCACATGACCAAAATTTTAAGAACCCGCCAAGTGCGGGTTTTTGCGTTTATAGGGAAATGAAAATGATGCATTGCCCTCTTTGCGGTCACCCGGCGCACACCAGGTCTAGTCGCTATCTGACAGAAAAAACCAAAGAGCGTTATCACCAGTGCCGTAACGTTAATTGTAGTTGCACGTTTGCGACGCATGAAACGGTAGAGCGCCTGATCGTTACGCCGCAGCTGGTATCAGAAGTTAACGATAATATTAGATAGTTTTGCCTATTGGCAGAAAAAGCAAACCCCGGCTTTGCCGGGGGTATATATGCTATAAAAATATGATTTTCAAAAAATCCATTATATTATCATGCTCTTTGCAGCTCCTTACGTGTTGCAGCGGCAATAAATCCACTTCTGCTGTTGTATTCTGGTTTATTCCTCACGGCGTCATCAATTTGATGTAACAACCTATGAGGTAACGTTATATTTACTCTTTCTGTTCTGCCGTCAAATTTATCCATGTTGACAAAAACAAGCGCCCACTGACCGCCAACATATTCAGCGGCGCTTTCTAAAAGATGCTCTTGCATTGTTCGAGGTTTTGGAATTTCCAAACCACATTCAACCAATGCTTCAAAATGTGCATCAATAGCGCTCTGGGCGTCTGCGTATGCTTCATCAACAGTATCACCGGCAAAAATACAGCCATCGACATCAGGGAACCACCCAGAGGCGGTACCGTCTTTGTCGATCTCTATATAAATCGCGTAGTACATACAGTTTTCCTCGCTGATTCATGTAGAAAAGAGAGCGCCCCTAAGGGCGCAACCCTAACTACTTTAGTCCTGACTTCCTCAAAAGCTGCCCTAGAGTGCCGGGCTTAATCTCATTTGTAGGATGCGGGACGGTTACCAAGTTAGTGAAATCAGGATGCTTGAACGTGTGGTGACTGCCTTTAACTCTTACCAGCGTCCAACCTTTTTCTTCTAACATCCGTATCAGTTCGGAACTTTTCATGTTCCCTCCTTAAAGTAACTGATGCAATTATAGTACACACGATGCGCACCGTTTGCAAATTTATTTATGCGCATAATACACATAGTTTTGGCTCGCTTCGGTGGGCCTTTCTCATTTCTGACGCCCAGCGGGGTAAGGATTATGCAAATGCCTGATAAAAGCCCTGATATCTGGGCGGTAATTATTGCGTGGCTAGTATCTGTAAAAGAGCAGGGGATTGCCGCAATGCTTGCGGGCGTTATGGCATATCTGCGCGGCAAGTATGAGGGGGACGGCACTTGGAAATCCCTTTTCGATGCCCTGATGTGCTCGATATTCGGCTGGTTTATTAAAGACGGCCTATCGCTGATCGGCGTCGGCACTGATTGGGCATACCTGGCCAGCGTCTTTATCGGCTATCTCGGTACCAAGTATTTCGGCAGTCGGATAAAGGATCTAGCCGATAGAAAGACAGGGGCAATCAAATGACAAATAACTTTCGTTTTAGCCTGCGCAGTGAGGGCAACCTTAAGGGCGTCAATCCCGCCCTGGTCAAAGTGGTTCGCCGGGCGCTTGAGCTTACCACCGTCGATTTTATCGTTATCGAAGGTGTTCGCACCCGAGCCCGACAACAAGAGTTATGGAATCAGGGCAGGACAACGCCCGGTAAAATTGTTACACGGACGATGAAGTCCAAGCATCTCGAAGGAAATGCCGTTGATCTTCTGCCAGTCACCGGCTGGGAAAATCTATCGTCTTTTAAGGCTGTATCCATAGCAATGTTTCAAGCCGCTAACGAACTGGGTGTAAAAATCACCTGGGGTGCAGACTGGAACGGCAACGGCATTCAGGAAAAAGGCGAGGATGACAGCCCCCACTTCGAGCTATCAGCATGAAAATAAAGTTTGAGCTATCAACGGCCCATTTTGCCGCAAACATGAAGCCGTCACACGGGCCGCAAAAATGGCCGTGGTGGCGCTTATTTTCAATTGGCGTTATTCGCCAAGATATTCAGCGTCCATCAACGGGGCGCAGGGTGTGGCTATATTCGCGCTGGGGGGCTGGATACATGGGCATCATTTTAGACCGGAGGTCGTTATGAATTTTGAAAAGGTATTTTATGCAATGCCTTACGTGCTATTGAGTTTCTGCATTCCTTGCGGATTAATTTTACTGGCCGTGAGCATGTATAAAGTTTTTTCGGGGCTGTAATCAGGGGTAGAAGGTATGACAGGCTTATTAAGCAAATACTGGCTTATCGGCGCGTTGCTGGGGGCTATTGCTCTTGGTGGCATTAACGGAGTACTGACCTACCGGCTTGATAAAGCGAATGATGCAAACCAGGTACTAAGCGACGCGGTAAAAGACCTCAATAGTGCGGTGGCGGATCGTGACGAAACGATCACTGCACTGAAAGGGTCAATCGACGCTGACCGGCGCGCCACAGAGGAACAACTGAAAATCGAAAAGCAGAAAAGGGAAAAGGCTGATGTTGAAAACCGAACGCTACGCAAGGCGCTGGAGCATAGTGACGCTGGCAATCAGCCTTTGCCTGATGATGTTAAGCGTATCCTGCGCCGAGAGGATACGGCCCCCGCCAGCGCCCCCTAAGCTGATCTACGTTTACCCGCCCGCTGTTCTGCTCCAACAATGCAAACAGACCCCGTTCACCGGCAACACGTTCGGCGATGCCGTCATAGCGTTGCAGGTTAGCCAGGGCGAGCTGGACGTGTGTGCCTCGCGGATTGAGGGGCTGATTAAGTGGCAACGCGAAAATACAGGAAAATGAAATGAGCATTACATTTAGCGCTAAAGAAAGAGCTGACAAAATCAGTTATATCTGTGAAGCCATGGCCGAAGGTTATACGCAGATGCTGAAAATGCCCCTTCACATGATGAGCGATATACAGCTACGTGATGAGCATGGCAGAGCGTGGCAATTCTTCGATATGCAGACATCTAGCCCTGGAGTCCATACCCACAACGCGCCACCTGTAGACGCTGGAAGCCATACCCATAGCATAACCTGCGGTGAACGGCAGGCAGAACTAGCAAAGTACGATCATGCCTGCACTAACTGCTTTGCTGACCAAGGGCCATGCCTGGGCGAGTGTGCGGTCAGTGAGGAGAATGCACAGTGCCAGAAAGGCTTTGAAGAGGCCGCAAAGCCGTTGATCAAGTGGCTGGCTGAGAACGTCAACCCGCATTCTACAGCTGTTGTGGATTGCTCCAGCGCTGTGCTGTACTCCGCTGAAAAGTCATTCCAGACGGAAGAGTATTTGAAGGACTGACGGCATTACAGAGCGTCTATTCGTGGGCGCTCGATAATGCTAGGGATGTCACGGCGGGGCTATTGAATTAAATAAGCTTTGCATTCGTCTATCTCTTTGCGTAAATCCGCAAAGCTTCCTTCAGTTTCAAATCTGCCCGCCATTATGCGAACGCCTTGGTGGCCTGGTGCAAATGCCTTGCTCAAGTCGCCTTCGCAACCAGGTGGAAAAAATATTATCCCACCAGGTTTGGATGAGTGGAGGTAGGGGTGTCCCCTTTCATATAGGGGCTCATTTGGCAAGGGTATCATAGTTCCATCAGGCCCAACGCCGCATGCCCATATGCGACATCCATGTGTATTTAGAAGGTCTTCAAGTTCTTTTGCTACAGTCTCAGCCCTTTCTCTTTTGGTATTTATATGCTGGTGTACTGAGAGGCCGGGATCTGATAGTTCGGCGATTGCCCACTCACTGGCGCAGTAGCACGCCGCTAAAAATTTTAAGGCGTCATTCACATTAATATCCTTATTTAACTATGGCACTTACCGACAAGCGAATTTCACCGTCGATACTGATTTGCTATTGCGGTAGTTAACATACATAACCCAATGAAGATGTCTAGAGGAATTTATGGCAAAACCGGACTGGGGAGAGCTTCAAAAGCGGTTCCTGGCCGAACATGCTGACTCGGGAGTCTCTCCGAAAGAGTGGTGCGAGGCGCAGGGGCTAAATTACGCAACTGCGAAACGCTATATCAAAATTGCGAATTCGCAGAAAAAAGGTGCGAATAAAACTGCGAATTCGCAAAGTAAGCCAGTGGGCAGCAAAGGTAACGCAAAGGCCGATAAGGCTAAGGGGAAATGCAATTCTGAGGATCAGATAGGGGATGACGCGGCAGACCCACGCACCCCGGAAGATTGTACCCCCTCAAAAACGAAACATAAGGGCAACCCCCGGCCCGTTTGTTCTGCTGGCCCCGGTAACACGCGCGCACTGAAACATGGCGGCTATTCCCGCCGCAGGTTGCTCCCTGATGATGTTATCGAGGATGCCGAAGCGCTGACGCTGGAGGATGAGCTGTTCCGCATCAAAGCGGCAAGCCTGACCGCTGAGGCGAACGCTGGGCGATGGGAAGAAGAGTTACGCAACATCACCGATCCAGATCAGCGGGACAAGCTTGAGGCAAAGATTCGCGCGGCAGATAAAGCCCTTGACCGTAACGCCGCCCGCATCGAGTCGATTTACCGCACCTTGGATCAGATGAGGTTGACACAGGCAATGCTGCCGAAGATTGCAGCCGAGACAGACTACCGAATAGTGGCCACTGAGAAGACGGTAGCCGAAACCAAGCGGATAAAAACCGGTGGAGGCTCTACGACCACGGTGATCCATAACGCGCTGCCACTTCCTGGCAGATAGCAAACTTGTGAAAATTGGCAGTTGGCCGCGAATTAGCTATATGAAATCGCGGCCTTTTATACAATTGAAGAGGAAATTACTTAACTCGTTTTGCGATGATGGATGTAATCATAGATACCGGATCTCCACTGACAAAGTTAGGATTGTGTGCCTGAGAATATTGGAATTTGCTACCATCACGGGGCCAAGGTATAGTTTTAACACTGATGACCTCGAACCCAACATTGCCGAAAACAAATTTCTCGTAGTCTTTTTTATTCTCTTCGAAAATGAATTCATCACTGAGGCCGGCAGCAACTGCACCTCGACTCACTAAGTGAATATATTCAACGGAAGGCAGGCATACATCAGGGGATACAATGATATCCTCTATTTTCTCTCTGTATAATTTACCTTTTTCTCGTGGAGAAGGTTGCTCCTTAGTATGTTGCACAACATCTTCTCCACAAGAGCCTATGAACCATCCGACAATGACTTTTGGGGTAAACGTAGAAATGACATTTTTATCGTTTTGCGAGAGGTAGAAAAAATCACATTCGTGAATATTAGCCGTTCTATCCATTTCTGCGATGTATCGTTTTGCTTCTTCAATTAAGTGACCGTTACCATCAAGAGATAATACCTCATGATCGCTCAATAAATGGCGCGTTCCTCTACCTGAGCCGCAACCAAACTCAAGAACTTTACCTTCTGGGGTTAGTTTTGATAGCTGCTCATAAATGCCTAATTTTTCAATCAGTTCAGTCTCTTCCATCCATAATTTTGAGTATTGTTCTTTATTGGTGCATATCATTGTCATTTTATTAACTCTCATTATAAAAATATAAAGTCATATAGAACTGAATATATTGATATTTTAATCAACGCTCATGTTCTAACGAATGAAGGTAGCATGGTTTAATGTTAATAAAAATTAATGAATCTCCGCTATCAGGAGCAGGTCACGATATTAATAATGAGGTTCTAGATTGTCTTGACAAGTGACTTTTGATTTCAAAAAGGGGTGATTTTTGGACATTTATCTACCCCCTCTGCATACCGGCCAGGCCACCATTTGGCAGGCGGGCTTAGACCACCGATTTAACGTTGTACGGTGCGGCAGGCGCTGGGGCAAGACAGCGATGCTCTGCAATATTGCCGCAACCTATGCTACGGCGAGTTTTACCCGTCCCGGTCTTGAAGAACTGTTTGGCGGCCGCGTGGGGGTATTCACTGCCGAGTATCGTCAGTATCAGGAAATCTTCGACAAGCTGGTCGAGCTGCTGGCTCCACTCATCAAAAGCCAGTCACGCAGCGAAAAGCGCATCCTGTTGACCAATGGCGGCAAGATCGACTTTTGGGTAACCAACGATAACAAGTTGGCTGGTCGTGGACGTGAATATGAGGTTGTCCTGATAGACGAGGCGGCGTTTACAAAAGCCCCTGAGATGCTGGAGGAAATCTGGCCAAAATCTATCAAGCCAACGCTGCTCGTTCCTCGTGGTCATGTCTGGGTGTTCTCAACGCCAGATGGCATAGACGAAAATAACTTTTTCTACGCGCTGTGCAACAACAAAAAGCTGGGCTTCTTCGAGCACTACGCGCCGACCTCATCCAATCCATATGTACCGGCTGAGGAACTGGAGCAAGAGGAAAAGAACTGCGAACCACGCGTTTTCCGGCAAGAGTTCCTGGCCGAATTCGTGGATTGGTCGAAAGACGCGCTGTTCGATATCAACAAGTGGCTGGTGGATGGCAAGCCGGTAGCGATGCCGGAAACCTGCGATTTCATCTTTGCCGTGGCGGATACTGCGCTTAAGGGCGGTCAGGAAAATGATGGTACCGGCGTTTTGTATTACGCCTACACGTACAACTACGTTCCAGAACCTGAACTGAGAATTATCGATTGGGATTTAACACAAATTCAGGGAGCGTTGCTGCCTGAGTATATCCCTGGCGTTTACGAGAACCTCAATCGCTTGTCCCGCATTTGTAAGCCCCGCATGGGTAGCGGTGGCGTCTTTATGGAAGACGCTGCCATGGGTGCCATATTGCTGCAAAAAGCGGAAACGGAAGGCTGGGACATGAAAGCCATCGATTCTGTGCTTACCGGTAAAGGTAAGGATGAGCGGGCAGTAATGGCGTCCGGTTATCACTATCTGGGGCGGTGCAAGATCACCGAAGAGGCATTCAATAAAACGGTGCCATTCAAACAAGCCGAAGCAAACCACCTCTGGAAACAGGTCGCCGGGTTTCATCTGGCCGACAAAAAAGCACACGTCCGGGCCGATGACCTTCTTGATGGCTACATGTACGGACTGATCATCGCATTTGGTAACGGAGCCGCACTCTAATGGCTGAAGAAACAATTAACGCAGCACTAAACTCACAGCTCGCAGATTTCTTGATGGGTGAGGACATTCAGCCAGGCTCTGAAACCGGCTATCAGATGTGCAAAATCATCTGGGAGTATCACCCGCTCGGCGGGAAGATGGTCGAAAAGCCGATCGAAATGGCCATGTTCAAGCCGCGCATTTATAACGTGAGCGATGACGCAGAAGACCGGATCGTGAACGCCTTTATCGATACGTGGATACGCCTGGGCATCACGCAGAAAATAAAGAACCTTTTCTTTAACGCTCGCTGTTATGGCGCGGCGGCCATTGGTATCGGCCAGGACTCTGTGAGCAGCTACAAGCAGATCACAAAGATGGGACTGAAGGAAGAGGATATTTTTATCAATATCTTTGACCCGCTCGTCGCCGCTGGATCGATGGTGACAAGCCAAGACCCGAACACTCGCGATTTCCAGCAGCCGGACAAATACCTGAACATCCAGGGCAAGAAGTGGCACCCGTCGCGCACCATGAAAGTATTTACGGGCTCGCCGATTTATCTCTCTTATCAGTCATCAAGCATGGGCTTTACGGGCCGTAGCGTGTTCCAGCGCTGCGTATACCCGCTGAGGTCATACGTGAACACGATGATCACTAACGACCTGGTGAGCGAAAAGGCCGGGGTGCTGGTGGCCAAGACGACGCAGAACTCGTCTGTAATATCCGGCGTACTGGGCATGGCGAACAAAGCCAAGCGGAGCATGATAAAGGCCGTCAAAAATAAAGGGGTGATGAACATTGGGGCGGGCGACTCGATCGAGTCTCTGAACCTGCAGAACATCGATGGCGCCATGAACTCGGCCCGGAGCAATATTATTGCCGATATCGCAGCCGGTAGTGATGTGCCAGCGGCGATCCTGAAAGACGAGGCATTCGCCAACGGCTTTGGCGAGGGCAAAGAAGATTCGAAGGCCGTCGCGCAATATATCGATAGCGTCAGGCAGTCGATCGACCCGGTGATAACGTTTTTCGAAGAGATCGTGCAGTACATCGCGTGGAACGAGGATTTCTATAACTCGCTCAAAAACGAATACCCCGATCTCTACACCGAAGACTACTACACGACGTTTTTCAGTTGGCGCGCGTCATTCTCTGCAACATGGCCAGAGCTGCAAGAGAAATCCCCCGAGGAACGTCAGGACAGCGAAGGTAAGCTGCTGGAGCAGACTACTAAGGTGTTTGAGACGCTTTACCCTCGCCTTGATCCAGATAATCAGGCCGTAGCCGCTCAATGGCTTTCAGACGTTATTAACGTGCTGGAATCATACGAAGGGGCGCCACTTGTCCTTAACATGGATGACCTGAAGAACTACAGGCCGCCTGAGCCGCCAACGGGGGGAGGCAATGAAGAAGCCGAGGAAACCTAAAACGCTCTATGAGGTGCTGACCGAGGCCGTTAACTACTACGTTGATAATGGCTGGGATAGCGAAAAATCATTGCTGTCATGGAGCGCCCGTCTACGCGCGGCGGCAAATCGCGAAACGGTCAGCCCGACCACGACCCGCAACCATTTGACCGCCATTTACAAGCGCCTGGTGATTGACGGCGGAGCAATCCGGGATCAGCCGTTCGGCGGCCCGACCAAAGTAACCCTGGCCAAGGTCAAGCCGGATCTGCGCAAGGAGCTGGAGCGCCGGATCTTTGTCAGTGCCAACCTTATCAAGCTTAACCGTGAAGCCGCCATCGAGAAGACCATTCAGCGCTTTCAAGGCTGGGTGTCGTCCGTGCCAGTAGGCGGCACCAACGCGGTTGACCGGGTTGAACAGAAGGCGCAAATACGGGCCAAGCTGTCCGATCAGACATTCGAGCACCGGCGCGTAGCCATCGACCAGGGCCATAAGCTGGCGGCCAACATAAAGGACATCATTGCCATACAGGGCGGCGCAATCGCCGTTAAGTGGCACTCGTCCTGGCGGCGGCCCGGATACAACTACCGGGAAGACCACAAAGAGCGCGACGAGAAAATCTATCTGCTGCGCGACTCATGGGCCATCAAGCATGGGCTAATTAAGCCGGTGAATGGCTATTACGACGAGATCACCGCCGTGGGGGAAGAGGTTTATTGCAGCTGCCAGGCGATCTACATCTACGCGCCGCAAAAACTTCCTGATGAATTCCTAACCGAAAAAGGAAAGCAAGAATTTGAACGAGCTTGAGTTAGCCGAGAATATCAGGGATGGCACTGTTTTATCCCCGATTAAATTCTCTAATACCTGGCTGGTTAATTTGCGAATAACGGGAACCGGAGCGGCATATAGGGCGGGGCATGATGAGTTTGTTTGGCGCGACCCTGATCTATACCTCAACGACGAGTTTCTCAGGCGCTGCAATGGCCTGCCGGTTATCGCAAATCATCCAAAAAAAGACAACAAGCTTAACGAGGAGGAGTTTAAAGACCGCGTTGTCGGCTCTGTCATGCTGCCGTACATCAAAGGGGATGAAGTGTGGGCAGTTTCCCGTATTTACGTTGAGTGGATTGTGGCGGAAATACTGAAAGAAACGGTATCAACAAGCCCGAATGTAGTATTCAACGAAGACTCACAGAACATCGAAATAACGAATGAAGAAAGCGGCACGACTCTTTTAATCGAGGGTAAGCCGTTTTTACTCGATCACATCGCACTGGTGACGGAAGAATGCGGCACTAATGGCGTGTGGGATAAAGGTAACGGCCCGTCTGGGGTGGATATTTCCAACAAAGGTAATTTAGAAATGAATGAAGAAGACATGAAAAAGCTTCTCGAAGCGACCGTGGGCGGGCTGGCCAGCACACTAAGCGTCAAGCTCGATCAGCTATCCGGGCGGATGGACAGCATGGAGCAGGGCGTAAAGGCCCGCGCCGATGCCGAAGCCGCAGAGAAAGAGAAGAAAGAGCAGGAGCGCGCTGACGCCGAGGCAGAGGAAACTAAGGCGAAGGAAGAGAAAGAACGCGCCGATGCAGAGGCGGCCGAGGCTCAGGCCCGCGCAGACTCCGAGACGGCAGCCGCAGAGAAGGCCAAGGCAGACTCAGAGGCACAAGCAAAAGCGGAAGAAGAGACAAAATCTGATGCAGAAGCGATGTCCAGTGAGCAAGTCAAAGCCGACTCCGCCTTTTCCGCGATCGGGCAAAAAGCGCCATCACCGCATGCCGGGGAACTGTCTGCTGACTACATCAAGCGCACGTTGTCGATCATGCAGAAATACGCGCCGACGTTTGCCGGTGCGAACATCCGTGCGATCGCTGACTCGGCAACGTTGAAGACGATGCAAGACGCCATCTTTGACGAAGCCAAGAAAGAGTTTGAGCGCAAGGTTACCAACACGCCTGGCCGACTGATCGAGATGGTTCGCCACGACGCCGCAGGCCGACCGGTTCGGCATTATCAGGGCGACATGGACACCTGGCTGCGCACCGTAAAGGTACCGGCTCAGAAATTGGTAAAATTTAACAGTGGGAGCACTCGCTAATGTCTTTAGAAAACGCATTCAAAACCGGCCCCGCCTTCAAGAACAGCTTTAACGTTGAATCGTTCGGGCTGGTGCAGGGTGACGCCCAAGACGATCCGGCAGTTCGCCTACTGTTGGCCGCTGGCGTCCTGGCCGACGATGTGGTCGGCTCTATGTGGGGCGGTATGGGGATCATTGAGTCTGTGCCGAAATCAAGCGAAGCAATGCTCGGTGCGGTGATCCGCCAAGCGACAGCCACATCGTGCAACGGCTTCATGGTGATGAACCAGGCTAACCACGGTGTTGTTACTCCGAATAACGGCGTACCGCAGTTTATGGCCGGTAACGGGGTGCATTACTACCGCCTGGGTACCGGCGCGCGTATTCCGTTGCCGATCAGCGCAGCGGTTGCCGCACTGGCGAACGGGACTACCTCAACGACCAGTACGCAATTCAAGTGGGATCCGGCAGCGCAGGTGATCGACGTTGCCACGGCTGACGGCATTTCTATCCGGCTGCTGAAGGTGTCCCCAAGCGGCAACATGGCGGCGGTGCAAGACGCAACGACCAAAGACGTTAACTGGGAAGACAAGCCGATCGGCCTGTTCTCTATCTGATTTAGAGGTTAAACAATGAGTAACTTTGCACCCGCATTTAAAATCTTGAACCCGTCAATGATGCTGCCGGAAATCGCTATGCAGTACAGCATGGCCACCGGCGCATTTGACCTGCTACCGGGCGGTAAACCGGAAGCGAAGATCGGCAGCAATGACCTGCTGGTCTATCAAAAAACGTTGCGCATGACCAACCAGGTACAGGCCAGCCAGTCGCTGCCTAACCAGGTTGCTTCTTCATCCGTGGTTCCTGGCTACACCCAGATGCAGACCTACCGCATCGCGACACGTTCGCAATATGGCCTGTTTGATGATGAAGCGGCCAGCAACTGGGGTTATTCACTGGTTAGCGCCTTGCAGCTCTCCGCGCGCCAGGGTATCGCACAGTTGCTGCGAACCATGCTGCTTTACGGGCTCAAGCCGTCGAACGGGGAAGGTATCACCAACACGGCAGGAGCAACCACCGTTAGCCTGGCGGCAGACAGCGGCGGCGAGACGACTTACCCGGCGTGGGACAGTGGCGAACTGGCGCGCTTCCTTCTGGGCCACATTGCAGATCTGAAAACCCGCATGCTGATGCTGGGGCAACCGGCGCTGATCACTATCACGGCGCCTCAACGCTTCAATAGCGCGATCAGCTATACCGGCATTGTTGAGCTGACCTCTTATCAGCGTCCAGGTGCGGGTACCGACACCGCTGGCAACATCATCGCAAAAGTTGCAGGCGAAGCTGCGCAGGACGAAATCATCTTCACCATGGACGACACGCTGATCGGTAAAGGGGCTGGTGGTACGGATCTGATCATCATCAGCGCCGTGGTGCTGAACGTCCCGGCCAGCGACAGCAGCATTAACACCAACATCTTTGCGAGCCTGACGCCTAACCAGCGCGCGGTTAATCAGATGTTCTGTGATGTGGCCGCGCCGACCGAAGTGTCAACGCCGATCCCTGATGGCGGGTTAACCACGCTTTACACCATGCGGGCAACGCCTGGCTGGAACCTGCGCGCCGAGGGCGTAACCCTGCTTTCTGCTGCCTACTCATAACAAACCCAGTTTTCCTTATTTGGCCTAATTGGCGGGGGTGACCTCGCCTTTTTTTTGAGGATTTAGAATGAAACTCCATATCGCCAACTGTTCCCCGCAACGCCATTTGTTCAATTACAAGTTGCCTGAACGCCGTCAGCCTTTTGCCCGCCACATCCCGGCTGGCGACCAGATCGCTATCGAGGTGCAAGATACCGATATCACGGCAATCATTGATCAGCATGAGCGCTACGGCTTTGTTGATGTAGCCAAAATTCCCAAGGATTTCTCCGGCATCTGCTATTCCATCGACCGCGAGATCAAGGTGTCAAAAATCAAAGATGGCTATGAGGCCCGCATTGAATTTTTGGATGACCGCGCAGAGAAAATCGTTGAAGAGAGCGCGGTGGTGATTAACAACGACATTAAAAATGTCGCGGTTAACCATGGCCAGGAACAGCAGGACGGTTTGGAAATGACGATCCAGAGCGAACCGCTAGACCCTGAGCAGGATGACAAATCCCCGGTTAAGAAAAACTTGAAGGTCACCAAATAATGATCCAGATACCCCCAACGTTTACCGGATTCCTCAACTTTATTCGTAATAACGTGGGGGTTCCTGTTGAAGCCATTGCAGACAACAACGAAACGCTGCAGTGCGTCTATGCGGCCGCGCTCGAATGGGTACCTAAAGGCCTGGGACTTGAGTACCTGCCGGTCATCTATCGCAATACCGTGTACAACCTCGGCACGTCGTTCCTGTTGCGCTATGCCGACGATACACCGCCCAGCACCTACTTTGCCGATATGCGCGATAAGCTCGGGATAGGGCGGGCAGCGGCGGGCATCATGACGTCAGCAGCCGATCAAGGCACATCTGGCTCAACGGTCATCGGGGAGGCCATGAGCAATCTTAGCCTGGCTGACCTGATGATGATGCAAGATCCCTATGGTGAAGCGGCGCTGGCCGTTCTGATGGAGATGGGGAGCCACTGGGGTATGACGCCATGAAAGTAGAGCTGGGTGTCATCGATATGCCCTACGACTACGGCGAGGAGCCAGGGAAGACCACGCACCAGGTGGCCGTCGATCTCGAAGAGCAGTACAAGCTGTTCACTCATTTCTATGAAGAACACCTGGACGACATTTTGTTAGCGGTATCCGACGAGATACGGCTCGGACTGATAAACCACATCAAATACGGCGCACCATTCGACCAGGAAACAATCATTCTGGGTGAGATAGTGCGCAGCTTTAACATTTTTCTGGAGCGCGAAGAAATGGCCGGGCTTGGCGTCGATGGGGTACCTACCTGGTCGGCGTTGCACGGGGTTAACTCTCGCCTGAAAAAAGAAACCGGCCCGCGCCGCCCCTCGTTTATCGATGGAGGGTTGCTCAAGGCCTGCTTTATAGCGTGGATAAGCAACAATGGCGAAACTTGATGAGATAGCGAAGCGCACCAAAACGCAGTTGGCCGACACCCTTCACACCGCCGTAGACACCATTTCAACCAGCCAGAAGATCACCTTCAAACTGTATGTAAAGCAGGTGCTGCCGCTGGACGGTTTTATCTATTGGGTGAGGGCGGATCTGGTCAATCCTGCGGAGCTGGAGCGCCTCGGGCTTGATAAGCTGAAGAAGGCGGTGACCATTCAGGGCAGTTTGCACCGGCAGGCGGTGTCCGAGCAGACGACCACCGCGTCGCAGTCGATGAACTACATCATTTTCACCCCGTTAAAACAGATTGACGATTTCAACATGGTAGATCCGAAATGGATGTACCTGGGCGACTATGACGGGGTGCAGTTTTCTTTCTCGCGCATGGAAAGCAAGTATACGCAGGCAGGCATATTCCACTACCGAGGCCTGGCCGTGTTGCCGACGCTGCGAACGCAGATTATTGACGATCCGGCGGATATCAACACTGACCTGATTTTATCGAACAGTACGCCGATCTGGATGCGCCTGACGAAGTACGGCACTGTTTACCCGTCCTATCTCTCCCCCTCGGACATGTTGCCGCCGTATATCGTGGCAGACGTCAAGGAAACGAAGCCGCTGCAGGCGGCACCGCATTATCTGACCCGCAGCCAGCATGTACAGGACACTGTTCGCGTGACGCTGTACGGCATGAACAACAAGCAGGCTCTGGATTACGTCGATTACATCGTAAACGAGGCGCTCGACTTCGAAGAGTTTGGCATCACTAACTCGCCGGTTGTTATTGACGACAAGTTAAACCAGGTCGAAATAAACGCGCTGGCCAAGAAAAAGCACATCGATTTCGACGTCAACTATTACCAGCACACCGCCAGGAATATCGCCCTACAGCTTATTAAAGAAGCTTTTATCACTTTGGAGATCAAATAATGAGTAATGACGATTACAGAATTGTCACGGTAAACGTTTCGCAGACTGTAGGCGCTATTCCCTCTACGCTGCAACAAACGGGCGTGATTATTTCAAACGGGGCGACAACGCTCGCGGCGAAAACGCCAACGCTGATCACCTCCTACGACGAGTTTACCGCCATTGCAAACGACACGGCAGCCACCTATGGCGCCGTGAATGCTGCGATGACAACGTTCTTTGCGCAAGGGAGAAAGCTGTCGGTCTACATCATGGAAGTCGGCGCCGTGGTAGATGCCGGTATTGACGCGGTCGTGGCCTACATGGCTGATCCGGACGTGCGTTTCTACACCTATCTGGTGCCGGTCGCGTGGGACGGCAACGCCAAGCTGGTGACGCTGGGCCGCAATAACGCCGCTAATACCTCCATGGTGTACTTCTTCATCGATACCGATGCGACAGCAGCCAAATACCACTACAAGACCATCAAATCGTTTGTAGCCACGCAGAAAAGCGCTGATCCGGCGATCTGCAACTCCGCCGCTGCAATGTGGCAGTTTATCAGCGCGTCACCGTCCGACATCAACAAAGTACCGCCCATGGCTTTCCGCTATCTGATCGGCGTAACCGCGCTGGTGGCTAAAGGGGCGGTTAAAACGCTGCTGACTACCAACTATGTGAACTACGTCGGCACCGGTGCGGAAGGGGGGCTCAGCAACACCGTGTACTTTAACGGCATGTCATCGGATGGTAATGATCTGACGTACTGGTATTCGGTGGACTGGATCCAGATTAACGTCCAAATGGCTCTGTCGAACGAAATCATCAACGGCAGCAACAACCCGATTAACCCGCTGTATTACGAGCAGAGGGGTATTGACCGGCTGCAAAACCGCGCCCAGGGCGTGTTCAACTCCGGTGTGACGTATGGACTGGTTAATGGTAATCCGGTCGTGGGTGCCGTGCCGTTCCGTGAGTACGTCAAAAACAATCCCAACGATTACGGGATCGGGCGTTATGCGGGCCTTTCAGCGGAATACACGCCAATGCGCGGTTTCCTGAAAATTATCTTTAACATCAACGTCACGATGCAGCTTTCTTAATCAGGAAAATAAAAAATGGCTAATCCATTTGTACCGCAAGGCGTACTGAATAAAGTTCGCGCCTCGATTAAATTCGTCCAATATCCCGAACTGAATATCACGGCATCGTTCTTAACGCAGGATGCGATCGATATTCAATTCCAAGGCGATGCTGGTGTTCTGCTGCCGACAATGACGGGCGGCGTATCGTCTCCCAACCCCTACCAGATGATCAACATGCAGATCCACATGGTGCGCAGTCAGGGCATGGCGCAACTGTTCAAAAATCAGATTGAGCTGGACACGTTGCTGGGTGACGCAAAAGTTTATTCAGACTCGAGCACCTTGGGCGATTTCTCCATTCGCAGCGCAACAATCCGCTCGGCTGGCGACGTGAGTTTCTCCGGTCGTGATCCGGCGTTTCTGGTGTCAGTGTTTGGCATTTACGACGTTAACTCGGCTATGTGGGAGCTGTAATGGAAATTTCACGCAAAATGAATTTGGTCACCCCGGTAGAAACGGCGAGCGGGAATATCTACGTCCACTCAACACCGATCACCAAGGCCGTCTACCGCGAGCACTTTTTGACGTTAAGTAAAGCTTTTGCCGCCATCTTCGGGCAGGGGTTGGGGGTGCTGGCCGGGCCGCGCGTTGCGTACCTCATGCTTGAACGTGTCGCTAAAAATGATGAGGTTTGGGAGGGTAAAACTGGCGTTAAAAATACCCTGTTGCAAGAAATTATCCGCAACTCAACGGCGATCGTGCCGGTCGATGGTAAAGGCTGGGAAGAAATTCCGCTCGATGTGGCGATCTCCCGTGAAATTGTCGATGAAGATGATGTGTTAGGCGAGATTGTTTTTTTTACATGCGTTTGTGCGATCAACAGGCCAAATCAGGTCAAGGGGCTGATGAAAGAAATGAGTTCTCTTTGGAACAGTGTTTATACATCGCAAACAGCTATGGAGTGGGCAGCATCATTGCCGACATCGACCGTCAAAGAGAGTTCTGGCGCGACGGAGAGCACGTTGTCAGTGCCATCCTAGATTTCATATGCCATGAGGGGATCGATAGCTTTATGCGGGCCTATAACTTCGAGGTTCGCACCGCTGCCGAGTTTCGCGAACTGATGAAGCACAAGAAGAGTATTTTCTAATGTCTGAGAATATCCCGGTAATTACGATCCCCGTCGATAACGAGCAGTTGAAAGAGGCTCTTTCGCTGATTGAAAAGCTGAGCGCAGCGGCGGAACGGTTTAACAGTAAATACGGTTCGCCACTGGATACCGGCGCTGGCCGTGGCTGGGGTGGCGTTCCTCCCGGTGGTGTCGGTGGGGGGAATACTGGTGGGGCAAGTGGTGACGATTCTGGGGATGGAGCCGGGGGTGGAAAAGGCTTCCTGAACAACGTCAACAAGCTCGCCAAGGCCGTAGAAAAAAGCTTCGACCAGGTAAACAAGACGCTCGGCAAGACGGTTGGCATGCTGAAAGGACTGTTTGAATCTGCCATATCCTGGGGGCTGAAAATGGCCTTGCTGGGTACTGGCAGTTCGTTTGGGTATGGGCTGATTGCCAAGAACGCCAGTCAGCAGCTTATGGGCGCTCAAGCCAACCGGATGACAACTGGCCAGATGCAAGCGGCTAAGAACGTTTACGGCAATCGGTTTAGTGGTGTCGATGAGACGATCCAGGGGCTAACCCACGCTCAGGGGAACATATTTGACCCTGCACAAGGCGGGTTGAGAACGTTAGGCATTGACCCGCTAAAAGGGGCTGGTGAAAACTTACCCCTTCTTTACCAGAGGGTTGCAGAATTAACCAAGGGATACGAAAACTCAGGCCTGGCATATAGCCAGATTAAAAGCCGTAGACTAGATGGCCTGATAAGCCCTGAATCGTTAAATCAAATCATGGCTAATAGGGATCAACTCCCTGCGATTAACAGGCGGTATGAGGCCACATCGCATCAGTTGGAAATGTCGGAAAAAACCGGGCGCAGCTATCAGTCACTCAATACCACTTTTGATACCACCACAGATAGGATGTTTAACTCGTTCAAGACCGCACTCGCGACGCTGAACGAGCCTATCGAGAAACTTTCTAAGACCTTCTCTGATGCGGTGGACTCATTCTTGAGCGGCCCGAACGGTAAGGCGGTATTCGATACCCTTGCGGATGGTGTTAAATCTTTCAGTGCCTGGATCAGCAATCCCGGTTTTCAAAAGGACTTAGGCGAGTTCAGTAGAGCTGTGACAGAAATCGTCAAGGCTATTGGGCGCGGGATTATGTGGATTTATAGCTGGCTGCCTGGAGGTGACCAAAAAGAGGGAGAGACAGAAGCAGAATACCAAGCCAGAAAGCAAAAAGAACGATCTGACGCATTAGCCAAGGCCAAAAGTGGCAGCAGCTTCAACAATGCAGTATCAGCGACCGCAACGACCTTGGCCGTACCGGCGAGGGAAGGCAACGGAAGCGGAGGCTTCTGGAACGGAGTAAAGGCCGTAGGGCAAACAGTCGGGGGGATTGTTGGCACCGTTGGGAAGAATATGTTCCCTGACCTTGATGAGCGGTGGAAGGCTGGCGGCTGGCAAAGTTACCAATCAACGCAGGAGCCTGTGCAACATGCGCAGGCGGCGCGTCGTTCGCGTGGGGGCGATGGGTTGCCATCAAACCTACTGAATGTGGTCGAGCAAGTAGAGTCTGGTGGAAACCGCTTTGCCGTATCAAAAGCCGGAGCAATGGGGCCATTCCAGTTTATGCCGGGAACGGCAAAGGATATGGGCCTGCGCGGCGGTGAGGTGTTCGACAGAGACAAAGCCGAGGCTGCTGCCCGGCGTTACTTCCAGATGCTGTTCAAGCGCTATGATGGCGATGCCGCAAAAGCTGTCGCCGCTTATAACTGGGGCATGGGTAACGTTGATAAGCATGGATTAACGTCACTGCCAAAAGAAACCTATGACTACCTGCGAAAGATACTGCCGCAAATCGGAGAGGCTGATTCACTCTCTCGTATCGCAATGCGCGGAACTCAACAGAGCCAAGTTGCTACACAAAGCCGCATGGTGATCGACGTTGCGCTGAACCAGGCGCCAGGTTCTGACATCAACGCGCAGCTCCGCTCGAATATGCCACCACCTATCAACATTCCGTTCTAAGGGGGCGTTGTGAATATCTATGAAAGTGCGTTTGCTCTCTCGTTCCAGAAAACCCCGATCCTGCTGGTGGATGGAATAGCAAGGTATGTGCCTGGCGGAGTGCTGCCGATTGCCGTTTTCACTGAAGGGTTGAGTATTGTAAATGGCCTACTTGATGGCGCGAACCTAAATGTAGACACGTTAACAACCAACTTTGAACCGGCAGCCGGTGGCACGTTGATTGTGAATGACATTGCTACATATCCATTTCTCAACCAGGCAACAGCGGCAAACGCGGTAGTTAAAAAGCCCAACCGGATCACCTTGAATATGACCCGGCCAGCGACCACGACAAACGGAGGGTATTTAGCCAAGCCGGTGATGTTCACAGCGTTGAAATTGGCGCTGGATAATCATACTGACCTAGGCGGTACCTACACCGTTCTTACACCGTCTTTCATCTACACAGGGTGCCTACTTCGTTCAATGGTCGATCTGACCGGGTTTAGCGATCAGGTGAAACAAGTGCAGTACAAGTGGGCTTTTGAGTTTGAACAGCCGTTGCTGTACGAATCTCAGCTAAACGCCACCTTGGGTAATTTGATGAGTAAATTCGAGGATGGCGTCCCGTCCCCTGGCGGCCTGAATTGGTCTGGTATGTTCGAAAGTATAAAGAGCCTATTCCCATCATGACAACCTACACAACTTTTATTCCATCCGATAAAGCGCCGTTTCGCTTCACTGCCAGCGTAGGGGGGGAAACGCTGTTTATCACCGTCCTCTTTAACTTGTACTCAAACCGGTATTTTATCCAGGCCACAGATGGTAATAACAGCGTTGTGCTCTTTGTCCCTATGATCGCCTCACCGCTGGATAGCGATACCAATCTGGCGCTGCCTTTTGCACCTGGATCGCTGATTTACCGCGAGAGCACCAATAATTTTGAGGCTACGTAATGCGCTATTATCGAATAGAAATTACGGACGAGAAAGGGAAGAGAATCAAAGACGCTGCAGGTAATGATATCGGGCCATGGGATAGCGATAAAAACCCACTGAATGAGTCCAGCAGACCTGGCGCCCCGTTGCAGATAACCCTTGATGCGCCAACATTTGGATCGGATATGCTGGCTGGTGGCGCAATGCTGACAGTCTTCGGTCTGCCTGTGTCCGTGCTTCGCCAGGCGGTAAACCTCCATCTTGCGCACATCACTGTTTACGGAGGGTTTTCTGCGGGCCTGCCGTTAGCCAATCCACCACGCAAAGGCATATTGTTGAAGGGGCAAATATACGGCCCGTATGGCAATTGGCAGGGCGTACATCAAACGCTAAATCTCCCGGTATGGCCAAGCAATATCATTGATGATGTGGGCAAACCTTTCACTATCACGATGGATGGCCGGCAGGGCGATAAACTGAGCGATGTCATACTCAGAGCGTTGCAAGTAACCTATCAAAACAGCGCGCAAAAGCTGGAAATCAACGTCAATATTCACCAAAACCTGGTGCTTTATGAAGACTGGAAAGCGATATTCAGAAGCATCTTTGAAATGTCTCAGATGCTGAAAAGAGTAACGCCAGGAATGCTGGGGCAACGGACTTATTCCGGCGTTAACATCGCCGTGCAGAAAAATAAAATCAACGTTTTTGATGGCTCAGATGGCAAGCAAGCGAAGCCGATACAGGCTAGGGATTTAATAGGGCAACCGACATGGTTGGAACCCCAGCGCATTTCAATAAAAACCAGTATGAGGGCTGATATCGAGGTTGGCGACTGGATCACGCTGCCGTTTGATGCCATTGGAGAAAACTCCATCCTCGCCGTGGGAAACCAGATGGGCCAGTATTCGGAAAAGCAACGCCTCAGTTTCTCTGGGACATATGAGGTTATGGGGATGCGCCACATTGGCGACTATTACAATGTGTCTGAGGATGGCTGGGTAACCGTATTTGAGGCTGTTCCGAGACTAAAAGATGTGGTGGACAGATGAGCGACGGGCAAAAGAATTTCTTCATGAAATCGATGGCCGAGCATGGTCAGGCGGCAATAGATGGCAATGCCAATCTGGATGGCAAGGGCTGGCCCTGCCATGTTACCGCAGTGAACGGCTCTATCGTTACCGTGATGTTCGATATCTTGCCGGGAAACTACAACCTGCCGGAAGTTACGATCCCCGTATTCGGGCCTGAGTATATCCGGTACCCGATCCAGATTGGTGACAAGGGGGTGACAATACCCCTGAGCGTTTCGATCCGTAACGTGACGGGCCTTGGTGTTGGCTTGCCTGATATGAGCACTCCACCATCCCTGACCGCCTTATTTTTTATGCCGGTGGGGAATATAACCTGGTCGTCGCAGGACGGTAAAAAAGTCGTTGTGTACGGCCCTGAGGGGGTGATTTGCAAAGATGAGGCTGGCACGGCAACGGTTATTATCGAAAAGGATAAGGTCACCATCAACGCCAAGGAAATTTACTTGAATGGTGCCATGATCCACCTGAACGGCCAGATAGTGCAGGACGCCGACCAGATGCCAAGCGGCACGACCGCCAAGCTTATTGGCCCACTGCACGTTGAGAACGACACTACCGCTGGTGACATTAGCCTGATGGGCCACAAGCACGATGTGAATAACGTCGAGCCTGGCAGCTCTACAAGAACATCGGAGAAACCACAATGAGGACATGGGGCCGTGTAGAAGAAAATGGCGTAAAGAAATGGGTGGCCGTGGAGTCGGACGCCAGCGGAGATTTCTCCTACGGCTGGATCACCACGCTAATTCAAACGTTAAAGCTTGGGCTGGGGGAATCTCCATTTTATGCCCAGTACGGAATACCAGCGCAACAGTCCATAATTGATCAGGTGTACCCTGATTACTACGTGACGATGGTGCAGCAGCAGTTTAGCCGGTACTTTGCATCGCTATCTGTGAAGAAGGTGCCAGGCGCGGCCAATCCCACCTATGACCTTTCAGTTATCATGTTCAGCGGGGTAACGTATAGAAAGCAGATAGCCGTGTGATCTATTGCATGGAATTGTTAATCGCTGGTGCTATTATTTACTAACTTAAACTGATGGAGCAGTGGCGTGAAAATTTGCAAATTTATTTTTATCTGTTTTTTTTCATTTAGTTGTATTAATTTCAATGCATTGGCCGCTAATGGAGAGCAAGAGAAAAAGGGAATTTGGTTTTTTTCAGCCCCCTGGGTTCTTCTGCCACCAATAGAGGGATTTGAGAAGAATATGTTTTTGTTCTCTGGCGATGATAACTCTGTAGTGCTATTGAGTTTTTATAATAATGGTGAGGATGATACGGGTTATTGTAAAGCTGGTGAAACCCGTGAGTTTGGAGATATATCACCACTATCTATTAATGGTGAGTTTTACAAGTTTTTTGTAGTATGCCTGAATGGGAATTCATTAATAATTCCTAAAAGCGATATCGGAAAGGAAAATCTCACTAATATTGTCATGTCCAAAAAACCATTAACCGTATCTATTGGCGATGGCGTGGTTTTCCATTATCCGCCATCAAATGTGACTGAAATGCTGGCTAAGAAAAACGCCATGAAAAATGCTAAGTAGCTGATAAGTAATTTATAAATAAAGCCTGCCCAGGTGGGCTTTTTGTTGATAGACCTCGCGCTGATGTAGCCCAATCAACTAGAAAGACCATCCTACAACCCGCCACTGAGCGGGTTTTTTTACGCCTGGAGTAACCGCAACCATGTCCGATTTACCCGTAGTCGTCACACAAGCGGGGGCGCAGCCTACGCCGCCGCAAGAGCTGTACGAAAAGCTGATCACCAGTGTGGCCGCCAAGGTGCCTGGTTACACCGCGAACCTGCCCCCGGCGCTGATCACCGATCTGGCCAGCACATCGACCGGGGCCATTGCGCTTATCGATCACGCGCTGGTGGATACCATCAACTCGGTGACGCCATACGGGGCCAATATCCCTCTACTGCAGCAACTGGGCAGCATCTACGGCGTACAACGTGGCATAGGCACTAATACCTCCGTGCTGGTGGTCTTCATGGGCTCGCCAGGGTTCGTGGTTCCGCGTGGGCTGATCGTCAGTGACGGAAACCACCAATACGCGGTGCAGAACAACGCGATCATTCCGGCTGGCGGGCAGAGTGCCTCGGTTTACTGCCTGGCCACTGCATCCGGCTCCTGGGCTGTTCCTGCCGGTACCGTAACGCAGATCATCACCTCTATACCGGCCAAGATAACGCTAACCGTGACCAACACGGTAGAAGGCCTGCCAGGGCTCGAAGAACAGACGAACGCTGACTACCGCGCTCAGGTTATGGATGCGGGCATGTTCGCCGTGCAGGGGACGCCTGACGAGCTGAAATCAGCGCTGGCAAGCGTTGCCGGTGTACACGCTAACCTAATCGCATTCCGCCAGGTGGAGCTGGGGAAGTGGGCCATTATTGTTGGTGGTGGCGATCCGTACGAAGTGGCCAGGGCGATCTATCAGTCGGTTCCTGACATTTCAATGCTTACGGCAGACGTGGTAAGCGGCAGCGGCTATGTACCCCACAAAGAAGTGATTACGATAAACGATTTCCCTGACACCTATATCATCCCTTATGTCGTGCCATCGTCACAGGCGGCCACGGTAATGCTTACGTGGGATACGACGGGAACGGTGTTCACTGACCCAGCCAGCGTGTCAGTGCTTGCGGTACCCGCCATTGTTGATTATGTCAACGATGTCTATGTGGGCCAGCCGATAAACATCTACCAGCTGCAAACATTATTCCAAAAGGCAGTGAGTTCCGTTCTAAGCGTGGAACAAATTTCCCTGATACGGATCCGCGTAGCTATCGATGGTGCCATTGTTGAACCAGACCCCAATACGGGCTTGGTTTCTGGCGACTATTACAAGTATTTCACGACTGACGCCTCTCACGTAACGGTGCAAAAATATGATGGAACAAATTGAAACTAAAGTAATTCCAGCATACCCGTTTATTCAATATAACGACGATGAGGATGTCTGCGCGTTCTTCGATGCAACCAACGAATTGAGCCAAGAATACCTCACAGCGTTTAATAATCTGGCGCTACCGTGCTGGACGTCGCCCTATATAACCGGCTACCTGTTGGACTGGATAGCGCAGGGGATTTATGGGGCGATTAGGCCAACGCTCCAGATCGTCAAAGAGCAAACGCAGAAGGGCGACTACAACTCGGTTGAGTATAACTCCATCCCTTATGCCACTCTGTCGAGCTACATCGCTGGTCAATACAGCTATTTATCTGATGACCTGTTCAAACGGGTGCTGACGTGGAATTTTCACAAGGGTGACGGGTTCCATTTTTCCGTGCCATGGTTCAAGCGGCGAATAGCGAGATTTATTCAAGGGCCGGATGGCGTTGATCCCCCGGTGCAACAAACGTTTGATATCAGCATCACTTCGAAGAATGGCACCTTTTACGTTCGTACACCTGATTATGATGACGGCGTGGCGCATGCTTTAAAGGCCTGTATAGAGCAGAAATTTGTAAAGCTGCCATTCATGTATAACTACGAGGTTGTGGTTTACAAAATCGTGCCGGTTACCGGCGTTAAATTATCAGACGAAATCATCGAATTACTGCCTGGCGAGACTCGCATTATTGATGTCACTATCTTGCCAAAAGACGCAACAAATAAAAACTTCACCGCCGCATCGGCAGACACATCTATAGCCACGGTTATCATACCGGAAGAATAAACCACCAAAGCAAAATATATAATCCTTTATTGGAGGGGTTACCATGGCTGACGGCCAAATAGCCATTACTGGCGGGAAGAAGTTCGGAAGCACAAACATTACTGTAACTACCGAGGATGGCGGGCATACGGCCACTGTGGTTACCAATGTAATCAGCGCCACGCGCTTTTTAATGCGCATCGATAGTGTTTCGCGTCCAATATTTTACGCCAGAATGGACGAGGTATTTACTGTCGATTATGGCGATGGGGTAGATAGCACGGACTACAGCTTTGTTGCTGATGAATATAGCCCTGATATGGCTTGGGGGTGGGTGATATCGACTCGCGCCCTTACCGTGGGCGCTGAATACACTATCACTGTAAAGCGTAGCGATACCATTCGATTCTGTAGCAATACCACGCTAACTAGCGGCATGGTGTTTAATACATTGCGTGAAATCATACTGGTTGCCAGTGGCAGGGCCGATATGACCTATTTCGCCAAGGACTGCACTGGTCTTTACTTGCTTCATGATGGCGTATTCGATTACTTGCCAAATGCGGCCGACTTCAGGTCTTCATTTAATGGCTGCACTGGTTTATTAACGCTTCCCAAAGGTCTATTTGATAAATGTATTAATGCGGATTCGTTCTTCCAGACATTCAGGCAATGTACAGCCCTTACGCTATTGCCTAGCGGTCTGTTTGATAAGTGCGTCAATGTCACATCATTCCAAGAAACATTCAACGTTTGCAGTGGCCTTATTAGTCTACCGCCGAGATTGTTCGCGAACCTGAAAAAAGTAAGTGTTTTCCAGTTAACGTTCGGCCAGTGCTCATCACTAAAGGCTTTGCCGGATGGGCTATTCATAGGCTGTTCTGCGAACCAATCATTTTACAGTACGTTTAGTAGCTGTAGCAGCATAGCCACAATCGCACCTAACATCTTTAAGGGGAACGCGGCTGTAACTACATTTTATAATACATTTGCAGGAGCTATATCACTAACTGCAATTCCTGATGGTTTGCTTGATGATTGCGTAAATGCACTCAACTTTGAAGGGACATTCCTTCGTTGTTATGCATTGACCGGCATACCGCCTGGATTGTTTAAAAATATCGCTGGAGGGTTTTTCAGAAGTACGTTTTATCAATGCAATGGCCTACTATCAGTGCCGGACGGTCTTTTTGAAGGCTTGTCTAGCGCTAACAACTTCTATCAAACATTTTTCAACTGTATATCACTAAAAACGGTAGGGAATAGAGTTTTTAAAGGTTGTTCTACGAATGCCGATTTCAGTTATGTCTTCACAAACTGCACAGCATTAACGACTGTTGGCCTGGATATATTCTCAGGATGCACCAGTGCGACAACGTTCTCTAATTCATTTTCTGGTTGTAGCTTACTGACCAATATGCCGTTATTCACTGACTGCAACAAGGTGACGTCTTTCGCGTCCTGTTTCCGGTCTTGCAGATCTCTGGCTTCAATAACGTCATATGCATTTGATGGGAAGGTATTATGCAGCACATTCCAGTATGTGTTTTATGGTTGTTTATCATTAACCACGACGCCACAAGGTGTGTTTAGAGGTTGCACAGCAGCGACATCCTTCTCGTATGCATTCCAGAACTGCTCAGGGTTAATCTCTCTTTCAGGGGACATGTTTGAAGGTTGTACCAAGACAAATGATGTTCAATATATGTTTGATAGCTGCACAAAATTGCCATCGCTGCCGTCTTCATTGCTAAATTGGTTTACTGCACTTCAATCCAACACAGTGCGCATGTTTGGCGGCTGCACGGCGTTAACTGGAGTTCCTGCTGGATTCTTCGATAAGTGCGTAAATTTAACTGTATTGGCGTCTTCATTCTTATCTTGTAAAAACCTGACCACACTGCCACCGGCGATGTTTAAATATAACGTCAAGCTGACAACGGTTAGCGGTATGTTTTCTGGTTGTGACGTCAGAAGCATTCCGGTTGATACGTTTGCCACTTGTCCTTTAATGATATATTTCGATTCGTTCGTGAATGAATGTTTCAATTTATCGGAAGTTCAAGAAGATTTGTTTGCTAATAACCCTAATGCGATTTCATTTAGTAGTACGTTTTTCCATGCGAATTTATCAAACGTTCCTGCTGGATTGTTCAGAAATAACGCAAAGGCAACTAATTTTAACAATACTTTCTATTATTGTTTCAACCTAAAAACGGTAGGTGCAGGCCTGCTTAACAATACTGCTGTACAGATAATTAGCGGGCTGTTCAACTCTTGCAGAATTTTGGAAAGTGACTTAAACTTGATATTCAATTTGTCAAGCTACCCTAAAATAACAAGTGCAAGTACGGCATTTTATAATTGCAATTTAATGGAAGGAAAAGGGCTTGATTTTATTGCTGCAATTCCAGGCGTAACAATAGCGGGGAATAAATCTAATGCATTCTATCAAACCACAGGTCTATCTGACTATAATCAAATCCCTGCTGCGTGGGGCGGAGGCGGAGCATAATGAGAACTTTTTATAAAATTAAATCACTAATAGGCTATCAGCAGACTGATGGAGTGTTTCGTGATTACTTAATGCAACTCCGCGATGCTGATGTCATCGAAATAAATGATGGCGATATCGTGGCGAATAAAGTCAGTGATGATTTTTATTGCAGGCTTGCTGCCGTGTTTGGGGTTCAGCTTGACGAAGAATTAAATCCGATTGAGCAAGAGGCGGAGCTATGATCCTTGGGTTCGGTAATAACATACGGTCAGCCCTGGCCGCTGACATAAACTCGACACAGACGGTTATCGCCGTTATGCCTGGTACCGGCGCGCTGTTTGCCAAAACCTTGCAGCCCGAAGCCTCTCTCGTCAATCCGTCATATACCAGCACCCTTTACTCAAAGCTCACGCTGACGGACGAGCTGGAAACGGTATTCGAGATATGCCACCTGGTCAGCGTGAGCGGGGATAACCTCACCGTAATTCGTGGCCAGGAGCTGACGAAGGCGAAAGGGTGGTCGCTGAATGACGTTGTCTCAAACTTCCCGACGAGGGGCTCGGAAAACAACTTCGTTCAGATTGAGGATCTGCAATCCGGCAAATATCTGTCAGCAACGGCGGGCGGCTCTGCAAACGCGCTTACCGTGTCGATCCCGTCTACGTTCTACGTGAATGGCGGGAATACGTTTGCCCTCCGAGCGCCATTACTTGTTACGCCAACGCTGACGAATACCGGGGCCGTAACTGTTCAGCTCACGGTGTCCGGGCGGGTGGTTGGAACTTACCCGGTAGTGAAGGGCGGCAACACGCCACTGATCGCCGGGGACATAATCAAGGACGTTCCGCTACTTGTTATGCACTCTTTGGCGCTATCAGCGTTCGTGGTCGTAAACCCGGTAACCGGCGTTTTTAGTAGCACTGATTATCTCCGGAAAGACCAAAACCTTGCTGATGTCCCCGATAAGGCTAAAGCAAGGGAGAACCTCGGTATCCCAGACTGCCCGCACCTGGTAGGAGATGTGATTTTCAGAGCAAACAACATCAGCCCCGTCACCAGTTACCCAGGCACTACATGGACTGACCTTAACGCCAGCTATGGATCAAGCAATATCATGATCGGCGGTACACCATTAACTACTGGCGGCAGTGATAGCGTGACGCTAGGGGTGGCAAATATCCCAAGCCACTCACACAGCTTCTCGGGCAGTTCTGGCGGCGCTGGGGCGCACACGCATGGTATACGTGCTTACACCTCAAATACCGCAATAGACGGGGGAACATCTGATCGCCGCAGCGTTGATTTCAAAACGCCTTTCAATACTGCTGATGATCTGATTTCTAGCGTTGGGGATCATACACACACCATTTCTGGCACCATCGGAAACACCGGTAGCGGGCAGTCGTTCTCTGTTGTCAGTAAATACGTGCAGCTGCGGGCATGGATGAGAACAGCGTGATGATGTGGCCGGGAGAAATCCCGGCTTAGCGCAGGGAGCGGTGATCGACAGGCACAAAAAACCCGGCTTTAGGGGCCGGGTGATTTTAATTTAACGACTTCACCAGATAATTTGTCCTATGAAGTCCTAGATTTTCATTATGAATATCAGTAATTTCTACAGTAAGTGATACCTGTTGACCAACTTTATGTTTTTTCTGTATTTCATCTAGCATATCGATCGGGAACGAGGCTTTAACCTTATCGCCATCAATCTCTAGTTCCATCTTCCCGTACTTAGATAGAGATGCCAAAACACCTGAGATAGTCTCGATGCTTGGTTGTGATATGGTAGTGGCCGCAAGGCGTTCATTTAGTATTTTAATCTTGGATGAGGTCACTGCTACGCTCCGCCTTCCTTCGCTGAAAGGGCCGACCCATGACAAATCAAAATCTATATGATTTTTGTCGCATTCCTCGATAATTTTTTTCAGGCTTTGAGCTGAATTGTACCCAATTTCCGCCACCTGATTCATCATTGTGGCCGCATCGTTCGCATCTAAAAGCTGAATGATTTCCTTGACCGCTTTGCTTGATACCGTTTCGATAAGTTCACATTGACCGGTAGAGAATGTGAGGCCAAGTCTAGTTGATCCTGGAGACAACTCGGCGAGCCTGATGTCCAGCGCGCTTTTAACAGAATAAGGAACCCTGCTCGAGTCATTCCCTGATGAAAGTTTATGCGTTGCCCGTTGTACGAGCGCCGCAAGATTGCTAGATACTATCCCCAATAGTTCAAGCGGGATTGTTCCCAAATCAACCACTATACCTTTGAGGCGCAACTCCATAAAATCCCGTAAAGGGTGACGAGTGTCTTCTGCACGCTGTTCGGCCTTAAGGTCGCTAAGATGGGAGTCCATGGAGCGATGAAGAAGCATATCAGCGAATGACCTATCTTTATTGTCACTCAGTTTGTTGACTTCTTTTTGAATGAATTCAATACGTTCAGAGTTTTTCTTGAACAAATATTTTTCCATCATAAAGAAATCCTCACCAAACCTTTTGGGTTTTCACTTCGGTCAAAACCAAACCATCCGCGCCAATAGCTACGCCAATAATCATAATTGTAGTTTGGATCATCGACATTCATCATAAGAGGTAAGACATCAATTTTGTAATTATGTTTGATGTAATCCCTGTCGAGAAGGTTATCAACACTACCCCGAAGCATTAAAGGTACTGCATTGATTTTGCTGTGGTCACAAACCAAAAGGATATCGATATCATCAGGCTCTGGTTTAGATGTGGTATAGGAACCATCTACCCAAATCTCAGTAAAGCAACCATACTGTGCCGAAAATTCCCTTACTGATTCTAACACCTGTATAAAATTACAGTAAAGCATGTTGCGTCTTGATGATCTAGGAAAATCGTCAACACAGCACTTCTTGAGACCGATTTCATCCATGTCGTGAAATCCCGGCGCGAACAACGGCGGGTAGCTAATTTTTTCCATTTCGGCTTAGAAGAATATTAGTAAGAGAAGGTGATACATACTACAGCGAGCCTTAACCTCTGCACATCCTGATATAAACTCAGTGCTTGACGCCAACAAAAAAGTCCGCATCTCTGCGACCCTCTTCTACACAACTTCACCCGCCAGCCATCCCTTCTGGGCACAGGGCTGCTCTGATAACTATATGATAAGGCGGATCCTCAAATGCTGCAGTTTCATTCAGTGGTTGCAACTATCTAGATTAGCGGGAGTTCTCGCGTTAATGATAGCGCACAGCCGAAATGATGACGGCGGAAGGGTAGGCAGTGTCTGCCCGTAAGCCACTTCCCAATCCCCGTCACGGCAAGCATATAGTTGCCCATTAAAGTAACGGGTAGAAGTCGCGTAAACCATGGTGTTAGAATAGCCAGTCCGTTATCACGTCACACCATGGGTACATTTTGAATTGTGTACATATGAGTGTACATATTTGGCAGAGTGAAGCTGAATAGCGTAGATAACATCATGTAAGTAAACGATATTGTATTTCTATATGTGATCTGTCGTGT
>RCUN01000207.1_pt1 | contig 51094 bp, 50 predicted proteins | sample 2166181 | NCBI WGS metagenome assembly RCUN01 (sample SAMN09932603, study PRJNA488358) | compost metagenome | feature: garden; material: soil; isolation source: compost soil in crotononitrile-enriched culture | place: Germany: Experimental Botanical Garden Goettingen | collected 2016-01-27 | reverse complement strand
CCATCAGCAGCTCGGGGTCGTCGTTCCTGTTGGCGAAAAAGGCATAGAAGGAGACTCCCACCCCCTCCCCCTTCCGGGCAATTTTCTGGTGGCAGACCTGGATGATTTTCTGCTTGAGCGAGTCGCGCATGGTGACGTTCCTGCCTGATGAGTGAAATGGCGGACAGCATACCTCAGCCTGCAAAAAGGGCTCCCATTCGGGAGCCCTTTGCATGACCGATAGCATGCCACTGGGTCAGGAGAGGGCCAGCCCCGCTGAGAGCAGCAGGCTGAACAGGAAGGCGCTGATGGCGGTCTTCTTGAGGGCGCCGGTCAACACCTCGCCATCGAGGCTCTCCCGCAGGGTACGGGCGGCATCGGTGAGCGGCTTCATGGCGGGCAGGAAGATCCAGGGCCAGACGCTCGCGGGCTGAGTCAGCAGGAAGGCGATGGTGGCCAGCAGCGCCGCCCCCAGCAGCCCCCAGTGATAGGCGATGGCGCGGTGGCGGCCAAGCCGCACCGCCAGGGTGATCTTGCCGCTGGCGGCGTCCGTCTCGATGTCCCGCACGTTGTTGATGTTGAGCACAGCGGTCGCCAGCAGGCCACAGGCGGTGGCAGGCAGCAACAGGTCCCACTCCAGGCTATGGGTGAACAGGTAGTAGGAGCCGAGCACCCCCAGCAGGCCGAAGAACAGGAATACCGAGATGTCCCCGAACCCCCGATAACCATAAGGAGTCTTGCCCACCGTGTAGGTGATGGCCGCGACGATGGCCGCGCCCCCCAGCAGGATGAACGTCAGGATCTGCTGCCAGGCCTCCCCGAAGGCGCAGACCAGCAGGGAGAGCCCGCTCACCACGGCCGCCAGCGCGGTCAATCCCATGGCCACGCACATCTGGTGCCTGGTGATGAGGCCGGAGACCACGGCGCGCTGGGGCCCGATCCGCTCCCCGTTGTCGGCACCGGAGACCGCATCACCATAGTCATTGGCCAGGTTGGAGAGGATCTGCAGCAGGATGGCGGTCAACAGGGAGAGACCCATGATGGCGCCGTCGAAGGCCCCCCGGCTGGCTGCGAGCCCCGAGCCCAGCAAAATGGAGGAGCACGCCAGAGGCAGTGTTCGCAAACGCGCCGCCAGCAACCAAACAGAGAAGGTATTTGTCATATTGTGATGGCCAAACAATCAGATATTGATCGTGTTAAGGGTTATCGAACCGGATTTCGGTATACTTGGCCCCTAGGGAGGTAGCTCCCCGGGCGATTTACATGGAAGAATGGGCAGATAATATATAGGAAATCATCGCCCTTTGGCATCAACCTGCGCCATCCTCCCCCGGAGCGATTGCGACTATCCGGCTCAGACAAGACATCCATGTTGGCTCAGACCCATCTCAAGCAACAACTGGACGCCCTGCGTCACAGCACTGTCAGCGGTTTCGTGCGGCTGCGCGTGGCGGCCAACGTCGACCTCTTCCCGGGCTGGCTGGCGGCGCAGACCCTCTACCCCCGCATCTATTGGCAGGCCCGTGGCCCCAAGAGCCCGGAGTATGTGGCGCTCGGCGCCATCCACGAGCTGACCCGGCCAGAGGATATCCAGCGAGTCTGCGATCTCGCCAATACGAGCAGTGAAGACAGCCCCCGCTACTACGGTGGCCTGGCGTTCGATCCGGCACAGCCCGGTTGGCAGGGGTTCGGTCCCTGCCGCTTCGTGCTGCCCCGTATCGAGCTGGTACGCCGTGGGGAGTGCATCAGTCTCTGCCTCAATCTCTGGTTGCCCGCCCAGGATAAGGTGCACGAGTTCGATGCCGAGCTGCAGGCGGCCGAGGCTGCCCTCGACGCCCTGCAACCGGAAGCGCCCCTGCACTCACTGCAAAAACGGTCGTGGCAGCGCCGGGATGTCCCGGGCCCGGCCCAGTGGCAAACCCTGGTAGAGCGGGTGACGGACCCCGCCTTTCAGGCCCACACCCCCAAGGTGGTGCTGTCGCGGGAGAGCCTGCTCGAAAGCGAGGAGAGCATTCCCCCCCTCTGCCCCTGGTCCCTGCTGACCCAGTGGGCCCGTCACGCCCAGGAGTGCTTCCACTTCGGCTTCCAGTTCTCCCCCGAGCAGAGCTTCATCGCCTGCTCCCCCGAGCGCCTCTATCGCCGGGAGCAGTGCCACCTCTTCACCGAAGCACTGGCGGGCACCATTCGCCGTTCCGGGGACGAGGCGACCGACGCGGCCCTGGCCGCCGAGCTGCTGGCAGACAGCAAGAACCGGCTGGAAAACCGGCTGGTACACGCCGACATCCTCAGCCGACTGGCGCCGCTCACCACGGACGCCACCCTGACCGAGCCGCGCATCCTGAAACTGCGGCTGCTGCAGCACCTCAAGTGCGACATCGAGGCCGAGCTCAAACCCGGCGTGTGCGACTGGCAACTGCTGGCCGCCCTGCACCCGACCCCGGCGGTGGGCGGTGCCCCCCGCGAGGCGGCGCTCGCCTTTATCCGCGAGAGCGAACCCTATGATCGCGGCTGGTACGCTGGCGCCTGCGGCATGCTGAGCCGGGAGACCTCGGAGTTCTCGGTCGCCATCCGCAGCGCCCGCATCACGGCGCAGGGCATCAGCCTGTTTGCCGGCGCCGGCATAGTGGCAGGCTCGGAGCCCGCCGCCGAATGGGCCGAACTCGACAACAAGATCGCCAACGTGCTCTCCCTGCTGGGATAGCGTTTTTCATCGACCCCTCACCGCGAGAGCCTTATGCCCGCCAGCCAATTGCCTGAGCACCGAGCGTTTGCCAGCCAGCATGCCACCTTCAATCACGTCTGGTCTTCCCTCCTGCTGGAAGAGCTCCATCGCCTCGGCGTGCGCGACATAGCGCTGGCCTCCGGCTCCCGCTCGGCCCCGCTCACCATGGCTGCTGCCGCCCACCCCGGCTTTCGCCGTCATCTCCACTTCGACGAGCGCGGCCTCGGGTTCATGGCGCTGGGGCTGGCCAAGGGAAGCGGTCGACCGGTGGCGGTGATCATGACCTCGGGCACCGCGGTGGCGAACCTCTGGCCCGCCGTGGCCGAGGCGCAGCTGACCGGTGTGCCGCTCATCATCCTCTCCGCCGACAGGCCCCCCGAACTCATCGACAACGGCGCCAACCAGGCCATCGATCAGCAGGGGATCTTCGGGCGCTACCCCGTCCATCAGCAGAATCTGCCGAGCCCCACCCCCAGTATTCCGGCCGCCTTCGTGCTGAGCTCGGTGGATCAGGCGCTGGCCAAGCAGGCACTGACCCCCGGGCCGGTGCACTTCAACTGCATGTATCCCGAGCCCCTCTATCCCGGCGAGGCGTACCTGGACTTTTCCGACTACCTGGCGCCGCTCGGTGACTGGCTGCATTCAAGCGAGCCCTGGAGCCCCTGGCTACAGGGCGAACAACACTGCCCACACCAGCCCGACTGGGACGAGCTGCAGGGCAAACGCGGCGTCATCATCGCCGGCCGCATTCAGGATCCGGCCGAAGCGCATAGGGTGATCCAGCTGGCCGAGCGCCTCGGCTGGCCGTTGCTGGCGGACTTGCAGAGCCAGATCCGCTTCGACAGCCGCAATCTCATCCACATGGATCTCGCCCTGCAAAACAGCGGCTTCGTGACCGAGCTGGCCCGGGCCGAGGTGCTGTTGCAGTTCGGTGCCCGCCTCATCTCAAAGCGGCTCGGGCAGTTCATCAAGCAGCACCCCTGGCAGGATTACTGGCTGGTGGACCCGCAACCGGCCAGGCTGGATCCGGACTACCGGCTGCGTCGCCGCCTGGTGTGTACGCCCGGCGCCTTCGCCGCGGCCCATCCGGTGGACCACCGCCATCTGCCCTGGCACCGGCTGGCGGAGCGCCAGCAGGGCATCAGCGGCCAGATTCGCCGCGCCTGCGATCGCTTCTCCGAACTCGGGGTCTGCCACCGTCTGACCCAGCTCATCCAGGGCCAGCTGTTCGTCGGCAACAGCATGCCGGCCCGGTTGATGGACATGCTCGGCGAAACCGGCAAGGGCCCCAGCCGGCTGATGACCAACCGCGGCGCCTCCGGCATCGACGGCCTGATCGCCACGGCCTTCGGTTTCTCCCTGTCCAGCGATGAGCCGACCACACTGCTGCTCGGCGATCTCAGCGCCCTGCACGATCTCAACAGCCTGGCCCTGCTCGGCAAGGGGAGCCGCCCCCTGGTGGTGATCCTGCTCAACAACGACGGTGGCAGCATCTTCCGCATGCTGCCGGTACCGACCAGGGACTCGCTGCTGGAGACCTACTACTGCCTGCCCCACGGCCTGCACTTCGAGCACGCCGCCGCCATGTTCGGCCTGAACTATCGGGCACCGACCACCCTCGACGAATTTGAGCGGGACTACGCCACCGCGCTGAAAACCGGGGCAACCCTGATTGAAATCAAGGTGCCGAGCAACGAGGTAGCCGAGGATCTCAAGGCACTGGGAAGCGTAATCCGTGGCAGCTAGTGCCGACCAGCCGACGCTGGTGCTGCTGCACGGCCTGCTCGGCGACGCCGACGACTGGCGGCCGGTGATCGCAGCCCTGCCGGAGATCGAATGTCACGCGCTGGATCTGCCGGGCCACGGCCGCAGCAAGGCGCGGCGGGTGACCGGCTTCGAGCAGGCCCATGAGTGGCTCTGTGACGAGCTGGCCGCACGCGGCATCGAGCACTACCGGCTGGCAGGCTATTCCCTGGGGGGGCGGCTCGCCCTCTATCATGCCAGCCAGTCCCCCGCCGGGTTGCAGGCGCTCTTGCTGGAGAACTGCCATCCGGGCCTGCCGGAGGCCGAGCGGGCCGCCCGACTCGCCCACGATGAGGGCTGGGCCCGACGCTTCGAGCAGGAACCCCTGCCCCTGATACTGGCGGACTGGTACCGGCAGGGGGTGTTCGCCGATCTGGACGAGACCGCCCGTGCCCGCCAGGCAGCCCGCCGCCTGGGCAACGAGGGCCCTGCCATCGCGACCATGCTGCGCGCCACCTCCCTTGGCAAACAGCCGGATCTCGTCCCCTGGCTGAGCCATACCCGATTGCCGGTGCGCTGGATCTCCGGCAGCCGGGATCACAAATTCCATCGCCTGGCTTGCCAGCTGGTCAAGCAAGGCTGCAATATCAATCACTTGGCTTTGGATGGCGGGCACAACCTGCACGCCAGCCAGCCCGACACCTTTGCCCGGCTCCTGCGGGAGTGGGTCAACCAACCAGAAGAGAAGAGTCATGACTGACGCAATGACGGATGCGCAACCCCATGCAACCGTCGCCCCTGACAGGATTGCCCGGCTGACTGCTACCACACCAGAAGGAAAACACCATGATTGAGGCAATGACGGAAGCGGAACTGTACGCTCCCATTGAGTGGCAGGATTGCTCCGCCGGTTACGAGGACATCCTCTATCACAAGTCCCTGGATGGCATTGCCAAGATCACCATCAACCGTCCCCAGGTGCGCAACGCCTTCCGCCCCCGCACCGTGAAAGAGATGCTGCAGGCCCTGGCCGATGCCCGTTATGACGATCATATCGGTACCATCATCCTCACCGGTTTTGGCGAGAAGGCCTTCTGCGCCGGTGGCGACCAGAAGATCCGCGGCGACTACGGTGGATACCGTGACGACGAGGGCACTCACCACCTCAACGTGCTCGACTTCCAGCGCGACATCCGCACCTGCCCGAAACCCGTGGTCGCCATGGTGGCCGGGTATGCAGTCGGGGGCGGCCACGTGCTGCACATGATGTGCGACCTGACCATCGCCGCCGACAACGCCCAGTTCGGCCAGACAGGTCCGAAAGTCGGCTCCTTCGACGGCGGCTGGGGCGCCTCCTACATGGCCCGCATCGTCGGTCAGAAGAAGGCCCGCGAGATCTGGTTCCTGTGCCGCATGTACGATGCCCAACAAGCGCTCGACATGGGGCTGGTCAACACCGTCGTCCCCCTGGCCGAGCTTGAGCGGGAAACCGTGCGCTGGTGCCGCGAGATGCTGCAAAACAGCCCCATGGCGCTGCGTTGTCTGAAGGCCGCACTGAACGCCGACTGCGACGGCCAGGCAGGCTTGCAGGAGCTGGCGGGCAATGCCACCATGCTGTTCTACATGACCGAAGAGGGTCAGGAAGGGCGTAACGCGTTCAACGAGAAACGCCGTCCCGACTTCTCCAAATACAAACGGAATCCCTGATGACACTCGCCCTCTATCGCTACCAACTGCCCTTTACCCAGCCCCTGACCTTTCACGGCAAGGTGGAGGTGGCGCGAGAGGGCCTGTTGGTGCGCATTGGCGATGGCTGGGGGGAGATAGCCCCCCTGCCCGGCTTCTCCAGGGAGAGCCTGGCCGAGGCGCAAACCGAGAGCCTCGCCTGCCTGGCGCAACTGGCCCGGGGGCAGACCATGACCCCCCGGCTGCCCTCGGTTCAATTTGGTCTGGACTGTGCGCGGCGGGTCTGGCCGGAACAAACGGCGGCACTGCCCGACCCCTATCCCCTCATTCAGGGCTCCCCTCAGGAACTGCTCAAGAACTGGAAGCAGTGGCTGCACGAGACACCCCTCAAGGCCAAGCTGAAGGTGGCTCGCTACCCCATGCGGGACGAGCTGGCGCTGATCCGCCTGCTGCTCGACAGACGCCCCAATCTCAAGCTGGTCCTGGATGCGAACCAGGGCTGGACCCGCGAGGAGGCCTGGGCCTTCTGCGGCCACCTGGATCCGAACCGCATCGAATACCTGGAAGATCTGTGCGCCGACTTCGAGGACATCGCCTTCGTCGCCAGCCGCACCGGCATGCCGGTGGCGCTGGACGAACTGCTGGCCCAGGGCAAGCCCTGGGAACCCATCCCGCAACTGCGCGCCCTGGTGCTCAAGCCGACCCTACTCGGCTCCCTGGCCAACAGCGAGGCCCTGGTGGCCCGTGCCCGCGAGCTTAAGCTGAAGGTGATCGTCTCCTCCTGTTTCGAGTCCGGTATCGGCCTCGGTCAGCTCGCCCGCCTCGCGGGGGAGTGGGCGCCGGATCAGGCCCCCGGGCTGGACACCCGACGCTGGCTGGCAAGGGATCTGCTGGACAAACAGGGTCAACCCGACCCAAGTCTGATGGAACCTCTGTTTCACCGTGACTGAAGGAGCCCCCATGCCGCCCGCCTGTGCAGCTGATGCCTCACTGGCAGCCTGCCCGGTGCGCCACTGGGCACAGGCGGCCCCCGGGCGCATCGCCATCCACGGCCACATCTCTCTCACCTACCGGCAGCTGGATACTCGGCTAAACGGCCTGTGCCGACAACTGGCACAGGCAGGATTGAAGCCGGGTGATCGCCTCACCGCCGTGGTGCGCGGCGCCCTGGAGGATGTGCTGCTGGCCTGGGCCTGCGTGCGCAGCGGCCTCGTCTTCTGCCCGCTCAATCCCGCCTTCCCCCTCGTCAGACAGGCCGAGCTGGCGCGACAACTCGAGGTGGTCGCCTGCTGGTCGGCGGGAGAGATGCCACCCGGCCCCTGGCGGCGGCTGCAACTGGAGTTCGAGGCCGAGGGGGAGCCCACCCCCGAGCCTCTGTGGCTGGATCCCAACCGGCCGAGCAACATGATCCTCACCTCGGGCTCCAGCGGCACGCCGAAAGCGGTGGTGCACCGGCTCTGCAACCACCTCGCCTCGGCCCGGGGCTCGGCCACTCTCATCCCCCTCGATGGCGATTGCGGCTGGCTGCTCTCCCTGCCGCTGTTCCACGTGGGTGGCTACGCCATCCTGTTCCGGGTCTTCCTGGCGGGGGCCAGCCTGGTGCTGGACGATCGTACCCAGCCCCTCAAGGAACGGCTCGAGCGCCAGCCCATCACCCACCTCTCGCTGGTACCGACCCAGCTCTGGCGCCTGCTGGCGCAAGGCTTCGACCCCGCTCGCACCCGCTTGCGCGAGCTGCTGCTCGGCGGTGCCGCCATCCCTGAGCCCCTGGTCAACCAGCTCAAGGCCCTGGGGTTCACCCCCAAGTCGAGCTATGGCCTCTCCGAGATGGCCAGCCAGGTCTGCACCGGCCAGCCTGCCGGTGCCGGGGTAGTGGGCAGGCCCCTGCCCGGGCGGGAGGTCTGCATCCGTCAGGGGGAGATCTGCGTGCGCGGCGACACCCTGTTTGCCGGCTATTTCCAGGCTGGGGAGCTGGTGCTGCCGCTGGATGAGGAGGGCTGGTTCCACACCCGGGACAAGGGCCACTTCACCCCGGACGGCGAGCTGGTGGTGGAGGGGCGGCTCGACAACCTCTTCATCTCGGGAGGGGAGAACATCCAGCCCGAGATCATAGAGCAGCGGCTGGTGGATCACGGCGCCGTGGCCCAGGCCCTGGTGGTGCCCATCCCCAGCGCACAGTGGGGGCAGCGACCCGCAGCCTTTATCGACTGGCACGGAGAACCTGTTCCCCACGCCGAGCTGGCCGCCTGGATCAGAGCAACACTGCCCGGCTTTATGGTGCCGGACCGCTGGCTGCCCTGGCCTGATCTGGCTGGCAGCCTGAAACCCTCCCGCACCCTGCTCGCCCAGAGCCTGCGGCAAGAGGAGTGACATAGCCCCCCATATGGGGCTGAGTCCTTGCTATCAACACAGTCCCTTTTGGGGCTGTTTTTATGTTGTTTCCTCCCGAATACATGGTTCCTCGGCGCCATCTGGCGCGTTGATATTCTTTTGGAGCCCAATACCCTGTCTGGTCCCCACGTCACTCCATCCACCAAAGGGATCATGATGAATCACCTCTCTACCCGGCTGCTGCTCCTGGCAGCCCCCGGCCTGCTCGCCACCTCGGCGCTGGCCAGCTACTCCCCCGACTGGCAACAGTATCAACTCATGGGCGAAGCCAGCCGTCAGCTGGGGGATCGTCTCACCGAAGTGACCTACGAGCTGAGCGCCCGCAGCACCGACGCCCCCTATCAACAGCTGAGGGTGTATCGCCGCTTCGACTGGCGCGAGGCCAACCTGGCGGCCCTGGCAGAGCGGCAGTGTGGTGAACCGCAACTCAAGATCGAGCAGGGCTGGCAGATCCGCTACCTCAGCTGTGAAGAAGTGGTGCCGGCCGGCAAGGCCGTCCCGGCCAGCAGCTATGACTTTGGCTACGGCATGAAGCAGGGCCGCTGGGAGCCACTGGCAGGCACCCCGACCGCGCCGCGTCAGGATCGTCTGCCGCTGGCGGAGCGGGTCATCCTGGGTCACAGCGAGCAGGAGTTGGATCGCTGCGAGCTCAACGCCGAAGGTCGCTGTGCCGATCAGGCATGGCAGTACCAGCCCCGAGACTGGCAGCAGTTGAAGGTGCTGGAAGAGACCCCCAATGAACGAGATGGCCGGCTCGAGCAGATCTTCTTCCGCCTGCAACCCATCGCAGGCAGCCAGGCCGCCCATCAGGTGAGCGAGCTGCACGTCTGGCGCCAATACAGTTGGCAACTGGACGAGACCAAGGCACAGCAGGAGTGCGATGAACCCCAGACCCGCCAGGAGGGCGACAAGACCATCAGCTACCGGGTATGCCGCCAGACCCTGCCCGCCGGCAGCGAGGTGCAGGTGGTGCTCAAAGACACCGGCTATCAATACCCGGTGGGGGGCAGCGAATGGCAGACCCTGCCGGAAACAACCGAGTGGCAGGAGAGCCGGGTGCTCAACCGCCCCATCGTGCTGGCCAGCAAGGAGGAACAGCTCGACTGTCGCCGTGCCGACGGCCGCGCCTGCTCCGAGCCGGATCTGCCGGGCACCGAACTGCTGGACGCCGAAGCGGCCAGGATAGTGCAGGATGCCAGTGGCCAGCCCGCGCCGGTCTGGCAGGAGAACTATGGTCACGATGACCGCAAGCTGCTGGCCGTGTCCCGCGGCATCCAGAGCCTGCTGGCGGCCAATCAGCCGGCTCATCCGGCCATGAAGCTGCTGCTGGAATACGTGCGCGCCCACAACTACCACAACTACGGCAAGCACAAGGAGGACGGCCCGGCTGCCGCCGAGGCACTGGCCGAGGCGTTGACGGCGCTCGGCGCCCATCCGCTGCTCTTCCCGGAGCAGGCCAGCGACGAGGTAGGTACCGTCATGGGGGCCTGGAGCATAGCCCTGCACGGCCAGTTCAAGAGCCCGGCAGTGCAGAGCCGCTTTGGCACCCTGCTCGGCGAGTTCAACCAGATGCTGGCCTACAGCACCCGCCATGCCAGCGAGATCAACGGTCAGCACGCCTGGGCGACCGGCCTGTTCGATCTGCTCAACTTCCTCGACTTCGCCAGCGACTACAGCGACCCCTTCGCCAACGACTTCCGCCAGCAGGATGGCGAGCTGCGCAAGCAGCTGCACGCCCTCGGCATGAGCGAACTCGCGTTGTGGAAGGGACGGGATGGTGCCGATCTGTTCCTGCTCAACAACGTGCTGGATGCCTACACCCGCCTCTACCGGGTCGCCCGCTATACCCGCCCGGACGAGCTCGACGGCTATCGCAAACTGCTGGATGACTCCGTCATCGCACTGGTTCGCCACCACGACCTGATCCCCGGTGGTCAGCAGAGCCAGGATCTGCTGGAAGACATGTCACTGACCCTCTCCACCTATTACCTGACCTACACAGACCGCACCAGCGAAGCCTGCATCAGCGGTGACTTCGCCGGGCTCTGCACCCCTGTCCGGGTGGAGGACGTGCTGCCGTTCGAGCACACCTGCTCGCCGACCCTGCGCCTGCGGGCCCAGGATCTGACCATGGATCAGGCCGAGGGGATCTGCCGTGAACTGGGTGCCGAAGAGCAACAGTTCCACCAGCAGATGGAAACCGGCTGGCAGCCGGTGGCGGACGATCTCAACGAAGCGCTGGAGCTGGTGATCTTCGACTCCTCCGCCGACTGGCAACGCTACGGCAGCGCCCTGTTTGGCGGCGTCGCCACCGACAACGGCGGCATCTACATCGAGGGGGATCCGGCCCGTCCCGGCAACCAGGCCCGCTTCTTCGCCTATGAGGCAGAGTGGAAGCGCCCCGCCTTCCAGGTGTGGAACCTGCACCACGAGTACGTGCACTACCTGGACGGTCGCTTCAACCAGTACGGCAGCTTCGGCCACTACCCGCTCAACCGCACCACCTGGTGGTCGGAAGGGCTGGCGGAGTTCATCGCCCACGGCCAGTGCTTCGCCCGCGGCCTGGACAACGTCGCCGGTCGTCCGGCCAGCGATCGTCCGGCCCTGGCCGACATCCTGCACCTGGATTACGACAAGGGCGGTGAGATGGTCTACTCCTGGTCCTACACGGTGCACCGCTTCCTCAGCGAGACCGGTCGCGGCGCCAGCTGGCTGGCCATGGCCCAGGGTCTGCGCAACCCGGATCAGCAGCAGGCGATGAGCGCCTTCGAAGCCGAGCTGGATGTGCTTATCGCCAATGACAGCGAGGCCTACCAGCAGTGGCTCGGCCGCGAGCTGCTGCCCTGGTGGGAAGCCAACAAGGAGTCTGAGGAGTGCAAGGCGAACGACTCGGCCCATTGAGGGTGAGCCATGAATGAGGAAGGGCGGCCATGGCCGCCCTTGTTTATGGCGCCCCTTGATGGGCTCAAGATAGCGCTGCACTCTGCGACAGCCTGTGCCCGAGTGACGCCATGGCGGAGCATCAAACCTGACGCGCCAGGGCAAGTTGTAATAGAATGGCCCCCTGTCATCTCTTACTTCAGACCCGAACCGCACCGCGCATGAAGAAGTTTGCCAAGATCCTGCTCGCCTGCCTCTGCCTGTTGCTGGCCTCCGTTGCCGCACTGCTGGGCTACAGCGAGTGGACCGTGTCGGACGCCCGTCACTACACCTACGACGACGTCGATGCGGTGCCCTACAATCGGGTCGCCCTGGTGCTCGGCACCTCCAAGTATCTGATCGGGGGCAGCCCGAACCACTACTTCAAATACCGCATCAAGGCCGCTGCCGAGCTCTACAACAACGGCAAGGTGGACTACATCCTGGTTTCCGGCGACAACGCCACCGTCCAGTACAACGAACCACGCCAGATGCGGCGCGCCCTGATCCAGGCGGGCATTCCCGCCAGCGCCATCTACAGCGACTACGCGGGCTTTCGCACCCTGGACTCCATAGTGCGGGCCAAGGAGGTGTTCGGTCAGGCCCGCTTCACCGTGGTCTCCCAGGCCTTCCACAACGAGCGCGCCATCTTCATCGCCCGTCACTTCGGCATCGAGGCGGTCGGCTTCAATGCCCTGGATCCCAGCGCCTATCAGGGCATCAAGACCCGGGTGCGCGAGGTGTTCGCCCGCCTGATGGGGCTGCTCGATCTCTACGTGCTGGACAAGGGGCCCAAGTTCCTCGGCGAACCCATCGTCATCGGTGGTCCCATCCCCTGCCAGCCCCTGAGCACCATAGGGGCCAGCCAGCCCTGCCTGCCGATTCCCCCGGTGGCGCCGGTGCAGAAGCCGCTCGACAAGGCAACCAGTGCGGCAACGGCAACCAGCGCGGCAACGGCAACCAGTGCGGTGACGGCAACCACCCCCTGAACAGACAGAAACAAGAGACCCGCCTGATGGCGGGTCTTTTTTTATGAGGGAAGAAAAGGAGAGGGCTCAGGCCAGCGCCGCCACGTAACGCCGAGCCACCTCGTCCCAGTCGATCACCTTGTAAAACGCGGCTATGTAGTCGGGACGCTTGTTCTGGTACTTGAGGTAGTAGGCGTGCTCCCACACGTCCAGCCCCAGGACAGGCACCAGCCCCTCCATCAGGGGACTGTCCTGGTTGGCGCTGCTCACCACCTGCAGGTGGCCCGCCTTGTCCACCACCAGCCAGGCCCAACCGCTGCCGAAGCGACTCAGGGCCGCCTGGGTGAAGGCCTGTTTGAAGGCCTCCAGCCCGCCCAGGTCCCGCTCGATCGCCGCGGCCAACTCACCGCCCGGTTCACCGCCGCCTCGGGGGCTCATCACCTGCCAGAACAGGCTGTGGTTGGCATGGCCGCCACCGTGATTGCGCACCGCCCCCTGCACGCTCACCGGCAGGCTGTCGAAACGGGCGAGCAGTTCGTCCACCGGCAGGGCCGCCAGCTCGGGGAGCTCGGCCAGGGCGGCATTGAGGTTGGTGATATAGGTCTGGTGATGACGGCTGTGGTGGATCTCCATGGTCAGCGCGTCTATGTGAGGCTCCAGCGCGTCATAGGCATAGACGAGGGCAGGCAGGGTATGGCTCATGTTCGTTCTCTCTCTTGTTGGGCTCAATGCAATCGATGGGCGGGCTCGGTCTGGCACTGACATTGACCGAGGCAGCGCAAAATGCCGTCGTGATGACCGTGTTTTTGCACGAAGGCGAGCAACTCGGTACGGGTGCCGCGGCTATGGCGCAGGGCCGCCGCCCGCAGGGGGTCCGGGCTTGCGGGAGACTGACTGGTGGCGAGCAGGCAGTCGTGGACATGGCACAACATGTCGGCAGCCCTGTCCGGCAGCGTCATGGCCACCAGCAGATCCGCCAGGTTGTGGTGGGCCACCACCAGGGCTGCCACGGCTTCGTCCGCATCCGGCCAGCAGGCGAACTGCTGACGGGCCAGCCACAGGGCCTGCTGATAATGGTCGAGCGCCCTGGCGTGCTTCCCCGCATCGAAGTGGCGATTGCCACTCAGGGTCTGTACCTTCCAGTGCGCCATGCTGTTGTCCGCGTCGGTGGCGCCGACCCATCCCTTCACCCAGGTTACCGTCATGACTCAGCCACTTAAATGATAATAATTATTATTTAACTTATTTGATGGGCGGACACAAGGAATAGTTGGCGCGGCATTTTTGCCCATATGGGTAGGGTTTTTCTGCAATCCCCGGTTTAGTGATCCCCTCCACAGATACATATGAGTTCAGCTACCATGCTGCTACTGGCATGAGGCCGGTGGCTGCCCCGGTGACGATCGACGATCAGAGTGCAGCCGGTTTTCACAAGGATGGTGAAGATGAAAAGATGGCTATTGGTGCTGTTGTGCGCCCTGCCCATGCTGGGCCAGGGGGCCGGTTATACCCAGACCCGCTACCCCATAGTGCTGGTGCACGGGTTGTTCGGCTTCGACAAGCTGCTCGGAGTCGATTACTTCTACGGTATCCCCCAGGCACTGACCCGGGATGGCGCCCGCGTCTATGTGGCGCAGGTCTCCGCCACCCAGAGTTCGGAGCTGCGCGGCGAACAGTTGCTCAAACAGGTGCAGCAGGTGCTCGCCATCACAGGGGCGGAGAAGGTGAACCTCATCGGCCACTCCCACGGTGGCCCCACCATTCGCTATGTGGCCTCGGTCGCCCCCGAGCTGGTCGCCTCCGCCACCAGCGTGGGGGGCGTCAACCAGGGTTCGGAAATTGCCGATCTGGTACGCGCCAGGGTGGAACCGGGATCGCCAGCCGAGCAGCTGGCGGTGGCCGCCGCCTCGGCGCTCTCCGGGATCATCTCGCTGCTCTCCGGCGGCAGCGACCTGCCCCAGGATCCCCTCGCCTCCCTCGATGCCCTGACCAGCTCGGGTGCCCAGCGTTTCAACCAGCGCTATCCGGAAGGGCTTCCCAGCCAGCATTGTGGCGAGGGGCCGCTGCGCGCCGCCAACGGCGTCTACTACTTCTCCTGGAGCGGGCGCGGCAACATGACCAACATCCTGGATCCGGTGGATCCGGCGCTGGCCCTGACCGGCACCTTCTTCCGCGAGCCCAATGACGGCCTGGTCGGGGTCTGCAGCAGCCACCTCGGCAAGGTGATCGGCACCGGCTACCGGATGAACCACCTGGACGAAGTGAATCAGTCGTTTGGCATCCATCACCTGTTCGACACCGACCCCGTGACCCTGTACCGCCAGCACGCCAACCGCCTGCAGGGATTGGGGCTATGAACAGGGGCGTGCTGATACTGGCACTGCTGTGCCCGACCCTGCTGCTTGGAGTGCTGGCGCTCTGCCCGAGTGCGGAGCCACCCTTGGATGCCGCCCCCGAGCAGGGAGCCCTGCGCCACCAGCTGGCCCAGCGCCTGGAGCGAGGCGAGACAGACGAAGAAGACCCGCTGCTGAGTCGCTATCAAGGCTTCCTGGCGGCGGAGTCCAGCCTGACGGTGCCGACGGATCCCGGCCTCGCCAGCCTGCAACTGCTGTTTGACGAGCGTGAGCAGCTGCGCCGGCAGAGCTTCACCCCTGCCGAGCAGGAGCAGCTGTTTGCCGAAGATCGGCTGATGGAGCAGTGGACCCTGAGGCGCAAGGCACTGGCGGAGGCCGACGACGCTGAAAGGGAGGCACTCGGTGAGGAGCTCGCTCTCTGGCTGGCGGAGCAGCCCCAGTGGTTTCGGGAGGCCGAGGCCAATGGCCGCCTGCTCGGCGATCTGCAGCGTCTGGAGCAGATCTCCCCCGCCGAGCGGGACGCCGTGCTGCTGGAGCAACTGGGACCGGAGGCGGTGGATCGGCTGCGCCAGCTGGCGCAGAGCCAGCAAGGGTTCGAGCAGCAGTTGGCAGGTTATCTGGCGGAACTCGAGCCACTGCGACCCCGGGATCGTGCCGAACAGCAACGGACGATCCTGGCGCGCTGGTTCGATCCCGGACAGTGGCGGCGGGTAGAGGCTCTCACCCGGATAAGGCTGGGGGAGCCAGCATCCGAATGAGAAGGGGCCCGTAATGGGTCCCTCTTGCTGGTTCTGTTATTGCGGCTTGTTGGCGCCCGGCAGCGGCTGCCAGGTGAGGCGAGTCACCTGGGTACCCCGCACCTCGCAGGTGAGGCAAAGATCCTGCCACCCCTTCTCCTGGCGCAGAGAGACCTCTCCCTTCATGCCCTGCTCGCTCGTCTTGAGTTTCGCCTGCTCGGCGATCACCTTGTCGCCCTTGGCGAGCGCCATCAGCTTGTCATTACAAAGCCACCTGGCGAGATCCGCCCCCTTCGGTTTGGCGCCTCCTTCGCTGGCCTTCTGCTCCGCCTGGCTCGGCACGAACAGCGCGCTCAGTTCAGCTGCCCGCCGGGTGAGCCAGGCTTCGCGCTGCTGCATGCTCATCTTGCTGACGAACTCCGCCGGCTGGCCCTTGTCATCGAGCCAGCGGGTCAGCTTGCCCTGGTCATCGAAGGCGAACTGGGCCGCGGGCTCCTTCACCCCGAACAGCTTGCCTCCCTTGAAGTAGTAACGGCTCTCCCCCTCCTGCTTGCCCTGCTCGTTCAGGATGGGCACGGCGATGATGACGGGGGCGCCGTCGATCCAGGCCTTGATATCTACCCCATCATGACTGAACTGGCGGGTATCGAGGGCACTCTGTGCCCCCTTCTCCATCAGGGCGAACTGCTCGGCCAGGGTGGTGGCGAGCGAAGGCAGGGAACAGAGTCCCAGGGTCAGAGCGATCAGGGTATTGCGCATAAGTGTCCTGTGATAGGCCAAAGGCCGGGTTAACTCTCTACCAGCCAGGTCCTCAGTCCCTCCCGGTGAGCGTCGCTCAGGGGACGGGATTGACGAGTCTGGTAGTCAAAATGGATCAGTGTCGTCTCGGCGGTCACCGCCAGCTCGCCGTCCTGCCAGGCTTCCTGCCAGAGCGTGAAGGAGCTGGTGCCGATGCGCCGTACCCCCGTCTTGATCAATACCTGTTGGCCATAGAACAGTTCCCGTTTGAACTGCACCGCATAACCCGCGATGATCAGATGCCAGTTGTGCACATCTAGCTCGGGAGAGAAGAGGCGAAACAGGGGATCACGGGCCGATTCAAACCAGACCGCCGGCACCGTGTTGTTGATATGGCCGAGGGCGTCCGTCTCTTGAAAACGGGGTTGGATCTGCATTTCCAGCATGGATATCGACTCCTTGTCGTGGGACCGCGCACAGGCTAGCGCGCCAACCCTCATGACTCAAGCGTCCCGGCATCCGGGTGGGAGCCGTCTCCGGTTTCCGCTGCCGCCATCCCCTGTTCGGGTCTGAGCCAGGCGCTGCGAAAATCGAACCAGCCGAGGGCCGTCATGCGCACCCCGTGCACGCCGACCCGGCTCTCCAGCTCCAGCCAGTGGTGAAACAACGGCACGAACCAGCCCTGGCGCTGCACCTCGGCCAGCAAGGGCCGCGGACCGGGCTCGGCGCCGCTGGCGCGCCACTGCGTCAATCCCTGCCACAAACGCTGCTGGCCGCCCCACACCTTGCGCAGCAGCGGCGTACCCTGGAGCCAGGCGTAGGGGGCGAAGGCATGTTCGTGCTCCAGGTTCAAGGTGCCGAGCCAGAGATCCACGTCCTCATCCTCCCCGCTCACCCAGCGGCCGTAATCCAGGGTGCGCACCTCGAGCCGGATCCCCTGCTCCCCGAGCAGGCTGGCCATGGCGCCGGCACACTCCTCAAACTCCAGGTGCTGGTTGAAGCAGGCCAGCACCAGCCGGGTCGGCAACCGTGCCGGCCTTGGCTCCTCGGCGGGCAGTGTCTCGCGCCAGTGGGGCAGCAAGCCGAGGGCACTGGTCCAGCCCCGTTGCAGCTCGGGGGCGACCCGCCCCATCAGGGCGATGGGGTTCAGCAGCCGGGTCAGCCACTGGCGCAGGGCGGGATCCTGCAGCGGGGGGGATCTGTCGTCCTGCAGCAGGAAGTAGCAGCCGGATTCGAGCTCCGACTCGCCGCGCATGGTGCCGAGCTCGGGGCTGTCGCGCCCCAGCTGCAGGTGGCTCTCCAGCCGCTCCGCCAGCTCCGGCAGCATCCAGATGTCGATCTCGTCGAGCAGAGCCCGCAGGCCGAAGTAGTCGTCGAAGGCCTCGAGGCACAGCTGCAGGGGATCGTTGGCAACCACCTTGTAGGGGCCGGTGCCGACCGGCTGCAGGGCAAAACCCGCCTCTTCCTTGAGCTCCCGCGGCAGGATCGCCGCCACCGGCTCCGCCAGCAGATGGGGCAGCAGGGGATCCGGACTGTCGAGATACATATCCAGGGTGCGCGGCCAGGGGCTCTCCAGCCGTGCGAGATGGGCGAACAGCGGGCGCTCGCGCAAGGCATGCAGGCTCTCCATCACATCTTCCACCCCCAGCTCGCGGCCATGGTGAAAACGCACCGCCGGCCTCAGATAGAAGCGCCAGTGACAGGGGCCGAGGCACTCCCAGTGGTGAGCCAGATCCCCCTCGATTTCCCCATTTTCCTCATTTCGCCGGGTCAGGCCATTGAAGATCTGCCGACTCAGGTGAATTTCGGAGCGGCGCAGGGGATCCGTGGGCAACAGCTGGGGCAGCGGACGATAGTAGGGCACCCGCAGGATCTGGCGCCCCTCCCGGGTGGCCTGGCCGAGCTGCTCGATGAGCAGCGGGGTGAGCAAGTCCAGCCGCCCTTCCGCCAGCCGCACCGCCTGGGTGAGCTGCCCCTGACTCAGCAGATCCCGCAGCCGGCGACGAGTCAGGCTCTCCTGATTGTCCAGCAGGATGAGCCGGGAACGTCGTCCCCTGCCCGCCTCGGCCGACCAGCTGAGCCAGCCCTGATCCTGCATACGACGCAGCAGCAGGCGGGCGTTGCGCGGGGTGCAACAGAGCAGATCCGCCACCTCGGCGAGGCTGATCTCCCGCTCATCGCAGCCAAGCTGCTGGGCGAGCCGTTGAAATTGCTGGTAGAGGCGGCTGCTGGGCATAAAAGAGGAAATCCTTTTGATGAAGTTTGTCAGTTTTTACTTCCTCATTTTAGCTCAATACTGTTGGCGAACGTGAACACCACAGCACAGGAGCACCATCATGAGCCAGACCACCCCCCATGCACCGAACCGGATCCAGCAGATCCTGCGCCGCTACTTCCGCCGGATCCTGCCTCGCCCACTGACCCTGATCGAGGATCCCATGCAGCAGCTCAACCGCCTGATGCAGTGGGACATGCACCAGATAGACGACAGGGAATATCGTCGCCGCCTCTGAATGGGCCAGGACTCAGGACGGGAAAGGGCGCAGCAGGATCACAACCCCACTGGCATTGCTTTGCCGGATTGGGTGGTTTACATCGGCGCAGGGCCTGCTAGATTGGACGTCTATCCATCTATAACTGCTACCCAGCAACATCCAACAAGGAGTGTGTGATGAAAGATGCGACCCTGGCCCTGCACCACGGCTTTTCCCACGATCCCACCACCAAGGCGGTGGCCGTGCCCATCTACCAGACGGTGGCCTACGAGTTCGACAGCGCCCAGCACGGGGCGGATCTGTTCAACCTGGCGGTGCCAGGCAACATCTACACCCGCATCATGAACCCCACCAACGATGTGCTGGAGCAACGGATGGCCGCCCTGGAGGGAGGCATAGCCGGGCTGGTGGTCTCGGCGGGTTCCGCCGCCATCACCTACGCCATTCAGGCGTTGACCGCCGCCGGCGACAACATCGTCTCCACCCCCCAGCTCTATGGCGGCACCTACACCCTGTTCGCCCACATGTTGCCGAGTTTCGGGGTCGAGGTGCGCTTTGCCAAGGATGACAGCGCCGAGGCCATCGCCACCCTCATCGACGACAGGACCAAGGCGGTCTATTGCGAGAGCATCGGCAACCCGGCGGGCAACATCGTCGATCTGGCGGCCTTCGCCAGGGTGGCCCACGCCCGCGGCGTGCCCCTCATCGTCGACAACACGGTCGCCACCCCTGTGCTGTGCAAACCCATAGAGCACGGCGCCGACATAGTGGTGCACAGCCTCACCAAATATGTCGGTGGCCACGGCAACTCCCTGGGCGGTGTCATCGTCGACTCGGGCAAGTTCCCCTGGGCGGATCACGCCGAGCGCTTCCCCCAGCTCACCCGGCCGGAGCCCTCCTATCACGGGGTGGTCTATACGGACGCCTTTGGCCCGGCCGCCTTCATCGGCCGGGTGCGCACCGTGCCCCTGCGCAACACCGGCGCGGCGCTGGCCCCCATGAACGCCTTCCTGCTGCTGCAGGGACTGGAGACCCTGAGCCTGCGCATGGAGCGCCACGTGGACAACGCCCTGCGGGTGGCCCACCACCTCAAGCATCACCCCAAGGTGGCCTGGGTCAGCTATGCCGGTCTGCCGGGTCACCCCCACTATCCGCTGGCGGAGAAGTACATGGGCGGCCGCCCCTCGGCCATCCTCTCCTTCGGTCTGAAGGAAGGGTATGAGGCGGGGGTACGCTTCTACGATGCGCTCAAGATCTTCAAGCGGCTGGTCAACATCGGCGATGCCAAGTCGCTGGCCTGCCACCCCGCCTCTACCACCCACCGCCAGCTGAGCGAAGCCGAGCAGGCCAAGGCCGGGGTCAAACCGGAGATGATCCGGCTGTCGGTGGGGATCGAGGCCATCGAAGACATACTGGCGGATCTGGATCAGGCGCTGGAGGCCTGAGTCAGCCAACAGAAGAGCGGGCACTGCCCGCTCTTCTTTTTTGTCCGCTCCGGTGAACCGATCGCCGCATCGCTGCGTATCATCGCCTTCAGCCCCCCCGTCGAGGTCTTTATGATTGTCCTGCACCACCTGAACAAGTCCCGCTCCCAACGCATCATCTGGCTGCTCGAGGAGCTGGGCCTGCCCTACGAGCTCAAGGCCTACCAGCGCGACGCCACCACCTTCCTCGCGCCCCCCGAGCTCAAGGCCATCCATCCCCTTGGCAAGTCGCCGGTCATCGAGTTCGACGGCCGCGTGCTGGCCGAATCCGGCGCCATCACCGAATACCTGATCGCCCGCCATGCGGCCGAGCGGCTGGCGCCGGCCCCCGATAGCCCCGACTATCCCGAATACCTGCAGTGGATCCACTTCGCCGAGAGCTCCGGCATCCTGCCGCTGCTGCTGGACATGTTCGTGCGAAAAGATGGCAGCCCGATGCGCTTCCTGCCGGACTACGCCAAGGCGGAGTGCGCCAAGGTGCTGGGCTATCTCAACGAGGTGCTGGCAAGCCGCCGCTATCTGGTGGGGGAGCGCCTCTCCGGCGCCGACATCATGAACTCCTTCCTGGTGGATCTGCTGGCCCAGGGCGGCCAGCTGGCGCAGTTCCCGCACCTTGAGGCCTACTGGCAGTTGCTCAATACCCATCCGGCCCGCCAGAAGGCGGCAGCCCTGGAGCGCGAGCTGGACAAGATCGCCTGATCCTCTCCCGCCCCACCCCGGAATGCAAAACGCCCCGACAATCGGGGCGTTTTCTTTTCAGCTCGGGAGCCAGATGATCAGAGCGCGTGGGACAGGATCCTGGCTACCTTGTCGGGATCGATATCCTGCTGCTCCCCGAGCGCGGTCAGGCCGAAGCGTTTGAGGTTGGAGCAGATAGCCGGGATGCAGCTCTCTGTCAGACCGTAGTCGGCGAGGCGGGTGCCCACCCCCATCTGCTGGAAGAACTGCTCGGTGCGAATGATGGCCTCCTCGATGCGCAGCGCCCTGTCCTCGCGGCCGGAGTGCCACACCCGTTCGGCGAACTGGGCCAACTTCTCCTGCTTCTGGGTCGATTGCTCCCGCAGCAATGAAGGCAGCACCACCGCCAGGCTCTGGGCATGATCCAGCCCGTGCAGGGCGGTGAGCTGGTGGCCTATGGCATGGGTGGACCAGTCCTGGGGCACGCCGCGCCCGATGAGGCCGTTGAGGGCCAGGCTGGCGGCCCACATCAGGTTGGCCCGCACCTGGTAGTTGGTGGGCTCCGTCAGCGCCCGCGGGCCGTTGTCCACCAGCACCTGCAGCAGGCCCTCCGCCAACCTGTCCTGTACCTCGCCCCCCACCGGGAAGGTGAGGTACTGCTCCAGGATGTGGACGAAGGCATCCACCACGCCGTTGCCCACCTGGCGCGGCGGCAGGCTGTAGGTGGTGGTGGGATCCAGCACCGCAAACCGGGGCAGCACCAACGGGTTGTAGAAGGAGAGCTTGGCCTCCCCCCGGCTCACCACGGCGGCCGGATTGCTCTCGGATCCAGTGGCTGGCAGGGTCAGCACGCAGCCGAGCGGCAAGGCCGCCTTGACCGGTGCCTTGTCCAGCAGGATCTCCCAGGGGTCCTCCCCCTCGAAGCAGGCCGCCGCCGCCACGAACTTGGTGCCATCCACTACGGATCCGCCGCCCACCGCCAGCAGGAAGTCGATGCGCTCGCGCTTGACCAGAGCCACCGCCTCCATCAACTGATCGTACTGAGGGTTGGCACCTATACCGGGAAACTCCAGCCACTCCCTTCCCGCCAGCGCCTGGGTCAACTGCTCATAGACACCGTTCTGCTTGATGCTGCCGCCGCCGTAGAGCACCAGCAGGCGGCTGCCTGCAGGGACAAGCTCCGGCAATGTGGCGATCTGGCCCTCCCCGAAACAGATGCGAGTAGGATTGGCATATTGGAAGTTGTACACGGCAGAGCCCTCGATTGAATGCATGCAGGAGGATTGTGCGCCAGCCGGCCCATCGGGTCAAAAAACGGGAGCAAGCCATCAAAATGGTGATCCGCCTCCTTCGGCATGATGGTACTCAGGTGTGACTTTGCTATGGTGTCACTGGAGAAGGGGTCACTCCCCTGCTCCATCATGGCGCCGCGCCATGTCGTCATCCTGACGCCTCTCACGGGGTTCTGTTTTCCAGCCATAGGGTCTAATCATGAAACTGAAGCACGCATGGATCGCAGGAGTGCTCACTCTCTGTGTCAATCCCCTGATACAGGCCGCCGAGGTCACCACCAATGTGGCCGTCACCCCGGGCCAGGCCAGCCTGGCCGAAGAGGTGAAAGCCGAGGCGACCGTTACCGCCATCGATCTCGCGACCCGCAAGGTCAGCCTGAAGAATGCCGAAGGCAAGACCTTCGATCTGGTTGCCGGGGAAGAGGTGACCAACCTCCAGAATCTCAAGGTGGGGGACGTGGTGGCGCTGCGCTACCTGCAACTGCTGGATCTCGAGCTGCTCAAGGGCACCGCCGGGGTGAGAAAACGGGTGGTGGAAGTAGACGGGAGCAAGGCGGCCGCCGGTGAGCAACCGGGCGCCGGGGCCGGCATGCAGGTGACCATCTATGCCGATGTCATCGACGTCGACAAGGCGCAGCAGACCATCAGGGTCAAGGGTGTGGACGATACCCTCACCCTCAAGGTGAAGGATCCGGCCCAGTTCGCCCTGATCGCCAAGGGGGATCAGATCAAGGCGGTCCAGACCACGGCCATCGCCATAGGGATAGTACCAAAACCCTGAGGCACGCCCTCTACGGCAGGGAGGGCACTGGCGCTCCCTGCTTCATCCTTCCCCGGCATCCGGGGCAAAACCTTGCCCGGCTGGCACCAAAGATTGCCGTTCGAGTCATTGGTCTCAGGCCTGGGCGCTCTGCCCGCTCGACGACTTGCCGGTGAGCCTGTCCATGGCCGCCTTGAGCATGGCATCACGCTGCTCGGTCAGGGCCCGGGTCTGGGTCTCCCGCTCTTCGGCCGAGAGCGTCTTGTCGTCGGCCACCCCCTTGATCTGGCTCTCGAGATCGTCAAATTTTTTGCGATCGAAGCCGAGTGCCTTGTCCACCAGCTGCTGCACCACCGTATTGCTGGCGCTCCCGGCCAGGGAGGCGCTCTTGCCGCTTCTGGCCAGATGCTCGTAAGTCAGTACCTGCTGCGCCTTGCCGGTCAGCACCTGGCTGGAGAGGCTGACCTGCTGATCCCAGCTCCCCTGCTGGCTGTCATCGCCACTGAGGGTGACCAGGGCATGGCTGTGGGACGCACTCTGGGCGAGTTGCTGACCATAAGGTTTGATGTCCATGAAGGCTCCAAGCTGCTGCCGGCCAGGCCGGCGTCCGGGGAGAGACTCCCCGCCAATAACCATGACTCAGCAAGTTGCAGGCCAACTTGACCACTGGGTGGCAGCGACCTGGGATAGCGGATGAATGACGCCAGACGGCGCGATGGGCAGGCGGAGAAAAACGACAGGGCAGCAGCGAGAAGAGGCACCCAGGGGTGCCTCTTCTCATCCCGGCGAGACGGGGTTCAGCGACGGCTGATCTGCAGCGGGCCAAAGGTCTGGGCCACCGGCATGATCTCTATGCTGTTGATGTTGACGTGGGCGGGCTGCTGGCTGACCCAGAGCACGGTATTGGCGATGTCCTCCGGCTGGATGGCCTGCACCCCCTGATAGACGGTCGCCGCCTTGGCATCGTCACCGTGGAAGCGCACGTTGGAGAACTCGGTGCCGCCGCACAGGCCAGGCTCCAGGTTGGTGACGCGGAGGGCGGTGCCCGCCAGATCGGCCCGCAGGTTCAGGCTGAACTGCTTCACGAACGCCTTGGTGGCGCCGTAGACGTTGCCGCCCGGGTAGGGGTAGGTGCCGGCGATGGAGCCGATGTTGACCACGTGGCCGCGATTGCGCGCCACCATGCCCGGCAGCAGCAATCGGGTGAGCAGGGTCAGGCCGCTGATGTTGGTGGCAATCATCTGCTCCCAGTCTTCCATATCCGCCTTGTGGGCGGGCTCAAGGCCGAGCGCCAGCCCGGCGTTGTTCACCAGCAGATCCACCTCCTGCCAGGCGGCCGGCAGCCCCTCGATGGCAGCGCGGGTGGCGGCCTTGTCCTGGACGTCGAACGCCAGCGGCAGGAACTGCTCCCCCAGCTCGTCGGCCAGGGCGGCCAGCCGATCGGCGCGGCGACCTGTGCCTATCACCCTGTAACCAGCCTGCACCAGCTGACGGCTGATGGCCTCACCAAACCCGGACGAGGCGCCCGTTACCATTGCGATCATCTGAACCTCCATTGTTATTTATCTGGTTGAAACAAAAAGAATTCACTCATTATCCAGCTCGCGCCCCGCCACCTTGCGCCAGAGGAAGACCGACAGGTGCAGCAGCAGCAGGCCGCTCCCCCCCAGGGCAAACAGCAGACCGGTGAGGGCGTTGACCGAGGTGTCGGCGCCACACCACCACCAGACCAGCCAGCCCACGGCCCCGATGACGAAGGTCTGGATGGCGCAAACAGGGCAACGCCCGAGTTTGGCCTTGATGGCTGTTGCCAAGCAGTTATCACAGCTCATGCCGGCCTCTCGATGGCTGGACGCGATTCACGAAGGGTCCCGCCCTATGGGGCGCAGCGCCAGCACCAGCCGGTGCGCATGCTGACCGGGGCCGTAGTAGTCCGGCAGCCTGAGCCTTGGGCGAAACCCCAGCCTGTGGTAGAGGGTCTGGGCCTCGGGGTTGGCGTCGGCCACCTCGAGCCGGATGGCACCCCAGCCCGCCTCCCGGCCCTCCCGGATCACCTGCTCCAGCAGGCGCCGGGCCCAGCCCTGGCGGCGCACCGTCCAGCGAATGGCGAGGGTCTGGATGATGAGCCTGTCCCAACCCCTGTGCTCCAGCACGCTGAGGTAGCCCATCAACTGCGCCTTCTCATCCAGCAGCAGCAGGGTGCGCCCCTTGGCATGGCTGAGCAGGTAGTGCCAGCGGCTGCGGCCGAAGGCGACCTCGGGGGGGAAACAGTAGCGTTCCAGCTTCACGATGGCGCCCAAATCATCGGTTCGGGCCGCGCGCACGGTCAACACGGGGAGTCCTTGTTCGGTTATTTATCCTCAGCACCAGAAATGCGACTTGTATCACAAGTTACCAAGGCAGAATATTAGGCACTGTAACCTCTTGTTTCCCCTCGCGCCATTGTCGTGCTTGTCGGTGCATCGAAGCCCACTGGGGATCCTGCCTTTTCAGGCAGTCCTTTCTGTGGAGCCGAAAATATGAGTACCTATGTCATCGTCGACGAGCCGGGCGACTGGCCCTGCCGTGCCGATTATCTGCTGACCGCCCGCACCTATCTGCAACACGGCGTACCCACCACCGGCGGCCGTCCCCGCATCATCAATCTCTGCCGCAGCCTGGAGCACCTGAGTGCGGGCTATTACTGTTCCCTGCTGGCCCAGGCCCGCAGCCACCACTGCCTGCCGGGACTGCAGGCCATCAGCCGGCAGCAACCCCAGCAGCCACCGGCCAAGCTGTGGCGCAAGCTGCAGGGCTGGCTGGCCCGCCAAAGCGAGGACAGGATCCGGGTGCGCGCCATCTTCGGCCAGTGCGAACAAAGCGAGCTGGCGGGGCTGTCCCGCTACTACTACGGCCTGAACCAGCTGCCGCTGCAAGAGCTGACGCTGAAACGAGGCCGTCACGGCTGGTCGGTGCGCCAGCAGCAGAGTCTCTCCCCCCTGGCGCTGAGCCTGCGAGAGCGGGAGCTGATGCTGCAGCACGCCCAGGCCCTGGTCGGTACCGGGGACGAGGAGCAGACGGCGCCGCTCTATCAGCTCGCCATCCTGATGGATCAGAACGATGGCCGCGCCAGCAGCGATGCCCTGGCGATCGAGCGCTTTATCCAGGCCGCCGCCGCCCAGGGGATCCAGGCCGAGATACTGGCGCCCTCCGCCATCGAGCGGCTGCCGGAGTTCGACACCCTCTGGCTGCGGGCCGAGACCGCGGTCGGCCACTACACCTTCGAGTTCGCCCGCCGTGCCGAGCAGCTCAAGATGCCGGTGATCGACAGTTCCCGCGCCATCCTCGCCTGCAGCAACAAGCTCTACCTCTACGAGCTGATGGTGCGCAGCGGCGTGCCCATGCCGCCCACCATGGTGGTGACCCGCCGTGGCCGCCACCAGGTGGACGAGCTGGTGCAGCGCCTCGGCCTGCCGCTGATGGTGAAGGTGCCCGACGGTGCCCAAGGCCGTGATCTCGCCATGGCCAGCGACGAGACCCAGCTCGCCCGCCTGCTGGACGAGGGGCTGGGCCGCTCCGCCCTGCTGCTGGTGCAGAGCCGGATCCCCGCCGAGTTCGACTGGCGCATCGGCTTTCTCGACGGCTCGCCGCTGTTCGCCTGCCGCCGCTACCGGCCGGAGCCCGGCAACCGCATCCGCCGTCGCAAGCACCCCCTCGACATGAGCCGGATCGAGGCGCTGCCGCTCACCGAAGTGCCGGAACGGGTGTTGCAGACCGCCCGCCGTGCCGTGCACCAGCTCGGCAACGGCCTGTTCGGGGTGGATCTGCGCCAGCAGGGCCAGGGCTGCGTGCTGCTGGAAATCATCGACAACCCCTGGATCCGTGGCGACATCGAAGACAGAGAGGCCAGGGATCTCTATGAACGCCTGGCCAGAGCCTTCCGGCAACGGCTGGAGAACCGGGGGCAGAGCACCCCTGACCGACCATAAACAAAGAGGGCCCCGTGCAGGGGCCCTCTTTGTGATGGGACAGGCGTTATTGCAACTGCAGGAAGCGACCACTGAGGGGTGGCAAGTCCACCGTCAGGCTGCTGCCTCCCATGGCCAGGCGCTCGCCGCTCTGCAGATCCACCAGGGCGCTGCCGCTGCGCAGCTTGCCAACCGGCACGGCATAGCTCTGGGGCGTGGTGGAGACGTTGAGCAGGTAGACTATCTGCTCCGCCGCCGTCTGCTTGATGTCGCCGTAGACGCTGCCCTCGGCCACCAGCTTGATCCTTTCCCCCTGATAGAGGGCGGGGTGGGCGGCACGCAGGGCCAACAGCTGGCCAAGCCACTGCTTGAGCTCGGCCTGCTCGCTGCTTGGGGCAAAGCCGGTGACACCGGGCACCTTGCCGTCGCTGCGGGCCACGTGATCGTCACACAGCCCCTGGGCCGCACAGTCGCCACCCACCTGGGCCGCAAAGCCCGGCACCTCGTCGCCAAACTCCTCGCCGTAGTAGAGGGTGATGGGGCCGGAGCGAGCAGCCAGGAAGCTGAAGGCCGCCTTGTGACGCTGCCAGTAGTCCGCCGGATTGAAGTTGCCGCGCTCCAGCAGATCCCCGAAGCGCACCAGATCGTGGTTGCCCAGCATCAGGTTAGGCATGGCGTGATCCGGGTAGTTCTCCACCTTGTTCCAGCTGGCATCGAGCACGCTGGCCCCCTGACCACCCTTGCCGGACTCCTCCACCGCCAGCGCCTGCACCAAGCCGTAGCGCAGCGGGAAGTCGAACGCAGAGGAGAGCGCCGGGTTGTCGCTGCTGCCGTAGGCCTCGTTACGGATGTCGTCAGCCCCCTTCCACACCTCCCCCACCATGTAGCCCAGGGTGCCCCACTGCTGGCCGACAGCCTTGCGCGCCGCACTGGCCTGCTCCACCTCGCTGCGAATGGCGCGCCACTCGTCCAGCCCTAGCTGATAGGCCTGATCGAGGCGCCAGCCGTCGATGCCGTACTGCTCGACCCAGTAGCGGGCCACTTCCTTGAAGTAGGCAAGGCTCTCGGGCTGATCGTAATCCACCAGCTGGCCAGGGTAGCCGGCGCCGCCACTCTTGAGGGCGGGCAGACGCCCCTCCGGCGAAGGCTTGCTCACCCCGACCCGGTTGACGTGGCCGAACACGCCGTCCAGGAAGACATGCAGCCCACGCTGATGGGCTGCCTCGACCAGTTTTTTCAACTGGGCATTGCTGCCGAAGTTCGGGTCCACGTTGAAGAAGTCGCAGGCGAAGTAGCCGGTGGCATCCAGCCGATCGTCCCCGGCCTGACCGGCACAGGAGTCGAACACAGGGGTCAGCCAGATGGCGTTGACGTTGAGGCTCTTGATGTGGTCCAGGCTGTCGATGATCCCCTGCAGATCGCCGTTGTGCCTGGAGGGGCCGTAGCCGACGCCGTAGTTGGCACTGCCGTCGCCATCGACGAAGGACTCCACCATCACCTGATAGGTTCTCAGGTTGCAGGCGGGCTGATCATCGCCGTAGCAGGCGCGACTGTCCGAGGTGGGAGGCGGATTGACCACGGGGGGCTGGGTCTCGCCGCTGGATCCCCCGCCGCCACTGCCGCACGCTGTCAGTAACAAGGCGGCCCCGATCAGGCCGCCATGGCGCAACCTTCCTTGTTTCATTGTTATCTTCCCGCTGTGATGGTGCTGGCGCAAAATACGCCACCCTGGAGCCATGATAGCGGCCTCGCCAAAGCGGGTCTGTGACTGAAAACGTTACCTGACTCAACGCGTTAGCAGGCAAGGCTCAATGCGTGTTGCGATCGTGGAAGGCGTCGCGCTCGTCGATGGGCTTGATCAGGTGATAGACCTCCTGGGCCGACAGGGTGAAGCCTCCAGGCCACTCCAGCTGGTGGCGGCGATTGATGAAGACCCGGGCGAAGCGACGCTCGGTGTCAATGGCGGCAAACAGGGGCTGGCTGCGCCAGGGGGTCAGGTCCAGCACCCCGGTAGTGCCATCCGAGAGCACCACGAACAGGCACCAGTCATGCACATACTCCACATCGATGAAGACCGGCATCCCTTCGGCTCCGATTGAGAAAATCCGGCGCCATTATAGGCAAGCCTCCCGTCCCGCTTTGCAATGAGGATCACACAATGCCCAGTCATTTATGCTGTCTTCTGGCCAGGTCAGGAGCACACCGGCCAGCCGAAGAGCTGGTTGCTGCTGGTTTGTCGGCGTTCTCGGCGGCTCGCCGCTGGCCACCAACATCAACGATCTCTTTATGGAAGGCTGAGCCTGCGAACCGTGCGATGCCTTCGGCGAGTCCGTCAAGCAGGCAAACCAATCCGGCTGGCGGACGACAACCGGTTCCGGCATCACAGCCGGAGGTCATGAAGGATGCCACGCTGGCGCTGTACGATGACGCAGAATAGCCAGATGACCCTCCACAGGCGGGGTGAATAATATGGCTTACGTCTCCCAAATGATGTGCTGACGACTAAATGGGCTCTGGTTGGGTAGATTGGAAAATACGTTCCGACTAGGACGGCAGGCAGACGCAAGCCTGAACGATGGTGAGCGAAGCGGTATATCCGCAACAGGGATCACCTGCATCATGCCCTGAAAAACAATCCCCCGGTGCGGTGCATCGGGGGCTCAAGGTTGGCTGAAATGAGGTCTATCCACTGCCGAAGCGGATATGGACTGATGGGGATCAGGCCTGGCCTTTCGGCCTCACACCCAGGGTATGGCAGATGGCGTAGGTCAGCTCGGATCGGTTCAGGGTGTAGAAGTGGAAATCCTTCACCCCTTCCTGGCTCAACACCCGCACCTGATCGATGGCGATGCTGGCCCCCACCATGTTGCGGGTCATCTGATCGTTATCCAGCCCCTCGAACCGCTGATGCATCCAGCGCGGGATCTTCACGTTGGTAAAGCCGGCAAACTTGTTGAGGGTCTGGAAATTGGAGACCGGCAGTATCCCGGGCACGATTTCGGCATCGATGCCGATGGCGGCGCAGCGATCACGAAAACGCAGGTAGGTCTCCACATCGAAGAAGAACTGGGTAATGGCGCGGTTGGCACCGGCATCTATCTTGCGCTTGAGGTTGAGCAGGTCGGACTGCGCGCTCCTGGCTTCGGGGTGGCCTTCCGGATAGGCGGCAACCGAGATGTCGAAGTCGGCTTCGGACTTGAGCAGGGCGACCAGATCGGTGGCATACATGTCCGGCTTGTCGAGTCCGGGAGGCAAATCACCACGCAGTGCCACTATGTGGCGAATGCCGCTGTTCCAGTAGTCACGGGCAATGGTTCTCAGCTCGTCGCGGCTGGCATCGATACAGGTCAGGTGCGGCGCGGCGATGAGGCCGGTGCGCTCCTTGATGTCCTTGATCACCTTGTGAGTGCGATCCCGGGTGCCCGAGTTGGCGCCATAGGTCACGGAGACAAACTTGGGTTCCAGCACCTGCAGTCGTTCGATGGATTGCCAGAGGGTATTTTCCATCCCTTCGCTGTTGGGGGGGAAAAACTCGAAACTGACCGAAATGTTGTTACCCAAGTCAGCCAGACTCTGGTTGAGTGCCTCAACCTGACGCGCGCTGTGAAATCCCATCTGCTCTCTCCCTGTCCTACAACCGATTCCTGTACGTCAAAACGGATGTTTGGACGTCTAAACGTCTTTCTATCTTTATGAGAAAACGGCTCAAAGTCAACCTCGATTTACCCACGAAGGCGGGATAAGCGATTTTTTTTATTTTGCAATTCAACCCAAGTCGCGAGCGGCCCCATCCCAAAATGTCCTCAGGCACGCTATGATGCGGGCGGATCGTCCTGGACGTTCTGAATCTGCGTGTGATTGTTTGGCCGGGTTTCCCGGCCTTTTTTTAACTTCTCCCCCTCCCTGCCGATAATCAATTCAAGCATTTGCAGGAGCCTTGTCATGGAAGATCACCCCGGTTTTGCCACCGATTTGCTGTTCGATCGCTATCAGGGCGAGGTGAGGGACCATGAAGGGTTCTGGACAGTGCGCACCCCGACAGCCCCGGATTACTACTTCGGCAACTATCTGCTGCTCCCCACGCCCCCCAGCGACCGCGACAAGGGTTGGCTCGAAGCCAGCTTCGACAAGCTGATCGGCCAGGATCCCAGGATCCGCCATCGCACCTTCCAGTGGCCGCTGGCCGAGGGACAGAACAGCCGGGTCGCCGGCTTCGTGGCGGCGGGATACCAATACATGGAGTGCGTGGTGCTGGCACTGGAAGCCGCCAGCTGGCAGACACCGAGCGACCAGGACCTCGCCCCGGCCCGCCCCTTCACCCCTGCCGACTGGGATGACTGGCTGACCCTGGAGCTCGATGACAGGGACCCAGGTCATGAGGAGGAGAGCTACCTCGCCTACCTGCAGTCACGGCGCGACCTCTATCAGGCCATGATCGCCGATGGACTGGGACAGTGGTGGGGGATCTGGCATCAGGGTCGCCTGGTCGCCAGTTGCGGCCTCTTCTTCACCGGCACCATGGGGCGCTTCCAGCTGGTTCGTACCCATCAGGATTGGCGAAACCGGGGCCTCTGCCGTCAACTGCTGAGCCAGGTCGCCCGTCAGGGGTTCGAGCGAGCCAGGCAGCTCATCATAGTGGCCGACGAGCACTACCACGCCCAGCGGGTCTACCGCGCCCTGGGTTTCGTCCCGGTGGCACGTATCGGCAGCCTGTGCCGCTGGACTCACCAGCCATAGCCGTCTGGCGCAAATGAAAACGGGAGACTGATGCCTCCCGTTTTTTTTCATGGTGCAGCCCTTCAGGGCTGCGGCGCTTCCAGCTCGCTGGCCAGCGCCTGCTCGACGTCGGTCGCGGCAGCAGCCGAGGGAGCCACAGCCGCAGACACGGGGGACGCGCTCAGCGCGGTCGAGATGGCCGCGGATGGCGTAGCAACGGAAGCCTCAACCGTGGCGGGCGCGGCAGAGACGGCGGCGGGAGCCGTGCATTGGCAGTCCACGGCCTTGGCCTGCTGGCCCTGATGCGGGGCATACCAACCCTTCAGCCCCTGCTCCAGCCGGTCGGCGGCGGCTTGCGGCGCCATGGTGCCGAGCAGCACACTCTGACTCACCTCGGCCAGCTCATCCCCCAGCTTGGGGGTGCCGCGAGAGAGGATCTGGGTGGCGACCCGGATGGTAGAGTCACACTGATCTCGCCACTCCATCATCTCTTTGGCCGCCGGGTTGGTGGCCTCGAAGAAGTGGTTGGAGAGGGAGAAGAACCCCGGCAACGAATTGGTATAGAGCTCGGCAAACTGGGAGGTGGTCAGCCACTGCAGGAAGGTCATGGCGGCCTCCTTGTTCTTGCTGGCCGGGTTCATCCCCATACCGATGTCGGTGTGATCGGTGAAGAAGCAACCGTCACCCTGCTTTGCCACAGGGGGGCGCATGACACCGAAGTCCACCTTGCCGGTGAAGGGGGCTATCTCCCAGGAGCCGGCCGCATAGAAGGCAGCCTTGCCGGAGGTGAACAGCTCGTTGGTAGTGGCGTAGTCACGGCCTTCGCCCCCCTCGCCGAGATAGGCACGCCAGCGGGCCAGCTCCTCGAACACCTTGACGTATTGCGGGTTGTCGAGCCGCTCCTGGCCGCCAATCAGCGCCAGCCTGCCATCCTCCCCCTTCCAGTAGTTGGGGCCAATGTTCTGGAAGCCCAGCTCGGAGGCGACCCAGCTCTCGGAGCCACTCATGGCCAGCGGCACATAGCGACCATCCGCCTTCACCTTGTCGAGCACGGCGAAAAACTCGTCCCGGGTCTGGGGCATGGCCAGCCCCAGCTCGCTGAAGATCTGCTTGTTGTAGAAGAAGCCGTGAATGACGGAAGCCATGGGCACGCAGAAGGTCTGGGCGCCGCTGTCGGTCTGCCAGGGGGACTGGGCGAAGCTCGGGAAGTTCTCCATCCCGGCCATCTCGCTCAGCTCCGCCAGATGACCCGCCTTGAACAGGGCCAGGGAGTCATCGAACGGGCGGCAGGTGATGAGATCCCCGGCCTTGCCCTCCTTCAAACTGGCCCAGAGCGTCGGCATGTAGTCGACGTTCTGCACCCCGTTGAAGCTCACCTGGATGCCCGGATGAGCGGCCTCGAAGGCGGGGATGATCTTCTCCTCCCACAGGGCCTTGTCATCGATCCGCCAGCTTTCGATCACCAGCTCGCTGGCCATCAGCTGGCCACACAACAGGAGACTCAGGGCCCCGATCCACTTGTTAGCCATAAGTCCTCCTACACCTTGAAATGAGCGATCAATTGCTGCTGTTTGGCGACCAGATCCGCCAGTACTTCACTGCTGCCTGCCGATTCACGGGCCTCCCGTTCGGTCTCGTAGGCCACGTCCGCAATGCCGGCGATATGACGGGCCACCCCTTGACTGACCGAGATCTGTTCCTGGGCCGCATGGGCGACCTGATCCGCCATCGACTTGATGGCACTCATCCGCTCGGCGATGGATTGCAACGCCTGATCCATGGCCCGGGTCTGTGACACGCAACCCTGGGTCTGCTCCTGGCTGCGTCCCATCACCTCCATCACCTGCTTGCTGGAGCTCTGCAGGTTTTCGATCATGGCCTGGATCTCTTCAGTCGAGGTCTGGGTCCGGTTCGCCAGCGCCCTGACCTCGTCCGCCACCACCGCAAAGCCGCGACCAGCATCACCGGCCCGTGCTGCCTCGATGGCCGCATTCAGTGCCAGCAGGTTGGTCTGCTCGGCAATGCTGCGGATCACGTCCAGAATACTGCCGATGTTGTTGCTGAATTCCCCCAGCTTGTGGGTGATGCCGACCGCCTCCTCCATGGCGCCAGCCAGCTGTTCGGTGATCCGGCGCGTGGTCGCCACCTGTTTGCGACCGGCGCGTGCCTCCTCGTCGGCCAGATCCACCTCGCGCTTGGTGCCATCTGTGGAGCGGGCCACCTCGGTGGCGCTCACCTCCAGTTCGGTGATGGCGGCGGCCACCTGGTCGGTCTGGCTCTTCTGATCCTGCACCCTGGACATGGCGCGCTCGCTTATCTCGGCGGCGCGGCTCGCCTCCTCCACCAGATGGCGGGAACCGGCGTTGATCTGGGAGAGCAGCTCCCCCGTCTTGTCCGCCAGGGTGTTGATGGAACGGGTCAGGCTGCCGAATTCACAGCGGCTCTGGTAGTCGATGCGCCGGGTCATGTCCCCGGTGGCCATGCGATCCAGCGCCCGATCGATCAGCTGCAGCGGACGCTGTATGCTGCGGGCCGTGGTGTAACCGATGATGAGCGCGGCGGCGGCGGAGATGGCGGAAACGATCAGGATCCAGAGGCTGGCACTGCTGACGGCGTCATCGGCCCCGATCCGGCTCTGGCTGGCGATGCTGCCCGCCGACTTGCCCATCTCGTCCAGCAGCGCCAGGCTGTTGACCAGACTGGTGTCGAGCTGCTGATTCAAGGTTTGCAGCGAGGCGGCAAGCTGCTGGGCATTGCGCATGGTGGCCAGCAGTCCCTGCGGGCCGAGCGCCAGCTCCTGCATCCTGTCCAGATTGACGACGAAGCGCTGCCTCACGTCATCGGGCACCAGCACCCGCTCGAGCCGCTTGCGCGCCATCTCGATATCCTTGGCGAGCACCTTCTCCAGTTCGTTGAGATCTGTCTTGGCGTCTGCCCGACGGATGTTCTTCAGATCCCGGGCGATGCCGGAGGTGATGAGTTCGGCCTTGTTGCGCATGGAACGCTTGCTGGCGGTCTGCTGCAACAGCAGATCGGCGGCCCACTGATAGGTGTCTTCCAGCCTGATAAAGGCCAGCTCCAGCTCATGACGGCGATCGAGGGCGGCTATCCACTGACCATGCTGGCTCAGCACCTGATCCGCCAGACCGTAGAACTCCCGGGTGGCCCCATCGACCTGACGAAAGCGCTCGCCCGCCTCGGCCACATCGTTGAAGCGGGCCATCTCCTTGCTCTGGGCAACGAAGCGCGCCTGCTGCGCCTTGAACTGGCTGGCCAGCTGCGGCAACTGGGTGGCATCCTCGCTGGTCCTGTAGGTCAGCACCCAGCGGTTGCTGTCCTGCAGTGCCCCCTTGAGCCCGGCGACGGCGATCACCAGGGGAGTGGCACGATCCGATACCTGGGACAGTCCCTCATTGATCCCCCGGATCTTCAGAATACTGATGAAGCCCAGCAGAACCAGCAGCAGCAACATCAGCACAAATCCGGCGATGATCCGCTGCACGATAGATAAACCCATGGAGACATCCTCACTCGTTGGGAAATAAAGGGGTTAACGCAGAGGCTATCGGCACGCCGAGGCAATGGAAGAGCAATAAGTGACACTATGAGGGGCCGGATCACAGTTATTGCCCCGAGCCAGACAGAAAAGGGCCCGAACAGAGCCGGGCCAAAGAGACATGCTTGGTTGTCATGGCCTTGAGGCGGCCAACCCTGTCATCAGAAGCGATAGCCGACGCCAAACATGAAGGCAACCGGATCGATGGAGGTATTGATGGTGCCCACTGCGGTGTGCACGTCGGTGTCGATGTCGATGAGCCAGGCGGAGGCGTTGACGAACCAGCGGTCATTGATCGCCATGTCCAGCCCCACCTGACCCGCCAACCCCCAGGAGGAGTCGACGCTCACATCCGTGCCCGCCAGGGCCCCACGGCCCTCTTCATCGAAGAAGGTGGTGTAGTTGATACCGGCACCGACATAAGGACGCACCTTACTGTTGGCATCACCGAAATAGTACTGCGCCATCAGGGTCGGCGGCAGGTGCTTGACCTTGGCGACCTCACCCAGCCCCGGGGTCGACACCGAGTGGGAGAAGGGGGTCGCCGCCAGCAGCTCGACGCCCCAGTTGTCCGTCAGCATATAGGAGAGGGTCAGCCCCAGCTGCATGTTGCTGTCGATATCCAGCTCGCCGGTGCCGAGGACGTCGTCACTGCTGGTCTGGGGGGAGACAAAGGCCAGACCGCCACGCACCAGAATGTCGCCGGCCTGGTGTGCCAGGACGGCGGGGGAAGCAAAAGCGGCTGCGATCAGGAGAGGAAGGACTTTTTTCATCACATATTTCCTTTTTGTTTTCTTTCTATGTTGTAAGCCCGAAAACTATAGAAGGATGTGAATGACTGGTTATTGATTTGGCTCAATAGTTATCAAGAAATAGATGGATGTACACAACAGCTTCTAACAATCATAAAATCAACTCAAAATACTAAAAAACCATTTAAATACAGCACCTTGAAATATAAACACACCATAAGAACAGCCTTAAAATATCAAATAAATACACCTTAATCGCGCTCACATTGCCTTTTAACTGTTGTTTAATTATGCCGGTCAGCGTATTTTATTAAAGCAATGTAGCCATGCTGTAATTTAATCTTTATGAAACCACAAACACGCAAAGACAAAATCATCGGCATCCTGGCAGCCATCTGGGGCATAGGCTCCTTCCTGTTTATCCTGCTCGGCTTTCTGTTTGCCCTCGCCTTCCTGATGCTGGCTCACTGACACTCCGCCGTCACCGCTCATACTCCCGGTGACTGTCCTGCCGTGCCCAATCTAATGCCACATTCAGCCACTCCCAGGCTCAGTGTCTGCGCCCGTCGCTGACGCCGGCCCGAGGAAAGATCCCTCGCGTCCCTCTCGATCGCCCACAAAAAAGGGGCCAAGGCCCCTTGTCTGTCTGATGTGCCCTTACTTGTTCAGCAAGGGGGCCAGGAAGCGCGCGGTGTGCGACTCCTTGCAACGGCTCATCTCCTCCGGCGTGCCGGTCACCAGGATGCGGCCACCACCGGCGCCCCCTTCCGGCCCCAGATCGACGATCCAGTCGGCGGTCTTGATGACGTCCAGGTTGTGCTCGATGATGACGATGGTGTTGCCCCTATCCCGCAGCTGGTGCAGCACCTTGAGCAGTTGCTGGATGTCGTGGAAGTGCAGCCCGGTGGTCGGCTCGTCCAGGATGTAGAGAGTCTGGCCGGTGTCGCGCTTGGAGAGCTCTCGCGCCAGCTTGACCCGCTGCGCCTCGCCGCCGGAGAGGGTGGTGGCCGACTGGCCGAGCCGGATGTAGGAAAGGCCCACATCCATCAGGGTTTGCAGCTTACGCGCCACCGCCGGCACCGGATCGAAGAACTCGCGGGCATCCTCCACCGTCATGTCGAGGATCTCGTGGATGTTCTTGCCCTTGTACTTCACCTCCAGGGTCTCGCGGTTGTAGCGCTTGCCCTTGCAGACGTCGCACGGCACGTAGACATCCGGCAGGAAGTGCATCTCCACCTTGATGACGCCATCCCCCTGGCACGCCTCGCAGCGCCCCCCCTTGACGTTGAAGGAGAAGCGACCCGGCAGGTAGCCGCGCGACCGCGCCTCCTGGGTGCCGGACAGCAGCTCGCGGATCGGGGTGAACAGGCCGGTGTAGGTCGCCGGGTTGGATCTCGGGGTACGGCCGATGGGGCTCTGATCGATGTCCACCACCTTGTCCAGGTGCTCCAGCCCTTCCACCTCGCGATAGGGCGCCGGGGTGGACTCGGTCGCCTTGTTCAGCTCCCGGTGGGCGATGCGGAACAGAGTGTCGTTGATCAGGGTCGACTTGCCTGAGCCGGAGACGCCGGTGACGCAGGTCATCACCCCTATGGGCAGATCCAGGTTGACGTTGCGCAGGTTGTTGCCGCTCGCCCCCTTGAGTTTCAACCACTTGCCGGTGAGCGGCGTGCGTTCATCAGGAATGGCGATCTGCTTGCGGCCGGAAAGGTAATCCCCTGTCAGCGAGGCGGGATTGGCGATGATCTCCTCCGGCGTGCCCTGGGCGACGATTGAGCCGCCATGGACGCCGGCCCCCGGGCCTATGTCCAGCACATGATCGGCGAGGCGAATGGCGTCCTCGTCGTGCTCCACCACTATCACGGTGTTGCCGAGGTCGCGCAGGTGAGTGAGGGTCTTGAGCAACCGTTCGTTGTCCCGCTGGTGCAGGCCGATGCTGGGTTCATCCAGCACATACATGACCCCCACTAGGCCGGCGCCGATCTGGCTGGCCAGCCGGATGCGCTGCGCCTCGCCACCGGACAGGGTCTCGGCGCTGCGGGACAGGCTGAGGTAGTTGAGGCCGACGTTCACCAGGAAGCCGAGCCGCTCGACGATCTCTTTCAGGATCTTCTCGGCGATCTGGGCACGCTGGCCGGTCAGCTCGATCCCGGCGAAGAACGCCAGCGCGTCGCCGATGGATTGCTCGGCGATGGCGGGCAGGTTGCGGTTATCCACGAACACATGGCGCGCCTCCTCCCTCAGCCGGCTGCCGCCACAGCTGGTACAGGACTTGTTAGCGATGTACTTGGAGAGCTCTTCGCGCACCGAGTTGGATTCGGTCTCCCGGTAGCGCCGCTCCATGTTGTGCAAGATCCCCTCGAACGGGTGCTTGCGCACCACCACGTCGCCGCGATCGTTCATGTAGCGGAACTCGATCTCGGTGCGACCGGAGCCGCGCAGGATCACCTCCTGGGTCTTGGCTGGCAGATCCTCCCAGGGTGCCTCCAGATCGAACTTGTAGTGCTCGGCGAGGGATTTCAGCATCTGGAAGTAATAGAAGCTGCGTTTGTCCCAACCGCGGATGGCGCCACCGGCCAGGCTCTGGCCCGGATCGTGGATCAGCTTGGCGGGATCGAAGTACTGCTGCACCCCCAGGCCGTCGCAGGTGGGGCAGGCACCGGCCGGGTTGTTGAAGGAGAAGATGCGCGGCTCCAGCTCCGACATGGAGTAGCCGCACTCCGGGCAGGCGAAGTTGGCGGAGAAGGTCATGGGAACCACCCCCTCCTCCCCGTCCATGGGGGCCACCAGTACTATGCCGCCGGAGAGGGTCAGCGCCGTCTCGAAGGATTCGGCGAGGCGCAGCGCCAGATCGGCACGCACCTTGAAGCGGTCCACCACCACTTCTATGGTGTGCTTCTTGTGCAGCTCCAGCGGGGGAGGATCGGAGAGATCACACACCTCGCCATCGATGCGGGCGCGGATATAGCCCTGCGCCGCCAGATTCTCCAGCAGCTTGCTGTGCTCACCCTTGCGATCCCGTACCACGGGTGCCAGCAGCATCAGCTTGCTGCCCTCGGGCTGGGCCAGCACCTGATCCACCATCTGGCTGATGGTCTGGGCGGCGAGCGGGATGGCGTGGGTCGGGCAGCGGGGTTCGCCTACCCGTGCAAACAGCAGGCGCAGGTAGTCATAAATTTCGGTGATGGTACCCACGGTCGAGCGCGGGTTGTGGGAGGTGGACTTCTGCTCGATGGAGATGGCCGGTGACAGCCCCTCTATATGATCCACATCCGGCTTCTCCATCAGAGAGAGGAACTGACGGGCATAGGCGGAGAGTGACTCCACGTAGCGGCGCTGGCCTTCGGCATAGAGGGTATCGAACGCCAGGGAAGACTTGCCGGAACCGGACAGGCCGGTGACCACGATCAACTTGTCGCGGGGCAGAATCAGATTGATGTTTTTGAGGTTGTGGGTGCGGGCACCCCGGATCACGATTTTTTCCATCTTGTTGCGCGCTCGATACGGGAACCAGAGCGGGCCAGTATGGCATAGAGACTACTGGATGAATAGACAGCCTTTTATCATCCCATCCCGGCGCTCAGAGATACTCCTTGGCCCAGCTCACCGCCTGCAGGCGGTTCTTGACGTTCAACTTCTTGAACACGTTATAGAGGTGGGACTTGATGGTGTGTTCGCTCACGAACAGGCTGTCGGCAATCTCGGTGTTGGAGGCCCCTGTCATCAGGTGGCGGACTATCTCCTGCTCACGGGCCGTCAGCAGCGTCTGGTTGCGCAGGGGCTGGCCGCTTCCCTTGCGGTAGTAATCCACCAGATCGCACAGCAGATGGCGCGGGATCCAGTACTCCCCCTGCAACACCTTGCGGATGCCGATCACCAGCCTGTCCAGGTTGTCCTGGCGGAAGAAGAGCCCGCTGGTATGGGGCCACATCAGCAGCAGCTCCCGATCCGTGCTGGTCGGGGCATTGAGCAGCACGGCACTGGCCTCGCCGAAACGGCTGCAGATGGCCTTGCTCCAGTCTGCCTGCTGAGCCGACTTGAGATAGTCCAGATCGATCAGCAGCAGCGTCTGAGCTCCGGTTTCGGAGGGCTCAGGCAAGGCATCCAGCTCCCCGACCAGCAAGATGGACAAGCCAAGCTGTTCGCTGAGGTGACGCTGGAAACTGGTGGCTTGTGCATTATTTTCGGTGATCAGCACTAGGGGATATTCGGGCGTCATCAAGAGAACTTCCTTGCACATTCGAGTCGGGGTTTTCGGCAAGGAAGAGTACCAATCCCCCTCCTGGCTGCAGCATTAAAAAAGTATTAGACGCCGTTGTGATTCCTTTGAAGCTCAGCAATTTTCCAGCCAATACAAATGACTAGCACGCCCCCCCCATTTGGGGGTCAGGTAGTGCCGACCACCACCATAACAGGCCTTGGCCGTCGTTGCAGCACTCTGCTCCGCCGTCCCCTTGCTGGTGGGCCCCTACCTCGGGTAAGTTACTCGGACGCCAGCGGCGGGGTTTGGTGCTCGCCGGGACAGGAAGGTGTGCGCTCATCTTCGCCAACTGGTATTATTGCAGGCAAACGCTGCGGCGGTGGCCGATAAACGCGTCGGTTGAATCTGGCACAGCCGTGACATGCGTGAAGATGAGGCCCATCCGTGGCGCACATCTCATTGCAAACAAACGACATATTGAATGGGCCCAGGCATTTGGCCTGGCCGGTATACATAAGGGTGGAAGAGAGATTATGGCCAGTCGAGGCATCAACAAAGTCATTCTGATCGGTAACCTGGGGCAAGACCCGGAAGTGCGCTACATGCCGAGCGGCGGTGCCGTGACTAACATCACCCTGGCCACCTCCGACACCTGGCGCGACAAGCAGACCGGTGAGCAGAAAGAGCGAACCGAGTGGCACCGCGTGGTGTTCATGGGCAAGCTGGCCGAAGTGGCGGGCGAGTACCTGAAGAAGGGTTCCCAGGTCTATGTCGAAGGCAAGCTGCAGACCCGCAAGTGGCAGGATCAGAGTGGCCAGGAGCGTTACACCACAGAGGTGCTGGTCGACAGCTTCACCGGCGTGATGCAGATGCTGGGCGGCCGTCCGCAAGGCGGCGCAGGCCAGGGCATGGGTGGTCAACAGTCCCAGGGCAACTGGGGTCAGCCACAACAGGCCGCCCCCCAGCAAGCGATGCAACGCCCGGCCGCCGCCCCGCAGCAGAATATGCAGCCGCAGGGTGGTTACGGTCGTCCTGCCCAGCAGCCTCAGTCTGCACCGCCGGTCTACAACGAGCCGCCGATGGATTTCGACGACGATATCCCGTTCTGATCTACAAAAAGGCCCTGATCACTCAGGGCCTTTTTGTCTGTTTCTGACGCATTCACCCCCACCCTCATCATGTTGTTGCGACGATCCGGCCCCTCCTCTCTTCCTCGCCCCGACTTGTCGCTATCATCTGGACGTAACACTCCTCCGAGAATAAGCATGAGTTATCCTGGTCGCCTGCTGCGCCTCATCTTGCTGGTGTTTGCTGCCCCTCTGGTCGCCGAGCCGCTACGAGTGGGAGTGAGCTTCGCCATCCCTCCCTACGTGATCACCCACGAAGATCGCGGCATCGAGCTCGATCTCCTGCGCGAGGCATTCGCCGGCAGCGATCATGTGCCCGAGTTCACCTATCTGCCTCTCGAGCGGACCTTCCGGATGCTGGAGGAAGGCAAGCTGGATGCCATCATCAACGTCAAGCCAGGCATGCTTAACAATGCCCACCTGTCACAGGCGGTGATCACCTTTCACAATCGGGTCTTTACCCTCGACAAGACGGCATTTCACACCATGAGGGATCTGCAGACGCTGCGCGTCAGCGCCTTCCAGCGGGCACGGCAGATCCTGGGAAAAGAGTTTGCCGAGCTGGTCGATCAGAACCCCCACTACGAGGAAGTGGCACGGCAGGAGGGGCAGGTACAGAAGCTGCTGCTGGGACGTACGGATGCCGTGATCCTGGAGCAGCGGGTATTCTACTACTACATGACGCAACTGCTCGGGCAGACAGAGGGCAGCGTACGCTACTCCTCCGATCGGGTCAGACAACATGATCTCTTTCCCCCTACCCAGTACCACTTCGCCTTTCGCCAGGCGACGGCGCAGCGGTGGTTCGATCGCCAGTTGAGCAGGATGAAGGAAGATGGGCGCTATGAACGGATCTTTGCCGCCTATGGCGCGTCGTCATCGTATAGAAACATAAAAGCCAGCCCATGACGGACTGGCTTGATACTGGCCCCAGAGGAACAACAGTGTAGTGGAGCGTTACTTCATCGCGCCGCCATTTTTCAGGTCGGCTTTCTGCCGTTTGGCCTCGCGCTTCTCTTTCAGTGACATCTGCGGTTTTTTCTTGGCATCTTTGCCGTGATGCTGTTCTTTGTTGCTCATCATCAGACTCCAAAAATGTTACCAGGACAGTTGGAATGAGATTCCAGCATGTCATCCGAATCATAGATCACAGTACGCTAGCAGTGACGATCGAGGATCGCACTGGCACCAGCATACCCCCACCCTCCATCGGGATCCAGCCTCACTGGACGGCAGTGTCACGCAGGGCGCGGGCCTCGTCATCCACGTCCCGACAAACCGCAATAACCGGCTCGTATCTGAGCGACAACCGGCAAGAAAACGCACTCAAGTTGCCCTTTTGGGGTCAAGAGGACGATTACATAAGAGTCGGCTTCCGGAGTGTGTTAGGGTGAACCATCACCTGCCGCAGGAGTGCGCCATGAAAAAGCTGGAAATGAAAGATCTTACCGAGGCCGAAAAAGCCGAGATCACCCTGTTGCTGCAGAAGGCCCAGGCCAATGCCGATCACACCCTGACCAACGGGGAACGCAACAAGATCCGTGAAGAGGGACGCCTGAAAATCGCAGAGGATCGCGCCAAGGCAGCCAAGGCGGCCTCCGCACTGGCACGGGAGAAGGCCAAGGAACGAGCCAAGAATCAGGTGCTGCCTGAAACCTTCAACTGGGCGGATTCCGTCAGCAACAAGTATCGCAGCAAGCGATAATTTCCGCCTCCCATGTCCGGATGCTTGTGCTGTCACCCGGACATGAGCCTGCATACTGCCCTTTCCCATACCGGAAATTGATAGATAACCTTCTGGTATAAAACGATTTTATCAAGATAACACGCTACCACCTCCTCGCCTGGCAGGAATTAATACTAAGATAAAGATTGCCATGGCGGAGTGAGCGTGTTCTAATCGATTTCGATGGTTCGGTAGTTCAGACCTGATTATGTTAGGCAGTCATTTTAAAGCAGTGATTTGTGCATAGAGTTGTCCCAGATGATTCTCGCCAAATAATTCTCCTTCTTTAGTGCTCCCCATACGTATTGCTGACGAAAAATCATGGATTGCTACAAACGTAGCGTTTCAACATCACTATTCAAGGAAATTATTATGTCTAACAAAATGACTGGTACCGTAAAGTTCTTCAACGCTGAGAAAGGTTTTGGCTTCATCTCCCCGGCTGACGGTGGCAAAGACGTGTTCGTACACTTCTCCGCTATCCAGTCCACCAGCTTCAAAACCCTGGACGAAGGTCAGCGCGTTGAGTTCACCATCGAGCAAGGCCAGAAAGGCCCGGCTGCTGCCAACGTAGTTGGTCTGTAATTCAAGCCAGGAAGCCTTTTCGTCAACCGGAAAGTCCTTCTGCAAGAATTGAAAAAACCCGCCTAGGCGGGTTTTTTGTTGCCTTCTTTTTACCTCTCTACCTTTCGCCTCTCTCGATCCCCTCCCAGATCCCACCTCACCGTCGTCCCACAGCCGCAAGCACCCTGTAAACACCACCGGATACAACGAGGGCGCCAACATGGCGCCCTCGTTACTTATGGATGAATGCGAGCGTCCTCACAACGGCAGGCTGATCCTCGCCTCCAGGCCACCCTCGGGGCGATTGTGGAGGCTGAGCTCCCCGCCGTGCTGGTGCACCAGGGTGCGGGCGATGGCGAGCCCCAGCCCCACACTGCCCGATTCGGTGTTGCGGGCCTCATCGAGGCGCACGAAGGGTTTGAATACCTCCTCCAGCTGGCCCTCGGCGATGCCGGGCCCCCGATCGCAGACCAGGATCAGCAGCTCGGATTCGGTGCGCACCAGTGACACCTCGGCGCCCCCCGCGTATTTGATGGCGTTGCCGATAAGGTTTTGCAGCACCCGGCGCAAGGTATTGGCACGACAGGCATAGACCTGCTTGCCCTCGGCCAGGCAGGTGACGGGTTGCCCCATGTCGGCATAGTCGTCGCACAGGCTCTCCAGCAGGCTCACCAGGTCCAGCTCCCGGGTCGCCTCCTGCTGCCCTTCCTCCCGGGCGAAGCTCAGGGTCGCCGCCAGCATCTGCTCCATCTGTTGCAGGGTCTGCTGGAAGCGATCCTTGTCCTCGCCGTCCGCCAGAAACTCGCTGCGCAGCCGCAGGCTGGTGATGGGAGTGCGCAGGTCGTGGGAGATGGCGGCCAGCATGCGGGTCCTGTCCTGCACGAAGCGATCGAGTCGGGTGTGCATGCGGTTGAAGGCCTGGATCGACTCTCGGATCTCGGTGGGCCCCTCTTCGCGCAGGGGTTCTATGTTCTCGCCGCGCCCCAGCCTGTCCGCGTTGGCAGCCAGCTGTTTGAGGGGCAAGGTCGCACGGCGGAACAGCCAGATCATCAGGCCGATCACCAGGCTTGCCACCAGCAGCAGGTTGAGGGTGGTCTGCCAGGACCAGCTCGCCGACTCCTTGTCCACCAGGGAGCTGAACTGCAGCCAGCCACCGTTGGGCAACTGGATGGAGCCATAGAGCCGCATGTCCTGGGGGGGCGGCATGCCATTGCGATCCTTCATCATGCGGTTGTGGTGCTGCCAGGCCCGGCTGCGCTGGATGTCCTGCTTCAGCTCGGCGCTGATCTCCACCGACAGGGACGACGGATACCCGAGCTTGGCGCGCACCAGCTTCTCGAAACGGGGGCTGCGGTTGTCCGGTTGCAGCGGCTCGTCGGCGAGGCGCAGCAGCAGGGTCTCGCTACGGCTCGCCTTGAGGATCTCGTGATAGAGGGAGGGGGGCGAGAGGGAGAGCAACCGCACCACGGAGATGATCCGCTGCATGGCGTTGCGGCTGTTGACGTAGCCGAGCGCCTCCTCCCGGTCCGAGCGGTAGATCTGGATGCTGAGCAACTGGATCAACACCAGTCCCGCCAGTGCCACCAGCACTATCTGGCCGGTCAGCCCCTTGGGCAGCAGCCTGGCGAAGAAGCCCTTGATCATGCTGGCCTCACTCCTGAGTCACGTCTGCGGCGAACAGATAACCACCGCCCCAGATGGTCTTGATGAGCTCGGGGTTCTTGGGATCCCGCTCCAGCTTGCGCCGCAGCCGGCTCACCAGGGTATCGATGGCACGATCGAAGGCCACAGCCTCCCGGCCGCGGGCCAGATCCAGCAACTGATCCCGGCTCAGTACTCGCTGGGGGCGCTCCAGAAACACCTTGAGCAGATCGAATTCGGCGGTGGAGAGGCTCATCCCCACCCCCTCCTCGTCCACCAGTTCGCGGCGATTGATGTCGAGCAACCAGCGATCGAAGCGCAGATCCCGGGTCAGAGTCTCGGTCTCGGGCACGGGCTGGATCTCGGCCTGGGTTCGACGCATCACCGCCTTGATCCTGGCCAACAGCTCCCTGGGATTGAACGGTTTGGCGAGGTAGTCATCGGCCCCCATCTCCAACCCTATGATGCGATCCGTCTCCTCCCCCATGGCGGTGAGCATGATGATGGGCAGGCGGGACTTCACTCTGAGCTCGCGGCACAAGGTGAGGCCATCCTCCCCCGGCATCATCAGATCCAGCACCAGCAGATCGAACTCCCGCTCGTCCAGCAGCCGCTTCATCTCCTTGCCATCACGGGCACAGCTGACGCGCATGCCGTGTTGCTCCAGAAAGCGCTTGAGCAGATCGCGGATCTCACTGTGGTCGTCGACCACCAGAATATGAGGGCTGCCTTGGTTCATCATCGTCTCTCCCGTTATCGAGCTGGAGCGATTATACGAAAATCAACCGGGCGGGTTGTGTCAAAGTGTGCCAGAGCGCCAAGATGCCACACTCTGCTACAAAATAGTCCGGTACTGGCAAAGTTCAGACACTTCCACGGTGTTTACTGGGTACCAAGGCGAAACAGCCTGTACCCGTACCAATTAGACAGGAGTGACCCATGAAAAACCTGACCAAGACCCTGCTGACCGCCACCCTGATCCTCGGCCTGCCGCTCGGCGCCTATGCCGCCAGCGAAGCCGTCTCCACCGCCCAGCCGACCCAGGCCATGGCGGCCGGTTGCCCCATGGACGGCTCCGGCATGATGGGCGGCAAGCACCACGGCGGCCGCCACGACAAGATGGCCCGCATGCAAAACATGACCCCGGAGCAGATCCAGGCCCACCTGCAACAGCGCTATGACAAGATTGAAGACCCGGCCAAGAAGGCCGAATTCGTGAAGAACCTTGGCTTGCGTGCCGACGGCATGACCAAGCATGCCGAAGCGATGAAACAGTTCGCCGAGGCGCACCAGTAAACGCTTCTAGACCCGCAACAGGGTGGCCTCGGCCACCCTTTTTTGTCTCTCCCGCTCGGCCTGCCACCCTCTGCGATTCGCCCCTGGCATCCGTCATTTACCTTATCATCTGCTCCGGGTTATGTGAGCGATAACAAACGTTTTATGTTCGAAATAGCTAATAATGGCGACTCAAACAACAGGATCGGGCAAGGCCCCGACAACAGTGGACAGGAGTCGTTATGGGATGGAATCTGGGCACAATCAAGGGGCGTTATACCGCCGTCTTCGTGGGATTCATGGCGCTGGTGTGCGCCCTGACGGTGATCGGCATCCAGCTCTGGATCAAGCCGGCGCTGCAGAAGGCCGGTGAGCAGAATGTGGCGATGCGGGTCAGCGAGATAGCCACCGACATCCGCGATCAGCTCAACGGGGTGCAGAGCCAGTCCCGCAGCATCACCCAGCTGGTGGCCCAGCTGCCGAGCGAGCAGATAGACACCCTGCTGCCTGCCCTCATCGATCAATACGGCAACGCCATGGTCTTCGGTGGCGGCATCTGGCCCCTGCCGAACAAGCGGGAGGCGGGCCGCGCCAAGTTCAGCACCTTCTATCACAGGGACGCGGCCAACGCGCTCATCCCCAATACCTACTGGAACTCGGCCGAGGCGCCGAACTACTTCGAGCAACCCTGGCACAAGGCGGGGCAGCAGGCTCCTCGCGGCATGTGCGTCTGGGCCGCAGCCTACAAGGATGGCGCCAGTCAGCAGCCGAGGACCAACTGCGCCATGGGGATCTACAAGGACGGCGCCCTGTACGGGGTATCGACCATAGACGTGACCCTGGGGTTCTTCAACGATCTGGTGGCCAGGAAGGAGCAGGAGATCGGTGGCCAGGTGATGATCGTCGAGGCTGACGGCAAGATCCTGAGCAAGAACGCCCGCCTCGGCGGCGATGTGGTGCTCGGCAACCTCTCCGCCCACGCCGACTACCCCTTCGCCGGGGCCATCGCCGGCCTGCTCGGCCAGGACGCGAGCAAGGGGCTGCTGCGCACCACCTTCCAGGATCAAGGGGAGGAGCAGACCTTGCTGATGCAGGCCATTGAAGGCACCCCCTGGCTGCTCGCCACCGCACTGCCGACCAGCACCCTGACCCAGGACAGCCGGGACGTGCTCGCCACCCTGGCCAGTATCCAGCTGCCCCTGGTGGGGCTGCTGTTCGTGCTCATGGTGCTGGCCATCAGCCAGCTCGGCAGCCGGCTGCAGACCCTCAAGCTCAACATCGATGCCCTCAGTGCCGGCGATGCCGACCTGACCGCCCGCATCCAGGTGAAGGGCCATGACGAGCTGGACAACATCGCCCTGTCGGTGAACCGTTTCATCGCCTACCTGCAGCAGATGATGGTGCAGGTGACCGATGCCACCGACCTCATCACCCGTGAGCTGGCGCAGCTCGATCAGCAGACCGGTCAGGCCAGACGGATCCTGGGGGAACACGCCAGCGAGACGGATCAGGTGGTCACCGCCCTCACCGAGCTCAGTTCCACCGCCGATAGCGTGGCCCAGCACGCCAGCGACTCGGCGAGCTTCACCGAGGCTGCCAATGGCCAGGCCGCCAATTCACGCAAGGTGGTGGGATCGGCCTCCGCCAGCGTGGTGGCCCTGATCGACGAGGTGGATCTCGCCGCCGCCAAGGTGCTGGAGATGCAGGAGGATGCCAAACAGATTGGCAGCGTACTCGGAGTGATCGGCGGCATCGCCGCCCAGACCAACCTGCTGGCGCTCAATGCCGCCATCGAGGCGGCGCGGGCCGGGGAACAAGGACGTGGCTTCGCCGTGGTGGCCGACGAGGTGCGCGCCCTGGCGGCCCGTACCCAGAACAGCACCGCCGAGGTGGGCAGCATGCTGTCGCGACTCACCCAGGGGGTGGCCGAGGCCGTGGTCGCCATGGAGCAGACCAAGCGCAGTTGCCAGGCCGCAGCCGACACCACGGGTCAGGTCACCGGCGGGCTCGACAGCATGGCCGACTCCGTGGTGCAGATCCACGATCTCAGCAGCCAGATAGCCACCGCCGCCGAAGAGCAGAGCCGGGTGACCGAGGAGATCAACCGCAACATGGTGAGCATTCGCGACATGCTGAGCCTGCTGGTGCAAAACGGCAGCCAGACCGAGCAGAGCGCGGCGTCACTGCTCGGCTCCAACCGCCAGCTGCTGGCCCTGGTGCGCCGCTTCAAGGTGTGATGGCGAACGCCAGCCAGCAAAAAGGGGCCCGCGGGCCCCTTTTTCATGCACGTCACCAGGACTCAGGCCTTGTTGGCCAGGTTCAGGGTCTTGACGGTCTCGCCTTCGAACTTGATGACCACGTCTTTCTGGGCCACTTCGGAATCTTTCAGCAGGGACTTGGTGGTCTCGGCCAGCAGCGGGGAAGCCTTGTTCAGGGCGCCCAGATCATAGGTCCACACTTCCAGACCGGCGTCGGTCTTGGTGCTGGCCGGGGCGCCCAGCTTGTCCTTGATGGCCTGCTTGTTGGAGCCGCCTTCCTTGATATCCAGAGCCTTTTTGATCGCTTCGTTGGAGGCGCTGTCCATGGCAGTACCGGCCATCTCTTTGGCGGTGCTGGTGACGCTGCTGGTCACGGAGTCGGTCAGGGAGTCCATCAGGCCAGCCTGGGCAACCAGAGGCAGGGCGGTCAGGGCAATCAGGAGGCACTTTTTCATTAAGATACATCTCACAGGAATGAAAGAGCGCGCATCAGACCAGTGAGCTTGACTGGAGTCAAGGTGATCCCAAGGTCAAGCCTCATTCGGGGGGCAAGGGGCAATCCCCTTGGGTGAAGATGGTGGTCGGGAACGGATATCGGGCTGGCCTAGCCGCAGAGCTGATCCTTGCCCGCCAGCTTGGCTCGATAGAGCGCCCTGTCCACCCTCGCCATCAGCTGATTCAGGGGTTCATCCGGCATGGACTCCACCAGGCCGAAGCTCAGGGTGATGGGCTCCACCCCCTTGACCCTGGCGTAGCCCAATCGCTGTCGCAACTTTTCGGCAACTACCTGGGCCTCCGGCAGACGGGTATTGGGCAGCACCAGCATGAACTCGTCTCCGCCCCAACGGGCCAGCAGATCGATCTCGCGGATGGAGCCTCGCGTCAGACGCACTATGTCGATCAGGGTCTGATCCCCCACCCCGTGGCCATGGCGATCGTTGATCTGCTTGAAGTCATCCACGTCCATGGCGATCACGGCGAAGGGCTCCTTGAAACGCCGGGCACGCTCATATTCCAGCCGGACGGCCTGCTCCAGCCGATAGCGGCTGGCGGCGCCGGTCAAGGAGTCCGTCTCCGCCAGGCGACGGTTCTCCTCAACCTGGTGCTGCAGCGCCAGGTTGAGCCGCTCCAGCTCGGCGGTGCGCTCCGCCACCTGCTGCTCCAGGGAGCGATTGTGCAGCTCCAGCCGGGCATAGAGCTCACGCTGGGCATGGATATCCCGGTGCGCCCCTATCATCCTGGCCACGGAACCATCCGGATTGCGCGCTATGATGCGGCCACGATCCTCTATCCAGATGAAGTCCCCGTTGCGGCAGCGGCAGCGGTACTCGACCCGGTAGTCAGGGGCCACCCCGCTCAGATAGGCGTCGAAACAGGCCATCACCCGCGCCAGATCGTCCGGATGGATCACGTTCTCCCAGGTGAACACCGTATTGTTGAGAGAATGCGGCTCATAGCCCAGCATCTGATACCAGCCCGGGTTGCGATAGACGAAACCGGTGTTGGCATTCCAGTCCCAGACCCCGTCGCTGATGACCTCCAGAATGCCGCGTACGGCGGCGTCATTGAGATCCGAGATCCTGATCGTGTCATTGTCCTGCAGCATGGGAACCATCCTTGTTCTGCTACCCCGCGTCACTGCGCGGTGACTCACATCCGATTGTTGAACATCACTGAAACATGCGCCTGGCCTGCCGGGAGTCGCCGATGGCGGTGGACGGCTTTCACACCCTGTCATGACAAGGTTATCGGCCACTCCCGAGCTCCCCTGAATAACAGTAGCAGCCGGGCTCTTCGCAGGTCTTGAGCGCCGTCAAGCCGACCCTCTTTTGTTTGTTCGCCGCATGCACCAAAGCGGTGCGCACCCTTGGCGCAGCCCTGCCAAAATTGGGCGTCTCTCGTCCCACCTCCGGACACAAAATGAATAACACATTGAATAAATGGGAGAAAAATATTGGCCCAACATTTGCCTTTTGTCTAAGTGAGCCACCAAGGATTGGGGATATTGCATGAAATTAATCACCGCCATCATCAAGCCATTCAAACTCGATGACGTTCGCGAAGCCATGGCCAATCTCGGCGTCGAGGGGCTGACGGTCTCGGAGGTCAAGGGGTTTGGCCGCCAGAAGGGGCACACCGAACTCTATCGGGGTGCCGAATACCAGGTGGATTTCCTGCCCAAGGTAAAGCTGGAGATCGCCACCCTGGCCGACAACGTCGAGCAGATCATCGACGCCATCAGCAAGGCCGCCCACACCGGCAAGATAGGTGACGGCAAGATCTTCGTCTACGACCTGCAGGCAGCCGTGCGGATCCGCACCGGCGAGACCGACGCAGACGCCCTTTGATACGACTGGAACCGAGGAATACGACATGGAAGAGTTG
>RCUN01000201.1_pt1 | contig 52730 bp, 35 predicted proteins | sample 2166181 | NCBI WGS metagenome assembly RCUN01 (sample SAMN09932603, study PRJNA488358) | compost metagenome | feature: garden; material: soil; isolation source: compost soil in crotononitrile-enriched culture | place: Germany: Experimental Botanical Garden Goettingen | collected 2016-01-27 | reverse complement strand
CCGAACTCAGAAGTGAAACGCCGTAGCGCCGATGGTAGTGTGGGGTCTCCCCATGTGAGAGTAGGGAACTGCCAGGCATCAATTAAGTGAAGAGGCCATCCGGAAGGATGGACTTTTTGCGTTTTTGTCGAAGACTAACGCCTCTTTACTACCCATCAAACTAATCACCAATCCCCTCATATATACGGTAAACTATCCCTGATTTTGCATCAGGATAGCATCTATGAATCACTCCCTTAAGCCCTGGAATACCTTTGGCATTCAACGTAATGCTGACAATATTGTGCGTGCTGAAAACGTTCAGCAACTGCTCGATGCGTGGAAGACCGCCACTGAAAATCATCAACCAGTCCTGATTCTTGGCGAGGGAAGTAACGTCCTCTTTCTGGATGATTTTACCGGCACGGTTATTGTTAACCGAATTTCGGGTATTGATGTCACCGAGACAAACGATAGCTGGCATTTGCACGTTGGTGCAGGTGAAAACTGGCACAATCTGGTGCAATTTACGTTAGATAACGGAATGGCTGGCCTGGAAAATTTGGCGCTCATTCCCGGTTGTGCAGGTTCATCCCCCATTCAAAATATCGGTGCTTATGGCATCGAACTGAAACATGTTTGCGAGTATGTCGATTGCATTGAGCTGGCAACGGGCAGAGCAAGCCGACTGACCGCGGAACAATGCCGTTTTGGCTACCGCGACAGCATCTTCAAACATGAATACCAGGATCGTTATGTCATTGTTTCTGTTGGCCTGCGTCTGGCAAAACAGTGGCAGCCCGTCTTAACTTACGGCGATTTAACGCGCCTTGATCCGCTGACTGTGACAGCTCGGGAAGTATTCGACGCCGTATGTCACATGCGCATGACAAAACTGCCCGATCCAAAAGTGAATGGCAATGCCGGTAGCTTCTTCAAAAACCCGGTGATCAGCAGCGAAACGGCACAAACTTTACTCGCACAATGGCCAAATGCACCCCATTACCCACAGGCTGATGGCAGCGTAAAACTGGCCGCTGGCTGGCTGATCGATCAATGTCAGTTAAAAGGCACGGTCGAAGGTGGCGCGGCGGTGCATCGCCAACAGGCACTGGTGCTCATCAATGAGAATAATGCGACCAGCGACGATGTTGTGCGTCTGGCGCATCACGTTCGTCAGTGCGTGGGCGACAAATTCAACGTCTGGCTTGAGCCAGAAGTCCGCTTTATCGGTCGTACAGGTGAAGTGAACGCCGTGGAGACGATTGCGTGAAAGATAACACTGTTCCATTAACGCTCATTGGCATTCTTGCTGATGGTGAATTTCACTCTGGCGAACAGCTGGGTGAGCGCCTCGGTATGAGTCGTGCAGCAATCAATAAGCATATTCAAACCCTGCGCGACTGGGGTGTCGATGTCTTCACCGTGCCGGGTAAAGGCTATAGCCTGCCGGAGCCTATCCAGTTACTGGATGAAGAGGTGATTTGTCGTCAGCTCAATAAGGGGAAAGTGACGGTCTTACCGGTTATCGATTCAACCAACCAGTATTTGCTTGACCGCATCAGCAGCCTCAACTCGGGTGACTGCTGCGTCGCTGAATATCAGCAGGCCGGTCGCGGGCGTCGCGGGCGTAAATGGTTCTCGCCCTTCGGCGCAAATCTTTATCTCTCGATGTTCTGGCGTCTTGAGCAAGGGCCGGCAGCGGCAATTGGCCTGAGCCTGGTGATCGGTATTGTCATGGCCGAAGTGCTGCATGATTTAGGCGCAGACAAAGTTCGCGTAAAATGGCCAAACGACCTCTACCTGAACGATCGCAAACTTGCAGGCATTTTAGTCGAACTGACCGGGAAAACCGGCGATGCGGCGCAAATCGTGATTGGCGCAGGTCTCAACATGGTGATGCGCCAGGTCCAGGCGGATATCGTCAACCAGGGCTGGATCACGCTGCAGGAAGCCGGTATTACGATTGACCGCAACACGCTTGCCGTGCGTTTGATTAAAGAGCTACGCGATGCGTTGACGCTCTTTGAGCAGGACGGGCTTGCACCTTTCCTCTCCCGCTGGGAAAAGCTGGATAACTTTATTCATCGTCCAGTTAAACTGATCATCGGAGACAAGGAAATCTTCGGGATTTCGCGTGGTATTGATGCACAAGGGGCGCTCCTGCTGGAACAGGATGGCGTCTTGAAGCCGTGGGTGGGTGGAGAAATCTCACTGAGAAGCGCAGAGTGACCCAAGGGAGCCAACGGCTCCTTTTTTTATCACCTGTCTTATCTACCCTCCCTAAAATGGTAGGGGTTAAAGAATATTAATCAGAATAAGGGCTTAACCTATTTTATAAAATAATAACGACGAAAATGTATTTCAAAATATTTCTCAGAGTAACTTTTTATTAAACTAAGAATCATCCTGGTTAGATTTATGTTCTTATCATTTGTATTTTAACGATATAGAGAACTGCCAATAAAGCCTTTGATGCACTTTAATGCCCGCAATTTTACTTAACTAAAGCTAAAAACACTTCAGTATTTTTATCTGCTGAAAACAGTTAGCATGTGTCGAGTAGATGGTTAAGCATATGCTGTAAATAAGCCATTCGGTAATAAAACCATAATTTAAACATGCCAAAAATAAGCGTGCGGTTAAAACCGTAACGTGACTGTACACCTACAACTGAATAAAACACGTCTGTTGATCGTAAATGGCCACTAAAATCAAACCGTGGTGTGTACATTATTTATTTGTAAATCATGAGTATAACTATGAATCATTATGATGATTTGCAGCGATTTAAGGATAAAACGCGCAATCAAGCGCTCGATTTCAAAGACTTCTCCGTTCAAAACCAGGCAAGCGATCAGGGAAGTTGGGCCATTCTCAACCAGCTTCTTCCTGAGACTGAAACGAATGCTTTCGCACAAGGGGGGCATGTATCGTTAGCGGCCCCGCAGCCTGTCAGCACCGAAACATTCAGCCTGACTCATGTCACGCCAGTATCAGAAAGCGTTACCCTCGATGCGACTCCAGCTTACGCGCCTTCAATTTTCCAGGGTGTCGCTGAGCAACTCGCTACCCCAGCAGAGATATCACCCGCGCCAGCCCCGGAACCCACTCCGGTTCGCGTCGTTACCCCGGCGCCTGCCCAGCCTCCGGTTGATGTCAATTTTTCGCGTCTTTTTGCCCCTGCGGCGACTACGCCACAACCTGCGGCTGAAAAAAATCAGCCATTGAATTCCCTGCTGGAAAGGATCGCCACATGCCGTTAATTTGCGTTTGCTCGCCGAAGGGCGGCGTGGGTAAAACGACCATGACCGCTAACCTGGCTTACGCGCTGGCGCGCTCAGGAAGCAAAGTACTCGCGCTGGATTTTGACGTGCAAAACGCATTGCGTCTGCATTTCGGCGTTCCGCTCTCTGATAGCCGCGGTTACGTTGCCAAAGCGGCTGAATCCTCCGACTGGAGTCAGTTTGTCCTTACGGCGGGCGGAAACCTGTTTGTACTGCCGTATGGTGATGCCAGCGAAGATCAGCGTATGGCATTTGATGACAAACTCTCTCACGATGAGCACTTCCTCACGCGTGGGTTGAGTACGCTCCTGAACTACCCCGGCCTGATTATCGTCGCCGATTTTCCTCCTGGCCCGTCACCCGCGTTGAAAGCGATGTCGCGCCTGGCGGATCTGCATTTGATTACTCTGCTGGCCGATACCGCATCATTGTCACTCCTGCCGCAAATTGAAAACCAGCGTCTGACAGGCGGGGTACTCAACCACAAAGCCGGACACTATTTCGTCCTCAACCAAAGTGACAACCGTCGTCAGATCAGCCGTGATGTCACCACCTTCGTCGAGAACAAACTCGGCGAAAAGCTACTGGGTGTTGTTCACCGCGACGAAAGCGTCGGAGAAGCCAACGCCTCTCAACAGTCCGTATTCGACTTTAGCCCGGCGTCAGCCGCTGCCTTCGACATTGAGCTTATCGCCAAAAAAGTCGCGGGCATTCTGGGCGTGAAAGTAGGTGATGGCACTGTTCATACCCTTCCGCGTAAGTCAGGGTTCTAAATTCACCCAGGGCGACCTATGAAAAAGTTTCTTTTTATTTTGCTGGCTCTCGTCATGATTCCAGTTGCGCTGCTCATCGTCATTACGCCGATGGACAGTCAGAAACAATATATCTTCGGCTTTATTAGCATTGGCCTGCTGTTTTTAATGGGCTTCAGCAAAAGACGCAGTATTTCAGTGATTATGGTGGTGATGTCATTATTGATGTCGACCCGCTATATGTATTTCCGTTTGACGCAAACCCTGCATTTTAATTCTGAGATTGAAACAATACTCGGAATGGGGTTATTTCTGGCGGAGGTCTACGTCTGGGTTCTGTTACTGCTGAATTACCTGCAAACCATCTGGCCGCTGAAGCGTGAGATTGTACCGCTACCGGATGACATGTCGCTCTGGCCGACGGTCGACGTATACATTCCGACCTATAACGAATCGCTCGACGTGGTGCGCGACACGGTGCTGGCCGCACAGTGTATCGATTACCCGCGCGACAAAATGAAAATCTACCTGCTCGACGACGGCAAACGTCGCGAGTTCGCGGTGTTTGCGGCAGATGTCGGCGTGGGTTACATCACACGTAACGACAACTCCCATGCCAAAGCGGGCAACCTCAACCACGCGATGAAATTAACCCAGGGCGAGCTGATCACCGTCTTCGACTGTGACCACGTCGCTACGCGTATTTTCCTGCAGGCGACGGTCGGCGGGTTCTTGAAAGATCCCAAACTGGCGCTGGTGCAAACGCCGCACTATTTCTATTCGCCTGACCCGTTCGAACGTAACCTCTCCGTTGGGCGCAATATTCCGAACGAAGGGACGCTGTTCTACGGCCCGATTCAGCAGGGCAACGATAACTGGAATGCGACGTTCTTTTGCGGCTCCTGCGCGGTCATCCGCCGCAGTGCGCTGGAAGAAATTGGCGGCTTCGCCGTGGAAACGGTGACCGAAGATGCCCACACCGCGCTGAAGATGCAGCGTCTCGGCTGGAAATCTGCGTTTCTGGATATTCCATTGGCGGCCGGTCTTGCCACTGAACGTCTGGTATTACACGTGATTCAGCGTACCCGATGGGCGCGTGGGATGACGCAAATTTTCCGTCTGGATAACCCGCTCTTTGGTCGTGGCCTGACGATTCAGCAGCGTCTGTGCTACCTCAGCGCCATGCTCTACTACCAGTTCGCTCTGCCGCGCATCGCCTTCCTGACCGCGCCGCTGGCCTATCTGCTGTTTAACCTCAACATCATCCACTCGTCGGCGGGCCTGGTCTTTGCCTATGCATTGCCGCACCTGTTCCTGGCGATTTACCTGAACTCGCGCATGAATGGGCGCTATCGCTACAGTTTCTGGGGCGAAATCTATGACTTAGTGCTGGCGTTCCACCTGGTGCTGCCAACCGTTGTCACGATGGTCTTCCCAAAACGCGGCAAGTTCAACGTGACGGACAAAGGCGCGCTGCTGAACGTCGGCTACTTCGATTTCCGCGTCGTGCGCCCGCATCTGGTGATCGCGATCCTGCTGGGCATCGGCGTTATCGCCGGTATCGTCCGCGCCTGCGCCCACGATTACTACGGCGTCGACCCGAGTGTTATTGCCCTGAACGTCGGCTGGGGACTTTATAGCCTGATCTTCCTGCTGGCGGCGATTGCCGTTGCCCGTGAAACGCGCCAGACGCGCAAAACCATCCGTATTGACGTCAAAATCCCGGTGCTGATCAACTACGCCAGCGGCATCTCTTCCCGCAGCCAGACCGCGGATCTGTCGATGGGCGGCTGCCGCGTTGAGCTGCCGGACGAGCGTCATTTGACGGACGACATCGAAGAAGTGGAGTTGCTGCTGCAATCGGGTGCAATCAGTATTCCGGTGAAAGTGGTCGCCACCGACGAACAATTTATCCGTCTGATGTTTGAAGATATTCCTTTGGCGCGTCGCCGCGAACTGGTGCGCGTGGTGCTGGCCCGTGCGGATGCGTGGATCCAGCCGCCGAAACCGCAGGACAACCCGTTCCGTTCGCTGCTGACCATCGTGCGCTGCGTGTTTGATCTCTTCTGGCTGACGTGGAAAACGCGCCGGGAAAACCGTCGCGCGCAGGCGCAGGTCCAGGAGGACGGCAACGCATGAAACAGCTGACGAAACTCACTTTGCTTGCTGCGTCGCTGTTTGCGCTGCCGCTGCACAGTGAAGAAACCACCGTGGAATCGCTGCTGCCGGTCGAGATGCCCGCGCCGACATCCGCCGCCGCGCTGCCGACGTTTGTCCCCTCGACGGTGAACAGCATTAGCGTCGCGCAAATGGGCCAGCCGCAAGGCCTGATGCTGAGCGGCGGCCAGCTGCAGGGAGGAATGAACTTTACCCTTCCGGTCGATCAGGTCATCACCAACGCGCAGCTTTCGCTGAATCTCAAAGTCTCTCCTGCGATGGCGACACGCAACGCCACCATGCAGCTGATGCTCAACGGACAGCCGCTGGGCACCGTCCCGCTGGGCGCGGCGGACAGCGACATCTCACGCTTCCAGCTGGATATTCCGGCGGCGCTGCTGGTTTCAAGTAACAGCCTGAGCTTTAAGATAAACGACGGTGACGCGATGCAATGTCAGCGCGACCTGTCGGACAAATATCGCGTCACGGTCATGCCGGATTCACGTTTTGAGCTGGAAGGGCAGCAGCTGGATATCGGCTCTGACTTAAGCCATTTCCCGCGCCCGTTCTTCGACAGTATGCAGATGACCCCGGCGACCATCGCGTTCGCCTTTGGCCCAACGCTCAGCAGCGATGCGCTCGGTGCGGCGGCGTCCATCTCTTCCTGGCTCGGCATTCAGGCGGATTATCGCGGTGTCTCTTTTGCCGCGCTACACGATAGCCTGCCGGAGAAAAACGGCATTCTGATCGGCCATCCGGGCGACAAAATCGGCGGCCTGACGCTGCCGCAAGCTTCCCAGCCGACGCTGCAAGTGATCGATAACCCGGCGAATCCGGTTTACAAACTGCTGCTGGTTGTCGGTAACGATGAGGCCGCGCTGCGAACGGCGGCCTGGCGACTGACGCGCGGCAACTTTGCATTGCAAACCGCCAGTGTGTCGATCCCGGCGCAGACGATCCCGGCGAGCAAACCGTACGACGCTCCGCGCTGGATCCCAACCGATCGTCCGGTAAAACTTTCGGAGCTGATCCGCAAGGATCAAAGTCTGACCGTCACCGGGATCTGGCATGCGCCGCTGCGCGTAGCCTTCCGCGCCGCGCCGGATCTATTCCTGTGGGACGGCGAAACTATTCCGCTGCACATTGGCTATCGTTTCCCGACGGAAAGCTGGATTGATGAAAACCGCTCGTGGCTCAGCATGACCATGAACGACACCTTCCTGCACAACCTGCCGGTCAACAAACAGGGCGCGCTGGAAACGCTGTGGCACAAAGTGGGTGGCGATGCGCGGCAGGAGAAGTTTGATATGCCGCTGGAGCCGTACATGATTTACGGTGATAACCAGCTCTCGCTCTATTTCAACATCACCGCGAAAGAGAACGCGCCGTGCAGCGTATTGCTGAATAACAATATTAAGAGCCGTATCGACGAGGACTCGTGGATCGATCTGAGCCACACGCGCCACTTCTCGCTGTTGCCGAATCTTTCCTATTTTGTCGGTGCCTCTTTCCCATTCACTCGCCTTGCAGACTTCTCGCAAACGGTCCTGCTGTTGCCTGAAAAGCCGACGGAAACGCAAATCGCCACGCTGCTGGATATGGCGGCGCGTTCGGGGAATGCCACCGGCACCGCGTTGTACAACAACCGCGTGGTGCTCGGCGTGCCAACCGCTGGCGGCAATCTTGAGTTGCTGCGCACCCGTGATGTTCTGGCGGTGAGCGGCATGGCGCAGCACGACTTTAATCAGGCGCTGCTGAACGAATCGCCGTTTACTTCTCACGACAACACACTGGGCGTGCGCACGCCGTCAACCTGGCAGAAGTTACAGCGTTGGTTGGCTGGCGACTGGACCTCCGACGGCGTTGAGGCCGACCGCTACTTCTCGTCCAATGAGGCGTGGCGCGGGTTTGTCAGCTTCCGTTCACCGTGGAGCAGCGATCGCCTGGTGGTAATGGCGCTCGGCAGCAATGACGACCAACTTTCGCGTTTGCATGATGATTTAACCTCCGCGCGTATCAACGCCGGGATTCGTGGCGATGCGGCGATCATCACCAATGAAAACGGTGTGCGCAGTTTCCGCGTTGGGACACAGTTCCCGAGCGGTGAAATGCCAACCCAAATGATGATTGTCTGGTATGCCAACCAGCACTCGGCGCTGCTGGCAATCCTGGGTCTGATCATGAGTTCGCTGACCGGTCTGGGCCTGTATGCCTGGCTGAAAAAGCGTGCGCGTAAGCGCCTGAATCCGGAGAGCGGAAAGTGAAAAAAATAATCCTAAAATCGGCGATCTGTCTTTCCGGCGTGCTGGCGTTTGGCGGTACGGCGCAGGCCGCGCAAAACGAGGCGGCGCTGAAAGCCCTGTTTGACCAGGCTAACTATTGGCACGAAAAATCTCATGACGATCTGGCGAGCGAGTCGCTGAAAAAAGTGTTAATGGTCGATGCCAACAACACTCAGGCGCTGTATCTGATGGCGCTGTGGGCGCAGCAAAACGGTGATTTGCAGGGTGCGGCGCAATGGCGTGCGCGACTGGCAAAAGTGTCGCCAAATGATGGCGGCCTTCAGGCGCTGGATAACGCCAAACAGATGACTCAGGTGCCGCAGGGTACGCTGACGCTGGCGCGTCAACAGGCGCGTAGCGGCAACATTCCCGCCGCGCTGGCAACCTGGAAAACGTTGTTCAACGGCGATACCCCGCCTGCGAGCCTAGCGCCGGAATACTATCAGACGATGGGGAGTGATAAGTCTCTCTACCCGCAGGCGTTAAGCGAGTTGCAGCGTTTTGCGGCACAAAACCCGCAGGACAACGCCGCACGCGTGGCGCTGGGTAAGATGCTCACCTGGCAGGAGAGCACGCGCCGCGACGGGATTATCCAGCTCCAGCAGATGGCCAGCGGCAGCAAAGATGCGGACGCCGGTCTGCGTCAGGCCCTGTTGTGGTTAGGCCCAAAAGCGGGCGACGAACAGTTCTACGATACCTGGCTGCAACGCCATCCGCAGGACAGCGAAGTTCAGGCCTATTACCGTAAAAATGTTGGCGGTGCGGCGAAAGGCGAAGGCTACACCGCCCTGAACAGTGGGAATACCGACGCGGCAAAGCGCCAGTTTGAGCAGGTGCTGCAAACCAACCCGCAGGATGCCGACGCGCTCGCCGGGATGGGGTATATCGCCCAGCGCAGCGGAGATTATCAGGCGGCGGCACAATATCTGGGACGTGCCGCCAGTCAGGGCGGTGACGCCTCCAGCGAACGCCAGCAGCAGGCCGATGACGCCGCGTTTTACGGTCAACTCGCGCAAGCGCAGCAGGCGCTGAAAGAGGGCAACGTTAGCCAGGCCCTGGCACTCTCGGCCCCGCTGGTGCAGCAGAGCGGCGAACGCGGCACGGCGGCGAAGCTGTTCCGCGCCGATGTTCTGCGCCACAACAAAGATTATCCACAGGCCGAACAGACCCTGCGCGAGCTGGTGAGCCAGCAGCCGAACAACGGTGCCGCGCGGGAAAACCTCTATTACGTCCTGAAAGAGCAGAACAAAACTGAAGAAGCGCAGGCAATGCTGCGCACGCTTCCGGCCAGCTTGCAGGCGAAACTCCAGCCGCGCGTGGTGACCGGATTACCCGGCGATCCGATTCGCCGTCAGGCGCAACAGGCCGCTGCAAATGGCAATACCCAGCAGGCGATTGCGGTTCTGCGCGAGGGAATTGCACGGCTGCCAGACGATCCGTGGCTGCGTCTCGATCTGGCGCGTTTGCTGCAAAAATCCGGTGCTGAAGGTGAAGCGGCCTCGGTGATGCAGCCCGCCTCGCGTCAGGGAGCTGGCGCAAGCTCGCTGTATGCGGCGGCCCTGTTCGCCAGCGAAAGCGGAGCCTGGCAGCAGTCGCAGACTATTCTCTCGCGTATTTCGCCTGCCAGCCAGACGCCACAAATGCGCGAGCTGGCGCAGCGGGTGAATTACAACCTGCAAATGGCGACAGCGGAACGTTATCTGGCGCAGGGCAATTCAGTTGCTGCCGCCAATACCCTGAAAACACTGGCCTCGCGTCCACCAGAAAATCCGGCTGATGCGGGAAAACTGGCGAAAATGCTGGCGCAGAGCGGCGATATGACCGGTGCGGTGGCGGTGGTGCGCAGCAACATGCGTGAGGGCGTGCAGGGGAACGCGGGCGATTACGCCGATCAGGTTTCGGTGCTGAATCAGGCCGGGCTGAACGGTGAAGCGCAAAGTTTCCTCTCTAATCCGGAACTGTTATCGCGCAGTACGCCGACTCAGCTGGCGGGCGTGCGTAACGGGTATGTGATCAACGAAGCGGACCAGTTGCGCGAGCAGGGCAACTATGCGGCGGCCTATGACAAGCTGATCCGCGCTCTGCAAAGTGACCCGCAAAATACCGACCTGATGTTTGCGATGGCGCGTCTGTATCAGACCGGCAAAATGAACAAAGAGGCGGGCGTGGTCTACGACTACCTGATGACTCGCGACACGCCGGACCAGGATGCACGCACCGGTGCTATCGACGTGGCGCTGGCTGAAGACAACGTGGCGAAAGCGAAACAGCTCGCTAACGGTCTGCAAACCAATAATTCTCCTGAGCGCCTGGTACTACTCGCTCGACTGGAAGAGGCTCAGGGTAACCATCAGCAGGCGATGACCTATCTGCGCAGCGCGCGCGGCAAACTGCTGGGTCTGCAATCCACCAACAGCTCGGCCACACCGACGATGGGCGGCTTGTTGCTGGCGGATAACCCGTTCGTGAGTACCAGCCGCTCCACGCAGGCGGTCGGGGCGACTGGCGCGACGAACAACGCGCTGCCGTGGCAGCTGGCGCAGACGGCACGCGATCCAGGCTCAACGCTGCCGGGTACCACGCGTCCTGATTTGCCACAGGAAACGGCGCAGAGCCGTACTTTGCGTCAGGTTGACGACATGATGCAGCAGATGAACGAGCAGACCGGCATGTGGCTGCAGGGTGGTGTTGAAGTGCGCGGGCGCGATGGCGAATCGGGTACCAGCAAGTTGACCGAAGCCAAAGCGCCGCTCACCTGGTCCAGCTCGCCGTTTGGCGAATCGCGTTTCGAGTTTACTGCCACGCCGATTACCCTCAGCGCAGGCAGCGCCAGCGGGGACGCATGGCGTCGCTTTGGTTCTAACCCGCTGGCGAACGCCGCGTCGAATATGGTTTCAACAGCGACGAACGAACAAAAGGCCATTGCAGCGATGAACGCCACCGAGCGCGCGACCTATCTCGCCGCGCATCCGGGCGCGGCAGCGCTGGTGGATTTAGGCACGCTGGACAGCAACGACTTTAACCTCACCAGTTCAGACGGCCAGTTGAATCTGGCAAAACTCGGCGCTTACGACAGCGGGCGGGTCGGGGAATATCTTGAAGCTTCAAACCTGAAGGCAAACGTGAATCAGCCGGGTGATGTCTCGACGGATTCGCAAAAAGCCAACGGCGTGGAGCTGAACATGGCCCTGAGCGGCAAAGATTACCGTCTCGATATCGGCAGTACGCCGCTCGGACAAGATCTCAGCACGCTGGTGGGCGGCGTGAAATGGTCGCCGAAACTGACCAATTACCTGTCACTGATCATGACCGGCGAGCGCCGCGCGGTGACAGACAGCCTGCTTTCCTACGTGGGTCTGGAAGACAAATACTCCGGCAAACGCTGGGGCCGCGTCACCAAAAACGGCGGCAGTTTGCAGCTGAGTTATGACGATGGCGATGCAGGTTTCTATGTGGGCGGCGGCGGTTACAGCTATCTCGGTGAGAATGTCGCGAGTAACACCAGTATTAATACCAATGCGGGCGTCTATCTCCGGCCATATCACGACGATTTCCGCGAAGTGAAAACCGGTTTAAGCATGAGCTGGATGGACTTCTCGAAAAACCTCAGCCAGTTCACCTTCGGTCAGGGCGGCTACTTCAGCCCGCAAAACTACGTCAGCGTCTCGTTGCCAGTCGATTATTCGCAAAAAATCGACAACTGGAAGCTGAAACTGGGCGGCTCAGTGGGCTATCAATCCTACAGCCAGGACAGTAGCGACTACTTCCCGACCAACGACAGCTGGCAGCAACTGCTGGAAGGCGCGGTCGAGAGCGGTTTCGCGAAAACAGCCACTTATAAAAGCACCTCTGAAAACGGCATTGGCTACACCGTGCGCGCCGGGGTGGACTACAACGTCAACAAAGACATGACTATCGGTGGCAAAGTCGGTTACGACACCTTTGGCAGCTACAACGAAAGTACGGCGGGACTCTATTTCCGCTACATGCTGGGAGATAAATAATGACAACGACGATGGAAAACCCCGCGCTGTTGAGCTGGTTTCGCGCCCAGCAAACGCCGGAAGGGTGGTTCGATCTGCTGGCGCTGATCGTGGATGGCATGGTGCGTAACGTGGGCGAGCTGGAGAGCCAGCCGTTCCTGCATCAAATGGGCGTGGCGCTGGCCGAGCAATTCCCGCTCCCGCCGTCGGAAACCGTGGGTGAACTGGAAGCGAACATCAACGCGCAGCTGGCGCGGTTTGGCTGGGGCTGCGTCGAACTCAATACCAGCGATACCGACCTGACGCTTCGCCATCAGGCGCTGCCTGTGAGCCGCAATGAGGGCCAGCAAAGCCGCTGGTGTCACGCCTTCTGTGCAATACTGGAAGGGCTCTACATCCGCTGGATGCAAGGGCAGGGCGGAAAAGCGCATGTGACGGTCAGTCGTGAGCGCATTTTTTCTATCTCGGACGTGCAGTTCCGTTACCACAACCCACAGTGAGTGAATGATGAGAAAACCCGCATGTGCCGCACTGACGGTCATGATGAGTCTCTGTTTCTCGCCCTTTTCTCAGGCCGGTCAGGCCTGGGAGAGCTATAAGGCACGCTTTTTAATGCCCGATGGCCGCATCGTTGATACCGGCAACGGCAACGTATCCCACACGGAAGGGCAAGGTTTCGCCATGCTGATGGCGGTAACAAGCGACGATAAAGCGGCGTTTGATAAGCTCTGGCAGTGGACGAACAGTACGCTTGCGAACAAAGAGAACGGCCTGTTTTACTGGCGCTACAATCCCGTCGAACCAGACCCAATTACCGATAAAAATGATGCCACCGATGGCGATACCATGATCGCTTGGGCGTTGTTAAAAGCCGACGCCCGCTGGCATGACAAACGCTACAGCGACGCCTCCGATGCCATCACCAAAGCGCTGGTGGCGCATACGGTGATTCGCTATGCCGGGCAACGCGTGATGCTGCCCGGTGCGCAGGGGTTTAACCTCAACAGCGAAGTGATCCTCAATCCCTCGTACTTTATCTTCCCTGCCTGGCAGGCGTTTGCTGATCGTAGCCATCTGCAGGTGTGGCGCGAACTGATCAAAGACGGACAAACGCTGCTCGCAAAAATGGGCTCGGGTAACGCTAATCTGCCGACCGACTGGGTTTCCCTTTCGGCGGGCGGTAAGTTCACTCCCGCCAAAGCGTGGCCGCCGCGCATGAGCTACGATGCGATCCGCATTCCGCTATATGTTCACTGGTTCAATCCGCAAAGCCCGCTGCTTACACCGTGGCGCAGCTGGTTTGGTCAGTTCAGCCGCGAGAAAACGCCTGCCTGGGTGAATGTCACGACCAATGAATACGCGCCATACATGATGGAAGGCGGGCTTTTGGCGGTACGTGATTTGACGATGGGGCAGCCGATGAGCGAACCGGAGATCACAGCGAAGGATGATTATTATTCGGCGAGTCTGAAGATGCTGGTGTGGGTGTCGGGGCAGTAGCTGTTGTGCGGTCTGGTGCCCTCACCCCGGCCCTCTCCCACAGGGAGAGGGAGGTTCCTTCTCTCACAGGGGAGGGAGAAACCGGACAGTTCCCTCTCCCTTTGGGAGAGGGTTAGGGTGAGGGGAAAATGACCGCACCCTACTGCGGATACGGCACCCAATCTCCGCCATTCAACCGAACATACGGCTTATCCTGGTACTGAATCACCACCGCATTGGCGTTTTCAGAGACTGCCGCCGTCTGCGGTAAATCGCTGGTGAGCTGATTCCAGTTCACGCTGTCTTCGACAAACAACTTCCCGTCTACCGCACGTGCCACCAGTTCGGAAATCGCCAGATAGCTGGTTGGCTGAGTGATTTCGATTGGTGCGCCCTGATGCGGCGCTTTCATACCGAAGAACTTAATCCCGGCAGGAACGTTGGTAATGGACGGGCTTGGGATATCGCGCAGGCCAGAAACCTGCATTCTGTCGCCTTTCAGCGCGCCACCGTGTTCAGGTACCACCACCACCATCACTCTGCGGCCTGATTTTTCCAGCTCGGTGAAGAACGCATCCAGCTCATCGAAGAACTTCTGCGCGCGAACCTTGTAATCCGCCGTTTTGCTCACGCCCGGATAGTGGTTCCCGTCGTGCAGCGGCAGGGTATTGTAGAAGGTCGCGCTACGGGCGTTATCTTCTTTTCCGACCGTTTGCAGCCAGCGTTGCAGCGTGGCGGTATCGTCATAAACTGGCGAACCGTCAAAGCCCAGCAGCGGCACCGGTAGGCCCGTTTGGTCCATCAGCGGCGCATGCATCCCGCCGTTTTCACGCACTTCTTTCAGGAAGTCGCCAAACACGCCGTTATGACCCAGCATCAGGTGCTGAGAGAAGCCCAGTTTTTCGAGGTTATCGAACAGGTAGCACTGGTTGCCCGCAGGCTGATACAGGTTTTTATGCGATGGTTGACCGCAGCTGGCGCGCAGCAGACGAATCGCCGCCGGGCCGCTATAAGAGGTCGCTGAGTTAAAATCTTTGAACTGAATATCGAAATGCTTCCACAGCGGATGCGACGCCAGTCCGGCAGCATCCACGTCTGCCCATGACAGGGAGCAGATGTTAATCACCAGCAGCTCAAACGGCTGCGCATCGGCGGGCAATGACGCCGGGAATTTGGTCTGACGCTTATCTTCCGCGTTGTAGAAACTGGAAAGCCAGGCGTTAAGATTGGTGGAGGTTGGCGGCGCAGTCTGTGCCGGAATATCGCCAATCACTGCCGTATCTCCAGCGGTAGCGACCGTTGGTGCCGCACTGCCGCCCGTGGTGGTGACGGTCGTCGTCGGTTGACCCGCAGGCCACAAGGAGAAGCTCGGGCCTGCCAGCGTCAGGACGTTCAGCCAGATCATAATCGCGACCACGAACACCGTGACGCGGATCCACTGGGACAGGAACAGCCACGCAATCAGCAGCACGAAAATAGCGCCAATCATCTGCCAGTTGATAAAGCGCTCGGTCAGATCGAGGAGATAATCGCTGCTAAAGCCCGCAACCTGCGAACCCTGGCTCATGATACTTTCCGGGCCAGGCAGCCAGGTATCATGCCAGAACAAGCCGAAACCTACCGGGATCGCCACCCAATGGCGCAGACGGTGTAGCTTCAGGTTTGGAATCGGCATCAGCAAAAATGCCATAAACACCAGGTTCAGCAGCGGATGGAAATTGAGATAGCCCGCCCAGAGCAGGCCAAATTTCACCAGAAAGTAGAAGTTCCAGCCGGAAAGGCCGCGCCAGTATTGCCAAAGCGGCGAAGGTGCCGAAGCGGTATAGGTAGAATTAGTCATGTTTTCGGTTTGCCTTGACGTTTGAAGCCCGTTTCAATGTTCCGGCTGATTTAACATAGCGAGGTTTTGCAAACAGCAGTCTCACCGTATCGCGGGTACGGCGTAATGAATGGCGCGCGTAGTAGCCAAGCGGAAAAAAGATAATCGCGCACAAAATCACGAGTTGAATAATGTCAGTGTTGTTCATGATGATGCTCTCTCCTCTGCATCACTCAGTAACCGCAGCGGCTCAGGAACCCGACGCCAGACGTGCCCATCGTGGGTGGCGTTCAGCACCGGTTTGCTGTCGCTCGCGACCAGCAGCGGTTTGCCCCATTGTTCCGGTTCCAGCATTTTCATCTGCACGATTTCGGCGCTGATCAGGTTGTCTTCGAACCAAATCATGCGATTGGAGAAGATATCTCCGGTCGGCAGCGGGAAGATGTGGTTAAGGGCGGTGTCAAGGTCGTTGATGCGACAGAAGGATAAAAACAGCACCAGGCGATTATCGCCAATGGTCATGATATCCCCGGTGCGGTTCGGGCGGCATAAGGTCAGCGCTTGCTCGATGCGGATGCCCGGAACCGGACGCAATGCAACCATCACTCCTTTCCCATCAGCCGGTAGCAGCGTGTTGTTCATCATGTTGCTCACCGCGTCGCAGAACGTATCCCACTTCTGATAGCCGCGCAGTTTTAGCGGCTGCGTCATCGAGAGCAGCGTTGAGATGTCTTCCGGCACATGGCGATTAAACTGTTGGCCCTGGATGCTTTCAATCAGCGTCAGACAGCGAGAGAGCGGGGCATTCCACGGGATGACCATGTTTGCGCCGCAGCCCAGCAGCAGCCGTTCATCGGTGGCGCGCAGGCTGGTGTTGTTCTCGCGTACGACGATTTTCAGCACGCTACCGCGCTGACGGCGCAGGGTATGGATTTGCCGCGCCATCGACTCAATTTGATTATTTTGGGTCAGCGAAAAGACAATCGTGGCGGCCTGTGTGGTGCGGGCTTCATTAAAGAGTGATTCGTTGGTGTCAAACAAAGACCAGTATTCAGAAAGGGCAGGCGCACCTTCTAATACCGCCACGTGGCTCAGAATGCGTTTTTCATCATTGCGTGGCTGGACGACGGTTTCTTCCTGCTGGGCTAAATGCCACTCGCCATCAATATGCTTCAGCGTGAGCTGTTGTCGTGCACTGACGCCTTTTTCATTGCACCAGAAAGCAATATCGTAAAGATGGCTATCAGTCTGATGTCGGATACTGGCAAGACCAAACAGAGAACGATATTCGCTCATTAAAAATGAGAACTGCTTATCATTATTGCTGCCAGGACTGATAACCAACAGCGTGCAATTTTGATCGCGCGCCCATTTATTGACGTTTTCCAGCCACTGTCGCAATTTTTCGATGGATATATTTTGCCATGCGTTATTCGCGCATTTTAGCACCACTAAATAATGATGAGGATCAACGCTACATTGAATATCGCGGGGCAAAAAGTATAGACCATTGGCCTCATTTGGCATGGAAAATAAGCGGACGTTATCCGGCCCTTGTGTATCAGTAAGGCTAATGATTTTGCGGGGATTCTCACCCATCGTCACAACAGCGACTTTTGCGCTTTTCTCTTGCGCTGCAATTGTTTGATTTACCAGGGTTATGGCATCTTCATTGCGATCCGTACTGATCCACCAGACTCCGCCGGCTGGCATGTGGCGCAATTCATCCCATAATGACTGGATACCAACTGAAAATATGGGGTTCACGATGTCCCTCTTTGCGACTAATTTACCTGTATCTCAGTTTACTAGCGAAAGCACAGAAATAAACCTAACATTGAAATTAAAGACCATCAGATTTAGCATATGAATGAATTTTTGTGGGCAGGAAGCCGTGCTACGTCTGTTGTTCGTTTAGATTTAATAAAGGGATGAAACTAAAATGCATAATAACGAACCAGCAATGCCGGTTGATTCTGGCCTTGGTTACACATTCCAAAACGATTTTTTGGCGTTGAGTCAGGCTTTTTCATTGCCTGAAATAGATTACACCGATATTTCCCAGCGAGAACAGCTGGCGGCAGCGATTAAACGCTGGCCTTTATTAGCTGAATTTGCCCGTCAACAATAAGGGAGCCATTGATGGCCATACTTGGATTACAGGGCATTCGTGGCGGCGTCGGCACCACGTCAATAACCGCCGCGCTGGGATGGGCATTGCAGATATTGGGTGAATCGGTACTGGTGATTGATGCTTGCCCTGATAATTTGCTGCGCATGTCTTTTAACGTCGATTACGATACGTCTGACGGCTGGGCGCGCGCGCTCCTCGACGGTCGGGACTGGCGTGATACCGCCCAACGTTACACTTCTCAGTTAGATGTTCTGCCTTTCGGCCAACTGACCGCCAGCGAAAAAGAGTCGATGTATACTCGCTTTGGCACGCTGGGCTATTTCGCCGACGCCCTGCAACTGTTGCAGGAAAAAAGCCACTACCAATGGATTTTGCTCGATCTGCCGAGCGGATTCTCGCCGCTCACTCGCCAGCTCATTGAACACTGCGATCACACGCTCACCATCGTTAACGCCGATGCCAACTGCCATATTCGCCTGCATCAACAGGTATTGCCGAACGGGGCGCATATTCTGATCAACGATTTACGTCTGAGCAGTCAAATTCAGGACGATTTGTATCAGGTCTGGCTGCAAAGCCAGCGCCGCCTGCTGCCGATGGTGATTCATCGCGATGAAGCTCTGGCCGAATGCCTGGCGTCCAAGCAACCTCTGGGTGAATACCGTAGCGATTCGCTGGCGGCTGAAGAGATCCTCACCCTGGCGAACTGGTGCTTGCTGCACTATACCGGACGCCCGGAGCCCGCTGGAGGGCACCTATGAGTCGGCTGTCCAACTGGTTGCTCATCCCACCCGTTAGCGCGCGCTTAAGCGAGCGTTACCATAATTATCGTCGTCACGGTGCGTCCGCATTTAGCGCCGCGCTCGGCTGTTTCTGGATGATTCTGGCGTGGATGTTTATCCCGCTTGAACACCCGCGCTGGCAACGTATTCGCGCACGTCATCGCGAGTTGTATCCGCATCTTGATCCTGACCGTCCACGGCCTCTCGATCCTGCGCGTTACGCTATTCAGGCTCTGTGGCTGATTGCGAGCAGCCCGAAGCAGGAAAAATCCACACCACGCTGGCGCAGCGCGGGTCGCTTTAAGAATCTGCGTGGTCGTTACCATCAGTGGCTGGAAGATCTGCCGTCGCGCGTCAGCGACCAGACCAGCCATCTGGATAAGCAAAAAGAGCTGGGGCATCTGCACCCCACATTGCGGCGATTTATCCTCGGGGTGATCGTCGTTTTCTCGCTCATTCTGGCGCTGGTGTGTATCACTCAGCCGTTTAACCCGCTGGCGCAGTTTATCTTCCTGATGCTGCTGTGGGGCGTGGCATTGCTGGTGCGGCGTATTCCTGGGCGTTTCTCGGCGCTGATGCTGATCGTGCTGTCGCTGACCGTTTCCTGCCGCTACATCTGGTGGCGCTACACTTCCACGCTGAACTGGGATGACCCGGTCAGTCTGACCTGCGGTTTGATTCTGCTGTTCGCGGAAACCTACGCCTGGATCGTGCTGGTGTTGGGCTATTTCCAGGTCGTCTGGCCGCTGAATCGCCAGCCGGTACCGTTGCCGAAAGATACCACGCAGTGGCCGTCGGTGGATATTTTCGTTCCGACCTATAACGAAGATCTGAGCGTGGTGAAAAACACCATTTATGCGTCGCTCGGCATCGACTGGCCGAAAGACAAGCTCAATATCTGGATTCTGGACGACGGCGGTCGCGAGGAATTTCGCCAGTTTGCCGACAGCGTCGGGGTGAAATATATCGCTCGTACCACGCATGAACATGCGAAAGCCGGGAACATTAACAACGCGCTGAAGTACGCCACGGCTGAATTTGTCTCGATTTTTGACTGCGACCACGTGCCGACGCGCTCGTTCCTGCAAATGACGATGGGCTGGTTCCTGAAAGAGAAACAGCTGGCGATGATGCAGACCCCGCACCACTTCTTCTCACCGGACCCGTTTGAACGTAACCTCGGGCGTTTTCGTAAAACGCCGAACGAAGGCACGCTGTTCTACGGCCTGGTGCAGGACGGGAACGACATGTGGGATGCCACCTTCTTCTGCGGTTCCTGTGCGGTGATTCGCCGTAAACCGCTGGACGAAATTGGCGGTATCGCCGTCGAAACGGTCACTGAAGATGCGCACACCTCTTTGCGTCTGCACCGTCGCGGCTACACTTCGGCCTACATGCGCATTCCGCAGGCGGCGGGACTGGCGACCGAATCCTTATCGGCGCACATCGGCCAGCGTATTCGCTGGGCGCGAGGCATGGTGCAAATCTTCCGTCTTGATAACCCGCTGACGGGAAAAGGGCTGAAACTGGCCCAGCGGTTGTGTTACGTCAACGCCATGTTCCACTTCTTGTCCGGTATTCCGCGGCTGATCTTCCTGACCGCGCCGCTGGCGTTCCTGCTGCTGCACGCGTACATCATCTTTGCTCCGGCGCTGATGATTGCTCTGTTCGTTCTGCCGCACATGATCCACGCCAGCCTGACGAACTCGAAGATTCAGGGCAAATATCGCCATTCGTTCTGGAGTGAAATCTACGAAACGGTATTGGCCTGGTATATCGCTCCGCCGACGCTGGTGGCGCTGATTAACCCGCACAAAGGCAAATTCAACGTCACCGCCAAAGGTGGCCTGGTGGAAGAGGAGTACGTCGACTGGGTGATCTCCCGTCCGTACATTTTCCTCGTGCTGCTGAATATTGTCGGCGTGCTGGTGGGGATTTGGCGCTACTTCTACGGTCCGGAAAACGAAGTGCTGACCGTGTTTGTCAGTCTCGCGTGGGTCTTCTACAACCTGATTATTCTCGGCGGCGCGGTGGCGGTGTCGGTAGAAAGCAAACAGGTGCGCCGCGCACATCGCGTCGAAATCTCCATGCCAGCGGCGATTGCCCGTGAAGATGGTCATCTGTTCTCCTGTACCGTTCACGATTTCTCCGACGGCGGTTTAGGCATCAAGATCAACGGCAACGCAAAAGTGCTGGAAGGGCAGAAGGTGAAATTACTGCTCAAGCGCGGCCAGCAGGAGTACGTATTCCCGACGCAGGTCGTGCGTGTGTTGGGCAATGAGGTGGGTCTGCAGTTGATGCCGCTGACTAAGAAACAACATATCGATTTTGTGCAGTGTACGTTTGCCCGCGCGGATACGTGGGCGCTCTGGCAGGACAGCTTCCCGGAAGATAAACCGCTGGAAAGTTTGCTGGATATTCTGAAGTTGGGGTTCCGTGGTTATCGCCACCTTGCAGAATTTGCTCCGTCGTCAGTGAAAATTATTTTCCGATCACTTACCTCGCTGGTTTCCTGGGTGGTGTCGTTTATCCCTCGTCGCCCTGAGCGGGATGAGGCGGAACAACAACCGGACCCGGTTATGGCTCAACAATGATGATAACGCGATGAAAAGAAAACTTTCCTGGATGTGTGCTGTGGCGGTTGGGATGAGTGCGCTGCCCGCAATGATGGCTCAGGCAGCGCCTGATAATTCACCTGCACCGACCGTACCAGTCGTCGCGCAAGCGGACGAGGCGGTTGCGACCGCCGCGCCTGCGCAAACTGAAAACGTGGTGCCTAACCAGCCAACTGAGGGCAATACGCTTCCGGGAACGCCGACGGGTGCTCAGGCGGTGGGCCAGGTGATGCCGGGCGTGAAGGGGGCGAACGCACCGATTGTTGCGGATAACACGCCATCGCGTGACGTGAAACTCACTTTCGCGCAGATAGCGCCGCCTCCGGGCAGTATGGTTCTGCGCGGCATCAACCCGAACGGTGGCGTTGAGTTTGGTATGCGCAGCGATGAAGTGGTCTCCAGCGCGCTGCTGAATCTGGAATACACGCCGTCGCCATCCCTATTGCCGGTGCAGTCGCAGTTGAAGGTCTATCTCAACGACGAACTGATGGGTGTACTGCCCGTCACCAAAGAACAGCTGGGACAAAAAACGCTGGCGCAGGTGCCGATCAACCCGCTGTTTATCACCGACTTTAACCGCGTGCGCCTCGAATTTGTCGGCCATTATCGTGACGTCTGTGAAAACCCGGCCAGCAGTACGCTGTGGATGGACGTCGGTCGCAACTCCTCTCTGAGCATGACATACCAGACGCTGGCGGTGAAAAACGATCTCTCCGCGTTCCCAATCCCGTTCTTTGATCCGCGCGACAATCGCCCGTTAACGCTGCCGATCGTGTTCGCGGGTTCGCCGGATATTGCCCAACAGCAGGCGGCGACCATCGTCACCTCCTGGTTTGGTTCTCGTTCCGGCTGGCGCGGTCAGACCTTCCCGGTGCTGTTCGACCAACTGCCGGAAAGAAACGCCATCGTTTTTGCCACCAACGACAAACGCCCGGCGTTCCTGCGCGATCATCCTGAGGTGAAAGGGCCGACCGTCGAAATGATGAGTCATCCTGATAAACCGTATGTGAAGCTGTTAGTGGTCTTTGGTCGTGATGATAAAGATCTGTTGCAGGCCGCGAAAGGTATTGCGCAGGGTAACGTTCTGTTCCGTGGCAACAGCGTTGCCATTGGCGAAGTGAAACCGCTGCTGGCGCGTAAACCTTACGATGCGCCGAACTGGATCCGCACCGATCGCGCCGTGACGTTTGGCGAGCTGAAAACGTATGAGGAACAGCTCCAGTCAACGGGCCTGGAACCTTCAGCGATTAACGTCTCGCTGAATCTGCCGCCGGATCTGTATTTGCTGCGCAGCAACGGGATCGATATCGATCTGAACTATCGCTATACCGCACCGCCGACCAAAGACAGCTCGCGGATGGATATCAGCCTGAACAACCAGTTCCTGCAATCCTTCCCGCTGACCAGCAGCCAGGACACCAACAAATTGCTGCTGCGCCTGCCGGTACTTCAGGGGCTGCTGGACGGTAAAACGGACGTCTCCATTCCGGCACTGAAACTGGGCGCGGTGAATCAGCTGCGCTTTGATTTCCAGTACATGAACCCAATGCCTGGCGGGTCGGTGGATAACTGCATCACCTTCCAGCCGGTGGCGAACCATGTGGTGATCGGTGACGATTCCACGATCGACTTCTCGAAGTATTACCACTTTATCGCCCTGCCGGATCTGCGCGCGTTTGCCAATGCCAGCTTCCCGTTCAGTCGCATGGCAGACCTGTCTGAAACCATTGTCGTGATGCCAAAAACGCCAAACGAAGGCCAGGTCTCGACGCTGCTCGATGCGATGGCGTCCGTGGGTGCGCAAACCGGATTACCGGCGATTAACGTTACCTTGACCGATGATGGCAGCCAGATTCAGGGCAAAGATGCCGACATCATGGTCATCGGCAACATCCCGGATAAACTGAAAGACGACAAACGTATCGACCTGCTGGTCCATGCAACCGAATCCTGGGTTAACACGCCGCTGCGCCAGACCGACTTCCCAAGCATCATGCCGGATAAAGCCGACCGCGAAGCCAGTGTTCAGACCAACGTCAGTTCACAAGGCCCAATGGCGGCGATTGTCGGCTTCCAGTCTCCGTATAACGACCAGCGCAGCGTTATCGCGCTGCTGGCGGACAGCCCGCGAGGTTATGAATTGCTGAATAGCGCAATGAATGACAGCGGCAAGCGTGCCGCCATGTTTGGTTCGGTGTCGGTGATTCGTGAATCCGGCGTCAACAGCCTGCGCGTCGGCGATGTTTACTACGTCGGTCACCTGCCGTGGTTCGAGCGCCTGTGGTATGCCCTGTCCAACCACCCGGTACTGTTAGCGATATTCGCCGCAATCAGCGTTGTGCTGCTGGCATGGGTGATGTGGCGTCTGCTGCGTATCATCAGCCGTCGTCGTCTGCATTCGGATCGTGAGTAACGGGCGATGAAAGCGTTTCGCTGGTGTGTGATGGCAATTCTGGTGATGGCGGCGGCGAACGTTCGCGCCGCCTGCACCTGGCCGGCCTGGGAGCAGTTTAAGAAGGACTACATCAGCGAAGGCGGGCGCGTCATTGATCCCAGTGACGCGCGCAAAATCAGCACCTCCGAAGGGCAAAGCTACGCGCTGTTCTTTGCCCTCGCGGCAAACGACCGTAAGACCTTTGATCTTCTGCTCGACTGGACGCGCGACAACCTTGCACAGGGCGATCTGAGCCAGCATCTTCCCGCCTGGCTGTGGGGACAAAAAGAGAAAAACAGTTGGGCGGTGATCGACAGCAATTCGGCATCAGACGCCGATATCTGGATTGCCTGGTCGCTGCTGGAAGCGGGGCGTTTATGGAAAGCGTCGGACTACACCGCCACCGGAAAAGCGCTGCTCAAGCGCATTGCCCGCGAAGAAGTGGTCAAAGTGCCTGGACTGGGTTTAATGTTGCTGCCCGGTAAAATCGGTTTTGCCGAAGAGACTTCCTGGCGCTTCAACCCAAGCTATCTCCCGCCACAGTTGGCGAACTATTTCACCCGTTTTGGCGCACCCTGGACCACGCTTCGTGAAACCAATTTGCGCCTGCTGCTGGAAACCGCGCCAAAAGGGTTCTCACCCGACTGGGTGCAGTATCAAAAAAATAAGGGCTGGCAGCTGAAGCCAGAAAAAACGTTTATCGGCAGTTACGATGCGATTCGCGTGTATCTCTGGGCGGGCATGTTGCACGACCGGGACCCGCAGAAAGCGCGACTGCTGGCACGTTTTAAACCCATGACCACGCTTACAACGAAAAAAGGCGTTCCGCCGGAGAAAGTCGATGTCGCCAGCGGTAAAACCACGGGTGATGGCCCGGTCGGTTTCTCTGCTTCGCTGCTGCCGTTTTTACAGGATCGCGACGCACAAGCGGTACAACGCCAGCGCGTGGCCGATCGTTTTCCCGGTAACGACGCCTATTACAGCTACGTGTTGACTCTGTTCGGACAAGGATGGGATCAGCACCGTTTTCGCTTTACCGCAAAGGGTGAATTACACCCTGACTGGGGCCAGGAATGCGCAAGTTCTCATTAAGTTTACTCAGTTTATCGCTCGGCTTAACGCTGATGCCGCTGGCGCAAGCCGCCAATTCTCCGCAACAGCAACAGCTGCTGGAACAGGTTCGTCTCGGCGAATCGACCCACCGCGAAGATTTGGTTCGCCAGTCGCTGTACCGTCTGGAGCTTATCGATCCGAATAATCCAGATGTGATCGCCGCGCGTTTCCGCTATTTGTTGCGGCAGGGCGATAACGCCGGAGCGCAAAAAGAGTTAGACCGTCTCAAAGGGCTGGCCCCGAGTTCCAGTGCCTATAAATCCTCGCAAAATGCGATGCTGCTCTCGACCCCGGAAGGGCGTCAATCGTTGCAACAGGCACGCCTGCTGGCGACGACTGGCCATACGCAGGAAGCCATCGACGCGTACGACAAAATGTTTGCCGGGAATCCTCCTGACGATGCTCTGGCGACAGAATACTGGACGGTGGTCGCGAAAAATCCGTCTCGCCGTAGCGAAGCGATTGACCATCTCCGACGCCTCAACATCAGTAATCCTGGCAACACGGATCTGCAAAACACGCTGGCGCAGCTGCTGTTCCAGAGTGGACGCCGCGATCAGGGATTTGCTGTGCTTGAGCAGATGGCAAAATCGAATTCCGGGCGCGAAGCGGCCTCCAGTCTTTGGTATCAGCAGATCAAAGATCTTCCCGTTAGTTCGGCCAGCGTCAAAGCATTGCAGGATTACCTGCAGGTGTTCAGCGCGGGCGATAACGTGACCGCCGCGCGTTCGCAGCTTGAAGCCCAACAAAAACAGCTGGCCGATCCGGCCTTCCGCGCCAAAGCCGAAGGGCTGGCCGCCGTGGAAGCAGGAAAAGGGGGCGCAGCGGTTTCGGACCTGCAACAGGCGGTCAGCGCTAACCATGCCGACAGTGAAGCGGTGGGCGCACTCGGACAAGCCTATTCTCAGCGCGGCGATCGTGCCCGCGCGGTGGCGCAGTTTGAAAAAGCGATCGCTCTCGATCCGCAGAGCGACAATCGGGGTAAATGGGACAGTCTGCTGAAGGTGAACCGCTACTGGCTGCTGATCCAGCAGGGTGATGCGGCGCTGAAGGCGAACAATGTTCCACAGGCGGAACGCTACTATCAGCAGGCGCGTAATATCGACAACACCGACAGCTATGCGGTGCTCGGCCTCGGTGATGCCGCCGTGGCGCGCAAAGATAACGCTGCCGCCGAGCGTTTTTATCGTCAGGCCTTGCGGATGGACAGCGGCAACAGCAATGCGGTGCGCGGGCTGGCGAATATTTATCGCGCCGAATCGCCCGAAAAAGCCGACCAGTTTATCCGCTCGCTTTCTGCCAGCCAGCGCCGCAGCATCGATGATATCGAGCGCAGCCTGACCAACGACAGATTATCTGCCCAGGCGGAACAGCTGGAAAATGAGGGCAAATTTGCGCAGGCAGCCGAAATTCAGCGTCGTCGTCTGGCGCTTTCTCCGGGCGATGTGTGGATAACCTATCGCCTGTCGCGCGATCTCTACAGCGCCGGGCAGCACAGCCAGGCGGACACGCTGATGCGCCAGCTGGCCAGCCAAAAGCCCGCCGACCCGGAACAGGTTTATGCCTACGGGTTATACCTCTCCGGCAACAGTCAGGATCGCGCCGCGCTCGCGCATCTGAATACCCTCCCACGCGAGAAGTGGAACGGCAACATTCAGGAACTGTCGGACAGATTACAAAGCGATCAGGTGCTGGAAACGGCCAATCGCCTGCGTGATAGCGGCAAGGAGCGCGAGGCGGAAACGCTATTACGCCAACAACCGCCGTCCACTCGTATCGAGCTAACGCTGGCGGACTGGGCGCAACAGCGTGGGGATAACACCTCGGCGAAAGCGGCGTACAACGCCGTCCTGCAACGCGAAGCGCAAAACGAAGACGCGCTGCTGGGTCTTGCGGAAGTGTATATCGCGGAAGGCAACAAAGACGCGGCCCGCGCTGAACTGGCGAAACTGCCGGCCGGACAGAACGGCGAAGCGCCATCGATCAACATGCAGCGCCGCGTGGCGCGAGTGCAGTCCGATCTCGGCGATACTGCCGCTGCGCAGCAGACCTTCAACAAAATTATTCCGCAGGCGAAATCGCAGCCGCCGTCGATGGAAAGCGCGCTGGTCCTGCGCGATGCGGCCAACTTCCAGGCGCAAAGCGGTCAGCCGCAGCAGGCGCTGGATACTTACAAAGATGCGATGGTGGCCTCTGGCGTCACCACGACGCGTCCTGCAGATAACGACAGCTTTACCCGCCTGACGCGTAATGACGAAAAAGACGACTGGCTGAAACGCGGCGTGCGCAGCGATGCGGCCGATCTCTACAAGCAGCAGGATCTGAATGTCACCCTGCAACATGACTTTTGGGGTTCGAGCGGAACGGGTGGCTATTCCGACCTGAAGGCCCACACCACCATGCTGCAGGTGGACGCGCCGCTGTCGGACGGGCGGATGTTCTTCCGTAGCGATATGGTGAACATGGATGCCGGTTCGTTTGATACCAAAGATGGCACCTACGATCCGAAATGGGGTACCTGTGCGGCGACGCCGTGCAGCGGCAACACCAGCCAGAAACAGAACGGCGCAAGTGTGGCCGTGGGCTGGCAGAATAAAACCTGGGAGATGGATATCGGCACCACGCCGATGGGCTTTGACGTCGTCGATGTGGTTGGCGGTCTGAGCTACAGCAACGATCTCGGCCCGATTGGTTACACCCTGAATGCCCATCGTCGTCCTATCTCCAGCTCATTGCTGGCCTTTGCCGGTCAAAAAGATCCCAATACCGGCACCACCTGGGGCGGCGTGCGCGCTACGGGCGGTGGCGTGAGCGTCAGCTACGACAAAGGCGAAGCCAACGGCGTCTGGTCAAGTCTGAATATGGACTCTTTGCAGGGCAAAAACGTCGAGGACAACTGGCGTATCCGCTGGATGACCGGCTATTACTACAAGCTGATCAACGACAATAACGAGCGCCTGACGGTGGGCGTATCAAATATGCTCTGGCATTACGATAAAGACCTGAGCTCTTATTCTCTGGGACAGGGCGGCTATTACAGCCCGCAGGAGTATGTCTCCTTCGCGCTGCCGGTCACCTGGCGTAAACGCACGGAAAACTGGTCATGGGAGCTTGGCGGTTCGGTCTCCTGGTCGCATTCCAAAACCAAAGACGGGATGCGCTATCCGATTCAGGGTCTGATTCCGAACGATAACTACGATGCGAACGATGAGCTAATGTATTCCGACAAGAAAGAGCCGGAAAAAGGCAGCAGCTCGTCCGGAACCGGCTATACCGCGCGGGCGATTATCGAACGTCGCGTGACGTCGAACTGGTTTGTCGGTCTTGGTGTTGATATCCAGGAGGCCAAAGATTACACCCCGAGCCATGCGCTGATTTACGTGCGCTACTCTGCGGCGGGCTGGCAGGGCGATATGGACTTGCCTCCGCAACCGCTTATCCCTTACGCGGACTGGTAACGGAATTATCCATAATAGAATTCTTAGCCTCTCTTAAAAGCGCCGCAATCGGGTATACTCTGCCGGGAATAGGGTAACGTTTTGTTACCCTATGCTTCGGGTTTTGTGGAGAGTCAATTTGCGTGTCAGCCGTTCTTTAACTATCAAACAAATGGCGATGGTTTCAGCCGTCACTATGGTGTTTGTATTCATCTTTTGCGTTATTTTGCTGTTTCATTCCGTACAGCAGAATCGCTACAACACGGCTTCGCAACTGGAAAGTATTGCCCGATCGGTCCGTGGACCGCTGTCTGCCGCCATTCTTAAAGGGGATATCCCCGAAGCAGAAACTATCATACAGCGCATTCAGCCAGCGGGGATTGTAAGCCGCGCGGATGTGGTGTTACCCAATCAATTCCAGGCGCTGCGGATGAGCTTTATTCCCGAGCGTCCGGTTCCGATGATGACCATGCGCTTATTTGAGCTGCCGGTACAAATCTCGCTCCCGCTCTATTCCCTCGAACGCCCGGCTAACCCTCAGCCGCTGGCCTATCTGGTGTTGCAGGCCGACGCGTATCGTATGCATAAGTTTGTCATGAGCTGGATTTCCACGTTAGTGACCACTTACTTACTTTTGACGCTGATCCTCACCGTGGCTCTGACCTGGTGCATCAACCGGCTGATCGTCCACCCGCTGCGTAAAATTGCCCGTGAACTGGATAATTTGGCACCGCAGGACCAGGTCGGACACCAGCTCACACTGCCGCGCCTGCACCATGACGATGAAATCGGCATGCTGGTGCGCAGTTACAATATCAACCAGCAGCGCCTGCTGCGTCAGCACGATGAGCTGAACAGCAATGCGACCCGCTTCCCGGTCTCCGAACTGCCTAACAAAGCCTTCCTGATGGCTCTGCTGGAACAAACTGTCGCACGCCAGCAAACCACCGCGTTGATGGCTGTCGCCTGTGAAACCTTGCAGGATACGGCGGGCGTACTGAAAGAGAGCCAGCGTGAAATTCTGCTGCTCACGCTAGTGGAGAAAATCAAGTCGGTGCTGGCACCGCGCATGGTTCTGACTCAGGTGAGCGGCTACGACTTCGTTATTCTGGCCCACGGCGTGAAAGAGCCGTGGCACGCGATTACATTAGGTCAGCAAGTGCTCACTGTCATTAATGAGCGCTTACCGATTCAGGGCATCCAGCTGCGCCCGAGCGCCAGCATTGGTCTGGCGATGTATTACGGCGATCTGACGGCAGAACAGCTTTATCGTCGCGCGTTCTCCGCCGCCTTCACTGCGCGTCGTAAAGGCAAAAACCAGATTCAGTTCTTCGAGCCGGAACAGATGGAGAAGGCGCAGCAGCGTCTGACAGAAGAGAGCGATATCCTCACTGCGCTGGATAACGACCAGTTTGCGATTTGGCTCCAGCCGCAGGTCAACCTGGCGACGGGCGAGGTGAAAAGTGCCGAAGCGCTGCTGCGTGTGCAGCAGGCGGACGGCTCCTGGGAGCTGCCTGAAGGGCTTATCGAGCGCATTGAATCCTGCGGTCTGATGGTGACGGTGGGCTATTGGGTACTGGAAGAGGCATGTCGGCAGCTTGCAGCCTGGCAGGAGCGTGACATCAACATGCCGCTGTCGGTGAACCTCTCGGCGCTACAGCTGATGCATCCGACAATGGTCTCGGAGATGCTGGAGCTGATCAATCGTTACCGTATCAAGCCCGACACGCTCATTCTGGAAGTCACGGAAAGCCGTCGTATTGACGATCCGAACGAGGCGGTGAAGATTTTAAAACCGCTGCGTAACGCCGGTATTCGCATCGCGCTGGATGATTTCGGCATGGGCTACGCGGGCTTACGCCAGCTCCAGCACATGAAAACACTGCCGGTGGATGTGCTGAAAATTGACAAAACCTTTGTCGAAGGACTGCCGGACGACAGCAGCATGGTGGAAGCCATTATCCAGATGGCACGCAGCCTGAATCTGCACGTCATTGCCGAAGGCGTTGAAACTGAAGCTCAGCGCGACTGGCTGGCGAAAGCTGGCGTCGAAAGCGGTCAGGGATTCCTGTTTGCGAAAGCCGTTCCGGCGGAAGAATTCGAAAAACGTTATTTCTGTGAAGACAAGGGTGACGACAATCCCCACGCAAAAGTCTAACTTTGTTGCTGGCTTGTACGAGTCAGCACACAGTTTTTAACATTCATGTTTCAAATTTGATCTAAGTTCATTTCTGTCATGTTTTACGGGTGTTATTTTAGAGCCGCAGGAAAGCATTACCCATAAGAATCCTGTGGTTTTTCTTCCCAAGGACACCCTATGAAAACCTCCATCTTTAAAAGCCTTTACTTTCAGGTCCTGACAGCGATTGCCATCGGTATTCTGCTTGGCCATTTCTACCCTGAACTGGGCGCTCAAATGAAACCGCTTGGCGATGCCTTCGTTAAGCTCATCAAAATGATCATCGCGCCCGTTATTTTCTGTACCGTGGTGACCGGTATCGCTGGCATGGAAAGTATGAAGGCGGTGGGTCGGACCGGTGCAGTTGCGCTGTTGTACTTTGAAGTGGTCAGCACCATCGCGCTGATTATCGGGCTGATTATTGTGAACGTGGTACAGCCGGGGGCGGGGATGAACGTCGATCCTTCGACGCTCGATGCGAAAGCCGTCGCCGTTTACGCCGAGCAGGCCAAAGATCAGGGCATCGTCGCCTTCCTGCTGGACGTCATTCCCGGCAGCGTGATTGGTGCCTTTGCCAGCGGCAACATCCTGCAAGTGCTGCTGTTCGCCGTGCTGTTTGGTTTTGCCCTGCATCGCCTGGGCAGCAAAGGGCAGCTGATTTTCAACGTTATTGAAAGCTTCTCGCAGGTGATTTTCGGCATCATCAATATGATCATGCGTCTCGCGCCTATCGGTGCGTTCGGGGCGATGGCCTTTACCATTGGTAAATATGGCGTCGGCACCCTGGTGCAGCTCGGTCAGTTGATTATCTGCTTCTATATCACCTGTATTCTGTTTGTGGTCGTGGTGCTGGGCAGTATTGCGCGTGCAACGGGCTTTAGCATTTTCAAATTCATCCGCTACATTCGCGAAGAGCTTCTGATTGTGCTGGGGACCTCGTCCTCCGAATCGGCGCTCCCGCGTATGCTCGATAAGATGGAAAAACTGGGCTGCCGTAAATCGGTGGTGGGGCTGGTCATTCCGACCGGGTACTCGTTTAACCTCGACGGCACGTCGATCTACCTGACGATGGCCGCGGTGTTTATCGCCCAGGCGACCAACAGCCACATGGATATCTTCCATCAGATAACCTTGCTGGTGGTGCTCCTGCTTTCTTCGAAAGGGGCGGCGGGCGTGACGGGTAGCGGGTTTATCGTCCTGGCGGCGACCATTTCGGCGGTGGGGCATCTTCCGGTGGCGGGCCTGGCGCTTATTCTCGGGATTGACCGCTTTATGTCTGAAGCCCGCGCGCTGACCAACCTGGTCGGTAACGGTGTGGCGACAGTGGTGGTCGCGAAATGGGTCAAAGAGCTGGACCACAAAAAACTCGACGATGTACTAAATAATCGCGAGCCAGAGAGCAAATCCCACGGTTTATCCTCATAAATTCAGCACTTATGCCCGTTCGCCCTTGTCGGGGAGCGGGCTCCTGCGCATAATAACTGCTCATACCTGTCATACTTCGATAAGATTTTTTTCGGGTATATTTCACTTCTCGCCGTGACGTTTAGCCGAACACGCGGTCTAATCGAAGTGTTTGAACGTTATCTTCAAGAGTGCTCAATGTAGTGCGACACTCTTTTTAACCAGGAATGTTGATCAGGGGTTTACATGCAGGGCACAAAAATTCGACTCTTAACCGGCGGTTTGCTGATGATGGCAGCAGCCAGTTATGTGCAGGCAGATACGCTCCAGCCCGACCCAGCCTGGCAACAGGGCACACTGGCGAACGGGTTTCAGTGGCAGGTTTTAGCCACACCGCAACGTCCCAGCGATCGCATCGAGATTCGCCTTTCCGTTAATACCGGTTCACTGACCGAAAGCACGCAGCAGAGCGGGCTGAGTCACTTTATACCTCGACTGGCGCTGACCCAAAGCGGCAGTTTGCAAGCTGTTCAGGTGCGTTCACTGTGGCAACAGGGCATCGACCCGAAACGCCCACTTCCACCTGCGGTCGTTTCCTACGACTACACCATGTTTAACCTCAGCCTGCCCAATAACCGTAATGACCTCCTGAAAGAAGCGCTGACATGGCTGGGCGATACCGCCGGTAAAGTGGCGATCACCCCGGATACGGTTAACTATGCGCTGAGCAACAGCGACATGGTGGCGACCTGGCCGGCTGACACCAAAGACGGCTGGTGGCGCTATCGCCTGAAAGGCTCAACGCTGCTGGGCCACGATCCGGCCGAGCCGATTAAACAGCCGGTCGACATCGAGCAGGTAAAATCCTTCTACCAGAAATGGTACACCCCGGATGCCATGACCCTGATTGTGGTCGGCAACGTCGACAGCCGTGCGGTGATCGAGCAGATTGGTAAAACCTTTGGCGAGCTGAAGGGCAAACGTGAAGTGCCTGCGCCGGTTTCTACGCTGGCACCACTGCGAGCAGAGCCGGTGAGCATTATGACCGATACCGTGCGTCAGGACCGTCTGGCGCTGATGTGGGACACGCCGTGGCAGCCAATTCGTGAATCTGCGGCCCTGCTGCGCTACTGGCGTGCGGATCTCGCCCGTGAAGCGCTGTTCTGGCACGTTCAACAAACGCTGAGCAAAAACAATGCGAAGGATATCGGCATTGGCTTCGACTGCCGCGTGCTGTTCCAGCGTGCGCAGTGTGCGATTAACGTCGAATCACCAAACGATAAGCTGAACGCCAATCTCGGCGTGGTTGCCAAAGAGCTGGCGAAAGTGCGTAAAGACGGTCTGGGCGAAGAAGAGTTCAATGCTCTGGTGGCCCAGAAAAATCTTGAGCTGCAAAAGCTGTTCGCCACTTACGCTCGTACTGACACGGATATCCTGATCAGCCAGCGCATTCGCTCTTTGCAAAATCAGGTGGTGGATATCGCGCCGGAACAGTATCAGAAGCTGCGTCAGGACTTCCTGAATAGCCTGAGCGTCGAGATGATTAATCAGGATCTACGCCAGCAATTATCTCAGGATATGGCTCTGGTTCTCCTCCAGCCGAAAGGCGAGCCGGAATACAACGTGAAAGAGCTTCAGGCCACCTGGGACGAGATCATGAAGCAGGAGGAGCGTACCGCTCAGCCAGCGGCAGATGATTTGCACCAGGATGCAACGGATATTCCGCAGGCGCAGTAATGTAAGTGTGGGCGGGCTGGTGCCCTCACCCCGACCCTCTCCCACGGGAGAGGGAGAAAACAAAGCCCGATATCGCTATCGGGCTTTGTTTTTTGTAGGCCGGGCAAGGCGAAGCCGCCACCCGGCTTTTCTACAGACTGGCTCAGCCCGGCATCGCTTCGCGCGGAATAATCGCCCCGCGATATTGAATCACCGTGCTCGCCGTCAGGTGACCGCGTTTTGCTGCCTCGGCTGGCGTACCGCCCGTCAGGCGCACCGCCAGATAACCGGCGCTGAACGAATCGCCTGCCGCTGTGGTATCCACCACTTTCTCCTTGGCTAATTTTACCGCTGGCACATCTACCACGGCTTCACCGTTCACGGAAACCAGGCAGGAATCCGCGCCGCGCTTGATAACTACTTCGTTCACACCGGCCTGATGCGTACGGGCAATAACCTCTTCGACCGGTTTCTCACCCCACAGAGCATCTTCATCATCCAGCGTTAAAAACGCGATATCGGTGCAGTTCAGCATCTGCTGATACACCTGCTGCGTCTCTTCACGGCTGGCCCACAGGCGTGGACGGTAGTTATTATCGAAAATCACTTTCCCGCCGTTTGCGCGACATTCGTGCAGCAGAGAGAGCAGTTTTTCACGGCTGGAAGGGCTCAGGATAGCCAGGCTGATTCCGCTCAGATAGAGATAATCGAAGGTCGCCAGCTCTTCGCAGATGGCCGCAGAATTCTCGCTTTCCAGCCAGAATTTCGCCGCTGCTTCGTTGCGCCAGTAGTAGAACGTGCGCTCACCGGTGCTGTCGGTTTCAATGTAATACAGCCCCGGCAGACGGTTTTCCATCCGCTGAATCAGCGCTGTCCCCACGTTTTCACTCTGCCAGGCTTCCAGCATCTGCTGGCTAAAGCTGTCGGTACCGAGCGCGGTCACATAGTTGACGGCAAGTGCTTCAGGCGCGACCTGTCGTGCAATATAAACCGAAGTATTCAACGTATCGCCACCAAAACCACGGCTAACTTCCGCGCCTTTTTGTGACAGTTCAATCATGCATTCGCCAATCACGGCAATTTTTTTAGACATAGTCGTGAACCTGAACAGATAAATTAATGTAAGTGTGCGCTGTGGGGTTTTTATGGTCAACTATATTAAAACGTCGTTCCAAATTTTTTTTTGAGCCAGCGCGCGTTCCAGACAGATTCTGTCATCTTAATTTCATTTTCCCTTCCCGCTGGACATAAAGTTCTCACTCCCTGGGCCGATAACCCTTTGACGAGTCCAGACAGGTCATCTCTTTTCAACAGGACATCTGAAATGAAGTCAGAGCAGGTTATCCAGCGGCTAAGCACCACTCCGGAAGCAAGTATTGAAAGCTTGCAGGAGCATCGCTATTGGCTGCAATGTGAGCGTGCTTATACTTATCAGCCTATTTACCGGATTGACGGCAGGCTCATGGCGATTGAAATCTTAACCGTTGTGACCCACCCGTCCGATCCCGCAAAGCGTATCGCTCCTGATCGTTATTTCGCCGAAGTGAGCGTGCGCCAGCGTCTGGATGTGCTGGAAGAACAGCTGGAGATGTTGGGAACAAAGCAGCCGTTTTTTGCACGCCATGACATTCTGGCGTCGGTAAACGTCGACGGCCCAACCCTGATTGCCCTGCGTCAGAATCCTAAGCTGCAAAAGCTGGTCGCTTCGCTGCCGTGGATGCGTTTTGAACTGGTGGAACATGTGCGTTTGCCCCAGGATTCCTCATTTGCCTCGATGTGTGAATTTGGCCCGCTATGGCTGGATGACTTCGGCACCGGGATGGCGAACTTTTCCGCATTAAGCGAAGTACGCTATGACTACATTAAAGTGGCGCGTGACCTGTTCATCATGCTGCGCCAGACGTCGGAAGGCCGGAACCTGTTCACTTTGCTGCTACAGCTAATGAACCGCTACTGCCAGGGCGTGATTGTTGAAGGCGTCGAAACGCTTGAAGAGTGGCGCGATGTGCAGAATTCTCCAGCGGCGGCAGCACAGGGCTATTTCCTCTCCCGTCCGGTGCCTATGGACACGTTAGATAACGTCATTATCACCTTGTAACCCCTGCTGTTTGACTTCGCCTGGACTATATTCATGAAAGGCAAGGTCATAAAAAGGGGATAACGATGACTAAAACCACCAGGATCATCACCTGGGTAACAGGGACCTTCTTGTTGTTGATTGTGGTCGCGATAATTATCATTGCGACGTTCGACTGGAACCGCCTCAAACCGACCATCAACCAGAAAGTCTCCACCGAACTAAACCGGCCCTTCGCCATACGCGGCGATCTTGGCGTGGTCTGGGAGCGTCAGAAAGACGAAACCGGCTGGCGCAGTTGGGTGCCGTGGCCTCACGTTCATGCTAACGACATTATTCTCGGCAACCCGCCCGATATTCCTGACGTGACGATGGTCCATCTCCCGCGCGTCGAAGCCACGCTGGCACCGCTCGCGCTGCTGACGAAAACCGTTTATCTCCCCTGGATCAAGCTGGAGCAGCCCGATGCGCGGCTTATCCGCCTGTCAGAGAAAAACAACAACTGGACCTTTAATCTCGCCAGCAGCGGTGAAGAAAAAGATCCGAATGCGCCACCGTCGGCGTGGTCTTTCCGCCTGGATAATATTCTGTTCGATCGCGGGCGGATCGCCATCAATGACAAAGTCAGCAAGGCGGATATCGAGATCCTGGTCGATCCGCTCGGCAAGCCGCTGCCGTTCAGCGAAGTCACAGGGACTAAAGGCAAGAACGATACCAGTAAAGTGGGCGATTACGCCTTTGGCCTGAAAGCGAAAGGGCGTTACAACGATCAGCCCTTAACCGGTACAGGCAAGATTGGCGGCGTGCTGGCGCTGCGCAGCGAAGGCACGCCATTCCCGGTGCAGGCGGATTTCCGCTCGGGTAATACTCGCGTGGCGTTTGTGGGCACGGTGAACGATCCGATGAAAATGGGCGGCGTAGACCTTCAGCTCAAATTCTCTGGTGATTCACTGGGCGAGCTGTATGACTTAACCGGTGTACTGTTGCCGGATACACCGCCGTTTGAAACAGACGGGCGGCTGGTAGCAAAAATTGATACGGAAAAATCCTCGGTCTTTGATTACCGCAATTTCAATGGCCGCATTGGCGACAGCGATATTCACGGCTCGCTGGCTTACACCACCGGCAAGCCGCGCCCGAAACTGGAAGGGGATGTGGAATCACGTCAGTTGCGCCTCGCCGATCTCGGCCCGCTGATTGGTGTCGATTCCGGGAAAGGTGCGCAGCAGTCCAAACGTTCCGAACAGAAGAAAGGCGAGAAAGATATTCAGCCGGCGGACAAAGTGCTGCCTTACGATCGCTTTGAAACTGATAAGTGGGATGTGATGGATGCCGACGTGCGCTTCAAGGGGCGTAAAATCGAGCACGGCAGCACCTTGCCGATCAGCGACCTCTCGACCCATATCATTCTCAAAAACGCTGACCTGCGCCTGCAGCCGCTGAAATTCGGCCTGGCGGGCGGGACGATTTCCTCCAACATTCACCTCGAAGGCGATAAAAAGCCGATGCAGGGTCGGGCGGATATTCAGGCGCGCAGGCTGAAGCTGAAAGAACTGATGCCGAACGTAGAGTTGATGCAGAAAACCCTCGGTGAAATGAACGGGGATGCGGATATTCGCGGAGTAGGTAACTCCGTTGCGGCGCTGCTCGGCAGCAGTAACGGGAATCTCAAGCTACTGATGAACGACGGGCTGGTGAGCCGCAATCTGATGGAGATCCTCGGGCTGAACGTCGGTAACTTTATTATTGGGCAGATTTTTGGCGATGATGAAGTGCGGGTGAACTGTGCGGCGGCGAATCTCGATCTGGTGAATGGCGTGGCGCGTCCACAGATTTTTGCCTTCGACACCGAGAATGCGGTGATTAATGTGACGGGGACGGCGAGCCTGGCCTCGGAACAGCTGGATTTGACCATCGATCCTGAGAGTAAGGGGTTCCGTATTATCACCCTGCGCTCACCGCTCTACGTGCGCGGCTCGTTCAAAAATCCACAGGCGGGTGTCAAAGCGGGGCCGTTGATTGCGCGCGGAGCTGTCGCTGCTGCGCTGGCAACACTGGTGACACCAGCGGCAGCGCTGCTGGCGCTGATTTCACCGTCAGAAGGTGATGCGAATCAGTGCCGGACGATTTTGTCGCAGATGAAGAAGTAACGATGGTGAGGTCTGGTGCCCGGTGGCGCTTCGCTTACCGGGCCTACAAAACCCAAATCCAAACCTAATCCAATCGTAGGCCGGGTAAGGCGTAGCCGCCACCCGGCAAAAACACCGCACGTACCCCGTAGGCCGGGTAAGGCGAAGCCGCCACCCGGCAAAAACATCACAGCGACTGATGCTTCGTCTCGTGCGTCAACAGCAGCGCAATCAGCGTCAGCCCTGCCATCGCCGCCAGATACACGCCCACATAGAACAGACCGTAGTTTGCCTGCAACCAGGTGGCGATATACGGTGCCACAGACGCGCCCAGAATCGACGACACGTTATAGGAGAACGATGCTCCGGTGTAGCGCACTTCGGTCGGGAACAGCTCCGGCAGCAGCGCACCCATCGGGCCAAACGTCAGTCCCATCAGGCTCAGGCCAATCAGCAGATACGCCATCACCAGCGCCGGACTGCCGGAACCCAGCAGCGGCGGGAAGACGAACAGCGCGAACAGAATAATCAGCGACGTAATCACGATCATGCTCGAGCGACGGCCAAATTTATCGGCCAGCAGCCCGGCAATCGGCACCATCACGCCAAACCCGATCACCGCCATCATCAGCATCCACAGCACTTCGTTACGCGGCAGACCGAGGCCCACAGGCGCGGCGGCGGTGCTGAAGGTCATGGAGTAGACCGTCATAATATAAAACAGCGTGTAGGTCGCCAGCATGATGAAGGTACCGAGTACGGTCACGCGAACGTGTTTGGTCAGCAGCGTGCCGAGCGGGATTTTCACCTGCTTTTTCGCCGCCGCCACTTTGGCGAATACCGGCGTTTCATGCAGGGAAACACGCACATACAGGCCGATCAGCACCAGCACCGCCGAGAAGATGAACGGAATACGCCAGCCCCAGCTCATGAACTGCTCGTCGGTTAGCAGCCAGGAGAGCAACAGGAAGGTGCCGTTGGCGAAGAAGAAGCCAATCGGCGCGCCCAGCTGTGGGAAAGAGCCGTACAGCGCGCGTTTACGCGGTGGCGCATTCTCTGTTGCCAGCAATGCTGCGCCACCCCATTCGCCGCCCAGACCCAGGCCCTGACCAAAACGCGCCAGCGCCAGCAACACCGGAGCCAGAATACCGATGGTTTCGTAGGTCGGCAGCAGGCCGATCGCCACGGTAGAAATCCCCATCGTCAGCAGCGACGCCACGAGTGTCACTTTGCGCCCGACGCGATCGCCAAAGTGGCCGAACACCGCCGAGCCAATCGGACGCGCGATAAAGGCGATAGCGAACGTTGCCAGCGATTGCAGCGTTGCAGCTGTAGGATCACCCTGCGGGAAGAAGATATGCGGAAAGACGATGACCGCAGCGGTGGCGTAAATATAGAAATCGAAAAATTCGATGGCGGTGCCAATCAGTGAGGCAACGACGACTTTATTACGCGAGTTGACCGGTGTGCTTTCCGGTTCTGAATCGAGAGTTGTGGCGGTGGCTTGCATAAAATTTTCTTATTGTTTGGTCTGACGAAAGGCCATATTACGCATAGCAAAAGCGACATTTCAATCTGTAACAGGGGCGCGAAGCGGCGAGAAAAGCAGCAAAAAGCGGATAATCTTCAGCCTGACGAAAACTCTTCCATGAAATGCTTCACAGAATTTAAATATCAGTTGATAAAACTGGTTTTTGGTTAAATAAAAGTTACAGGCTGGATTTATATGCTGAAATGCCGAATCGGGCTGAAATTTTGCATTCTTATTCAGCCCGATAAGGGGTTTAGCGGTGGGTTTTGCCCGGCATGCGCGGGTCGTCTTTGTACTCGGCGGTGGCGATCCAGGCCGCGCAGAACAGCGTCAGGCGGGCAAAGAAGTAGAAGAATGCCATCAGGCCCAGCACCGACCCGAACGCCGCACCGGAAGGGGATTTCACCAGCGACGGCAGGGTATACGTCATCACGATTTTGATCACTTCAAACCCGATAGCGGCGATAAACGTGCCGCGAATCAGCGCTTTCTTGCGTGGACGATGGCGTGGCAAACGCCAGAAAATCCAGAAGAACAGCAGATAGTTGGCGAATATTGAAATCGCCAGCCCAATCAGCCGCCAGGCGGGCTTCAGCCACTCGATATAATCCAGATACAGCGCAGAAATGATCATCTGCTGCGCGGAACCGGCCACGGAAGTGATCGACAGCGTGACGACCAGGGCGACCAGCAGGCCAATCAGCGACACGAAATCGCGGAAATACTTAATCCAGATTTTCTCCTGATCCTGCGGCGTGCGTTCCCAAACGTCGCGCGACTGGGCGCGGATCGCCTCGCGCAGATTTCCCATCCAGTTAATGCCGGAATAGAGCGCAATCAGCAGCCCGACGATGCCCACCGTCGTACGCTGCTGCACCGCCGTGTTAATGGTGCTTTTCAGCGTGGCGGCCAGCGTCGGATCGCTCACGTTAATCAGAATCTTGTTGAAGATGTCCTGTAAGAGCGTTGGATGCGAGGCGAGAACAAAACCCGCTGCGGCAAACGACACCATCATAATCGGGATCATCGACAGGAATGAGAAGTAGGTAATGGCCGCACCGAACTGATTGCCCATTCGGTCGTTAAAGCGTTCCGTTGCGCGAATCAGGTGCGCAATCATCGGGCGACGCTGAATTTTTTGCGCGGTTCCGGTGACCGTTTCCAGCGCTTTATTTGCCTTGTTGGGCGAGGTTTTTTTTTCCGGCTCCGACTCCATCTTTTTGATGGGATCGTATTCCAGTTCCTGGGTGGGGCGTTGCGGGTTGTTTTCCTGCGTCACGCGCATTTTCCTTTTCGTTTGGCTGGATGTTATTGAATTATAGCCTGTGACTAATCAACGTAAGCTTTCATTATCGTCGTCAGCCACTCCATGAACAGATGAACCCGACGCGAAAGGTTGCGGCGATGCGGATAAATCAGTGAGACTGGCATCGGTTCGGCGCGGTATTGCGGCAAGATTTCGACCATTTTTTTTGCCTTTAGCGCGTCACGCACACCGACGCGCGGAACCTGAATAATGCCCAGCCCGGCCAGACACGCGGCGTGGTACGTTTCGGTGCTATTGACCGTCAAAATACCGCCGGTTTTTATCCACTGGGTGGCGTCGCCGTTATAAAACTCGAAACCCTGCGGGCGGGTTCCCAGATTTAGGGCGTAGTGGATCACGGCATGTGAAGCCAGATCGTCCAGATTCTCCGGGTAGCCAAAACGCGCCAGATAATCTGGACTGGCGCAGTTGATAATCGACAGCTTGCCCAGCGAGCGTGCGATTAGCCCTGAGTCTTTCAGCGTGCCGACGCGGACCACGCAGTCAAATCCTTCCCGAATCACATCAACCATCCGGTCACTGCTGCTCAATTCCAGCTCAATGCCGGGGTACTGCTGCAAAAAGGCGGGCAGTTTGGGGATGACTAAATTTCGCGCAACCCCAACGGGCATATCCACGCGTAATCGTCCGCTGATGCTGGTGGGGTCATGCTGGAAAAGTCCATCCAGTTCGTCGAGGTTTGCCAGTAGATCTTTTGCCCGCTCGTAATAGACCATCCCGTCCTGCGTGAGGCTGACGCGGCGCGTCGTGCGGTGCAAGAGCTGGGTGCCGAGCAGATTTTCCAGCCCCTGAATCTGGCGCGATACGCTACCTTTAGGAAGGCCCAGCGTGTCTGCGGCGCGAGAAAAGCTCTCCAGTTCCGCCACGCGGATGAAGAGCTGCATTGCGTGAATTTTATCCATAGGCTGCGCTCATTATTGTTGTCAGTGAAACAGTGAAGCGTTTTTTGCCATCTTTATTGATTTTCTATCACCTAATAAGCTCTTACTCAATCGGCATATCAATCGAAACGAGGTTTATCATGAGTGAACGTATTGCATTAGTGACAGGTGGCAGCCGCGGCTTAGGTAAAAACGCAGCGCTGAAGCTGGCAGCGAAGGGAACCGGAATTATTCTGACCTACAACAGCAGCCAGAAAGAAGCGCTGGAAGTTGTGCGCGAAATTGAATTAAAAGGGGTGAAAGCGGTGGCATTGCAGCTGAACGTCGGGGATACCTCAGCCTTCGAACGTTTTGCCGCTGAAGTACACTCTCAGCTTAAGCATGTCTGGCAGCGCGATACCTTCGATTATTTATTGAACAACGCTGGGACGGGTTTATACGCTCCGTTTGCGGAGACGACCGAAGCGCAGTTTGATGACGCAATGAATGTCCATTTCAAAGGCCCATTCTTCCTGACCCAGCGTCTGTTGCCGCTTCTCAAAGACGGCGGTCGTATCCTGAACGTCTCCAGCGGTCTGGCGCGTTTTGCCCAGCCGGGTTCCAGTACCTATGCGGCGATGAAAGGGGCGATGGAAGTGCTGACGCGCTATCAGGCCAAAGAGTTAGGTGCGCGTAAAATTACCGCCAATATTATCGCGCCGGGGGCAATTGAAACCGATTTTGGCGGCGGACGGGTACGCGATAATGCGCAAATTAATCAGATGGTGGCGTCGAATACTGCGCTCGGGCGCGTCGGGCTGCCGGATGACATTGGCGATGCCATCGCGGCGCTGCTGAGCGATGAGCTGGGCTGGATGAACGCGCAGCGCATCGAGGTTTCAGGCGGGATGTTTCTGTAAATCCTTAATGGCTTTCGGCCTGGTATTCATGCTTTAACAGGCTGAAAATCCAGTCGTTATGCCAGGAATCTGCAAGCCAGTAGTTTTCTCGCAGTTCGCCTTCCAGCACAAAGCCTGCTTTTTCCAGCAGGCCGCGAGAAGCCGCGTTGCCCACCGTCACCGTGGCGGTGAGGCGACGGATCCCACCTTGCGTAAAGGCGTAATCGCACACGGCACGTAGCGATTCATAGCCATAGCCTTTTCCCTGCGCATTCGCGGCAAAGATAAAACCCACTTCCGCACAATCATTATCTCTGTGAATATAACCGGTGGCGCCGAGCGGTGTTTGACTGTCAGTTTCACGCACGATTAAACACATCCAGTGCGCGCTACCCGGTTCCCAGGGTTGCAGACGAGGCTCAAAGGCTTCACGAATGACGGCAATAGGGCGTTTATCGGCGATATAACGCATCACATCTGGATGTTGTTGCAGAGACAGGTAAAAAGGCCAATCTTGTTCCTGAACAGGCGAGCACGTCAGACGCGAAGTAGTGAGTACCGGCATTCGATTTCTCCTATGACTATTTTCAATGATTATAGAGCTGTCACTTTATTTCTCCATAATCTCAGTTATGGTTTAACAGCACATAAATAAAAGAAAAAATTGCCTTTAAGGCACGCTTATTCTGCTTTGTAGTACGTTAAGGAAAATGATGACATCGGGTACATCACACCACATCCACGAACAATTTGAACATTGTATCGCGATCATTCGACACGCCTCCGTGGAGATCTTGCTGCTCCTTGATGTTCACGTATCTGAAGGTAAAGATCCCCGCTGGTTCCTGGAACAGCTCGATAATGCCCGCCTCGGTCTCGGCGGTTGGGGACCCGTCGCAAAACGCCTGAATCTGAATGATGCCGAAATGTCCGATTTCACGCTGCAACTCAGACTGTTACAACAGCGTGTGCCGAAATATGAAAGCGGTCAGGACGTTAGCCAAAACCAGCTCATAGCCGCCGTGCGTTTTGTCACCGCGCTGGAGCATCTGCGTTTACAGCAGCCTCTGCTCGGGTACAACACCGATCTGGCTCCGGGGAATGAATCCCTGCAATTGCAGGCTCATAAACAGGTACGCGCCCTTGAACTGATGATTAAATCCTTAATCATGCAGGCGTGGCCCGATCCGGTAAGGCTCAATAACCATCTTAAAACGCTGTTTAATGCCGATCGCGTCCGACGCTGGCTGAAAAACAGTGAACGTAACGACGTGCTGAGCGGCATGATGTTCAGCGAAATGGCGCAAATGCTGGTGGATAAAAAAGAGTTCAGCCGCTATTACTCGTCTTTGTTTAACGATCGCTCGATGCTGACGCTAATGGTTGAGCCGCGTAAAACCCTGCAAACTTTCCTCGACGATATCCGCCAGATCCGCAACATGCTGACCGTTCAGCAGCCCCTCACTTCCGCGCAGCTCCTGCTGCTTGATAACTACTATGCCCAGATTGCCGGGCCGATTCAGCGGGCGTTTGAAGAGGGACGCACGCGCATCAACCCGACGGGGCTGATGGCGGTTGATGCCAGCGAACTGCACAGCTTCTGGGAACATGCGCAGAAAATGGACCGGCAGACCGGCGGCGATCTGTTTGAAATTCGTGACAGCATCGAGAAGCCAACTCAGCGAGCGCCGCGCACGCCCGAACAACGCGATCAGCTCATTTCAGGTGCACTGTGGGGAGCGGTGGGGGTAATGGTGCTGGCTATTATTGCGGGCGGGGTGTGGCTGGTGACCAGCAGCAATCCGCCAGCGACTGCGGCAGTCGTCAGCGCCGAACCACAACCTGCACAGAAAGAGATGCGTGAAGCCCCGTCCTCACGGGAAAAGCTCACCCGCATGGGCGTGACCTGGGATGAGAATAACTTCCGATCGGCCATCGATCGCAATGACACGCGTGCAGCGCTGCTGTTTTTACAGGGTGGAATGGACTGGAAAATGTCCTGGACCGAGCAGGCGATGTCAGCCGGTTACGATGATGTGCTTGAAGTGTTGATGCGCTATCGCTTGCAAATGGTCGAGCAGAAACCGTGTCGCCGGTTTATTGCGACGCTGAGCCATGCTATGTCGACCGGAGAAAAGCTGACCTCAATGCGTAAGCAATATTTGCAGGCGTTTTGTACGGTGCCTGCGGTGGTGCAGCGCCAGAAGTACGAAGCGGATCAAGCGAAGCGTCGGGCGCTGGCGCAGCCGGACGCCAGCACAAAAAAATGGCAGTCTATCCAAACTGAAATCTATGATGTGATTCGCTAATCTACACCTGACTGCATTGCCTGTGTAGGCCGGGTAAGGCGCAGCCGCCACTCGGTTTTATTCTGCATCGAAGCTAAAACTGCCCGATGGCGCTGCGCTTATCGGACCTACAGGTTAGGGCTCTCCGTACAACCCGTTCAACCTTTGTAGGCCGGGTAAGGCGCAGCCGCCACCCGGTTTTATTCTGCATCGAAGCTAAAACTGCCCGATGGCGCTGCGCTTATCGGGCCTACAGGTTAGGGCTCTCCGTTCAACCCGTTCAACCTGTGTAGGCCGGGTAAGGCGCAGCCGCCACCCGGCTTTATTCTGCATCGAAGCTAAAACTGCCTGATGGCGCTGCGCTTATCGGGCCTACAGGTTAGGGCTCTCCGTACAACCCGTTCAACCTGTGTAGGCCGTGTAAGGCGCAGCCGCCACCCGGCTTTATTCTGCATCGAAGCTAAAACTGCCCGATGGCGCTGCGCTTATCGGGCCTACAGGTTAGGGCTCTCCGTTCAACCCGTTCAACCTGTGTAGGCCGGGTAAGGCGCAGCCGCCACCCGGCTTTATTCTGCATCGAAGCTAAAACTGCCTGATGGCGCTGCGCTTATCGGGCCTACAGGTTAGGGCTCTCCGTACAACCCGTTCAACCTGTGTAGGCCGTGTAAGGCGCAGCCGCCACCCGGCTTTATTCTGCATCGAAGCTAAAACTGCCCGATGGCGCTGCGCTTATCGGGCCTACAGGTTAGGGCTCTCCGTACAACCCGATCAGTCGCCGTACGACGCCGTTGGTCCAGCCAAAGCCATCCTGCAGCGGATACTCGCCCCCGCCGCCTTCGCGCGGGGTGCTGCTGGCGATGTGGTATTTCTCGATCAATTTATGGTGTGTTTTGTAGAAGTGATTCACCGTTTGCAACCAGCTCCAGGCGATCTCATCACCCAGCGAATCGTTGCCATACTGCTTAAATCCCTGAATCGCCATCCACTGTAGCGGTGCCCAGCCGTTTGGTTTATCCCACTGCTCCCCGGTTTCGTGTTCTGTCGCCAGTATGCCGCCGGGCGTCAGCAGACGTGCTTTGACCGTATCGGCCAGGCGGTCGGCCTGCTCATGTGTCGACATGCCGACATACAGCGGCACGATGCTGGCGGCGGAGAACAGCCCCATCTCTTCGCGTCGCCAGTCATAATCGCGGTAACAGCCATTTTCGTCGTCCCACAGGAAGCGGTTCACGGCGGCGCGTCGATCGTTGGCCTTCTGGCGGAAAGTGGTTTCCGTCTCTTTATCGCCTTTTGAGCCCGAAATATTGGCGATAGCACTTTCCAGCTTGAACAGAAATGCGTTCAGATCGATAGGGATAAATTGAGTCGTGCGAATACTCGCCAGACGCCCGGCATCACGCAGCCAACGGGAAGAGTAGTCCCAGCCCGACGCCGCGCCCGCGCGGAGATCGCGATAGACTTCGTTTGGCGGTCGACCCGAGTGTTTAGCGGTTTCCACATCCTCTATCCAGGACTCATCGCGCGGCGTGTCGCGGTCGTCCCAATAGCGGTTGAGCAGCGAGCCGTCCGGCATACGCACCACGTGGCGATAGGCCTGATTTGGCACCAGCGACTCCGCGCCATCCATCCAGAACGCATATTCCATCAGCAGATGGTCGAGATAACGCTTCGCCCCGCGCACACCGTCCTCTTCAAAAAGTTCGACCATCAGCGCAAATACCGGCGGCTGTGAACGACTGAGATAATAGGTGCGGTTCCCGTTCGGGATATGGCCGTAACGCTCGATCATCCACGCAAAATTGTCAGCCATGCATTTGAGCAGATCGTTGCGCCCACTTTCCGCCAGCCCCAGCATGGTGAAATACGAATCCCAGTAGTAAGTCTCACTGAAACGCCCGCCGGGCACGATATACGCCTGCGGCAGCGCCAGCAGTGACGACCACGGAATATGGTCCTGCGGCTCGCGCGTCAGCACCGGCCACAGATTATCGATGTGTTCTTTAAGCGACAGGCTTGGGTCGGAGACGTACTCGGTGGACAGCGATTCCGGCATCCAGAAGTGGTTGTCGACAAAGCGCTTGAGGTCGAAATCAGGGTGGCGTCGCACCTTGCGATAGCGAATAAGAATGTCGAGCGGGTCCATCTTCGGCGCACAGTCGGGAAAGGTTTTGCTGTCGGCAAACAGGCGCGTCGACTGGACGTGTTCAAAAAGTTCTAAATAACGATCGGCAGGGGTGAGGGCGTCAGACGCTGGCAGCCCTTCGATCATTTCCGGTTCCGGTTCCGCCTCAATCATCTCATCCAGTTTCAACTCGCGGGGATCGGTTTCGTAACGCAGTTCTTCCGCGATTTCGAACTCGATGATATCGGCAGCGTGGTGTTTCTGGTTGGACATGGTGGTTAGGACCTCCGGTTTTCAGGTATCTATTAAGCGTAGACACTCGCTTCGATGATTACAGGACGAAGTGTGCGGTGGGTCACATTTTGTGGTTTAAGCTGGGGTTTGCGGAATGACGCTATCTGACTGATTTAAAAGTTCTTACAGGAGAGGGTAAGCGTTAGAAGGGCTGGCGAAATTCGGAGCATTCGTTTTGCAACGATTTATGAATGTAAAACAAAACGCCCCTCGGAAGAGGGGCGTTGAGGATTAACGCATCGTCACAAACTCTTCCGCCGCAGTCGGGTGGATCGCCACGGTATTGTCGAAGTCTTTCTTGGTTGCACCCATTTTCAGCGCCACCGCAAAGCCTTGCAGGATTTCATCCATGCCGAAGCCGATGCCGTGAATCCCGACGATTTTCTCTTCCGGGCCAACGCAAACCAGCTTCATGCGGCACGGCTGGCGGTGAGACGTCACCGCGGTATACATCGCCGTGAAGGACGATTTGTACACTTTCACCTGGTCATCGCCATGCAGCTCGCGCGCCTGCGGTTCGGTTAAACCGACGGTGCCGATTGGCGGGTGGCTGAAGACCACGGTCGGGATGTTGCTGTAATCCAGATGCTCGTCGGGCTTGTTGTTGAACAGGCGCTCAGACAGACGACGACCTGCTGCCACGGCGACTGGAGTCAGTTCAACCGCGCCGGTGTTATCACCAACCGCGTAAATTCCTGGAACGCTGGTGTTCTGGAACTTATCGACAGCAATGTAGCCTTTATCGTTGGTTTTCACGCCGGTGACGGCCAGGTTGAAGTTATCGTTCGCCGGTTCGCGACCAATCGCCCAGATCAGGCAATCGACGGTCTGGCTGCGGCCATCTTCCAGCTCAAGCGTCAGGCTGCCGTCGGCGTTTTTCACTACCGCTTTTGGTACTGCGTTGGTGTGCAGTTTTGGCCCTTCGGCGTTCATCACTTCGACCAGCGTCTCAACGATCAGCGGATCAAAGCTGCGCAGCGGCGCGTGTTTACGTACGAACAGGTGCGCATCCGCGCCCAGGCCGTTAATCACGCCCGCCAGTTCTACGGCGATGTAACCCGCACCGACTACCGCCACACGTTTTGGCAGGGCAGGCAGTTCGAAGAAACCGTCGGAGTCGATACCGTATTCCACGCCCGGAATGTCCGGGTGGCTTGGACGGCCGCCGGTGGCGATCAGGATATGATCGGCAGTGATCGTCTCGCCGTTCACTTCGATCGTTTTCGCGTCGACGAAGCGGGCAAAGCCTTTGATCACATCGACATTATTTTTGCCCAGCACGTTGTCATACGAGGTGTGAATGCGGTCAATGTAGGCGGTACGGCTGGCAATCAGCTTGTCCCAGTCGAAGTGATTAATGGTGGTGTCAAAGCCGTAATCCGGGCCGTACATATGGATAGCTTCGCGAATTTGCGCGGCGTGCCACATCACTTTTTTCGGTACACAACCGACGTTCACGCAGGTGCCGCCCAGCTCTTTGGCTTCAATCAGCGCACATTTCTGGCCGTACATGGCTGCACGGTTAATCGAGGCGATACCGCCGCTGCCGCCGCCAATGGCGATGTAGTCATAATGCTTGCTCATGGGTCATATCCTTAATTTCTGATTGCCGCGATTGTATACCTGAAATCAATAGGTTCCACCGATGACTGCGATTACTCAGGCACGATCCAGCTGACGGTCGCGTGGCCATGACCACTCGGCACCAGCGTTTTGTGCAGCCAAGGCAGGACGTTGTTCATCTGTGCTTCAAGCTTCCACGGCGGGTTGATAACGATCATCCCGGAGGCGGTCATGCCGCGCTGATCGCTGTCCGGTCGCACCGCCAGTTCGATCTGCATGATTTTACGGATGCCGGTTGCTTCCAGCTCTTTGATCATACGTTTGATTTGTGCACGCAGGACCACCGGATACCACAGAGCGTAAGTTCCGGTAGCGAAGCGTTTGTAGCCTTCGTTGATGCCGGTGACCACCGCCTGATAATCGGTTTTGATTTCGTACGGCGGGTCGATCAGCACCAGGCCGCGACGGGAAACTGGCGGCAGTTTGGATTTCAACTGCTGGTAGCCGTCGGCTTTTTCCACGCGCGCGCGGTTGTCTTTCTGGAATTCAGAACGCAGCAGCGGGAAATCGCTCGGGTGCAGTTCGGTCAGCTGGAGGCTGTCGTACTCACGCAGCAGCTGGCGCGCGATCAGCGGCGAGCCTGGGTAGTAACGCAGCTGGCCGCTACGGTTGAAATGATTCACTACGCTGATGTACGGCTCCAGCTCGGCAGGGAGATCGTCCTGCTGCCAGATACGGGCGATACCTTCCAGATATTCACCGGTACGTTCCGCGTGTTGGCTGCTGAGCTGATAGCGGCCCGCGCCCGCGTGGGTGTCCAGATAGAGAAACGGCTTATCTTTCTCTTTCAGAGATTCAATAATCAGACTCTGAACGGTGTGCTTGAGGACATCGGCGTGGTTGCCCGCGTGGAAGCTGTGGCGATAACTGAGCATGGGTGAAGGTGTTCCAGTAAATAATCGTAGGCCCGATAAGCGAAGCGCCATCGGGCGAAAAAAGAGCGTATCGACACAGTATACAGAAAAGTCCCCGCCGCCGCGAAAGCGCTGCGCCTGACATTGAAATTCACTACACTTACCCCCATTCTAGAAATAATATGCCCAGCGCCGGATGCGCGCTTCATTCACCTTATTCAACAGGACAGCGCTTATGACCAATCCATTACTGACGCCTTTTTCGTTGCCGCCGTTTTCTAAAATCCTCCCTGAGCACGTTGTCCCGGCTGTTACGCAGTCGCTGGATAATTGTCGCGAAGCGGTAGAGCGCGTGGTTGCGCAGGGCGCGCCGTACACCTGGGACAATCTGTGCCAGCAGCTGGCAGAAGTGGATGATGTGCTTGGCCGTATTTTCTCGCCGGTGAGCCACCTGAACTCGGTGAAAAACAGCCCGGAACTGCGCGAAGCCTACGAACAAACCCTGCCGCTGCTCTCTGAGTACAGCACCTGGGTCGGCCAGCACGAGGGGCTGTACAACGCGTATCGCGATCTGCGCGACGGTGAAAACTACGCGAAGCTGGATATCGCCCAGAAGAAAGCGGTCGATAACGCCCTGCGTGATTTCGAGCTGTCGGGGATTGGTCTGCCGAAAGAGAAACAGCAACGTTACGGTGAAATTGCCGCGCGTCTGTCTGATCTGGGCAACCAGTACAGCAACAACGTGCTCGACGCGACTATGGGCTGGTCGAAGCTGGTCACCGATGAAGCCGAACTGGCAGGCATGCCTGAAAGCGCGCTGGCTGCGGCCAAAGCGCAGGCCGAAGCGAAAGAGCAGGAAGGTTATCTGCTGACGCTGGATATCCCGAGCTATCTGCCGGTGATGACCTACTGCGACAACCAGGCGCTGCGTGAAGAGCTTTACCGTGCCTACAGCACCCGCGCCTCTGACCAGGGGCCGAACGCCGGTAAATGGGACAACAGCCCGGTGATGGCGGAAATTCTCGCCCTGCGCCACGAGCTGGCACAACTGCTGGGCTTTGACAGCTATGCTGAAAAATCCCTCGCCACCAAAATGGCCGAAAACCCGCAGCAGGTGCTCGATTTCTTGACCGATCTGGCTAAACGCGCACGTCCTCAGGGCGAAAAAGAGCTGGCTCAGCTGCGTGCCTTCGCCAAAGCGGAGTGTGGCGTTGATGACCTGCAGCCGTGGGACATCGCCTACTACAGCGAAAAACAGAAACAGCATCTCTACAGCATCAGCGACGAGCAGCTGCGTCCGTACTTCCCGGAAAGCAAAGCCGTCAACGGCCTGTTTGAAGTGGTGAAACGCATCTATGGCATCACCGCCAAAGAGCGTCACGATGTGGAAGTCTGGCACCCGGAAGTGCGTTTCTTCGAGCTGTACGACGAGAAGAACGAGCTGCGCGGCAGCTTCTATCTGGATTTGTACGCGCGTGAAAACAAACGCGGCGGGGCGTGGATGGACGACTGCGTCGGCCAGATGCGTAAAGCGGACGGCTCGCTGCAAAAACCGGTCGCTTACCTGACCTGTAACTTTAACCGTCCGGTGAACGGCAAACCGGCGCTGTTCACTCACGACGAAGTGATCACCCTGTTCCATGAGTTCGGCCACGGTCTGCATCATATGCTGACCCGTATCGAAGCGGCAGGTGTGTCTGGCATCAGCGGTGTACCGTGGGATGCCGTCGAGCTGCCGAGCCAGTTTATGGAAAACTGGTGTTGGGAGCCGGACGCGCTGGCGTTTATCTCCGGTCATTACGAAACCGGCGAACCGCTGCCGAAAGAGCTGCTGGATAAAATGCTGGCGGCGAAAAACTACCAGGCGGCGATGTTTATCCTGCGCCAGCTGGAGTTCGGTTTGTTCGATTTCCGCCTGCACGCGGAGTTCAGCCCGGAGCAAGGGGCTAAAATCCTCGAAACGCTTGGCGAGATCAAGAAGCAGGTGGCGCTCATTCCTGGGCCATCGTGGGGCCGGTTCCCGCATGCGTTCAGCCATATCTTCGCGGGCGGCTACGCGGCGGGGTACTACAGCTACCTGTGGGCCGACGTACTGGCAGCGGATGCCTTCTCTCGCTTCGAAGAGGAAGGGATTTTCAACCGCGATACCGGTCAGTCTTTCCTGGATAACATCCTGACGCGCGGCGGTTCCGAAGAGCCAATGGAGCTGTTCAAACGCTTCCGTGGCCGCGAGCCGCAGCTGGATGCGATGCTGGAACATTACGGAATCAAAGGCTAATCGCGTTCGTGAAAATTTGTTTGATGGATGAAACAGGCGCCGGAGACGGCGCCTTATCTGTTCTTGCCGCCCGCTGGGGGCTGGAGCACGATGCCGAAAATCTGATGGCACTGGTGATGACGCCGGACCATCTGGAGCTGCGTAAAAGCGATGAGCCAAAGCTTGGCGGGATCTTTGTCGATTTTGTCGGCGGGGCGATGGCGCATCGTCGTAAATTTGGCGGCGGTCGCGGCGAAGCGGTGGCGAAAGCGGTCGGTGTGAAAGGCAGCTATCTCCCGGATGTGGTGGACGCGACGGCAGGCCTGGGGCGTGATGCCTTTGTGCTGGCGTCGGTCGGCTGTCGCGTGCGGATGCTGGAGCGTAACCCGGTGGTAGCCGCACTTCTCGACGATGGCCTGACGCGCGGGTATGCCGATCCGGAGATTGGTCCGTGGTTGCAGGAGCGGTTACAGCTGATTCACGCCTCCAGCCTGACGGCGCTGACGGATATCACGCCGCGTCCGCAGGTGGTTTATCTCGACCCGATGTTCCCGCACAAGCAGAAGAGTGCGCTGGTGAAGAAAGAGATGCGGGTGTTCCAGTCGCTGGTAGGACCGGATTTGGATGCGGATGGTTTGCTTGAACCGGCACGTCTGCTGGCGACCAAACGCGTAGTGGTGAAGCGCCCGGACTATGCGCCGCCGCTGGCGGATATCGCGACCACGAATGCCGTAGTCACGAAGGGGCATCGGTTTGATATTTATTCGGGGACGGCGGAGGAGGGTGCGGCCTGATGCCCTCACCCCAACCCCTCTCCCACGGGGAGAGGGGCTCGATCGGTGGTTCCCTCTCCCTTTGGGAGTGTACGGTCCGGGGACATCATGAACACTTGTTCGGGGACATGGTAGACACTTACA